>RRZT011215282.1_pt1 | contig 13823 bp, 15 predicted proteins | sample 2165551 | NCBI WGS metagenome assembly RRZT01 (sample SAMN10456910, study PRJNA506462) | wastewater metagenome | biome: wastewater; feature: sludge; material: wastewater sludge; isolation source: wastewater sludge with Escherichia coli K12::gfp cells carrying plasmid... | place: USA: Moscow, Idaho... | reverse complement strand
CGTGCACCGGGTGATCGTGAACGGCCGCGACGTCGTGCTGGGCCACCCGGACGCGGACGGCTACGCCGATTCGCAGTTCTGCCTCGGTTTCACGATCGGACGCTTCGCCAACCGCATCGGCGCCGGCCGCTTCACTTTGGACGGGGCCGAGCACCAGCTGGCGACCAACGAGGGCGACAACACCCTGCACGGCGGCCCGGACGGCTTTCACCACCGGCTCTGGACGATCGACGACCTCACCGCCGACTCGGTGCGCTTCGGCCTGGTCAGCCCCGCGGGCGATCAGGGCTTTCCGGGCGAACTCACCGCGTCCGTGCGCTACACGATCGCCCCGGACGAACTGCGCCAGGACTACCTCGCCACCACTACGGCACCCACGCCGGTCAACTTCACCAACCACAGCTACTTCAACCTGGCCGGTGAGGCCTCCGGCACCACCGATCGGCAGACGGTGTGGGTGCCTGCCCGCTGGGTGGTCGAGGTCGACGACGAGCTGATCCCGACCGGACGGCTGGTGCCGGCGGGCACCCACGACCTGCGGACGCCCCGCGCGATCGCCGAGGCGGCACCGCTCGACACTTGTTTCGTGGTCGGTGGCGAGCCGGGCACCCTGCGCGCGCACGCCACCATGGCGAGCGACGACCTGGCCCTGGACGTGTTCAGCGACCAGCCCGGAATCCAGCTGTACACCGCCGACGCGATGGACGGGGTGCCCGGGCTGAACGGCCCGTACGGTGCCCGTGCCGGGCTGGCGCTCGAGACCCAGAACCTGCCGGACGCCCCCAACCACCCCGACTTTCCGAACTCGATCCTGCGGCCCGGGGACGAGTTTCGAAGCGCCACCATCTGGCGGTTTCGCACCCTGCCCTGAGGCGGCCTCGGTCGAATCTTCGTCGAGCAGGCACGTGTGATAGCCGCTCGATCACGCCGGGCGGCGGCCCCGAGAACCCCTCAGGCGGCCAGGAACATCGCCAGCACGGCGGTGTCGGCGTCCTCGTTGGGGTCGATGCCGGCCCTGCTGACCATGCGGGCGATGTTGCCCCGGCGGTCCGCCTCGACCCAGGCGGCCCGGTGCTCCAGGCCCAGGTGCGGAATGCCGGGCAGCAGCACACAGCCGGCCGCGACCTCGTCCTGCTCGGGCAGTGAGGGACGGATCTCGCTCGGCGGATGCAGCACGATCAGCCCCGGCGGTGGCGGGGCGGCGAACTGGCCGGGCAGCACCGCGTTCTGGCCGACCACCGGCCCCTCGGCGAGCACCAGGCCGACCGCCCCCGGGTGGGGCGACTCGGGTCGCTCTTCGCGCACCCGGAACACCGCGCTGGAGGGCAGCATGCCCGGCACGCTGGCCACCCGGACGGCGAGCAGCAGGAAGCGCGCCCACTCCACGGTGTTGGCCGGCCACCGGCCCGACACCAGAAAGCCGCTGAGCACGCCCTGGGCCTGAAAGGGCGACACCTCGACCGAACGATCGTCTTCGCTCTGCATGATCAGCCTCCTGCGCTCGCGTGTCGGAGTTGCGCCATGGTGAATCACAACAGTGTTGGCACACAAGACCCCCCGAGTGCCAAGCTGCCCGCCTGACGGCTCTCGCGCCGGTGTGCGGACGGGTGCAGGAGCCCGTCCGATACTCTGGTGATACCGGTCGAGGCAGCCCGCCCAGAGCCACGCTCACAAAAGAATTGTTTGTTTCAGCTCGATTTCGCGTTGATTACACAGGCAAATATCCAGGTGTGGCGGCGATGCTGGCGCAAATGGCGTCCATCATGTGAGAATCTGCCATGACCACCGTCGCAGAGATTGAAGTGTCGCAGCTCGCCCAGAGCCCCGCGTGGCTCCGAGTCAAGGCCGCCGCCTCGGCGCTGCAACCGTTGCAGGCGGCCAACGGTTCCATCGAGAATCCTGAGACCCACGACCGCGCCCGCCAGCTCGTCGGCGACCTGGTCGGCGGCATCGCCGAACTGGCACCCCAGTTTCCCCACGACGCCGACTACTTGGACGCCGTGCGGCACGACTTCGCCCGCTGGGCCGAGGACGGCTTCGGCGTGCCCGACTTCTACGACTCGCTGGTGCTGTTCCAGCCGCAGCAGCACCGCGTGGACGGCCTGACCCACCTGGTCGTCTTTCCCATGTACACCCAGAACGGCTCGCGTAACCGCCTGGTCGAGGCCGTGCTCGTGCAGGTCATCTGGCCCGACTTCGTGGCCGAACTCGAGGCGTCCGACTACAGCAACAAGCTGTTCGTGCCGATCCGGTTCCTCGACTTCACCGCGGGCTACGACACCAACGCGGCCGTGCTCTTCCCCGAAACCGTCGCCATGCGGCAGATCCCCACGTTCACCTGGGGTGCGATCTTCGCCGACCGCGAGGCGGCCCGGTTCCGCCGGGTGCTGCGCGCCGCCGTGGACGTCACCAAGCTCGACCTGCCCGCCGAGGCCGCCGAACTGCTCGACGACCAGCAACTGGCCGAAGAGACGTTCGTCATGTGGGACCTGATCCACGACCGCACCCACATGCGCGGCGACCTGCCGTTCGACCCATTCATGATCAAGCAGCGGATGCCGTTCTACCTCTACTCGCTCGAAGAGTTGCGCTGCGACCTGACCGCCTTTCGCGAATCCGTCGCCATCGATCGACGGATCGCCGCGCTCGCCGAGCCGACCGACGACCAACTCGAACTCGCCCGGCACGCCCGCCTGGTGCAGTACTGCGTGATCTTCGACCGCATCTTCCGGTTCGCGATCACCGGCACCCGGGTACGCAACTACGACGGCCTGGGCGGCCAGCTGCTGTTCGCCTGGCTGCACCAGCATCACGTGCTGCACTGGACCGACACCCAGCTCGCCTTCGAATGGAGCCAGGTACCCGACTGCGTCAATGAACTCGGCGCCGCCATCGAGCACCTGTACTGGCGTTCGATCGACCGGCCCAAGATCGCCCACTGGCTGGCCGCCTACGAGCTGGTCTCCGGCACCGTCGAGCCGCATCCCGCCTCGGTGTGGAAGACCGGCGACCTGCCGCTCAACGGACTCCCCCGCGAGCTGACGGACCTGATCATGGACGACGAGTTTCCGCTCAGCATGTTCTACGAGGCGTTCGAGAAGAAGATGCGCGATGTGATCGCGTCCACCTCGGGCATCACCGGAACCTCCGTCTGATGCGGGTGGTCATCGCAGGTTCCGGCAGCCCGCTGGGCGACGCGACGGCGTCCGCACTGCGCGCGTCCGGGCACGAGGCGATCGAGATCGGGCCGGCAGAGTGCGACCTGCGGGACTTCGCGGCCGTCCAGGCCCTGGCCGAACAGCTCGGCGCCGTGGACGGGGTGATCCACCTGGTCGGCGGATGGCGCGGGGGCGGCGGGCTGGCCGGGCAAAGCGACGAGGACTGGGACTGGCTGCAGGCCATGATCGTCGGCACCCTGCGCAACACCACCCGGGCGTTCCTGCCGGCGATCAAGGCGTCCAGTGCCGGACGGTTCGCGATCGTGTCGCAGACCGGGGTCGCCCATCCGACCGCGGGCAACGCCAACTACCTCGCGGCCAAGGCGGCCGCCGAAACCTGGTTGCTGGCGGTCGGAAACGCCCTGAAGAACACTCGGGGAACGGTGCACATCGAACGCGTGCTGGCGTTGTATTCCGACGCCGACGTCAAGGCCGAGCCCGACAAGGACTTCGCCCGCTTCACCCACGTCGACGAGGTCGCCGGCAGGCTGGTCGGCATGTGGTCCTGACCGGACGTCCGGTCACGGCCGCGAGCGGCCCCCGGGCCTCAGACGCTCCGCGCCGGAGCGTCCGGACGATGTCGTCGCTGGTGGAATAATCGCCGGGTGCAAATCCACGATCCCGCGCGGCGCGGCTTCGCCAGCGACAACTACTCCGGCGTCCACCCCGAGGTTCTGGACGCGATCGCGGCGGCCAACCAGGGGCACCAGTCGTCCTACGGCAACGACGCGTACACGGCCCGGTTGCAGCAGGTGGTGCAGCGGCACTTCGGCGCGCAGGCGTCCGCGTTTCCGATGTTCAACGGCACCGGCGCCAACGTCACCGGCCTGCAGGCGGCGCTGCCGCGCTGGGGTGCCGTGGTCTGCGCGAAAACCGCACACATCAACGTGGACGAGGGTGGCGCCCCCGAGAAGGTGGCCGGACTGAAGCTGTACCCGGTCCCCACCCCCGACGGGAAGCTCACCCCTGAGCTGATCGACGTCGAGGCCCGCGGTTTCGGCGACGAGCACCGCGCGCAACCGCTGGCCGTGTCGATCACCCAATCCACCGAACTGGGCACCCTCTACACATCCGACGAGATCCGGGCCATCACCGAGCACGCACACCACCTCGGCATGACCGTGCACCTGGACGGCTCGCGGCTCGGCCACGCCGCGGCGGCGCTCGGCGTTCCGTTCGCCGACTTCACCACCGACGCCGGCATCGATGTGCTCAGCCTGGGCGGTACCAAGAACGGCGCGCTCGGCGCCGAGGCGATCGTCGTGCTCAACCCTGACGCCTGCACCGGTCTGGCCTACCTGCGCAAGACGCACATGCAACTGGCCAGCAAGATGCGGTTCGTGTCGGCTCAGCTGATCGCTCTCTACGAGGGTGATCTGTGGTTGCGCAGCGCCGCCCATTCCAACGCGATGGCCACCCGGCTACGGGCCGCCGTGTCGGACATTCCGGGCGTCGAGTTCGCCCAGCCGACCCAGGCCAACGGTGTCTTCGTCCGGCTCCCCGAAGGGGTAGCGGACGCCGTCCGTTCGGAGTTCTTCTTCTACGACTGGGACGAGGCCGCCCGCGAGGTGCGTTGGATGTGCTCCTTCGACACCGCCGAGGCCGACGTGGACGCCTTCGCCACCCTGATCCGGGACGCCTGCACGCGACTCGCCTGAGCGGTAGGCCCCTCTCCCTCGTCAGGCCGTGAGCGCACCCTCCATGGGCTCCGAACTGAGACCCCGGCGTTCGCCGGGATGACGAGGACGGACCTCACCGTCATCCCGGACTTGATCCGGGATCTCCCGACCACCAGGGACGCGGAGCAAGCTCAGCCGACGTCGCGGGCGAGGTCGTCCACCCGTTCAGCCCCGGGGAGGCCGAGCAGGCCGGCGACTGGAATGAACAGCTTGGAATGCCGCACGCCTGAGCCGATGCACACCCAATCCCGGTCGGCGACGGCGCCGTCCACCCAGATCGGCCAGCCCTCGGGCAGCCCGACCGGATTGATCCCGCCGTACTCCATGCCGGTCGCCTCGACGGCGAAATCCATCGGCGCGAAGGACGCCTTGCGGGCGTTCAGCCGACGCCGGACGACGTTGTTCACGTCCACCCGGCGGTGCGCCAGGGTCATGCAGCAGGCGTGTGAGTCGACGCCGGCCCGAGTGCCCCGGACGATCACGGCGTTGGCCGAGGCGTCCATCGGAACCCCGTAGTGGGAGCACAGATTCTCGGTGTCCGCATAGGCCGGGTCGATGGCTGCGACCAGCGCCTCGGGGATCAGCCCGATGGCGGCCAGGACGGGCGACGCCAACAGCTCCGGACGGCTGGCGGCAGGTACCGCGTCGAGGGTGCCGAAGACGTCAGACATGGTGCCCATCTTGCACCAGGCCGGTCGGGAAGCCGTCCAGCGATTCGGCGTTCTTCTCCCGCTGGTACGCCAGCAACCCGTCGTCGCCCTTCTTCGCCGCCCACGAGTCGAGCACGTCGCGGTCGCCTTCGAAGCTGTACAGCGGGACACCGAAACCGCACGAGGTCAGCACCAGGTCGATGTCCAGCACGAACACCTGTCGCGACCCGCGCTGCGGCGGGAACAGTCCGACCAGTTCGTCCCAGCCGTCCTCCCCGGGCTGCATCATGGTCGGCGTCCCGAACAGCCGGACGATCCACGGATTGCCTTCGAACGCGCAGAACATCAGCGTCATCCGCGGCACGTCCAGGATGTGTGCCGCGGTCTCATTGCCCGAGCCGGTGAGGTTCAGCCAGGCCACCTTGTTCGCGTCCAGGATGCGCAGTGTGTCGAGCCCCTTGGGCGATACGTTCACGCGGCCGGTCCGGGCCGCGGACGCCACGAAGAACATGTGTTGTGCCTCGATGAACCGCCGAATGCGGTCGGTGATCTGCGGGTAGCGCTGAGCCATGGTTCATTGTCCGCTCACCAGCCGATAGCGTCGGACCATCCCAGAGCACGGAGGTCCCATGCCCGAGACGTCCCCGTCCACCCGGCCCAAGCGCCAGAAGGAAGGCTTCTCGCTGACCCGGTTCGTCGTACTCATCCCGGCGCTCGGCATGCTGGTGGGCGCGATCACATTGACCGCCGTCGGCGCGGTCGAGGTGTATCAGACGATCGCCATGGCTTTCGACGCTCACCCCGAGACGCAGACCTTCGTGATCGCGTTCGTCGAGATCGCGGACGTGTTCCTGCTTGCCGTCGTGCTGTACATCATCGCGATCGGCTTGTACGAGCTGTTCATCGGCGATCTGCCCGGACTGCCCGAATGGCTGGTCTTCCACTCGCTGGACGACCTCAAGAGCCAGTTGATCGGTGTCGTCGTGGTGGTGCTCGGCGTGTTCTTCCTCGGGCGCGCGTTGCATGGCGAGACTCCACTCAACCTGCTCTACCTCGGCGGCGGCATCGCCGCGGTGACGGCCGCACTCTCGCTGTTCCTGCGCGCGAAACACTGAGGGTTCACCCATGACCATCGGACGCCGCACGCTCGCCGAGGCCTACCCCGTGCTCGGTCTACGGATCGTCGCCGGACCCATCGAGTTGGCCGGAATGGACGACGACACCCTGATCGCACTCGCCGACCTGGCGGCGGAGGGCATTCACGGCGACGATGAGATGCCGTTCCAGCAGCCGTGGACGCGGACCCCGGCGGAGCGATTCCACCTGCACTACCTGCAGCATCATTGGGGCGTCCGGTCGCGCTTCGCGCCTGGCGCTTGGGATCTGGATCTCGCCGTCCGGTACGAAGGCGAGTTGGCCGGCACCCAGGGCGTCTCCACCCGGGACTTCCTGGCCACCCGCACCGGCGAGACCGGTTCCTGGCTGGGCCGCCGCTTCCAGGGACGCGGCATCGGCACCCTGATGCGCCAAGCGCTGTGCGCCTTCCTGTTCGATCACCTGGATTTCGAGCAGATCACCTCGTCGGCGTTCGACGACAACCCGGCCTCGAACCAGGTCAGTCAGAAGGTCGGCTACCGCCTCAACGGCGTCCAGCGGGTACCCAGGAACGAAACCTGGGTGAGTTCCAACGAATACCTGCTCACCCCGGACGCCCTCGTCCGCGGGCCCCAACTGACAGTCACCGGAGCAGAACCCGTCCGCAAGCTGATCGGACTGGAGTGATCCCGCTGGTTGAGCTTGTCGAAACCACTTGTGCACAAATGGGTCTCGACAAGCTCGACCAATGGCGAGGTCAGCTGGCTAGCTCGGCGTCCAGCACTGCCAGCTCGCGCTCGAACCGGGCGCGCAGTTCCGCCTTCTCGGACGCCGGCAGCCAGCAGGCGTCGACGCCGGCCAGCGCCATCTGCCGTAGCCGGGCGTAGGTCACACCGAGGTCGTCGGCGAGAATGCCGTACTCGGTCCCCAGGGTGGTGGGGAACATGCCGGGGTCGTCGGACGCCGCGATCACGTTGAGTCCGGCGTCCAGCATCGCGGCAATGGAGGCTCGCCGCCACGGTCGCCAGGACCGCCGCGACGTGGTCGAGATGACCGTCATCGGGGTCTGCTCGGCCCGCAGCCGAGCGACCACCGCGTCGTCCTGCAGCACGAAATAGCCGTGGTCGATCCGGTCGCAGCCGAGCAGGTCGAGACAGGTGATGGTGTTGGCGGCGGCCGGCACGTGCTCGGAGGAGTGCGCCGTGCGGCCGAGGCCTGCGTCGCCGGCCAGCCGGTAGGCGTCCGCGAAGCGTTCCGGGGGGCCGACGGTTTCCAGGTTGTCCAGGCCGATCCCGGCCAGGTACTCGTGCGGGTGGGAGACCACGGTGCGCACCCAGGCCAGCGCTTGCTCGCCGGTGCGGCTGCGGTCGATGGCGGCGATCAGCCGTCCGGACATGCCGAACTCGCGCTCGGCCATCCGGATGCCCTCGGCGTAGGCCTCGACCAGCGCCGGGTAGCCGATTCGGGCCAGCCGTCCGTGGGGTTCGTCGATGGACACCTCCAGGTGCCGGGTCGCGCTCAGGGTGTGCGCGTCGGCGAACGCCTCGTAGACGATCCGGGTCAGGTCGTCGGTGTCGCGCAGCGCTTCGGTCACCCAGCCGGAGAGCTGGAACAGCGAGTAGGAGACCTCGGGCTCGTCGGCCGAACGGCCTTGCGGCACGGGGATGCGGGTGTCCCGGTACAGGTCGGCGTCGGGCGGTAGCGAGTTGCAGTCGGCGTAGATCCGCTCGGGCGTGTCGGGCAGATCGAGACGCTCACGACGGGCCAGTTCGGCGAAGGTGGACGCCCGCACGGTCCCGATCAGATGGCAGTGCAGGTCGACCTTGGGCAGCCGCGCGATGATGCCTGCCTCGACAGTCATGGACGCTCCTTGGTGGTCAGCTTTGTTGGTCAAGCTTGTCGAAACCCTGGACGGTCGGGCCGCTGGCAAGGGGTTTCGACGAGCTCAACCAGCGGTGTCACGTTGATCAGCACCTCATCCGGGCTGTTCCGGACCGGGATGAACGGAGGCGGGCCGGGATGACCGAGGCGGGCCGGGATGACCGAGGGGCCGCACCGGAGTCGTCCGGCGCGGCCCCGTCCGGGGAGGTCTCGACCAGCGATGATCAGCTGCCGGTGACCTCGCGGGCGAACCGGTCGGCCAGCGTGCTGAACTCGGACGCCGCCTTGACGGCGTCGATGGTGGAGTAGCCGGCCTTGGTCGGATCCGGCACCGCACCGTCGAGCATCTTCGTCATCGACTCGGGCACGGTCACCTTGTTGTTCACCGGCAGGTCGTTGTAGCCCTTCAGCGCCGCGGCCTGGGCGTCGGCGCCGAGCAGGTAGTCGATGAACTGGTAGGCGGCGTCGGCGTGCTGCGCACCGACCGGGATCATCGCCCGGTTGGTCGCCAGGTAGGCGCCCTTCTCGGGCACGGCGAAGGCGAAGTTCGAATCCTTGCTGATCAGGTCGGCGGCGAAGCCGCTGATCGAGGCGGCGGCGACGATCTCACCCTGGGTCATCAGGTTCGACACCTCGGTGGTCGAGGCGTAGAACTTCAGCACGCCCGGCTTCCACTTGGCCAGCTTGGCCAGCGCGGTGTCGTAGTCGAACGGCCCGCTGCCGTAGGTGGTGCCCAGTCCCGAGACGGTCAGCTGGCCGGAGGTGGCGCTGATGTCGGGCAGGGCGACCTTGCCGGCCACCGACGATTCACCGAACAGGTCCCACGACTTCGCCTGCTTGGCGTTCACCTTGCGGGTGTCGTAGACGATGCCGTTGAGCTGGTAGGTGGTGGCCGGGCCGTACAGGTCGGTGCCCTTGGCGAAGTCGGCCACATCGGCCAGCGCCGGCAGCTTGGCGGCGTCGATCTGCTCGAACAGCTTGTCGGTCTGGCCCTGAGCGGCGAAGTTGTCGGTGATCAGCATCACGTCGACGCCGGCGCTGTTCTCGGTCGCCTTCAGCTCGTTGAGCCGCTCGGCGTTCTTGCCGGTGACCACCTCGACCTTGATGCCGGTCTTGGCTTCGAACGGCTTCACGACGGCCTCGGTGAAGCCCTCCACGCCGAAGCTGAAGGTGCTGATCTTGAGGGTCTTGGCCGTGGAGGCGTCCCCACCGGGCGCCGCGCTGCTGCAGCCGGTGAAGGCCAGCCCCGCGGCTGCCACCGCGGCGGCGATCATGACCATGGGCTTCGATCGAGCCATGTCTGTCCTTTCGATTTACGTGAATCCTGGGTCTGGGGCCCGGCGCTCAGGCGGCGAGCACGATCAGATGGTCGGGAGTGATGCTGAGCCGGACGGGCTGGCCCGGGGCGAAGGCCCCGGCGGTGGCGCCGCGGATGTCGGCGACCAGCCGCACCTGCTGGCCGGCCGGATCGGTGACCTCGCTGGTGACCAGCAGGTCGACGCCGCGGTAGGCGACATCGGCGACGGTGCCGTCCAGCCGCAGTGCGCCGTCGGACGGGGTGTCGTCGGGGGTGCCCACCACCAGCCGTTCCGGACGGACGGCGGCGTGCTGCCCGTCGGCCAGGGTGAGGAAGTTCTCGTAGCCGAGGAACTCGGCGACGAATCGGCTGGCCGGCGCGCTGAACACCGCTTGCGGCGTCCCGGCCTGTTCGATCTTGCCGGCCCGCATCACCACCATCTGGTCGGAGAGTTCCAGCGCCTCGTCCTGATCGTGGGTGACCAGGACGACGCACAGCCCGGTCTCCGCCTGGATCCGCCGCAGTTCGGCGCGCATCTCGACCCGCAGTCGGGCGTCCAGGGCTGACAGCGGCTCGTCGAGCAGCAGCAACCGGGGCCGGATCGCGATCGCCCGGGCCAGCGCCACCCGCTGCTGCTGACCGCCGGACATCTGCCGCGGCCGCTTATCGGCCTGGGAGGTGAGCCCGACCAGCTCGAGCGCCTCGTCGACGCGCTGCCGCCGCTCGGCGGTCGGCACCTTGCGCAGCTTGAGGCCGTAGCCGACGTTGTCGCGCACCGTCATGTGCGGGAACAGCGCGTATTGCTGGAACACCATGCCGAGGCCACGCTTCTCGGGTGGTACCCGGGTGCATTCCTCGCCTTCGATGAAGATCTGCCCCGAGGTGGGCTTGCCGAAGCCGGCCAGCATCCGCAGCGAGGTGGTCTTGCCGCAGCCGCTCGGGCCGAGCAGGGTGGTCAGCTTGCCCCGCTCGATGTCGAGCGAGATGTCGTCGACGGCGACCACGTCACCGAAGGTCTGGGTGACGTTGACGAACTGGGCGGCGGGGACGCTCATTTGTTGATCCCTCCGAAGATCTGGGCGAAGCCGACGGTCTTTTCCGCGATGAACGCGATCACGACGGTTCCGGCGAGGACGAGGGTGGACATGGCTGCGATCATCGGGTCGATGCCTTGCGACACATAGTCGAGCATCTCGATCGGCAGGGTGGTGCTGCCCTTGGTCAGCAGCAGCGACAGCGGCACGTTGTTGAACGACGTGATGAACGACAGCAGCGCCGCGGAGAAGATGCCGGGCCGCAGCATCGGCAGGGTGACGTCGAAGAAGGCCCGCACCGGTGAAGCGCCGAGCATGCGCGCCGCCTCTTCGGCCTGACCGTCCATGTTGGCCAGCGACGCCCCGGTCACCCGGACGGCGTAGGGCAGCATCAGGATGGTGTGGCCGAGGATCAGCACCGGCAGGTAGTTCTGCAGCCGCAGCGGGATCGCCAGCTGCTGGTAGAGCGCGGCGCCCAGCACCAGTTCGGGAATGATCAGCGGCGAGAAGAAGATGTTCTGGATCGCACCCTTGGCCCGGAGATTGCTTCTGGCCAGCGCCAGCGCCGCCGGAACGCCGAGCACCAGTCCGAGGAAGGTGGCGATGACCGCCACGATCAGGCTGGTCACCAATGCGCTGGTGAACCGCTCATGGCCAAGCGCCGCGGCGAACCAGCGCAGCGAGACGGCATCCGGCGGGAAGGTGAGCGTGTCGCCGGCGTTGAACGAGATCGCAATCACGAAGAAGATCGGCACGACCATGATCGTGTAGCCGATGACGGCCAGCACCAGGGCGATCGGGTGACGGTTCTTCACTGCGTCCTCCCGAGCCGGCCGGTGGCACTGGACAGCGACGCGACCGCGAACACCAGGATCGTCATCATCAGCGCGACGGCGCCCGCCATCGTCCAGTCGACGTTGGTGTCGGTGTAGTAGAAGAGCTGGGTGGAGAGCATCTTGTCGCTCGATCCGCCGAGCAGGAAGGGCGTGGTGTAGGCGGTCACCGACCCGGCGAAGACCAGGGTGGCCGCCACGATCACGCCGGGCAGCGAGAGCGGCACCACGACGCTCCAGAAGGTGCGGGTCGGGCTGGCACCCAGGCTGCGGGCCGCTTCGTCGAGGGTGGCGTCCACCTGCGCGATCGCCGAGTAGCTGGAGATGATCGCCAGCGGCAGGAAGAGCTGGATCAGGCCGAGCACGATGGCGAATTCGCTGGCGAGCAACTGCGGCGGCTTCTCGACCAGGTGCAGGGCCATCAGCACCCGGCCGAGCACACCTTGGGAGCCGAGCACGACCAGCCAGCCGAAGGTGCGCACCACATTGCTGAGCAGCAGCGGGAAGATCGCCAACGCCAGCCACATGCCCACCCAGCGCGAGCCGCTGCGGGCCAGCATGTAGGCGATCGGGAAGCCGATCACCACACACAGGCCGGTGACGACCAGACCGATCCAGACGGTGCGCCACAGGATGCTCATCATGAACGGATCGCTGAAGAAGCTGCCGAATGCGGCGAGCACCTCGCCCGGGCCGGAGCGACGCGGGAAGAAGAGCATGCTGATCGCGGGCACGATCAGGCCGACCACGAGAATGATGAGTCCGGGAACCAGGAGCAGACCGGCACGACTTCTCATCGCGCTCCCTCCTGGCGATCCAGGAAGCGGATCGGCCTGCAATCGTTTGCATTGGTCGCAGGAAAGCTATCCCATCCACGCCCGTACCGGTACCGTCTTGGGTAACGATCGAGAAAAGAACCCTGCGGCAGCGGGTGTTCGACTCGCAAACAATCGGTTCGAATCGTGGTCGCAGGGCCACCGCGGGAGGGGGTTGCCGTGGCCACCCTGTCCGACGTCGCCGCCCGTGTGGGCGTCTCCAAATCCACCGTTTCCCGAGCCCTCAGCCGGCCCGAACTGGTGGCGCCCGCCACCGTCAGACGGGTGCGTAAAGCCGCTGATGAGCTGAATTTCGCGGTCAATCGGGCGGCCAGCGGTCTGGTCACCGGCCGCACCGGGGTGATCGCGATCGTCGTGCCCGATCTCGACAACCATTTCTTCACGCCGATCGTGGTCGGCGCCCAGCGGAGGGCAGCCACTCGGCAACGTCAGCTCACCATCGCTGCCAACCCGCTGCTGACCTATGAAGATGTCCGCGATCTGGAACGCCTAGCCCGCCAGGTGGACGGATTGATCCTCGCCGCGCCGCTCGGGCCGGACGATCACGTCCGGCAGATCTGTCGCACTCGTCCGGTCGTGCTGGTCGATCGCGAGGTCGCCGGCGTCCGTTCGGTGATCGCCGACGCGGCGAACGGGTTCGGCGATCTGGCCGATCACCTGCTCGACGTGGGCCACCGCACCCTCGCCTATCTCGGTGGGCCGGCGGGCTCCTGGCAGGACGCCCAACGCACCCGCGCCATTGCCGAACGGGCGGCCGGGCGTGCCGAACTGGTCGTGCTCGGCCCGATGCCGCCCACCTTCGCCGCCGGCGCCGCGGTCGCGGACGACGTCCTGGCCGCCGGGGCGAGTGCTGTGATCCCTTACGCCAGCCAGATCGGGCTGGGTCTGGCGTTCGCCCTGGGAGCGCGAGGCGTCCTTCCCGACGATCTGGTGGTGACCACCGAGAGTGTCATCAGCACCGCGATCGGCGACCACCGGACGCCGACGATCGACGTGGACGGCAGTGAGCTCGGCACCGCCGCGATGGACCTGCTGATCGCAGAACTGGACTCCCCGGGCGAGACCCCGCTACGCACCATGCGCCTCCCGATGCAGGTCACCCTGCCCCTCGACTGAGCAGATTCCCGGTCGCTGATTGAGTTCCCGGTCGCTGATTGAGCTTGTCGAGACCCCTGTCATCCCGGCGAACGCCGGGGATCTCTTGCCGCCGGATCCCGTTGCCGGAGACACCGGGGCAAGCCCGCGGTGACGGATGCGGCTCCGCATGAGGGATGACTCGTCCAACTGACCGCTCAGTAGT
>RRZT010104190.1_pt1 | contig 13824 bp, 7 predicted proteins | sample 2165551 | NCBI WGS metagenome assembly RRZT01 (sample SAMN10456910, study PRJNA506462) | wastewater metagenome | biome: wastewater; feature: sludge; material: wastewater sludge; isolation source: wastewater sludge with Escherichia coli K12::gfp cells carrying plasmid... | place: USA: Moscow, Idaho ... | reverse complement strand
GTAGTGAAAGGATGGAATGTAGATCGTAAACAAATAAACAAATGAATACGAAAGTAAAGACAAGAACATGGGTAGCTTTGTTGAATCTGCTGTTTTTGTTTACAGCAGTCAATGCACAGCCTGTCCGTCAGTACTTGCATGAAGGATGGAACTTCCGGCAGGCGAGGGGTACTAACTGGTATGAAGCCACTGTTCCGGGAACAGTTCATACAGACCTGATGAATAACAAACTGATAGATGACCCTTTCTACAGGCTCAATGAGCGTGGTGTACAGTGGGTGGATAAAGAAGACTGGATTTACCGGACGACATTTGAGGTAACCCCTGAGTTACTTGCAAAGAAGAATATTGTGCTACATTTTGAGGGACTGGATACTTATGCTGATGTGACATTGAACGGAAAGAAGATTCTTTCTGCTGATAATATGTTTTGCGAATGGCAGGCGGATGTCCGTTCTCTCTTAAAGGAGCATGGCAATGAATTGCAGGTTTATTTGCATTCTCCTATTAAGATAGCTATGCCGAAATGGGAAGCTGTTCCTTTCCAGTATCGCAGTTCGAATGACCAGTCTGAGAATGGAGGTTTGCTCAACCGCAAGATCGGAGTGTTTGTTCGTAAAGCGGGTTATCACTTTGGTTGGGACTGGGGACCTCGTTTGGTTACTTCGGGTATCTGGAGGACCGTTAGTCTGGAAGCATGGGATGAGGCTCGTATAAATGATGTTTTTTATAACCAGCAGTCGGTGACAGCCCAACGGGCCATAGTGAATGTCACGGTGGAAGTATTGGCAGATAAGGAGACAGAAGCAAAGGTAGCTGTGATTAATCGTACGGATAAGCGTACCGAGTGCCGGAAATTGATTCGTTTGAATAAAGGTTTGAATAAAATTCCGGTATCTTTTACCATGAAGAAGCCACGGTTATGGTGGACTAATGGTTTGGGCGAACCTTTTTTATACGACTTTGCAGCAACACTGGAACTGAATGGTAAGCAAGTAGATGTAACAGAGAAAAAACTGGGTATCCGTTCATTGAAAGTGGTAACGGCTCCTGACGAATATGGTGAAAGCTTTTATTTTGAACTAAATGGAAAACCCTTGTTTGCCAAAGGTGCGAATTATATTCCTTGTGATAACTTTCTGACTCGTGTTACCGACTCCATTTATGAAAAAACGATCCGGGATGCAGTCAGTGCAAATATGAATATGTTACGAGTGTGGGGTGGTGGAGTTTATGAGAAAGATATCTTTTATGATTTGTGTGATAAATACGGCATTTTAATCTGGCAGGACTTTATGTTTGCGTGCAGTGTATTTCCTGCTGAAGGCGAATTGCTGGAAAGCATTCGCAGGGAAGCCATTGATAATGTACGACGCTTGCGTAACCATAGTTGTATAGCTCTTTGGTGTGGGAATAATGAATGTTTGGATGCTTGGTTCAACTGGAATTGGAAAAAGACATATGACAAACAGAATCCTGCTTATTCGGATATTATATGGAAACAGTTCAAGAATCAGTATTTTGTGACGTTGCCGGCTGTGGTAGAAGAATTCCATCCGGGTGCTTGTTACCGTAAATCATCTCCTTATTCTGATGACAAAGGGACGCGCAATCATACGGTGGGCGATATGCACTATTGGGCAGTTTGGCAAGGGCTGAAACCCCTTTCCGAATTTAATCATGAGCGAAGCCGTTTTTTCAGTGAGTATGGTTTTCAGTCATTCCCGGAATTCGAGTCGATCAAACGGTATGCACCTTTATCAGAGGATTGGAATCTGACTTCGGAGGTAATGATGTCGCATCAGCGAGGGGGAACAGCGGCTAATAAGCGTATCAATGATTTCCTTTTGTCGGAATATCGTCAGCCTACAGATTTCCGTTCGTTTACCTATATGAGCCAGCTTTTGCAGGCTGATGCTATGAAAATGGCTATGGAGGCACATCGGAGGGATATGCCCTATTGTATGGGATCGTTGGTATGGCAGCATAATGACTGCTGGCCGGTGGCATCCTGGTCTAGTCGCGACTATTACGGACGTTGGAAGGCGCAGCATTATTTTACGGTAAAGTCTTTCGCTGATTTACTGCTATCGCCAATAGAAAAGGAAAACACGTTGCAGATATATATGGTATCAGACAGGCTAAAGAGTACTTCTGGTAAATTAACAGTCTGTGTGCTCAGATTGGATGGTAACGGAGTGGTGAAAGAATTCAAGAAACAGATAACTGTTCCGGCTAATACAAGTACAGTTATATGGAAGGAAGCTGTGGATGGGTTATTGAATGGAGAGAAAAAAGAAGACGTCGTCGTACACGTTCTTTATGAGGATAAAACAGGAAAAAAGTATACTAATAATTATTTTTTGGCGAAGCAAAAAGATATGCGTTATGCGGCAGCTCGGATTAATAAAGACTTTGTACCGACTGAAGGAGGGTATGAGGTAACTCTGTCTTGTGATGTGTTTGCAAGAGGCGTTTTCTTGTCACTCCAAGGGGATATTGACAATTTCATATCCGACAATTATATGGATATTTTGCCTGGTGAAACGGTTACGGTTAAAGTGACTACTGAACTACCTTCGTTGCAGTTTGCCGAAAGGCTACAGGTCGTTTCTTTCTCGGATGCAGTGGAACAATAGAATATAAATTTAAGATATAACCATGAAAAAGAGTACATTATTGTTTGTTACTATTCTAATTAGTTTTTTTCCCTTCGGTGACTTATTCGCCAAGGGTAAGGTAAAAGTTGATAAAGCGTTAGAGCATGCTGCTCGTCAGTATCTCTATATGAGGAGCGAGTTGCAAGGAAGTAACCAGTTTCCTAAAACGTATGACAAACATATGCAACGCCTGAAAACCAGCAACTCGGAATGGTGGTGCAGCGGCTTTTATCCCGGAACTTTATTCTATCTGTACGAGGATACAGGAGACAAGGAGCTATATGCTGAAGGAGTGCGTATGTTGAAGCTGCTGGAACCGGAACAATACAACGTGAATACGCATGATGTCGGTTTTATGATGTATTGCAGTTATGGCAATGCAAACCGCGTTGCTCCGAAACCTGAGTATAAAGATATTATGGTGAACAGCGCCCGTTCGTTGATTTCCCGTTTCAGCCCGGTGGTAGGCTGCATTAAATCCCATAATCGCAAACCGGATGATTATGTTGTTATCATTGATAATATGATGAATCTGGAATTGCTTTTCTGGGCTACTCAGGCCACAGGAGACAGCACATTCTATGATATTGCTGTGAAACATGCCGATACAACTTTGAAGAATCATTTCCGGGCAGACAATAGTCTTTATCATGGACTGAATTATAACCCGGAAACCGGTGAAATAAAGCACTACCAAGGTGGACAGGGCTTTTCCGAAAAGTCAGCTTGGGCTCGTGGACAAGCTTGGGGATTATATGGCTATACAATGATGTACCGTTTTACAAAAGACCGGAAATACCTTGAGCAAGCCATAAAGATAGCAGAATTTACGCTGAATCATCCTAATATGCCGAAAGACCTGATTCCTTACTGGGACTATAATGCTCCCGGTATACCGGATGCTTTGCGTGATGCTTCTGCAGCAGCTATCAACTGTTCGGGATTATTGGAACTATCTCAGTATGTATCCGAAGAACGGGCTAAGAAATATTATAAGGCAGCCGAGAAAATGCTCCAGACATTATCCTCACCGGCATATACGGCAGAGGAAGGAACTAACGGAGGATTTATTCTGAAACATTCGGTAGGTAATATTCCTTCCGGTACAGAAGTAGATATGCCTTTGACCTATGCTGATTATTACTATGTAGAGGCGTTGTGCCGATACAAATCCTTAAATGATAAACCCTAAAATTAATGATGCCATGATGAATAGATGTAATATAGTTTTGTTTGCAATATCTTTGCTATTTTCCTCTTCCCTTATAGCCGGAACAATTGATGTGACTAAGCGTGGAGCTAAAGGAGATGGGGTAACGGATAATACAATCATTATACAGAAAGCCGTAGATGAATGTTCGAAGAAAGGAGGCGGAACCGTTTTGATACCATCCGGATCTTATTTGATACGTCCCATTGAACTGAAATCAAATGTGAACCTTCATCTGGATTTTGGCACTTTATTGTTGGGAAGTACACGTTTGTCGGATTATGATAATGCCTTTCCCTTTAAGGATGGTAGTATGAATCAGTCTTCCGGACTTTTGTTTGCACGTGGACAAAAGAATATTTCGATTACCGGATTCGGAACGATTGACGGACAAGGTGGAAATAAAACTTTTCAATTTGGCAATGATGCGGACGGAGGACCGAAACGTCCTAAGATAATTTATTTTGTAGAGTGCAAGGGCATCGTTGTGACCGATGTCACTCTCCGTAATTCTGCCTATTGGGTGCAGCATTATGAAAAATGTGAAGATGTCACTATCCGTGGTTTAAAGGTATTCAGCCATTGTAATTATAATAATGACGGGCTCGATATTGATGCCAAGAATGCGACTATATCTGATTGCTACATTGATGTGGAAGATGACGCCATTTGTTTCAAGAGTGACCATCCGGAATTTTGCGAGAACATAACGGTTACGAATTGTGTCACAGCAAGTAATTGTAATGCAATCAAATTCGGTACAGCTTCTCATGGAGGATACCGGAATATTGCGGTTTCTAATTGTGTCGTTCGCCGGGCAGCGGAAGATAATATTCGTCATTGGAGTAAACAGCTTGAACATATTTCGGCCGATGTTACCGTTATTTCGGGTGTTGCCATAGAAATGGTTGATGGAGGCATTATTGATGGCATCACCGTTTCCAATATTTCTATGCGCGATGTCCAGACTCCCATATTCATCCGTTTGGGAGACAGACACCGCACTTACCGGAAAGAGGGTGGTGTATTGAAGAATATAAATATCAGCAACATTGTAGCAACCGCAGAAAGCCTGATAGCCTGTTCAATAACTGGTGTGGAGACAAGCTATGTAGAAAATGTTTCGATCAATAACGTGCAAATCAGCTATCCGGGGGGCGGAACCTCGGACATGGTTAGTAAACCTGTTCCGGAAATGACTAAAAGCTATCCTGAGAATCGAATGTTTGGTAATACATTACCGGCCGCCGGTTTCTATGTACGTCATGCCAGAAATGTGAGATTTAATAATGTACGTTTTGATGCGATGAAGCCCGATGTACGTCCGTTATTCTTTTTGGATGATGTTGTCGGGGCAGAACTGAATCAATGTAAAGGTGCCGCTCCTGCTGATGCGAAATTTATTCGTACAGTGCATAGCTCAGGGATAGTAGCTGATGGTAAGTACCTGGATAAATAGGAGTATGTTTATGAAATGCTTGAAACTAATATTCTGTTTGCTTTATTTTTGTTGCTCTTTGGCTGAGGCTAAAGAGGTGCAAGTAGATGCGCAAAAAGAAGTGGACGAAATGACCGGACGGCTGGTCACTTCCTATTTGGAAGCGAAAGTAGATGAGGACATAATAGCGGGTTATGCGAGTGCGTTACGTTCGGATGGAAGTTTTCCGGACCTGGATTATGTAACTGTGCATGAAGGTTCGTCTTATCCGGCCGGCTCTCATTTGAAACGCTTGAAATTAATGGCTATTGCATATCGGAAACCTGGAAATAAGTATTATAATTCAGGAAGACTGTTGAAACAAATAGTTGCAGGTATCGATTATTGGTATAGAGTACGTCCTAAATCCGGAAACTGGTGGTTCGGTGATATTGGTGCTCCCCAAGACTACATGGTTCCGTTGATTCTGCTGAAAGGTAAAATTAGTGATAAGAAGTTATTGCATTATTCTTCTTATCTACAAGATTTGACTGGGAATAAAGGTCATAAAGGCAAAAACCGTACATGGGTATCTGCCGTTACCATTCATAAAGGATGTATTGAAAATAATATTGAGCTGATACGAATCGGAATCAAGTCCATAGCTTCTACTATTAAGATTGTTTCGGAACAAGGTGACGAAGGTATTAAGGTGGATGGTAGTTTCCATCAGCATCGTCCGCAATTATATTCCGGCGGGTATGGTTTATCGTATGTAGATGATATTGCATATTATTTGCAATTGGTGAAAGGAACTGCCTTTGAGCCTTATTTTACACAAGAGAAAAAAGATATATTTATCAATCTTCTGATGGGTGGTCATCGGTTGTTGGGCTATCGGGAAACGTTTGATTTTGGTGCAATCGGTCGTAATATATCACGTCCCGAAGGACTTAGCAATATTTCTCCTGTCACGCTGGAATACATGGAGCAGAATGATTCTGATCGTGCTGCTGATTACTCGGCTTGGAAGAAACATCTTTCCGGTGCTCCCTTTCCTGCTCCCGGTAATAAGTATTTCTGGAAATCGGACATTATGGTCCAGCATGGTACCGGCTATTATCTCTCTGCTAAGGTGATTTCTACAAGGACTAATGGAACCGAAATGCTTAATAATGAGAACCTCAAAGGTTATAACCTGCCGCTTGGTGCTACGAATATCCTTACTTCCGGGAAAGAATATGAAGGTATCTTTCCTGTATGGAACTGGAATAAAATACCGGGGACTACGGCTGTTCAACATCAGGACTCTACTCGTCTTGAAGGATATCTGTTCGGAAAAAATCGGTTTGGAGGTGGGGTAAGTAACGGCAAGAATGGAGTCATTGCTTATGAGCATTGCTATAAGGGAGTAAAGGCCAGGAAGTCTTACTTTTTTATGAATGATGTACTTTTGTGCTTAGGGACAGATATTGCATCAGATGCTCCCGAGGAAGTGGTTACAACTGTTAATCAGTGCCTTTTTACAGGCGAAATGGTAGTTGGCAAAGAGGAAGGAACTACGTCTGTTTATAGAGAAAATGTATCTGTAAAGAATCCGGCTTGGGTATATCATGATAAAGTTGGTTATTTATTTCCTTCAGGAGGAGACGTAATTGTTAGCAATCCGAAACAAACCGGAGCTTGGAAGGATATTAATATCAGTGGGAGTGGGAAAAAGATTTCTGCTGACATCTTTAATCTCTGGATTAGTCATGGTGTAAAGGCTAAGGAAGGGAAATATGCATATATGGTTGTTCCTGACAAATCTTTAGAGGAGTTCCGGACATTTACGGCTACCCAGAATTATAAGATTATTCAAAATAGTTCTGTGGTGCAGGCTGTTAAGTTGAATCAGCAGTATGCTATTGTTTTTTATCATCCGGGAACAATTGATTTAGGGGAGGGACTTACACTGGCTACTGATAAACAAGTGATTGTCTATCTTGAGCAGAAGGGAACAGGTTACGATATCTGGGTTGCAGATCCGCTTTATAGTCAGAGGGAGGTTTGTCTGGCTCTTAATGGTAGAGAAGTGCAGATCGCTTTTCCGGAGGGTGAACTGACTGGCAGTACGGCTTTCACGAATATTGCCACTCTCCAACCTTTTGATTTGCAATGTGAATATCTTAGTAATCCTTTAGGTGTTGACATACCGCAACCTCGTTTGAGTTGGAAAATGGGAGCTACTACCTCGGCACGCGGGCGGAAGCAGACTGCTTATCAGATTCTTGTAGCAAGCTCCCGGGATTTACTTGATGCAGACCGTGGAGATCTTTGGGATAGCGGTCGTGTTAACTCTGCTGAGTCGGTGAATATTGTTTATGGAGGAGTACCTTTGTCTGCCGGACAAAGATGTTTCTGGAAAGTCCGTTTCTCCGATGAGCATAATCGTTGGTCAGCATGGAGTAATCCTGCAAATTGGCGTATGGGGCTGTTTGCTGCTGATTGGGCGGCACAATGGATAGGCAGTGCAGAAATGGAATCTCAGAGTGTGGGAGGTAAGAAGGTTAATAATGTAATGGCAGATCCCTGGTTCCGTAAAACATTTAATATGTCGGATATTCCACAGGATGCTGTTATTTATGTAGCTTCCATAGGTTATCATGAACTGTATGTCAATGGGCGGAAAGTGGGGGATGCTGTTCTTTCGCCTTCGGTTACGGATCATAAATCACGTGCCCGTTACATGACATATGATATCAAGGGCTACCTGAAAACAGGTACTAATGTTATAGCTTTGTGGCTGGGTACTTCCTGGGCTGTTTTTCCGGCCTATCAGCAGAAGAATAGACCGGCTATTCCGATGGCATTGGTTCAGGCTGAGATCGCATTATCTTCCGGAAAGAAATTACGAATTGTTTCGGATAATACCTGGAAGACCCATGCAAGTCCCAATACCTTGTTAGGTTACTGGGAGGCACATCACTTTGAAGGAGAATGTTATGATGCAGCTTTGGAAAAAGATGGGTGGAATACTCCGGATTTTGATGATTCCGGTTGGGCTATGGCAAAGGTTTATTCTACTGACGTTATAGTATCATCTGACCGTACAGAACCTAATCGGTTACTTGGTGAAATTAAACCACTTTCTGTTCAGGAAGTTAGTCCCGGAGTCTATAGAGTTGATATGGGAATCAATTATGCCGGTTGGTTTGAGATGCAGCTCCAAGGCCAACCCGGTGATTCAATTGTATTCCAATTTTCTGAAAGGGAAAAGGATGCTTGCAGCTATGGTATACATAGCATTTATAAAGTTGGCTCCAAACGGAAAGGAGTCTTTTGTAACCGTTTTAATTATATGACCGGACGCTGGGTACAAATTACCGGTCTTCGGTATAAACCGGAATTAGACCAGATACGTGGTTGGATGATTCGTCCGGATTATCGCCGGAGCGGTGGATTTGAATGTGATCTTCCTTTGTTGAATGACATTTATCGTACTACCTTGTGGACGTTTGAAAATCTCAGCCTGGGTAACTATGTGGTCGATTGTCCTCATCGTGAACGTTGTGGATACGGGGGAGATGCATTGGCCACTACGCGCACAGCTTTGGGAAACTATCAATTGGGGGCTTTCTATAACAAATGGATGGAAGATTGGCGTGATGTGCAAGATCCCGAAGGGAATGTTCCCTATACCGCTCCTACCCGCATTGGCGGGGGTGGACCATCCTGGAGTGGTTTCTGCATTACCTTGCCTTGGGAGCTTTATCGTCAGTATGGAGATGTACGTATTCTTTCGGAAAGTTTTCCCACTATTCAGCGCTGGCTTTCTTTTGTGGAAACGAAGTCGCAGGATGACATGCTGGTACGTTGGGGAGGTAAATGGAGTTTCCTGGGTGACTGGCTTTGGCCGGATGCATGGTCGGAAAGGTCGGCTATGGAGAAACAGGGAAAAGCACTTGGAGATACTCGGGAAACTTTATTCTTTAATAATTGTCACTGGATTTACAGTCTTGAAACTGCTGCACAGATTGCCGATGTGTTGGGAAATAGAGCAGCAGCTTCCGCTTATCGGAACCGGGCATCCAAAGTACGTAAGGCGGTGCATGCTACTTTCTTCAATTCGAACGATAATAGCTACGTGAATGGCTATCCTTCTTATCTTGCTATTGCACTGATGGTTGATTTACCTCCGAAGCATTTGCAGGCAAAAGTCTGGAAACGTCTTGAGCAGGAAGTGCTGGTAAAGCGTAAAGGGCATTTCTGGGGAGGCATTACTGCCGGTTCGTTCCTGTTGCATACTTTATTAGATAATCATCGTAATGATTTGATTTTTGAGATGGCTACTAAAGAAGATTTTCCCGGCTGGGGAGATATGTTGAAGCATGGCAACGGTACGTTCTTTGAAGATTGGCAATGTCGTGGTTCGGGTTTGCATAGTTCCTATTTGTATATCGGTAGTTGGTTTATTGAGGCTTTAGGAGGTATCCGCCGTCCGGAGGCTGGTTATAAGGAGTTTTCCATTGAGCCTTGGATTACAAAAGGCGGTCCAAAGCAAGTACGTTCATACTACAACTCGCTGTATGGGAAAATAGTCTCTGACTGGACGTTGGAAGCCGGTGTGCTGAAAATGGAAATCACCATACCGGCTAATACTACTGCTGTCCTGAAATTATCCGGCATTCATCCTGCTACTTTAAAGGAAGGAGAAACTTCATGGAAAGAGGCGGAAGGAGTCAGCCTGTATTCACAAAAAAGGAATGCTCTATCACTTGCATTGCAGTCAGGTACTTATAGATTCTCGGTGGTGATGGATGAAGGCAGGTAATTGCACTTGCACTTCATCCTTCAATTTCTGCACTTCATCGGAAATACATCATTTCATAACCGGATATGGATGATAATCTGTAATTTTACGGCAGATTCCTATAAATTGAGTGCCGGATGATGAAATATCTGTTAGTAGAAGACGAACGTTTCGCTTACGAAGAGATGAAGCGGATGATGGAGAAGTTACGCCCCGATTATCAGTTGGAGGCATGGACAGCCACTGTGGAGCAGACCGTACAATTTCTGAAACATCATCCGGTAGATCTGATGTTGCTGGATATCCGGTTGACGGATGGAAACAGTTTCGACATTTTTGAGCAGATACAGGTCACGACGCCTGTTATTTTTACTACTGCCTATGATGAGCATGCCATACAGGCATTCAAGGTGAATAGTGTGGACTATCTGCTGAAGCCTGTAGAGGAAGATGATTTGCTGGCGGCATTGAGGAAATTTGAACAGTTCAGGGTTGTGCAATCTCCCGTTACCGATTACAGGAAACTGGAAGAAGCATTGATGAGTAATTGTAAAAAGAACCGTTTCCTTATCCAGAAAGGGGATGCGTATCATTATGTGGAGACTTCAGATATCGCTTTCTTCTACAGTGAAGAAAAAGTAGTCTTTCTGCACACCTTTTCAGATAAACGCTATATTGTGGACTATACTTTGGAACAGATAGAGCAACTGCTGGATGAAAGGACTTTCTTCCGTGTTTCCCGCAATTGCATTGCTAATATCAATTCTATCCGTAAGATATCCAAGTACTTCAACAGTCGGTTGAAGTTGAGCTTCCAGCCTGAATGTCCGCACGAGGTTTTAATCAGTCGTGTGCGGGTTCCTGATTTTCTGAAGTGGGTGGATGGTGTGCTTTAAAATACATTTGGGGATGAAGAATAAATGGTATATCCTGCTTTTTATAGTGCTCATTGCAATTTCTTTGTTTGCATTCCAGTATGTGGCGGAGCTTCTTTCTGACGCTCCCCGGAGCTTAAGTTTGGAAACACAGTATCTGCTCAATTTACCTGCCTGCATTTTTGTGGGGATTGTTGACTTTCTCATCATTGTTATTGTCCATAAGAGGCTGGACAACATTAACAATACAATGAGAATCTTTATTGATTTATTGTTGGCATCCGTATGGGTGAGTTGCTTCGGCATAGCGGCAAATTATATCCTGTCTATTATTCTGGAGGAACCTTGGCCGGAAGATTATGCTCTGCTGAAAATGTCTCTGCCGGTAGTACTTTGGAATAGTATGATTGTTCTTCTGATTGAGATATTCTTTTATCAGCAAAGCCAAATGGAAGCAGAGAAGAAACTGGCTATTATAGAGAAAGAGAAGATTCAGTATCAGTATGAAACCTTGAAAGCCCAGATAAACCCGCATTTCCTGTTCAATAGTCTGAATGTGCTATCTTCACTGGCCTATAGTGCTGCGGAAAAGACCAATCTGTTTGCTAAAAAGCTGTCAGGTGTCTACCGTTATCTGTTGTTGACAAACAATCGTCCGATGGTTACTTTGAAGGAAGAACTGGCTTTTCTGGAAAGTTATGTATTTCTGGAGAAGATTCGCTTTGAAGATACATTGTTCATCGAGATAGACGAATATGATTTGTATGGAACCAGATTGATCATTCCCGTTAGCTTGCAACTGCTGGTAGAAAATGCGATTAAGCATAATATAGCTACTTTAAAGAATCCGCTTATTATTCGGATAGGCTTTACCGATGAGGGGATTATGGTTTCCAATAATCTGCAATTGCGGAGTTCAGTAGATAGAGGTGGTGTAGGTTTAGGGAACCTGGAAAAACAATACGCCTTGTATGATAAAGCAATTGATATCGTGGAAAGTACTACAGAATTTGTAGTGAGAGTACCTTTCCTCGAATAATCTTCTTTTTTCCTTTTGTTCCATCTTTGGGATAATGAAATTCAACAGGTCTTTCGTGCAGTTCGTCGGAAAAGACTTATACCGGACAAGCTAATCTCTTTTCTTTGCAATAAAATAATCTAATTTATTAGCAATGAGAAGATTCTCTTATCTTTTATTTCTGTTGCTCTTGGTGGCAGCAATCGATGGTTTTGCACAAGGAGTTATTAAAACGGAGTATATGCCTGCCTCTTCTTTTAGAGATGAAGCGGGGAATAAATTGGGTTCGGGTGATTTATTGAAATTCACCGGAGCATACACGCTACCCTTTTCGCTGAAGCAGAATGCATCGGGACAGCCTATCATGTGGTCGGCATCGGTAAGAGGAACTTACGCGATACTTAATAATCGACATATGGCCTTGGATATACATCCGGATGAGGTGTTAAGTGGCAGTCTCAATCTGACGCATGTACGGCCCTTGTCGAAAAAGTGGTACATGATAGCCAGTTTGGGAGCAGGTATTTATTCGGCACCGGATGCAATTACCTGGCAGAGTGTATTGGTGAATGGGGGAGTGATTTTTGTGTATAAATGTAGGAAAAATCTGGATATAGGTGTTGGGGCTGGATTGACGAATTCATTTGGAGTACCTATTGCCATGCCGATGTTCTTTCTTAACTGGCAACTTTCCGGTAATTATGAGGTTAATGTGAATCTCTCTTCCGGTGTTGAAGTGTCCGGGGCAGTACGTTTGGGAGATCGGTTTAAGCTGAGGCTCGTGGCAATGGAAATGGATGGAATATCTTCCGTGATGGATGTAGAGGGAAAGTCGATGATATATGCTTCGGTTATGATGCGATCTTATCTCTGTCCGGAATACAAAATAGGTAAGAAGTCGTGCCTGTATTTGGGGATAGGGGGCAATTGGCTCAGGTCTGGAGATCTGACTAAACGTACGCTTAAAGGGTTTGTAGACAATATGTTCAGTGATAAAGATGATCCGTATTTCAATCCGACGGTTTACTTTTCTGCCGGAGTGAAATGTGGGTTTTAAACGGAACTCACCTGCCTGTTCAATAAAAAGTTGGATCAAGTTACTCTCACTACCCTCACTTTTAGTGTGATTCGTTGATAGTTAGGGTATTAAATGTGGTGGTAGTAAAAAATCCGGTGTGAGGGTAAGTGGGCTACTCTCACTTTCGCACTCAACCCATATCCGGATGAGGCATTTATTTATCTCGTATCAGGTGTTATTCTGTTGAAAACAAGGGATATATCTATTCACCCTTAGGAATTGTCGGGTGTTGACCTTGGTTAACAGGCCTATCAACCTTAGTTAACGAGTCGATTAACCTTGGTCGACAGGCTTGTTAACCAAGGTCAACGCCTAATAATGCTTACTGTGGAGGTGCAAAACGGAGGATGAGTATTCCTCATTTGGCTATTCTGTCGACAAAACCTTCCCTTTCGTAGATTTTATTTTCAGCTCTTCTTTCTCTCCCTTACATTTGCATCGTAATAAAAAACTGACGCAAAATGAAAAGTACCGGAAGATTATGGTTATTAGCTGTATGTCTGTTGTGTGGGCTGGTTTGTACACAAGCACAGGAGCAGGAGAAGAAACAATTGCCCCGTGAAGTTCCTTCACCGGAGAAAGCTGCCCGGAAAATGACGGACCGGATGAAAGAAGAACTGCAACTGACAGACAAGCAGTACGATAAACTATATAAACTGAACCTGAAAGAACAACAAGAACATTTTGCGACTATGACTGAAAGAGGAAATGGTCAGCGTCCTTTGATGGGAAGTCGTCCCGGAAGGGACGGTGGTCGTCCGCCGATGGAAGGTG
>RRZT011815532.1_pt1 | contig 13830 bp, 13 predicted proteins | sample 2165551 | NCBI WGS metagenome assembly RRZT01 (sample SAMN10456910, study PRJNA506462) | wastewater metagenome | biome: wastewater; feature: sludge; material: wastewater sludge; isolation source: wastewater sludge with Escherichia coli K12::gfp cells carrying plasmid... | place: USA: Moscow, Idaho... | reverse complement strand
TTTCTTAGTTTTTCTCTTAATTCTATAGTTGCTCTTGAAATATGTTTTTCTACTGCTAAATATGAGATATTCATTATTTTTGCTATTTCTTCTTTTGTATAGCCTTCTAATATATGCAATACAAAAGCTTCTTTTCTTTTTGGTGGTAGTTTTTTTAGTTCTTTCATCAAAATATCTTGTTGATTTTGTTCTATTGCTAAATCTTCAGGTGCTTTAGATTGTGATATGAAATTTTCTTCTTCATAAGAAATCTCTTTGTAATTTTTGTTTTTTCTTAGTCTATCTATGATGATATTTTTTGCTACTTTGTAAAGTAGGGCTCTTTCATTTTCTATTTCTTTGCTATTTTTGATAGATATTACTTTTTCATAAGTTTCTTGAACTATATCTTGTGCATTATCTTTGTTTGGGATTTTATCTTTTATGTATAAAAATAGTTCTTTATAATATTTCAGCATGATTTATTTAAGTATTTCTCTTTCTTATTTTATAGAATTGATAATTGTAATCAAAAAATAGTGAGTAAAAACTTAAATAAGAGTATTAATCAGAAATCTTTTAAGATTTCTGATGTTTTATAGAGTAACCCTCTAGCATTCTCATAATAATTGCTGATAAATAAGGAATACTTTGAATAAATATAGTTACTGCAAATACATAAATTTCTGTAATTCCAGTTTTATTTGTGAAAATTAGTGCAAAAAATGCAATCAATAATAATACAGCTAAGATTGATTCATATTTTATAGGGTTTGCACTTTTTTTAGCTTTTCCACCTTTTTGAGTTCTTTTAAATGGTAAACCATCTTTTATAAACCCATCAAATACAGCTTTGAAAATAATCAACTGTAAACTCATAGAAGCAATTGAACTTAAAAGTATCTCTTTAAAAGTTGCTTTTACTTTTGTTCTATACAAAATAAATGTATGTAAAATATTTACTAAAAATGCTGTAATAATTGGAATAGTAAGTGGAATTGTAGGAATAGTAACACCTACAAAAATAATAACAGGAACCCAAATAATATTCATAACTGCCATTATTGGACCCATTGCATCACTTAACCAGAAAAACCAACCTGTAACAAATTTGTTTTTTTGTCTAGGTGTAAGTCTATTTGAACTTGGTTTAAACTCTCTCCAGTGTTTTTTTAGAATTTGAATAGCACCATAAGCCCATCTGTGTCATTGAGTTTTAAATGCTTCTAAAGTATCAGGAAGTAAACCATAACCATATCTTCTATTTGTATAGTGAGCTATATATCCTGCTTCAAATAGTCTTAATCCTAACTCACTATCTTCAACGATAGTGTCAGTTCCCCATCCACCAACTTCCATCATAGCGCTAAGTCTTACCATAACCATAGTTCCATGAACAACTATTGCATTTTCTTCATTTCTATCAACCATACCAATATCGAAGAATCCTGCATATTCTGCATTCATAGCAGCTTTCATGATAGACTCTTTTCCATCTCTATGATCTTGTGGAGCTTGAACAATAGCAACTTTTGGATCGTCAAATAAAGGAACTAAATCAACAAGCCAAGGTGATTCAACTTTATAATCTGCATCAATAACAGCTACAATTTCAGCATCTTTACTTGTTCTTTCTAATGCAGCATTAAGTGCACCAGCTTTAAATCCAGTACAAGTAATATTCATAAATACAAATTTATCACCTAACTCTTCACATAGTTTTTCAATAGGTTTCCAGTAATACTCTTCAGGAGTATTGTTAATGATAACTAAAACTTCATAGTTTGGATATTTTAGTTGTGATAAACTTCTTAATGTTTCTTCTAAAACATGTGGCTCTTCTTTATATGCTGGAACATGTATTGAAACAAGCGGTGCATTTTGTGATTTTAGATCAAGAGGAACAAGTCTTGAAGGAGGTACTCCAATAGAAGATCTAAATAACTCATTTGCTTTTGCTAAAGTTATAATTACAAGTGGTATCATAAGGAAAGTTCCCATTCCCCACATTACCCACATACCAAAGTTCATATAGTTAATAAATGGATAAATTGCAGCCATAACTATACCAAATGCCATACCTTGTGCAGTTACAGCATAAGCTAATGCATGACTTATATTTACTCTTTGATTTCTAAGTCCCAATAAAGTTATTATTGCTCCAAGGATTGTTGCTACAATCATTTGATACAACCAATATTGATTTAATTCAATATCTCCATTTAATTGGAATTTTAACGCTCTATCAGAAGTAAATATTCCCCAATATTGTCCTACATTTCCTTCATCGTAACCTTTCCATTGTTGGTCAAAAGCTTCGATTATATTATAGTGCCAACCATGCTCATTTGCAAGATTTACAAACCCTCTAATCGCCATAGCTTGGTTTTTCAAACTTGGTACTGCACTTCTATTATTGTATCCATGACTTGGCCAACCAGTTTCCCCAATCACTATCTTTCTATTTGGATGAATTTTTTCTACTAAAGAGTATTTTTCAATAATAAACTCATTAAATCTGTCTATTGGTATTTTTTCCCAATAAGGTAAGATGTGTATAGTCAAAAAATCAACATGTTTTGCTAAATCTGGAACTCTTTCCCAAACATCCCAAGTTTCAGCTACTGTTATTGGTTTTTTTGTGAATTGTCTCATAAAATCAACATAGGCAAATAGTTCAACTTCATCTAAATCAGCTCTTAGAAGAACCTCATTTCCCACTATAACGCTATTTATTCTATTTGGATATTTTTCAAGTAATTTAATAGCTCGTTTAATTTCTAAATGGTTTTGCTCGTGATCACCACTTATCCAAAGTCCTAAATCAATAGGCATATTGCTATCAGGAGTTGCTTCTAAAACTGCATTTGCTTCTAATGTAGCATATGTTCTAAGTTTGTTTGTGAAGTTTTCCAACATATTTACATCATCATAAATTTGTTGTTTAGATAACAAATTTTTGTTATACCCTTCGTATGGAGAGTAAGAAAGCGATTCTATTTTTTCAAATGAATCTTCTTTTAAAGTAATAAGATTATCTTGTGTTAACCAAAAAAACACCTGAAATAATCCTGCCATGATAAGACCTAAGACAATGTATCTCAACTCATTTTCCTTTTTTTATAAATAATCGCTAATATTAACATTTTTTAGTTACAATAAAACTTATTAAATAGCATAAAAAGGACTGAATTTGAATTTTATTTTTCTGGCATTTTTAACTTCTTTAGTTGCAACGTTTGGAAGTTTGTTTTTTTCTGAAGTTATGTACTTCATACCTTGTTCTTTGTGTTGGTATCAAAGAATATTTATGTATCCACTAGTTTTTATCTTTTTGATGAATCTTTTATATCCTGATAATAAAGTTTTTAAGTATAGTTTACCATTGGTTATTGTAGGGCTAGCAATAGCTATTTATCACAATTTATTAATATTAAAAATAATTCCAGAAACACTTTCTCCTTGTATTCAAGGTGTTCCTTGTTCTGTTGATTATCTAAATTGGTTCGGATTTATAACAATTCCTTTGTTATCTTTTCTTAGTTATACTGCCATTCTTATTTTATTAATTTTATTTAAAAGGAAAAGTATAGATGCAAAATAAAAAGCTGATTTTAGGTTCATTGGTTGTTATTATAGCCATATTTGTTAGTTTGACTTTTTTATATAAAAGTGAAAAACAAACTGAAATAGTATCATCTGTTTCAAATATAAATGAATTGTTAGTAAGAGATTACTCTATGAAACATGGTGAAAATAAAAAAAATATTTATGTTGTAGAATTTCTTGATCCTGAATGTGAATCTTGTGCTTTATTCAGTCCTGTTGTTAGAAAATTATATAAAGAGTATCACGAAGATATTCAAATAGTTATAAAATATTTAGCAAATCATAAAAATTCAGAATTTGCTATTAAACTTTTAGAAGCTTCAAGAGAACAAAATAAATATGATGAAGTTTTAGATGTAATATTTGAAAAACAACCTTTATGGGCGCAACACAATAATGAAAAACCAGAATTATTATGGGAACTTTTAACTGTAATTCCAAATCTTGATATTGCAAAGTTAAAAAATGATATGAATAATCCAAAATATGATGAAATTATAAATACAGATACTTCAGATGCTAGAAAGTTAGGAGTTAGAGGAACACCAACTATTTTTGTAAATGGGGTTGAATTAAAAACATTATCTACTAAAGCTTTATTTGATTTAGTAGAAGCAGAAATTTATAAATAGAAAGATAAAAAGATGAAGAATATTTTTTTAATTAGTTTTGTATTATTAGGTTTATTATTTAGTGGTTGTGGTTCTGAAACGATAGACAAAAGTGCTATTTCTAAAACAAAAAAAGAAGAAACAAATATAAAATTTGAGTCGCAACCTTTTACTCTGATTTCAACAAATGAAAAGTTTATTAGTGTTCAAAGTACTCCAAATGGTTTAGATTTTGATGAATTTAAAGGAAAAAAAGCTGTATTAGTTGATATTTTTGCTACTTGGTGTCCGCCTTGTATTGAATCAATACCTAAATTAAGAGATGTAAAAGAGAAATACAAAGATAACTTTGAAATAGTTTCAGTTTTATTTCAAGATGATAAAACAGCTGAAGAGATGAAAAAATTCATAGAAGAGTATAAAATCAATTATACAATTACTATGGGTGGAGATAATCAAAAACTAGCAGATGAATTTAATGTAAAAAAAATACCTGAAATGTTTTTATTCTCAAAAGATGGAAAATTTGTAAAAAAATTTATAGGTAAAGTATCTCAAGAAGAGTTAGAAAGATATATAAAAGTAGCTATTGAGAATTAATTCAAAATAGCTTCTAACTCTTCGATTGTTTCTAAAAAATATTTAGCTTTTGAGAAATCTTGTGTTATTGTAAATTTATTTTTTACAATAGCACAATCTATTTTTGCATTTACTGCTGAAATAAGACCTCTTTGTGAATCTTCAACTACAATAGTTTCTTCATTTTTTGCACCAAACTTTTCTAATCCTTTTAAATATGGTTCAGGATTTGGTTTTGCTTTTTTATAATCTTCTACACAAAGAATAAACTCCATAAAGTCACTTATTCCTCTATTTTTATGAATTAACTCAAAATCAACTCTTCTTGAAGTTGTAACTATTGCCATTTTATATTTTTTTGAAAGGTTATTTAGAACTTTTTTTACATTTGGAATAGCAAGGTCTTTTGTTTGTAGAAATTCTTGATAATACTCATCACGAATTTTTCTATGTTTTTCTATAACATCATTTTCAATTTGATTTATTTCAGCTAATTCAAAAGCGCTACCACCTTTTATCATTATACTTTGGTAAAAATCAAAATCTAAATCTAACCCAAGTTTTTTTAAGGCTTTTTTATTTGCTTCATAATACCAGTTTTCAGTTTCTACTAAAACTCCATCGTTATCAAAAAGTATATATTTTTTTTCCATTTTATTCCTAATAAATAATTTAAAATAAAAAAAGGGAAGCTTTTTAAAGCTTCCCTTTTGACTTGTATATAGTTAGGAGAAAGTTAATTAAGTCTATTAACTCATAAAGAAATTATAAAAAACATCAGTTAATCCTTATTAAATAAATAATTAATAAAGAGTAAATATAAATATTTTTTATATCTCCCACTTATTTTTAGGTGCTTTATAGCTTAATATTTTTTCTATTAATTCATCTACATCATCCGAAACTATCAGCATTTCAACAAAACTTTCTTTGATAAAACCTTCTTTTACACAATTTTTTAAAAATTCAATTAATTTGTCATAATAGCCATTTATATTATAAAAAGCACATGGTTTTTTATGATAACCTATTTGTGCAGATGTAATAACATCAAATATTTCATCAAAAGTTCCATAACCTCCTGGCATAGCAATAAAAGCATCTGAAAGTTCAGCCATCTTTTCTTTTCTTTGACTTACTGTATCAACTTTATATATTTTTGATATATTTTCATTTTCTAATTCTTTTGAAGATAAATCATAAGTGATAACACCTGTTACAGTATTTTTTAGCTTTAAAGATTCATTTGACATTATTCCCATAAGTCCTTGTTTTGAACCTCCATACACGATATTAATACCTTTTTGTGCTAATTTCTGCGCTAATTTCTTAGTGGCATTTTCATAAATCTCGTTATTTCCAAATGCTGAACCACAATAAATTGCTATATTCATTATAATCTCTCCTTTTTATTATATGGTTTTAACATTAAAATCATTTTTGGCAATAGTAATAAATCTGCTGCTAAAACACTGATCATAACAACACCCGTTAATAGTCCAAAATATATAGTTGGAACTAAATTTGATAGCATCAAAATAGAAAAACCAATAACTATTATGATAGTTGTATAATACATCGCATGACCTATACCTTCGTGCGCTCTTTTTATAGCATTCATATAGTTATGGTCAAATTTATATTCTACTTCAAATCTATGAATGAAGTGAATTGTATCATCAACAGCAATTCCTAAAGCAATAGCTGCAATTGTAATAGTCATAATATCAAGTGGGATTCCAAGCCATCCCATAATTCCAAAAACTAAAGAAATAGGAATTAAATTTGAAACTATTGCTATAAAAACAATTTTTGATAATCTAAATATTAAAAAAAACATTATTGATAATACTAAAATAGATGTTCCTGCTGTTGCTATTTGTGAATTAAATAGCGATTGAAGCATATTATTATATAAAACCATTAAGTTTGATAATTTATAAGTTGTTTCTTTGTTTTTTATAATCTCTCTTAAATCTGTTTCAATTTTAGTTAAAAGTTCATTTCTTCTTAATTTTGGATTTGAATCAACTATCCTCATTGTTATTCTAGCTTCATTTGCTTCAATATTTATAAATGGAGATAAAATTAGTTTTTTATAATCATCTGGTAACTGAGTATAAAATAAAGCCAAAGTTATACCATCTAAATCTTTTCCATTATTTAAAAGTTGTCCTACTTTTAATAAAGTTGCAAGTGATTGAACTTTTCCAATTTCTGGAATAGTTTCTAAATAGTCATGAACAGCCATAATTGTTTGCATTTTATCTTGAGAAAACCAATATTGTTTATCTTCATCTTTTTGTGCAAATTCATTTTCAAAATCATCGATTTCACTTTGTTGAGTTTGACTATTTACATCTGTTTTTTCATCATCTTTAAATTTTATGATAATATCAAGAGGAGTTGTTCCTCCTAGATTTTCATCTATTACAATCATACCTTTATAAATCTCTGTTGATTGTTTAAAATAATTTATAAAACTATTTTCAACAAAAAGTTTTGAAGCACCAATTACTGAAAAAATAGTAACTAAAATACTTACAACAATAATAGCTTTTCCATGATTTTCAACTATATATGAGCATCTATTTATAAATGAAATTTTTCTATTAGATTTATTATCAAATTCATCTTTTTTCCCAATCAGCAATAAAATAATAGGAAAAACAATAAATGAAAGTATTAATGAAATTACAATACCTATACTCATCATTAAACCTAAGTTTATAACTGGTTCAATTTTTGATAAAACTAACGAACCAAATCCAACAACTGTTGTAATAATGGCTAAGAAACAAGGCATCAATTTTGATAAAACTGTATTCATTACAAGTTTGTATTGGTTTGCATTTTTATATCTAAAATATAATTCTCTATATCTTTCTATTAAGTGAATTACAATTGACATTGTAATAATTAGTTGAAGTGCCACAAAGTTTGAGGATATAACTGTAACTTCCCAATTAAAAACTCCTAAAACTCCTCCAGTTGAAATAATAGAAATAAAACAGATTAATAAAGGGATAATTACCCATCTAATTCTTCTAAAAATGAACCATAAAATAAAAATAAAGATAATAATCAAGCTTAAACCATAAATTAGCAAATCTTTTTTTACAAAACTTACTGCATCGGATGCTATCATATTTACACCACCAAGAAATATTTTTCCTTGGCTTTCATATTTTTTTATAATATCTCTAATTTCTTGGATATTTTTACTATCATTATGTCTTGTTAAATCTCTATAAGCTTTAAACTCTAAAATAGTATTTTCTAACTCTTGTTTTTCAAGATTAGAAATAGTATTATTTTTTTCTTTTGCCAAAAGAGCATTTCTTTTTTCTAAAAGTTCAAAATATCGTTTGTCTTCTTTTAAATCTAAAATTAAAGCTGTTGTTTTAAAATCACTACTTACCAAAGCATTTGAATAAATTGGTGAAGTTAAAAATTCATTTTTAACTAAAGATTTATCAAACTCTTTTGTTTCTAAAGAGTCTATTCCAGAAACTAAATCTGATATTGGGCGAATAGGAGATTGTAAAAGTGGAACAGTCAATATTGAATCGACTTTTTTGATGTTTGAAACATTTTCAAACTCTTTTGAAATCTCTTTTATTGCATTTAAACTTTCTTCTGAAAGTAAATCTTTATTTGGTGAAAAAGTTACAATTAAAAAGTTTGAATTTTCATATCTTTTATTTACTTCTCTAAAAAACATTAAATCTTTATCATCATCTAAAAGTAAAGTTTCTGCACTTGCATCAATCTCTACTTTAGTTGCATAATAGCCTAAAATAGAGACAAATAAAGTTGAAAGAAGTAAAACAAGGAGAGGATACTTGAATATAAAAGTATCGTAGAGTTTTTTAAACATTATTGGTTCTTAAATTGTTCAAACATCTCATCAAATGTTTTTTCTTTTAAAATACCAGCAAATTGTTGTCTATAAGTTTGAATAATACTTACTCCAACTAAATCCACATCGTAAATTAACCATTCATTAGAATCTTTTGATTTATTATAAAAGTTGTAATTTATTTGATAAGTTCCATCTTTTCCTAAAAGCTCAGTTTCAAGTTGTAATCTTGTGTTATTATAAGGTTTTAGACCGATGATTTTTACTTTTTGGTCATTATAAAGTTCAAGTTTTTCGATATATGATTTTTTTAATTTATCTTCAAAAACTTTTGAAAATTCTTTTTGTTTTTCAGGTGTTATTGAAGCCCAAGCTTCTTTTCCTAAAGCTATTTTTGCCATTAATTCATAATCAAAAACATCATCAACAATTTTTATGATATCGTCACCTTTTTGTGTATTTGATTTATCTTTTTGCTGTAAAATTTCTAAAACATTATCAATCTTTTTTGTCATTTCACTTTGTATTTCATCTTCTTTTAAAGCAAAAGCATTTGATAATATTAATGTAATTAATAATAAAATTTTTGAAAAATTATATTTAATCATCTTTTATTCCTCTATTTGTTTTTGTCTAGATTGATTATAAATATCTCTTAAAAATGGATATAAATCTAGAGCATCTTTTTTTATGATTTCATATTGATTTGGATTAAATGAGAACTCATTAACTTTATATAAAGATACAAGACCAAACTCTTCTAAAGCATTATTTGGAATTTTATATTTAAATGTATGTTCTCCCATTGTACTAGTAGGTGAAATAATTTCTCCTGCAATTAATCCAGTTAAATCTCTTAAATTTGATGGTCCTAAAAATGGTAAAACTATATGGAAACCTTCACCAACTCCATAAAATCCTAAAGTTTGCCCAAAATCTTCTTTATGAATTTTCATATCAAGTTCATTTGTTGCAGGATCCATAAATCCTCCAAGTCCCCAGATAGTATTCATCAAAAATCGTCCTAACTCTTCACTTGCATTTTGAAACTTTAGTTGTAGTAAATTATTTGTAAATCTAATTGGAAAGAATAAATTTGTAAAAAAGTTATCTATTCCTATTCTTGCCGTTTCTGGAACTACATAAGCATAACCTTTTGCAGTTGGTGTTAAAACATATATATAAAATTTATCATTAAATGATGTCATAACTCTGTTATATCCACTAAGCGGATCAAAAACTTCTTTTGTTTTTGAAGCAAACTCTGAATCAAATTCATCTGAAATATCATTTGTATTAGCCTCATTTGCAAAACTAACAAGTGTAAATAGTAGTATAAAAATAATCTTTTTCAAATTAGAATCCTTAAAAATAAAGCTATATTATATTCAAATATTGTACAGAGAAACTTTAAAAAGGTTTTTTATAAATATATTATTACAAAATTGGTATAATTGCCAAAATTTTTAAAAATAGTTTGGAGTGATTTAATGGGTAGAGCCTTTGAATATAGAAAAGCAGCTAAGATGAAAAGATGGGGAAATATGTCAAGAGTTTTCCCAAAATTGGCGCGTGCTATTGAAGTAGCTGCAAAAACTGGTGTTCCTGATCCAGAAATGAATTCAGCTTTAAGAACGGCTATATTAAATACAAAAGCTGAAAATATACAAAAAGCAAATATTGATACAGCTATAAAAAGAGAAAAAGGAAAAGATTCTGCAAATTTTAGTGAAGTAAATTTTGAAGGAAAAGGACCTCACGGAGTTTTAATATTTGTTGAAACTGCAACAGATAACAATACAAGAACAGTTGCAAACATAAAAATGTATTTTAATAAAACAAATGGACAAGTTGTTCCAACTGGTTCTTTAGAATTTTTCTTTGATAGAAAAGCTATTTTTGAATTTAATAAACCAAGTAATTATGAACTTGAAGATTTAGAAATGGAATTAATAGACGCTGGACTAGAAGAACTTGAAGAAGAAGATGGTTTATGTTTAGCTTATGCAAATTATACAGATTTTGGAAATATGAATAGTAAGTTTGAAGAACTTGGTATTGCATTAACAAAAGCTGAATTAAAAAGAATTCCAAATAATCCTCAAGAGTTTACTGAAGCTCAACAAGAAGATATTGGAAAATTAATCGAAAAGCTTGAAGATGATGATGATGTTCAAGCTGTTTATACAAATATAGCATAATTTCTAATTTCATAAGATATAGTAAAATCTATATCTTATTGATTTATTCTTTTATAAATTTCTCATTTTATATTTTTTCTATTACTTTCCCTAAACTTATTGTCAAATAAATAATTTAAAATAATAATATTAAATATAATTTAATTTGGTATGTTATATAGTACATAAAGATTAAAATATAGAAAAATCATACTATACAAGATTTTTTGAAGGAAGAATATGGATGAAATGTTAAGTTGTGAAGAATTAACATTAAAAGTGAATTCTCTTGAAAAAGAAGTGAAATTTAACAACTTTTTTCTAAAAAAGATGTTTGACATAATACCTAGTCCAATGTTTTATAAAAATAAAAATGGAGTTTATGAACATTGTAATGATACTTTTTCTAGACTAATTTTAGGTATTCCAAAAGAGGAAATTTTAGGAAAAACGCTTTATGATTTAGGGCATGTTATACCAAAAGAGAATGCAGATGTTTATTATGAAAAAGATAAAAATCTTTTTTTAACTGCAAAAGAGCAGTTTTATGAAGGAAAAGTAAAGTGTTCTGATGGAGTTACAAGAGATTATCATTTTTATAAATCATCTTTTGTTATTGATGGTGAAATTATTGGACTTGTTGGTTTGATGTTAGACGTAAGTGATTATAAAAAAGCACTTTTAGACTTAGATGAAAAGAATAAACTATTAAATGATTTATCAATTACAGATTCTTTAACATCTTTGTATAATAGACGATATTTTCAAGATATTTTAGAAAAAAAAGTAAATCAATTAATACGATTTAAACATCAATTTTCTTTTGCAATAATAGATGTAGATTTTTTTAAAGATTATAACGATTATTATGGGCATCAAAAAGGTGATTTAGTTCTTGAAGAAATCGGAAAAACTTTAAAAAACAGTTTTTTACGTTCAACAGATTATGCTTTTAGAATTGGTGGCGAAGAGTTTGCAGTTTTATTTGATGTAAATGATTTTAAAGATGCTTCTATAATAATGGAAAGAGTGAGAAAAAAGATAGAAGATTTAAAAATTGAAGCTTCACCAAAATCAAACTACAAATATTTAACTGTATCGATTGGTTTAGGAAATATTTTAAAACTAGATATAAATACAAATCCTTCAATAATTTACCATGAAGTGGATAAACTTTTATATAAATCAAAAAAAGATGATAAAAATAGGGTAACAGTAAAGGATATTATATTTTAATTACATAATATCCTGTAAAATCTACACAAATTTCACCATCTTCTATAATTTGAGAACTTATTTTTATCGAAGCACTTTTTTTCAAAAGCAATTTATTTTTTAAATTTTCAATTTCATCTTTTGTTGGTCTTTTTGTATGGCAAATTAGCTCTTTTGTTACTGGTTTTCTATATGAGTGTTCATTTTTTATAACTACGATATTTTCACTATTAATCTCTAACTCTTTTGAAATTAACCAACAAATGCTCCATCCTGAAATAATAGTCAATGTTGCTAAACTTCCTCCAAAAGCTGTACCTTTATCATTTATATTTTTATTTAAAGGTGCTATTGTGATTAACTCTTTTTCATCATATTTTGTGATTTTTAAATCCATAAATTTTGTTAAAGGAATCTCATTATGTAGTTTATTTTCTAATATTTTTATCATTATTTTCTCTTTTTTTATAGATTTTAAGATTTTAAATGTACAAAAATGTAGTTAAGTAAAAATTAAAAATTATGTACAATTTTTGAACTCATTAATTTTGAAATTTAAAATCAGCAAAAAGCTTATATAGGGTTGTAACTTTTATTTACACTAATAAAAACTTGTACAATTCTTTACAAAAATTGTACATAATTATTCTTTTCTTTGTGATATAATAAATCCAACTTTCTAAAAAATATATTAAAGAGGAGATATTAAATGAGTTTATTGGAAAACTATAAAGCACATTCACAAGAAAGATTAAATGAAGGTGGATTACCAGCTTTACCTTTAACAGCTGCTCAAACTGCAGAATTAGTAGAGTTATTAAAAGCAGATAAAGTTGTAGATGCTGAGTATGCTTTAGATTTATTTAAAAATAAAATTAATCCAGGTGTTGATGATGCTGCTTATGTAAAAGCTGCATTTTTAAATGATATTGTTCAAGGTAAAGTTTCTTGTTCTGTTATTTCAAAAGTTGAAGCTATTCAAATTTTAGGAACAATGATGGGAGGATATAACGTACCACCATTAGTTGAAGCTTTAAAAATTGCTGATGTTGCTGATGCAGCTGCAGAGCAATTAAAAAATACAATTTTAGTTTATAACTCATTTAATGATGTTAAAGAGTTAATGGACAAAGGTAACGCAAAAGCTAAAGAAGTTATCGAATCTTGGGCAAATGCTGAGTGGTTTACAAATAAACCTGCACTTGAAGAAGCAATTACATTAACTGTATATAAAATTCCTGGTGAAACAAATACAGATGATTTATCTCCTGCAACTGTTGCGTTTACAAGAGCAGATATTCCATTACATGCAACTGCAATGTTACAATCAAGAATGGAAAAACCATTAGAAAAAATGGCTGAATTAAAAGCAAAAGGACATCCTTTAGCATACGTTGGTGATGTTGTTGGAACAGGATCTTCTAGAAAATCAGGTATTAACTCAGTTCAATGGCATATGGGAAGAGATATTCCAGGTGTTCCAAATAAAAGAACAGGTGGAGTTGTAATTGGTTCTATTATTGCTCCAATTTTCTTTAATACAGCAGAAGATTCAGGATGTTTACCAATTCAAGCAAATGTTGATGCTATTGATACTGGTGATGTTATTACATTAAAACCATATGCTGGTGTTATTGAAAAAGATGGAAAAGTTGTTTCTGAATTTAAATTAGCTCCAAATACATTAACAGATGAAATGAGAGCAGGTGGAAGAATTCCTTTAATTATTGGAAAAGGTTTAACTGCAAAAGCTAGAGCAGCATTAGGGTTAGGTGCTTCAACTATATTTATTGCT
>RRZT010353904.1_pt1 | contig 13832 bp, 8 predicted proteins | sample 2165551 | NCBI WGS metagenome assembly RRZT01 (sample SAMN10456910, study PRJNA506462) | wastewater metagenome | biome: wastewater; feature: sludge; material: wastewater sludge; isolation source: wastewater sludge with Escherichia coli K12::gfp cells carrying plasmid... | place: USA: Moscow, Idaho ... | reverse complement strand
ATGAGGATGTTGAGCGTGTTGTTGTGGCAGTTAATCGACTTCAAAATAGCGAGCCTATTCAATATGTAGTGGGTAGTTGTGAGTTTTATGGATTCTCTTTAGAGGTGGATAAAAGTGTGTTAATTCCTCGCCCCGAAACCGAGGAGTTGATAGAGTGGATTCGTTTAAAAGTAGCGTCACCCACCTCTCTTGTTGATATTTGCACGGGAAGTGGTTGTATTGCGTTAGCCTTAAAATCGATATATTCAATGGCATCGGTTGAAGGTTGGGATATTTCGAAGGAGGCGCTAAACGTAGCTTTAAGAAATAGTGTAACCACCTCTTTGCCTGTACTTTTTAAGGAGATTGATGTGTTAAACAATACAATTATTCTCGAAGATGTGGATTTAATAGTGAGTAACCCTCCATACGTGAGAGATTCGGAAAAATGCTTGATGGCCGATAATGTGTTGAAATATGAGCCTCATTTGGCGCTATTTGTCGAGGATAGCGACCCATTGATTTTTTATAATAGAATTGCCCAAATTGCTAAGGCGGGACTCGCTAAAGGAGGATTTCTCTTTTTTGAGATAAATGAAGCGTTTGGTAATGAGGTTGTTGCTCTATTAGCGCAATTGGGATTTGTGGATGTAGAGTTAAGGAGAGACATGAGTGGACGAGAGCGAATGGTATCCGGGAGAAAGCATTAAGAAATATTTTACTGTCTCAAAATCAGGTATTAACTTAGGCTAAAGTATAGTTAATTGTGGTTAACTACCTTTTTTGAACGCAACAATCCATCTACTTTAGCAAAAAAAAGATGAGATGGTATCTCTTAATGATGTTTAGTTTAGTGACGCTGTTATGCCGTGCGCTGGAGTTTATTTATCCTCAAAGTTATACGATTCAGGTACTCAGTGATTCTACCAAACTTCCAATTTCTACACCTAAAGGGGGGAGTTTTTTTACGCAATCGATACTTTATGGCAACGAAGTAGGTATTTTGAATGTCAATCTTCCGCTTGGCGACTCTATTCGTATTGCCGTAATGGGCTATTATCCTCAGGTTGTACAATTGTCAAATTTCTCTACATATATGGTTAATAGTGTCTATTTGAAGCCCTATAGCTATATGCTACCCGAGGTTAAGATTCGCTCGCATCTTAATGATTCTGTGAAGATTACCTTGCATATGCCCGATGATATTAAGATGGGACATATAAATAATACCCCCATGCGCTTGAGGTCAAATGGAGCGGGTGATCCTCAAAACGTGGGGTCTATGATTTTTAATCCGATAAATGCTATCTATAATGGTTTTAGTCAGGAGGTGGCAAGTAAGCAAAAGGTGTATAAACTAATGCAAGCCGATAGCATCAATAGGAACTTTTACTATGTTATTATGAGTAAGGATATTATAGCCGACGAGAGTGACTTTACAGGCGATTCGCTACAAGCGTTTATTGTGCTTTGTAATACCCAAATCAAACTCAATAGAAGCATGAATGAGTATAGCGTGCGGTTAAGAATACACAGCTTGGCAAATAGCGTCAGAAATGGTGTAATAAAGTTAAAATAATCAAATTTTAGAGTAGAGTTTCATGAATTGAACTCGCTCAAAATCAGCAGGATTAACGATGTTTGCCTGACTCATTTTGCCTTTAAAGTCGTTGATTGTGTTAAACTGATGTTTTTTCATCCACTCAGTGATTCCGCCGTTGATGGATTCAACGGTTTTAAATCCGTTTTTGTAGATGGCCGAAACCACTTGAACGGCCGTAGCACCTGCTAAAATTTGTTTGATGGCCGTTTGTGCACTATGAACTCCTGTGGATGCTACCAGCGGACAGCCAACTCGGCTTGATAAGATGGCCATCCAGCGTAATACATTTGAGTATTCAGATGGATCGCTAAGGAGATACTTGGCATCTACTACAAAGGTGTCGATGTTTATATCGGGGTGAAATGGGCGGTTGAAGAGTACCAAACCATCGACACCTGTTTTTGATATATCGATAACAGTTGTGGCTAAGTTAGAGAAGTAGTAACCAATTTTTAGCGTTACCGGTATTTTAACCTGCTTTTTAATGGCAGATATGATGTCGAAATAGACTTTTTCGTTTTCGTGTGAACTGCCGTTAATATTCGATGGTAAGACAAAGACGTTTAGTTCGATGGCGCTGGCACCAGCCTCTTCGATTTTACGGGCAAAGTAGTGCCAGTTGTAGGCCGATGTGCAGTTAATGCTGGCAATAATTGGAACATCGACCGCCTTTTTGCAATCGGAGATGAAGGTGAGATATTTACTTAGGGTTTGCTCTTTGGCGTGGTCTTTTAGGTAGGCCGCGGCCATTTCATACTCATATTCGCGCTCTTCGAGAAGGGCATCGTAACCTTTTTGAAATGGGTTATCGTTTTTGAAGGTCTCTTGGTTGATGTAGTTTTCGATTTCAAACTGTATTTGCTCTTCGAAAATGGATTTTAGAACGATGGCGCCTGCACCACTTTTAGCTGCCTCTTTAACTTCGGAGAGAGTGCTTGTGAGTCCTGAACTGCCTATGATTACTGGGCTTTTAAGTTGTAAGCCTAGATATTGAATAGATAAGGTTGTCATGGTAGTAGATTTTTAAGGTAGATGATTAAAGATAGGAAATAAAGAAATCATGTCCACGAATTTCACGAATTAATTTTATGGGTGTTCGTTGTTAAAATGTTGTCAACGAATTTGCGCAAATTAACGCGAATATAATTTAAGGGGTGTACTTCAAAAGGTTTAGTCCACGAATTACGCGAATTTTCACGAATTTATTTAGGAGTATTCATTGGTTGTTGCGCTGTTGTAATTGATTTTGAGTATGGCAGGGGGCTTCGGTGGAAGTGCGTGACTGATTGCAGCGGAAACCCCACAGCACGGCCAATGGTAAGAGTTTACTGAGTTTGGAGGAGGTTTGAAGTGAAGGATTTAAGCCGTGCGAGGAGTTGTAGCGGAAAGCAGGACAGCAAGCGTCCAAATGAAAGAGGTTAGAGAAGCATAACGATGCGTCTGTACTAAGGAAGCAGGCGCTTGGTGGCACGCCATAAATATTTTTAGGAGTGAGGGGGTGTTTTAGATTTTAGGGAAGTTTTGATTATCTTGGCGCATAAATTTTTGCAATATGAGTATTGGATGGAGCAATTACCACGCGCATACTAAGTTTTGCGATGGAAGGGCTACGATGGAGGAGTCGGTGGAGCGCGCGATTAAGGAGGGGATTAAGGTGTTTGGGTTTTCGTCGCATGCGCCGGTGCCGTTTGACACGGTGTGGACGATGAAACATGAGCTTTTGGATGACTATTTTGAGACGATTGAGTTGCTGAAGGAGCGCTACAAAGGGCAGATTTCGATATTGAAATCGTTGGAGGTGGATTATATACCGTATGTGGTGAATCCGCTGAGCTATAAGAGGTATAACCTTGATTATGTGATAGGATCGGTGCATTTTGTGGGCAAGTATTCGGACGGTACGCCGTGGTCGTTTGATGGCGGGGTGGAGGAGTTTTTGAAGGGTTTTGAGGCGATATATAAGGGTGATATTAAGGCGTGTGTGAAGCGTTATTATGCGCTGGTGAGGGAGATGGTTGAAAATTATACGCCTACGATTTTGGGCCATTTTGATAAGATTTGGATGCATAATAGTGAGACTCAACTGTTTGATGTTGAGGCTGATTGGTGTGTGGCTGAGGTGGATGAAACGCTGGCAGCAATTAAGCGGAGTGGGGTGATTGTGGAGATTAACACGAAGGGGTTTGACAGAGGGGGGAAGATATTTCCGCACGTGAATTTGTTTAAGAAATTGGCTATATTGCAGATTCCTATAACGATGAATAGCGATTGTCATCATATTGATAAGCTTACGCTGGGTTTTGATGTGGTTGCAGATGAGCTTCTTAAGGCGGGTTACACCACGTTTAAGGAGTTTGTGGATGGAGAATGGATTGATTTGCCGTTTACCTCGAAAGGGATTGATTTTGGTAATAGTTTAAATTTTTAAATAGATCGCATGTATTTTAACGACATCTACACCAAGGCTTTATCGTACTGGGCTTCTGAAATTGATTTAACCGATGGTGGATTGGATGAAGAGGGTAATTTCTTCTCGGCAAACTTGTCGATGGCGTGGTTTGAAGCCTCGGATAGGTTTGAAAATGAGGGCGGTGACAATAGTTACATCGATTTGATGATATGGTCGATGAACCGTACGTTGATGAAGGTGGCCCCTGCTATGATTAAGAAAGGGGTTACAAAGGTGGTGTTAAAGGAGATGGATACGCAGTTATTTGCCGCGGACTACAAAGTGGTGATTGAGGAGAGTAAAAATAGTGCCATCATTGGTGGTTATAAGGGGGTAAAGTAGGGCGAAGTGCTCTGTTTTTAACTCTTTTTTTGCGTTGCGGAGGTTCTGTTTTAAAGGTTTTTTGATTTAAAGTGTTTATAGATAGGGTATTAAAGTGGTTTAAAATATTATTCAAAAATTCTTTTGCCATTCTAAAAAATCGCTATCTTTGCACTGCTCAATAAGAGACGGTCTAGTAGCTCAGTTGGATAGAGCAACAGCCTTCTAAGCTGTGGGTCACAGGTTCGAATCCTGTCTGGATCACTTAGTGTTAAAAGAGGTTTACAGAGATGTAGACCTCTTTTTTTATGGAGTTACCAAAACACTACCAAAACAAAGTCCCATTTATCTCCCATTTGCTCTGGTAATTTTGAGCTACAAAGAGCTACAAAAAAAATCAAAAAATAATTTCAGTTTGGTGCTATAAAATTCTTGTAGGGTCATTCTTAGCTCCAAAATCTACCTTTTACTTGTTTTGTATTATAATATCATCTTAATTAAAGTTTACTCTAATTAAGGTTAAATGGTGTTATTATTTGTCCAGGTGTTACGATTGGAGAAAGAACAGTAATTGGAGCTGGTAGCGTTGTTACACACGATATGCCTTCTGATGTTGTTGCATCAGGAAATCCATGAAAAGTGATAAAATATTTATAACGGATTATTACACACTTATCGTCTTGATTTTTTAATCAAGACGATAAAAATTCTTCTATCCATACAATTAAAAAATTATGAACTAAGACTGAAAGATTGTTGTATTTGGATTGAAAAATGCCCTAGGTGCTAATAATAAATAGGACATCTAGCGGGCTTTAAGCCCAAGCGTGAAGTTCAAGTAGAGTGACATTCCAGATAAAGGGGAGTAACTTTTAGCGAATTCATTTGTCCCGAGAAAACGATAAGAAGTTTGAGGCAAATTGGAAATAAAATAGTTACTTTAACAATTAAGAGATAATTGTTTGAAAAAGGTAGTTTTATGGGAGCAGCGAATTCGTTTTCTGAAATTAATATTGAAGATCCTTCGAGATCTAAGATTTATCAACAGCTAGTACACTATTTTGAAGATGGAAATGGTACTATTGTACTTCTGGAGAAGGTGTGTAACCTTATTCCGTTGGCGTACGAGTATCCATCCTCGGTAGGCGTTCGTATTTATTACAACTCCCGATTTATTAACAGTACTCATTATCAAGATTCGCCTTGTTTGTCGAAATATAATTTCACGTTGCCCGATGGGACAAATGGAGCTATTGAGCTCCATTTTTCGCACCATTATGCCGATATGTTTAGTAAAGCCTTTGTGGCCAAAAGTAGAGCTTTTTTGAAAGATATCTCAACGCTTTTGGAGGGTGTATTATCAAAGAATCAATTGGCAAAGCTGGCTAGTGCCACTCACGAAAGGAGTAAGGAGCTAAAAGGGATTAGTCGTGCGGCCGAGATGCTAAAAGGGAGCAATACGCTTGATGAGTCGTTACAAAATATTTGTATGTTTTTGCCCGAGGCCTGGCAGTATCCTGCACATACGGTAGCCCGCATTACTTTTGATAATGTGGAGTTTAAGAGCAAAAACTTTACTAAATCGCCGTGGGTACAGCGGGCCTATTTTACCACCCCTGAAAATAAAGAGGGTAAGATAGAGATTTATTATCTTAAAGAGTTCTCGGAGGCCGATGAAGGCCCTTTTTTAACCGAGGAGCGGCAGTTGTTAGACAACCTTACAATGCTCATTTCAGGATCAGCCTCGGAGGAGGCACTTCAGCATCTTTTGTTGCAAAATACCGAGCGTTTAAAAGAGCTAGGAGTAATAAATCAAACGTCGGCTATTTTAAAAGAGAGTCGTAACGTGGACGATGCGTTGGATAGAATATGCGCGCTTTTGCCCGAGGCCTGGCAACACCCCGAGCATACGGTTTCGAGGATTACTTATAAGGAGAAGGTTTTTGAGAGCCCAAGCTTTAAGGTAACCCCGTGGAAGATGGAGCAACCGTTTGAGACATCCGATAACTCCAAAGGGCTTATCGAAATATATTATACCGCACCCTTTCTGGAGGCCGATGAGGGGCCTTTTTTGAAAGAGGAGCGCAATTTGCTGGTTAACATCTCGGCTCTAATAGCGGGCACTGCCACCAAAGATCTGCTTAGCAAGTTACAATATGCCAACCGCGAACGCTTAAAGGAGCTAAATGCTATTAACCACACCTCGGCCATTATAGCAAAAGGTGAAAGCATCGACAATACATTTAATAAGATATGTGCCGCTATTCCCAAGTCGTGGCAATACCCCGAGCATGCTGTTGCAGCTATTAAGTTTGAAGGCAAGGTTTATACCAGCAAACATTTTAAGGAGACGATATGGGTGCAGCGCGAGAATTTTGTAACCTTCGATAACAACAAGGGGGTAATAGAGATTTACTACCTCGAAGAGATGCCAGAGGGGTGTAATGGGCCTTTTTTGAAAGAGGAGCGACAATTGCTTGTCAACCTGGCCAAATTGATAAGTGGCTACCTAAACAACTATAAGGGGCGCGAGATATTTAATAAGAGTCAAGTAAAAGAGATTGCAGGACATAATTCTGAGGAGTACCGAAAGTCGCTGGTACGAAATAAGCAGCCTTTACAGCTCTTTTTTAATAAACAGATTTTAGATAAGTACATCTATCTGGATATGATGAAGTACAAAGTAAAGGACATTCTCTTTGTAGCAACATTGTACGATGCCTTTATTCTTGAAAATGAAGATAGTTTCTTTGAACAGTTCATGGGCGAGATATACCAATATAGTCTGTTCTCGCTACCTCGTATTACGGGGGTTACATCGGCCGAGGAGGCGCTAGAGCTCCTTGATACCGCAAGTTTTGATTTGGTAATTTTAATGGTGGGTATCGACTCCAACGCCCCAATTGATTTGAGTCACCGAATTAGGCACATAAGGCCTAATTTGCCCATTTATCTCCTCTTAAATCAAAAGAGTAATATAAAGTATTTTGAAGAGCTTGTGCCTACTGTAAAGTCGATAGATAAGCTTTTTGTATGGAACGGCAACTCACAAATTATCTTTGCCATTGTAAAGTCTATCGAAGATAGCGCCAATGTGGAGAACGATACCAAAGTGGGGTTGGTACGAGTGATCCTTGTGATTGAGGACTCAGCACAATACTACTCCAAATATTTGCAAACACTCTACTCGGTTGTCTTTGGTCAGATACAGCAATTGTTGCCAGAGGTTGAGACCAACGAGATAGACAAGATTAGTAAGATGCGATCGCGTCCTAAAATCCTCCATGTCCGCAATTACGAGGATGCCATGTATATCTATAACAAATACAAAGATTTCTTGCTTTGTGTCTTCTCAGACGTGGAGTTTGAAAGAGATGGAAAGCTTGATAAACATGCAGGTATTAGATTTAGCAAGTATGTAAAGGCAAATCTAAAGAATTTACCTATTCTGTTGCAATCCTCAGAGGTGCAAAACCAAAAAATGGCCGATAAGATAGGGGTTAGTTTTATTAACAAGAATTCAGAAAGCTTGCTTACCGAGGTTAGGAAGTTTATTACCTACTATCTCGGTTTTGGTGATTTTGTATTTCGCGATAAAGAGGGAACCCAGCTTGCCGTGGCGCGAACGTTGAAAGAGTTTCGTGATTTGCTTTATACCATGCCCGAAGAGTCGCTCTTCTTGCATAGTCAGGCTAATCAGTTTTCGCTTTGGCTTATGTCGCGGGGTGAGATTAAGCTGGCAAAGACCATTAACCCATTTAGGATTAATGAGTTTGAGTCGATAGAGGTGTTTAGGCAAAACTTTATAAAAACCATCAACGACTATTACAACGAGAAGATACGTGGAAAAACATTAGCCTACGAAGAGACGAGCATCATTGATGAGAAGAATATCTATATGCTTACCAATGGTTCGCTAGGAGGAAAGGGTAGGGGATTGGCATTCATCAATACATTGATACACAATCTCGATTTTTCGACCTTCAACAAAGAGATAAACATCAGAACCCCTGTTACCGCAATTATTGGCGTTGAGGAGTTTGAGAGTTTTATGGAGCGCAACCATTTGTACGATAAAATCTTTAATACCGATATCCCGTACGAAGAGATAAAACACCATTTCCTTCATGCTCACCTCTCGCATGGGTTGATGCGTAAGCTAGAACACTTCATCTCGCGGATACATAAGCCTATTGCTGTGCGATCGTCAAGCATGTCCGAAGATTCATTGTCTCAACCATTTGCGGGGGTTTTTGATACGTTTGTGGTACTCAATAATAGTAAAAATAGCAAGAGCAATCTCGAACATCTTACAAAGGCCATTAAATTGGTGTTTGCCTCTATCTATTCCGACCATTCGCGATCGTATTTCAAGGCCATACATCACAAGGTTGAGGAGGAGCGCATGGCGGTAGTATTGCAAGAGTTGGTGGGAAACCAGTATGGCAACTACTATTATCCTCACATCAGCGGTACTGCGCAGTCGTACAACTACTACCCTGTAGGGCACATGAAACCCGACGAAGGTTTTGCCGTGGCAGCAGTGGGACTAGGTAATTATGTTGTTGGAGGCGGCAAGTCGTTCCGTTTTTCGCCAAAATATCCGCGTGTAGATGTGTTTACTCGTAAAGATCTGCTCAATAGTACGCAGGTGAGCTTTTTGGCCGTTGACATGTCTAAAAAGAACATCAATTACATGGAAGATGGAGAGATGGCACCTCTTGCGATGCTCGATATTAGTGTGGCCGAGAAAGATGGAACATTAAAACATTGCGCTTCGGTGTATAACCCCGATAACGATCGAGTGGAGACAGGTATCAACTCACCTGGCCCTCGGATAGTGAACTTTGCCAATATTTTAAAGTACAATTACATCCCGCTTGCGCAACTTATTGAGGAGCTTCTTAATACCATAAAAGATGCCCAAGGGTGCCCCGTGGAGATTGAGTATGCCGTTGACCTTGCTCCTTCAGATAACGGCTTGCCCTCTTTTTATCTGTTGCAGATTAAGCCAATGGTAAGCAACCAGTTTAACATCAACTTCGATTTTAATGAGATAGATAAGAAGAATACCGTATTATATACCGAGTCGAGCCTAGGAAATGGTGAGATAAACGATATTAGGGATGTGATATATGTTGATGTAGCCAAGTTTGACAGACTCAAAACATTGGAGATGGTTAAAGAGATTGAGCATTTAAACAGTATCATGCAAAAGAACGATCGCCAGTATATTCTCATTGGGCCAGGAAGATGGGGTACGCAAGATCAATTCCTAGGTATCCCAGTGGTGTGGGGGCAGATATCTAATGCCAAAGTGATTGTTGAAATAAGCATAAGCAACTTCCCGCTCGATGCGTCGCTAGGTTCGCATTTCTTTCACAACGTAACCTCCATGAATATTGGATATTTCTCGGTACACGACACTTCACTTACCGAATTTATTCAGTGGGATGCTCTTGATAGTCAAAAGGTTGTTCATGCAACGAAGTACTTTAAACATGTGCAATTTGCGAATCCGTTGAAGATTGTAATGAATGGACGTGAGAAAAAGTCGGCAATAATGTTTTAAATTTGCATACAAATAGGTTTTAGTAATGAGTATTTCGATAGGTCTCTTTGACGAGCATAAGATAATGTTGGCAGGGGTAAGCTCCATTTTATCCCCAAACGAAGATCTCGTTGTGCTATTTCAGTGTGCCGATAAAGCTAAATTGTTAGAAACCATCAAATCACACCCTATCAATATTCTTATCGTCAATATTCATGCGCTCGATACAGCCATCTTAAACCTTATCACACAGATAAACCTTACCATTTCAAAAACGCGGGTGCTAGTTATATCAGCCGCCACTAGCGATGTGATGGTTTTGAAAACAATTAAAGCAGGAGCAAAAGGCTACTTGGCGCGTGAAGCAGACAGAGAAGAGATGATTGAAGCTATCTATACCATTCGCAATGGATTTGATTACTATAGTAAATCTATCACACATCTGCTTATAAATAAGTATATTACACGCTTTAAGAGCGAAGATAAGATTCCTAAGGGTGAGATCGAAAACCTCAGTGCTCGCCAGATTGAGATCCTAAAGCTTTGGGGCGAGAATTACACCAATAAGGAGATGGCCGAAAAGCTCTTTATCAGTCTGCGTACCGTTGAAACACACAAAAACCATATTATGCAAAAGCTAAATCTCAAAAGTACCGTGGATATGGTGAAATTTGCAATACGTAATAACCTTATAGAGATATAAAGAAGCGCCCCATAACCTTGTCAATTCTCACACAATCGAAGGTCAGCGGAGCTAAAGACGCAAAGATTAATTGAAATTAATCTGCGTTACATCTAGGAGTGTGCATCGCTCAACCCCTTGGATTAAAACCAAAGTATTGCTTTTACTGACTTCAGGCAATTGACTGGTTTTTTAGCATTTTGGCGTAAGCGGCGGCTTTTTTTATTTACTTTTTGCAGCTGAAGGCAAATATGAGCTTGCGAATATTCACGCACACCGAAATTTTTATAGGTGCGTAATTCCGTAGCTCTGCTACGTGATCACAGGCACTTGAAATTGACAATTCGCCTGTAAAAAATAAATGCCTCGCGGCATGAGCGAAAAAAACAAACATAAAGTTTTTTGTGTTTATCAGTTGACATTAAATAACAACTACGTTATTAACCCTATTTTGGAGAGCCATTGGCTCGGCACGCATGGTAGCTATGGATTTTAATCTGTGGTGTTTGAAGGTGATCCCATTTTTCTTTGCGCAACTTTAACTCCGTTGATCTTCGATTGCGTAATAACCTTAACGATCTAAGGAATTGAAGTGAGTTATATGGTTTCGAGACGCCGTAAATGGACAACTCTACGTTTAAAACAACCGAATTTTATTGTAGAGACGTTCATTTATGGCGTCTCAGTTCAAAATATTGTCAACAAATAGATCCCATCATTGATTATATAACTAACCATTCCTACATTGAACTCACGATAAAGTAATCCTCCAAGTATCCCTCCTTACAACTCCACTTACCCCATTTGTTGATAAGAAAATTACTGAAAAGCATACGTGAAACACGTAAATAAAGGAGCATTGTTTCAGACTTTCCAAAGCCTTTATTACATTTATTAAATTAAAAATATTATTTAATAGCAAAAGAATATGGCAAAGACAGAGGTAGCATTGAATGATTTTATGACCAAGATTATAGCTAAAAATCCTGGAGAATCTGAATATCATCAGGCTGTAAAAGAAGTAGCAGAAACTCTAATCGAATTCATTGAAGAGAATCCTAAGTACAAAGCGGCTAAAATTCTTGAAAGAATAGCTGAACCAGAACGTGTTATTATTTTCCGAATTCCTTGGTTAGACGATGCTGGAAATTTCCAAATTAATCGTGGTTTTCGTGTTCAAATGAATAGCGCTATTGGGCCCTACAAAGGTGGTTTACGCTTTCATCCTACTGTTAACTTAGGCGTATTGAAATTCTTAGCCTTCGAGCAAGTTTTCAAAAACAGCTTAACATCTCTTCCTATGGGGGGTGGTAAAGGGGGATCTGATTTTGACCCTAAAGGAAAAACAGATAACGAGATTATGCGCTTTTGCCAAAGTTTTATGACAGAGCTTAGCAAACATATTGGAGCTGATACCGACGTGCCTGCGGGTGATATTGGTGTTGGTGGCCGCGAAATTGGTTTCTTATATGGGCAGTATAAGCGATTACGCAATGAATTTACTGGGGTTCTTACAGGTAAAGGCATTGGCTGGGGCGGTAGCTTAATTCGTCCTGAAGCTACAGGTTACGGTACGGTATATTTCGTTCGCGAAATGATGAAGATGAAAAAAATGGATATGAAAGGCAAAGTGGTTGTTGTTTCAGGTTCAGGTAACGTTGCTCAGTACGCCGTTGAAAAAGCAATGCAATACGGTGCTAAAGTGGTTACACTTTCAGACTCTAACGGTTTTATCCACGATCCAGAGGGTTTCAACGAAGAGAAACTTGCTTTTGTAATGGAACTCAAGAATGTAAAACGTGGACGCATCAAAGAATATACAGCTAAGTACAAATCGGCTACCTACCATGAAGGTAAAACTCCTTGGGGTATCAAATGCGATATAGCGCTTCCTTGTGCTACTCAAAATGAAGTAAACGAAGAGGATGCTAAAACACTTATTAAAAATGGTTGCATAGCCGTTGCTGAAGGTGCTAACATGCCGTCAACTCCCGAAGCTATTGAGGTTTACTTAAATGCAAAAATTATGTATGGCCCTGGTAAAGCGGCTAACGCTGGTGGAGTATCTACATCGGGGCTTGAAATGACACAAAATTCAATGCGTTTGCCTTGGACTCGCGAAGAGGTAGATGCAAAACTCGACCAAATCATGTGCAACATCCACGCAACTTGTGTTAAATATGGTTCTGAAAGCAATGGTTATATTAACTATGTAAAAGGCGCTAATATTGGTGGTTTCATAAAAGTTGCCGATGCTATGATTGCTCAAGGGCATGTATAATCTTTAAATAAAGATAAAGAACCACTAGGTTCATCCTAAAGAAGAGGGGGTCTTAACGTTAGATTCCCTCTTCTTTTACCATTTTGTTCGAGCCAATGGCTCTTCTGGATTAAACGTGTTGTTACTCATATTTTGGAGAGCCCTAAGCTCGGTACACCTATTAGCCCTGGATATTAATCCGTGGTTTTGAGATTAATATCTAATGTTTTGTAAACCAATTCCTTGGATATTTGTCCGTGATAGTATTGCGTAAATATAAAAACAAATGCCACATCCAAGTTATCACTCTTTGATGTGGCACTTAATATAATACCCTATAATGAGACTATAGAGTGAAAAACAATAGTCAACCTATTCAAACGTCACCATGCCGTTTTCGATGTTATAGAATGCACTCACAATTTTAACTTCGCCTTTCTGCACCTGTTCTGTAATGGTAGGGCTAGCGGCAAGAATATCTTCGATGGTTTTTGTAACGTTGCGTTTGGCCGTTAACTCCACCATTTGCGCTTTGTTGGTAGTGTCGCCCACTATGGCCGGTTTAATTTGGTCAAGCAGTTGCGTTAACTGTCCTAACTGAGCGTTGGCAATTGCCCCCTCAACGGCACCGCAGTGGCTGTGTCCTAACACCACAATAAGTTTAGTGTGTTTTATTTTGGTAGCAAACTCCATACTACCCACAATGTTGGCATCTTCAGTATTGCCCGCTACGCGAGCCACAAAAAGGTTACCAATGCCCTGATCGAAGATGATTTCGGGTGGTACACGACTATCTAAACAGGTAAGCACCAAGCTGTGTGGGTGTTGTCCGCCCTTTGTGGCCTCAATTTGCTCTTTGAAGTTAGTATTGCTTAATTTGCCCTCCACAAAACGTGCACTTCCGGCTTTTCGCTCGGCAATAGCCTCGTCAGGTGTGTTAATAGCAACGTGGTGTTCGCTCTTTTGGTGCGTAGCGCAGCTCTGTTT
>RRZT010341583.1_pt1 | contig 13832 bp, 11 predicted proteins | sample 2165551 | NCBI WGS metagenome assembly RRZT01 (sample SAMN10456910, study PRJNA506462) | wastewater metagenome | biome: wastewater; feature: sludge; material: wastewater sludge; isolation source: wastewater sludge with Escherichia coli K12::gfp cells carrying plasmid... | place: USA: Moscow, Idaho... | reverse complement strand
GGTTTCCGAGGAATTTGTCTATTTCAACGTCAAGGCGGATATTTCGGCCGCGACCAACAACACCGGTGCGACGAAGGCCTATACCACCACGCCGCAATCGGTTTCGATCGGCTTTTTCATGAGCCTGACGGCGCAGATCAGCGATAACGATACGGTGACGCTGAACGTTCGTCCGTCGATATCCAGCATTTCTGCGTTAAAACAGGACCCCAACCCCGAACTGGCGCTGTCCAAGATTGAAAATCTCGTTCCGCAAATCCGTACCCGCGAAATCGAATCGATGATGCGTATCGAGAGCGGTGACATCGCCGTTCTCGGTGGCCTGATGGAAGACCGGATTGATGACAAGACCGGGCGCTTCCCCGGTCTGGGTGATATTCCGATTTTCGGCGAGGTGCTGAACAAACGCTCCAATGCCTCGAAGAAAACCGAGCTGGTCATCTTCATCCGCCCGACGGTCATTCGTGACGCGTCCATGCAGGGCGACTACAACTCGCTGACCAGTTCTTTGCCGGACAAGACGTTCTTTAAAACCGACAAGATCTTCCAGCCCTTTGCGCTGCCGGATAGCTGGCAGGAGACTGCGCCATGAGCCTGCTCATGGATGCGCTGAAAAAGGCCGAGGCCAGCAAGCGGCAGGCCGGCGAGAGTGATACTGCGGCCAGTATTTCACTGACACCGTTGCCGGAGAGCAGTAGTGAGGCGCAACGTTCGCCGTTGCCGGAAATCGCCCAGCACAGCGATGCCATTGATGCCGATCTTGCGTCCGAGCCAGCGCTTGAGCGCGTGCCGCGACGTGTCGTGAAGCCGGCCGGTGCGGCAACGTCGACAGCCGGTCGCCGCGAAGCGGCCGAGCGCCAGGCGGCCAGCCAGGTTTTTTCGGCCAAACAGTCGCCCCGGTCGCCGCGCTCCGGCTGGATGCTGATCCTTGGCCTGAGCGCTGTTGTAGCATTGGGCATCGGCGGCTATTTCTGGTGGCAACTGCAACCGGCTGCGCCGCGTCTGCAAACGCCGGTGCTGGCGCGTCCCGCCGCACCGGTGACCCAGAATCCGGTCACACCGCCTGCTCCGCCCGCGCCGATGCCGGTGCAGGCCGTCGCGACGGTCGCAGAAAAAGCGGCCGTGAGCAGCGAAGCGGCGCCACTTGCGTCAGCGCCGCTGCGTGAGGCGCCGGTACACGAAGCACCGCCGGTCAAAGCGCAGAAGCCGGCCAGTCATGCCGACGCGGCTGCGCCGTTACGCCTGAACAAGACCCGTCCGGCGACCTTGCCCCTGCTCGAGAAGGCTTGGACTGCCCTGCAGGCCGGTCATCCGGACGAGGCCGGGCGCGGCTACGCGCAGGTGCTGCGCAGCGATCCGCGCAATGTCGACGCGCTGCTGGGACTGGCCAGTATCGCGCTGCATCGGGAGCAAAGCGGGCAGGCCGAGGAATATTATCTGCGCGTCCTTGAAATCGACCCGGACGATGCGACGGCGCAGGCCGGGCTGATCGGGCTCAAGGGGCAAAGCGATCCCGGTCTGAACGAGAGCCGCCTGAAAACCGCCTTGTCCCGCCAGCCGGAGTCGGCACCCTTGCATTTTGCCCTGGGTAACCTTTACGCCCGCCAGCAACGCTGGAGTGAGGCGCAGCAAGCCTACTTCAAGGCCTTTTCGTGCGACGCCGACAACCCCGACTACCTGTTCAATCTGGCGGTCAGCCTCGACCATCTGCGCCAGCCACGTCTGGCAGCGCAGTATTACCAGCAGGCGCTGGATGCAGCAGGTAGCGTACGCAGCATTTCCTTCGACCGGCAACAGGCCATAAAACGTCTTTCAGAATTACAGTAAGGCGGTGGTTAGTGGTGAGTGGCCAGTGAGGAGAACAAGCGCTGGCCACTCACCACCAGCCACCAGCCACCCACCACTAACTTCTGCCTTCAGCCCATGAACGCTCCGCATCAGCCACGGCAAATTGGTCAGATCCTGATCGCCAAGGGCATCCTTAGCGAGGATCAACTGCGCATTGCCCTGCTGGAGCAGATGAAGTCCAACCGGCCGATCGGCAAACTGCTGGTTTCTCTCGGATTCGTTTCGGAAGCGACTTTGCGCGACGCACTGTCCGAGAGCCTGGGCAAGCAGAGTGTCGACCTGTCCAACGCCATCATCGACCCTTCGGCGCTGAAGCTGGTGCCGCGCGAACTGGCCAAGCGGCACCACCTGCTGCCGCTTGATTACGATGCCGAGCACCGGCGGCTGACCATTGCCATTGCGGATATCAACGACATCGTCGCGCTCGACCGGATCCGCGCCCTGTCGACCGAGGGGATGGAGATCGACACCCTGCTTGCCGGGGAAACCGAGATCGGTCGGGCCATCGACCAGGCTTACGGTTACGAACTGTCGATCGACGGCATCCTGCACGAAATCGAAACCGGCGAAATCGATTTCCGCGACCTGCAATCGTCTGCCGACGAATACAGCCAGCCGGTCGTGCGGCTGATCGATTCGATTCTTACCGATGCGGTCAAACGCGAGGCTTCCGACATCCACTTCGAACCGGAAACCGGCTTCCTGCGCATTCGTTACCGCATCGACGGCATGCTGCGGCAGGTGCGTTCGCTGCACCAGTCCTACTGGCCGGCCATGGCGGTGCGCATCAAGGTGATGAGCGGAATGAACATCGCCGAAACGCGGGCCCCGCAGGACGGGCGTATCAGCCTCAACATGCGCGGACGCCAGATCGACTTCCGCGTTTCCGCCCAGCCGACGATCCACGGTGAAAACATCGTGCTGCGTATTCTCGACCGGCAGAAGGGGCTGGTGCCGCTGGAGGGGCTGGGCCTTACCGAGAAGCAGCTCGACCAGCTTAAGCTGATGATTGCCCGGCCGGAAGGCATCATTCTGGTCACCGGCCCGACCGGCAGCGGCAAGACCACGACGCTCTATTCGGTTCTGAATCACATCAATTCCGAGGGCGTGAACATCATGACCCTGGAAGACCCGGTGGAATATCCGATGACCCTGGTGCGCCAGACGTCGGTGGCCGAATCGGTCAAGCTCGATTTTGCCAACGGCATCCGTTCGATGATGCGCCAGGACCCGGATGTGATTCTGGTCGGCGAAATCCGTGACGCCGAAACCGCTGAAATGGCCTTCCGTGCGGCGATGACCGGTCACCAGGTGTATTCGACCTTGCACACCAATTCGGCGATTGGCGCGATTCCCCGCCTGCTGGACATTGGCGTGCTGCCCGACATCATGGCCGGCAACATCATCGGCATCGTCGCCCAGCGGCTGGTGCGGCGGCTGTGCATGCATTGCAAGACCCCCTACCAGGCCGAAGCCCACGAAGCCATGCTGCTTGGCGGCAATGCCGACTCAGCCCGTCCGGTCATCTTCCGTCCCTGCGGCTGTGAGCGTTGCGGCTTTCAGGGTTATCGTGGCCGCCTGGCGATCATGGAAATCATGCGTCTCAATGCCGACATCGACGAACTGATCGCCCGTCGTTCCACGGCACGCGAAATTCGCCAGATGGCCGAGCAGCAGGGCTTCGTCACCCTGGCCGACGACGGCTTGCGGCGGGTGCTCGACGGTTCGACCTCGCTCGAAGAGCTGGGTCGGGTTGTCGACCTGACCGGCAAGATGTGAGGGCGGACTGATGGCACTCTATACCTACAAGGCCATCGACCCCGAGGGACGTGCGGTGCAGGGACGTCTCGACGCCCTCAACCTGGTCGATCTCGAGATGCGCCTGAAACGCATGGAGCTTGACCTCATCAGTGGCGAACCGGTCAGCAACCGCACCCTGTTCGGCGGCAGCAACATTCCGCGCCGCGAGATCATCCATTTCTGTTTTCATCTTGAAATGCTTGAGCGCGCAAAAGTCCCGGTGCTGGAAGGCTTGTCCGATCTGCGCGATACGTTGGAAAGTCCGCGTTTCCGCGAGGTGGTCGCCAGCCTGATCGAAGCCATCGAAGGCGGGCAGACCCTGTCGAAAGCAATGGATGCCCATCCCAAGGTATTCAGCAAGGTATTTGTCAGCCTGATCCGTGCCGGTGAAGCGACCGGGCGTCTGTCCGACGTGCTCAAGGGTCTCTCCGAATCACTGAAATGGGAGGATGAGCTGGCGTCGCAGACCAAAAAGCTGATGATGTATCCGGCCTTTGTCGGGACCATCGTGCTCTCGGCGACCTTCTTCCTGATGATCTACATGGTGCCGCAGCTCAAGCAGTTCGTGAAGAACATGGGCCAGGTGCTGCCCTTGCAGACCCAGGTGCTGTTTTTCATCTCCGACCTGCTGGTCGCCTACTGGTACGTCGTCCTGCTGATACCGATCAGTGCGGCTGTTGTGATCAATATCATGCTGCACATCAACCCGCTGGCCCGGGCCCGTTTCGACGGTTTCAAACTGAAATTTCCGCTGCTCGGTGACATCCTGCGCAAGATCATCCTCTCGCGCTTCACCAACACCTTTGCCCTGCTTTACTCTTCCGGTATCCCCATCCTCGATTCGATCCGCACCACGCAGGACGTGGTCGGCAATGCTGTCGTTCGGCAGGGGCTGGAGCGCGTCGAACAACTGATCGTCGAAGGGCAGAACGTCACCGCCGCCTTTCACAGCATCGGCTTCTTCCCGCCGCTGGTGATCCGCATGCTGCGTGTCGGCGAGTCGACCGGCTCGCTCGACGTGGCCCTGCTCAACGTCAGTTATTTTTACAATCGTGACGTCAAGGAATCGGTTGAAAAGGTGCAGCAACTGATCGAGCCGATGCTGACCATGGTGCTGGGTTGCCTGCTCGGCTGGATCATGCTCTCCGTGCTCGGCCCGGTTTATGATGTCATCAGCAAGATCAAGACATGAGAAGCCAACAACTGCTCTATCTCAGTGCCTACCAGCTGGTCGCGTACCGCTGGCAGGCCGGCACGCTTTCGCACACGGCGGCTTTTGCCGACAGCGAGGAAGGCTATCGGCAGTTCGCGGACTATCTGCGCCAGCATGCGCGCGAGCGCTTTGCCCTGCTGGTCAATATTGCGGAAGAGGGCTTTCACGTCGAGACGATCCCCTTCCTGCGTGGCGCCGACCGTGAAGCCGTCATCCGGCGCAAGCTTGGCCAGATTTTCTTCAATGCGCCGCTGACTGCCTCGCAGTCGCTGGGGCACGAAAAAAACAAGCGCAAGGATGAACGACTGCTGCTCGCCGCGTTGACCGGCAGCGAGCATCTCGCGCCCTGGCTGAAGGTCATCGGTCTGGCGGAGGTCGCCCTCTCCGGTATTTATTCACTACCCCTGCTGGCCCCGTCGCTGTTCCGCAAACTGAAAATCAGTGAAGAGCGCTGCCTGCTGCTGACCGTCCAGGATCAGAGCATCCGGCAAAGCTATCTGGAAAAAGGCGAAATTCATTTCAGCCGTCTCGCACCCTTGTTCGACAGTAGTATCGGCGGTATCGCTCAGGCATTCTCCTCCGAGACCCTGAAGCTGCAGCAGTACCTGTCCAGCCAGCGCCTGATCAGCCGCAACCAGCCGATCACCGTCTATATTCTGGCGCATGCTGCGGCCATCGCGACGATTCAGGGCAATTGCCTCAGCAGTGACACGATCCGTTACGTGATTCTCGACAGCGCCGACTGTGCCCGGCAAACCGGCCTCAAAACGCCGATGGGCGGCACGCATAGCGAAGCGCTGTTCCTCAACCTGATGGCCGTTGCGCCCCCGCGCATCCAGTTTGCCGACGACGAGCTGTGTCATAGTTTTCACCTCCGGCAGCTTCGTGCCGTGCTTTACGGCCTGGGCAGCGTCGTGCTGCTCGGCTGTCTGCTGGCTTCGGGCGTCATGCTTTACGAGGCGCACAACATTGCCCGGGAAGTCGTCCAGTTACATGACGAAGCCCGCGTGACCCGGCAGCGTTACGACGACATCACCCGCAGCTTTCCGAAGATTCCGACGAATAACGAAACCCTGCGTCGTATCATCGACCGTTATGCCGAACTGGAAAGACAGAGCGCCTCACCCGAAGGGCTGTACCGCGAGATCAGCCGCGCCCTGCAAAGCGCACCGGCCATCGAGCTGGACGCTATCGAATGGAAGCTTGGCGGGGCTGAGACCGGCGTTACCGGCGCTTCGACACAACCGGCGGCCAGGCCAGTAGCTGCCGGCAATGAAGCGGCCATCGTGCAGGGCTTTTTACGGCTGGGCAGCAACAGCAACCCGCGTCAGATTCTGGCCGCCTTCACGCAGTTTGCCGAGGTGCTGAAAGCCAATCCGGCGCTTCAGGTCGACATCCTCAAGCGGCCGTTCGACGTTGAATCAGGCAAGGCGCTCAAGGGCGAGGACACGATGGTCGAGGACAACAAGCCGCGCTCCTTCTCCGTACAGATCAGCCGAAAGATCGGATCATGAAATTCCTGCCCGGTGACCTCAAAAAACTGCAGATCAGCCTGCTTGTCTGTCTGCTGATGATCGTCATGGGTGCTGCGGTTGTGTTTTTTGCCAACGGGGCGACCCGGTCGGCGCAGCATGAGCGGGTGACGGCACAGGCACAGCGCAACGATTATGTGGGCAAACTCCAGCGGGTAAGCAGCGAGGAGAGCGAAATCAAGGAAAAATCCGCCCTGTTCCAGAGGCTTCAGAAGCGCGGCATCATCGGCGAGGAGCAGCGGCTCGAATGGGTCGAACTCCTGAAGGATATCCGCGACAAGCGGCGGCTGATTGATCTGGTCTACGAAATCGAGCCACAGCGTCCGCTGGATGTGGCGCCGGGCGCGGGCTTCACGTTCAACGTCAGCCCGATGAAGGTGCAACTCAAATTACTGCACGAAGAAGACCTGACCCGTTTTCTTGGCGATCTCAACGAGCAGGCGCGGGCACTGATCCAGGTTCGCTACTGCAAGGTGACGCGGCAGCCGCAGGGACAGGCGGGCACGAGCGGTCAGGCCAACCTGCTGGCCGAATGCCGGATCGACTGGGTGACGCTGCGCGAGGTGGCGGGGAAATGAGGAGGGAAGCGTGATGATGAAGCGTCGCCTGCTGCTGTGTTGCAGTGCCCTCAGCCTGCTTGGCCTGACGGCTGTCGCCGGGGCCGAAGCGGCGTTGGGACGGTTGTTTTTCACGCCCGAACGTCGTCAGCACCTTGACCATCAGCGGCAGATGAATATCCAGACGCAGGTGGAAATCCCGCAGGATCCGACGTTGACCATTAATGGCGTGGTGATGCGCAGCAGCGGAAAACGCACGATCTGGGTCAACGGGGTGGCCCAGAATGAAAACGATGCGCCGGGAGACGTCAGCATCGCTCCGCTCAAGACCGAGCCGGGGCGCGTGGCGGTACAGGCGGGTGATACGCATACGACTCAAGCCAAGGTCGGTGACACGCTGAACCGGAACACCGGGGAAGCGACGGATCTGCTGGGTGAGGGATCAATCACTGTCCTCAGAACCCGGCAGGGAAAATAAGCCGTCATGGGCGGGCGGCCTTGGCACAGAAACAGGCAGCGCGGGTCGGCCTTGCTGATCCTCACGGTTTTTCTGGTTACAGCCGCACTCGCCGTTTTCCTCAAGCAACTCAACCAGTCGGCCTCCCGTCCCGAATATGAAGGACGCAGTGCTGCCGCCCTGGCCGAGGCCAAGGAAGCCTTGATCGGCAAGGCGGCCATGGGGAGCAGTGCAGGGATCCTTGGCCTGCTGCCGCTTCCTGATCTCGGCACGTCTCGCAACAGTCTGTCTGCCGAAGGGGAGGGCGCGACTGCCGGAAGTTTTTCCGGGAATGCGCCGGGTCTGTCTGTCGTCGGGCGTCTTCCCTGGCGTGCGCTGGGATTGGCGCCACTGCGTGATGCGCAGGGAGAGTGTCTGTGGTACGTCGTTTCCGGCTCCGCGCAGTCGGCCAGTGTGCCGCCGCTTTTCAACTGGGATACGCTTGGCCATTTCGAAGTGTTCCGTTCGGATGGGACGCCTGCCGGAACGCAAAGCGTTTCTGGCACCAACCCGCATGATCGCCCGCTGGCCCTGGTTTTTTCTGCCGGGCCTCCGCTGGCCGGACAGGATCGCCGGAAGTCATCCGCCGATCAGGTGGATGGATGCGGCGGCAACTACGATGTCAGGAATTATCTGGATTCCTTTACCGAACTTGCCGACATCAACAACATCGTCAATTATTTTCCGGGCGCGACCAACCATGCGACCGGCAATGCGTCTGGCACGACAAAGCAATTCATCGTTGGCGATGTCGAGATCGTGAGTGGCGGAACCCGAACCCGCATTGCCAATGACCGTCTGCTCGGCATCACCACCAAGGATATTTTTGATCGGGTGAAGAAAAGAACGGATTTCAAGGAAAGCATTGACGAATTGCTGAACCGGCTGCAGTTTTGCCTGGAAACCAGCGCCTTGACCATCGCTGCGTCGGCAGGCGACAAAGGGGTCGGTAACCTGGCGAGCAACTGCCGTGGGATGTTGCCCCCGGCCCAGCAAGGTGTTTTTGATCGCTGGCGGGACAACCTGCTCTACACCAGCGGCAATGTTGGCGATTTTCAGATCAATAACGCCGGCGAAATCAAAACGGGCTGCCGTGGCCTGCTGTTTTTTGCCGGGGAGCGCACGAATGTTCAAAGGCGTGCCACCGCCCCGGACAAGGACAATAAAGAGAACTATCTTGAAGCACCCAATGTCGCCCTTTTTCCGGGTAACGGGACTTATGCGGGGAGCGCTTTCTATTCGGCCAGCAGTGCAAGTGCGGATGTCATTCGCTGCATCAGCGCGCCTCCGGCGGGTAAACTTTCCTTCCAGGAAGACTTGGCGATTGCCAAGCCGGTTAGCACACCAGGACACAGCACACTCCTGATCAAGGCGGATGAACAAAAAGTCGAAGTGTCCGGTGTTTCAGGCGAGGGGAGTGCCTGCCTCTGGTTTCCGAAACTGATCCCGCTGGCGGGGAAAAGCTTGCGTGCCCATTATCAGTTCCAGTTCATGAATGCGGATCCTTTTGCGACGATAACGGGTGCAAAAGGGGATCGCGGACATGGTTTTACCCTGCAGATCGTTCAGGGTGACCTGCGGGATAGCGCGGGGAATCTGCGCAGCCCGGCTGAGTGCGGCCCGATAAACAATCTGGGCGCGCTGGATATGAAAAATCCTTTCGGGGGAGCGTCCTACATCGTTGAAACTGATGTCCTGAAAAATGCCGAGAACGACCCCAATGAAAACCACACGGCGATCATGCTCAACGGCTGGCTGGATCATGACCCGCCAAGTGCTGTTGATCAGACGTGCAATGGATTGGGCACCATCTGCCGCCACAGTCCGGCCAACCGTTTTGAGGAATTGCCGCAACCTTTGCTGCACAATCAGCGCGTCGAGATACATACCGGTTGCACGAGCGACTGCAGTCAGTGCAACCCGCTCAGCAGCAATATGGCCAACAATATCGAGAGCACAGTGCCAGAATATGCCCGAATTGATGCCTGGGTCGATTGTGAAGACTGTAGTGACGTAACGGGCGATTACGTCGATGCCGAACTGATCCGGCAAGAAAAAAACCGCATTTTCAATGCGCCGGGAGACTGGAAAGGGAGTAACTGGGACGTTGTTGGCGGCGGCCTGAGCTACAGCGCTGCAACAGGCGAACTGGTCCGCCTGCCGAATTCGGCATTGACCATGTCTCCGGTTGCAGGTAAAACTTACCGCATCGAGATCGAACTCAAAACCGACAGGCTGGACAGCAGTATGTCCGGCCTGCGAAAAATCGCACTCCGCTTTGGTGGCAAGACAATCAATCTGGCGTTGCCTGCGCTTGGCAGCACGGTAAAACACCAGGTGCAGATCGACGCCATTAATGCCGGGGAACTGCGTCTAAAGCCGGATTCATCGTGGGGCGGCAGCATCCAACAGATCAGTCTGCGCGCGGTGCGCCCACCAACGGTACGCCGTTGTGCCGTGCTGCCAAAGAGCATGAAAAACGTCTATCTTGGCTTCACCACGGGATTTTTGTCGACGCTCGACACGGTTCAGGGCGTGACGTTTCAAGACTTCAGGTTGCGTTCGGATTGACGGGAAAGTCCGGTGGGAGCACAGAGGAAAACTGAATGAAAAGCCAACGCATAGCATCCGGGGGGTTTACGCTGGTCGAGTTGACCATCGTGCTGATCATCATTGCCCTGCTGATCAGCGGGATGATGGTTCCCCTGTCGGCGCAACGGGATATTCAGCGCATTGGCGGGACACAAAAGCAGTTGGCGGAAATCAGGGAAGCCCTGTTCGGCTTTGCGATCATCAACGGACGTTTGCCTTGCCCGGCCACGGCCACTGATCCTGCCGATGCAAAATACGGGGTGGAGGACAGTGGTGCATGCGCTCAGGAAGGCTTCCTTCCGTGGCGGTCGCTGGGTGTTGAGGAAATTGACGCCTGGGGGATCCGGCGCAACTCGGGTGCGGATCCGTTCGTCGGTTATTTCCGCTACCGCGTCGATGCGGCTTTTGCAACAAATTTCACGCTTGATACGCTGCCGAACTCTTCCCTGAGCGTACAAAACGCCGCTGGAAACAGCCTGACCCAGGCAGCACCGAATAGCCCGGTACTCATTGTTTACTCGACGGGCCCCGATCAACAGGCCAACGGGGCCAATGCAGGCGCTCCCGATTCAAGCTTCCAGGCCGGAGAGCGCATGAGCACGTTTGATGACCTGCTCATCTGGGTTGGCCGCCCCATCCTGCTCAACCGCATGATCTCCGCCGGTCGCCTGCCCTGATGAACCTGAAAACCCTTGCTATTCACCGCAAAGGCGCAAAGAGCGCAAAGGACGCAAAGAAAATCAGAGATTTGCCGGAAGTATCTGAAGGTTTGTCATTCACCCTTGGGGTGAGTGGGCAAAGTTTCATATGCTTTCGTTTCCTTTGCGATCTTTGTACCTTTGCGCCTTTGCGGTGAGGATTTCAGGATGAACTATCGCCCTGGCTGATTACCCCACAGCAACTTGTGCAACTGCATCTGAAAGCGGACCGGCAGGCGGTCGGCGATGATCCATTCGGCAAGCTGACGCGCTTCCAGTGATCCCTGCACCGCCGAGAAAAGCAGCGGACAGCGGCCGGAAAGTTGATGGGACGCGATGATTTCCCGCGCCCATTCGTAGTCGGCCCGGTCGGCGAGGACGAATTTCAGTTCGTCGCGGGCATTGAGCATGGCGAGATTCGGCCAGTGGTTTTTGGCCTCTTCGCCCGAGCCCGGCGCCTTGAGGTCGACAATGCGCGAGACGCGTGGATCGACCGCACTGATGTCGAGTGCGCCGGAGGTTTCCAGCGAGACGTCGTAGCCCGCATCGCACAGCCGGGTGAGCAGGGTGAGGCAGTGCGGTTGCGCCAGCGGTTCGCCGCCGGTCACGCAGACCTGTCGGGCCGCGTACTGGCTGACTTCACGCAGGATGGCCTCCAGGCTCATGCGCTGCCCACCGGAGAAAGCGTGGGTGGTGTCGCACCAGCGGCAGCGCAGCGGACAGCCGGTCAGACGGACAAAAACCGTCGGCAGGCCGACGCGTGTGGCTTCGCCCTGCAGGGAGAAAAAAATCTCGCTGATTTTCAGCGAGACGGGTTTGTTTTGAACAGGCGGCATCGGGACGGTGAAAGGCGGGCACCGGGCCCGCCCGACATCGACTATTTCTTCAGGCGCTGTTTTGCCGTGGCAGCAGCCGGACTGGACGGGTACTTGGCCAGCACCGTTTCCAGCGTTGCCCTGGCGCCTTTGGCGTCGCCAAGTTCCTGCTGGCAGGTGGCGATGCCGACCAGCGAGTCCGGGGCCTTGGCGTGTTGCGGCCACTTGGCGACCATCGCCTTGTGCGCGTCGATCGATTTCTTGCAATCGCGCTGGGCGTAGTGAGTATTGCCAAGCCAGTACTGGGCGTTCGGCGCCAACGTGCTGTCGGGATGGTTCTTGCCGAAAGCCTCGAAAGCACTGGCGGCATCCTTGAGCTTGTTGGTTTTGAACAGGTTGAGCGCCGCTTCGTAGTCACGCGCCTCGGCGGCCGGATCGGTGGCCGGGGGTTTGGGAGCGACTTCACCCTGCGCTGGCGTGGCGCCCCCTTCCGCAGTCGCTTCTGCAGGCGGCGTTGCTTGCGTTTCCAGTTTGCGCAGACGGCCGTCAAGATCAACATAAAAATCCTGCTGCCGTTTCTTCGCCGAATCAAGCTCGAAAACCAGGGTTTCGACCTGCCCACGCAGGCGGGCGTTTTCTTCGCGCAGCGCCTGGATCTGGTTGAGCAACTCGAACTGGCCCTTGGAAAGGGTCTCCAGGCGCTCGTTGCTCTGGATTCTCAGATCCTTGATCTGCTGCCGGGCTTCCTCGTCGTCAAACATGCCGGCCTGTGCCGAGGGCGCACCCAGCGCCGCCAGCACGACCAGTACCGACAGGGCCGGGAGGCACCAACGACGCGGCTGCATCTCAGAACTCGCCGCTGTAGAGCATGTCGCCACGGCGGTTTTCGGCCCACGCGGCTTCATTCTGCCCTTCGTTCTTCGGCTTTTCCTCGCCGAGGCTGACCGATTCGACCTGTTCTTCGCGCGCGCCCAGCAGCACCAGCATCTTCTTGATGGCGTCGGCACGCTTCTGGCCAAGTGCCAGGTTGTATTCACGGCTGCCGCGCTCGTCGGTATTGCCCTGAATCAGCATCTTGAACTGGCGGTTGTTGGCGAGGAATTTAGCGTGTGCGGCGACCAGATCCTTGTACTCGGCGCGGACTTCGAACTTGTCGTAGTCAAAATAAATGCTGCGCTTGGAGAGGATGCTCTTGGGGTCGGTCAGTTCGCGCGGCAGGGTGCGGCTGTCCATGCCACCGGCGGTTACCGTGGCGACTTTGCCTGCGTTGCCATCACGGCCCTCGACCGGCGCGCCGGACTGCTCGGGCGCGTCGGGCGTCGAGCTACAGGCGGCAAGCAGAACAGCAAACAAAGCAGGAAGGATGAGTTTTTTCATGGTGATTCTCCAGTTTCAGAAGTTGATGCTATTTAATAAACGGACCCCAGGCCGGCTCGCGCACGTCGCCTGCGGCAATGGAAAGACGCTGCTTGACCCGGCCATCGACCGAAACAGCGGACAACACCCCGCGCCCGCCGGTTTCCGTGGCGATCAGGATCATGCGTCCATTGGGAGCGAATGAAGGTGATTCGTCTTTGTACGAATCGGTCAGCACCTGCACCTGCCGACTGGCGAGATCCATGACAGCCAACCGGAAACCACCATCACGGCGGCTGATGAAGGCCATGGTCTTGCCATCCGGGGAAATGCGCGGTGATACGTTGTAGCTGCCTTCAAAGGTAACGCGCTGGACGTCGCTGCCGTTGACCGCGCTGCGATAAATTTGCGGGCTTCCGCCCCGATCCGAGGTGAAATAGAGCGATGCGCCGTCCGGCGAGAAAAACGGTTCGGTATTGATACCGCTGCCCGGGCTGATGCGCTGCACCCCCGAACCATCGGCATTAACCATGAAGATCTGCGAGCCGCCGTCCTTGGAAAGCACCACCGCCAGCTGCCGCCCGTCGGGCGACCAGGCCGGAGCAGAATTCGAACCCTTGAAATTGGCTACCACCTTGCGCTGCCCGCTGGCCAGCGAATGCACGTAGATGACCGGCTTCTTGTTCTCGAAGGAGACATAGGCCAGCCGCGTGCCATCGGGCGACCAGGTCGGGGAGATGATCGGCTCGCGCGAGCGCAGCGCGGCCTGTTCATTCTGCCCGTCGGCATCGGCAATAAACAGTTCGTAACGGTTCGCCGCGCCACGCACGACGTAAGCGATACGCGTGGCAAAAACGCCGGGTTCGCCGGTCAGCTTTTCGTAGATTACATCGGCAATGCGGTGGCCGACAGCGCGCAGCATCGG
>RRZT010732468.1_pt1 | contig 13833 bp, 12 predicted proteins | sample 2165551 | NCBI WGS metagenome assembly RRZT01 (sample SAMN10456910, study PRJNA506462) | wastewater metagenome | biome: wastewater; feature: sludge; material: wastewater sludge; isolation source: wastewater sludge with Escherichia coli K12::gfp cells carrying plasmid... | place: USA: Moscow, Idaho... | reverse complement strand
TGTCGGGGTGGTCGACGTCCAGGACAACCATCTTGGCCGCGCGGCGGGTCGCGCCGCCGGACTTGATGGTGCCGGCCGAGGCGTCGGCGCCGCGCATGAAGGAGACGGGGCCGGAGGCCGCGCCACCGGAGCTCAGCAGCTCCTTCGACGAGCGGATCCGGGAGAGGTTCAGGCCGGCGCCGGAGCCGCCCTTGAAGATGAAACCCTCCTCCTTGTACCAGTTGAGGATCGAGTCCATCGAGTCATCGACCGAGAGGATGAAGCAGGCGCTGACCTGCTGCGGCGAGGGGGTGCCGACGTTGAACCACACGGGAGAGTTGAAGGAGAAGTACTGGTTGAGGAGCATCCAGGTGAGCTCGTGTTCGAAGATCTCGGCGTCGTCGTCCGAGGCGAAGTAGCCGTGTTCCTTGCCCGCGGCGGCGTAGGTCTTCACGACGCGATCGATCAGCGCCCGCAGGCTGTTCTCCCGCTTGTCGGTGCCGAGCGCACCACGGAAGTACTTCGTGGTGACGATCGTGGACGCGTTGACGCTCCAGCTGGTCGGGAACTCCACGCCCTTCTGCTCGAAGACGGTCTCGCCGGTCTTCCAGTTGGTCTGGACGACGTCGCGACGCTCCCACTCCACCTCGTCGTAGGGGTGCACCCCCTTCTTGGTGAAGACCCGCTCGACGACGAGCCCTTGGGCGTCGGAGCCTGCCTTGCGGCGTGTTGCACGCGTTGCGGTCGCGGTCATATTGATCCCCTCTTCGGTGTTATTTCCTGGATACGTATGGTCAGCCGATGAGCGGCTCTTGGGCCGAACTCGGCTCCGGTTCCGGAACCGGGCGACGACGCCTGGCGTCGCCCTCGATCCGGATGGTGTCGATCTCCCGTTGGAAGTCGTCGATCGACTGGTAGTTCTTGTACACGCTGGCAAAACGCAGGTAGGCGACGGCGTCGAGCTCCTCGAGGGGGCCGAGGATGGCCACCCCGATCTGCTCCGCCGGGATCTCGGCCTGCCCCGAGGCCCGAAGCGAGTCCTCGACCCGCTGCGCCAGCGACGCGAGCTGCGCCGGGGTGACCGGCCTGCCCTTGCAGGCCTTGGACACACCCCGGATGACCTTCTCGCGGCTGAACGCCTCCACCACGCCAGACCGCTTGACCACGGTCAGGACGATCTGTTCGACGGTGGTGAACTTGCGCTCGCACGCGGGGCACAGCCTCCTGCGGCGGATGGCCGAGCCATCCTCCGTGGCACGCGAGTCCGACACCTTGGTGTCGCCGTGCCGGCAGAAAGGGCAGTGCATGGTGCGTCCTGTCGCGTTGTTCCCGTGGGCGAGTCGCTTCGACACCGATTCCCGTGAAACCACAATCTGTGGTGGACGCAGCGCCTCTGCTCTACTAGATATTGGGGATCTTATGCGCGCCGGAGCTGCAACACAAACGACACGCCGGGACGAGACGGTGGCATCATCCCCGGCCGAGCGCACCCCGCCGGGGCCGCCCCGCGCGCCGCTCAGGGGCCTCGACAAGGCCTCTCAGCGACGACTCACGGATGGTCGACGTGGGCCCACGCGGGGTGCCCCGCGACATACTCCTTGGCGGGGTCCGGCTGCGTCATCGCGGCGAACTGGGGGACGCACACCGCCACACCGAAAGCCGCGACGATGCCGACGGCGGCGAGCTTCAGGCCCAGCACCCGGGACGCGGGGCGGGGAGCCGGAGCGGCGACGCAGGACGAGACCTGGCCGACGCGGCCGGCCGCCACGGGGCGACGCGGATGGGCGACCGGGGCGTTGAGCCGGGGCAGCGTGGACGGCGAGGGGACGGCGACGCGGCGCCCGCCGGTGCGGACGACATCGAAATGAGCTGCGGTCATGACAACCTCCCAAGATGAGCCTAGAACGCCTGTTCGATTCATACTGTAGCCCCATCCGGGCCACAAATCAAACGCTTGTTCGAGGCGAGTTTTGCCCGCTCTTGCGGTGCACGACACACTCCACCAGGAGGGTCTGACAATTTTCCGAGCGCGCGACACGCCGTCTATATCGAACACACGTTCCGGCTCTCGGGTAGGCTGTACCCATGGCTGAAGACACCCCCACCCCGCGGCGCGGACGCGGCCGCCCCACCAACGAGGAGATCGCTGCGGAGCTCGGCAGCGTGACCCAGTTCGCGGCCACGGGCGCCACCGGGCTCACCCCCCGCCAGATCAAGATCCTGTTGGTGATCCGCGAGGCGATGGAGGCCGACGGCTACCCGCCCAGCATCCGCGACATCGCGCAACGCGCGGGGCTGGCCTCGACGTCGTCGGTCTCCCACCAGTTGAAGGTGCTGGAGGAGAAGGGCTTCCTGCGCCGCGACCCGAACCGCCCGCGCGCCCTCGTCGTCACGCTTCCCGAAGAGCTTCCGGTGGCCCCCAAGGCGCCGCGGGCACCGATGGACTCGGAGCAGAGCTACGACGCGACGCCCCAGTCCGTGTCCGCGCCGCTCGTCGGCAGGATCGCCGCCGGCGGCCCCATCCTCGCGACCCAGCAGATCGAGGACGTGTTCGCGCTCCCCCGCCAGCTCGTGGGCGACGGCGAGATCTTCATGCTGGAGGTCCGCGGCGACTCGATGATCGAGGCGGCGATCTGCGACGGCGACTGGGTCGTCGTGCGCCGCCAGCCTGACGCGGTCAACGGTGACATCGTCGCCGCGCTGCTCGACGACGAGGCCACGGTCAAGACGTTCCAGCGCAAGGACGGCAAGGTCTGGCTGCTCCCCCACAACGAGCGCTACACCCCCATCGACGGCACCTACGCCTCGGTCATGGGCAAGGTCGTCGCGGTGCTGCGCAAGCTTTAGCTACGGCTATTCCGCGCCGCGGAGGCGGCGGAGGGCCTGGACGGCGACGTCGCCGTCGGTGGTCATCCAGAAGTCCGGCAGCGAGGCGCGCAGATACGACCCGTAGCGTGCGGTGGCCAACCGCGGGTCCAGCATCGCGACGACACCCCTGTCCTCGGCGCGGCGAATCAGCCGCCCCGCGCCCTGGGCGAGGAGCAGCGCCGCGTGCGTCGCTGCCACGGACATGAACCCGTTCCCGCCCGCGTCGTCGACGGCCTTCTTCCGCGCCTGCATGAGCGGGTCGTCGGGGCGCGGGAAGGGAATCTTGTCAACGATCACCAGCTGGCAGGTCTCCCCCGGCACGTCGACGCCCTGCCACAGCGACAGCGTGCCGAACAGCGACGCGGAAGGACTGGCCGCGAACCGCGCCGTCAGCTCGCTCAGCTGGGCGTCGCCCTGGCACAGGATGGTGAGGTGCGGCAGCTCTCGGCGGCAGTGCTCCGCGGCCTGCTCGGCGGCGCGACGCGACGCGAACAGCCCGAGCGTGCGGCCGTCCGCGGCCCACATCAGCTGCGCGATCTCGGCCAGCGTCGCCTCGCTCATTCCATCCCTGCCCGGCGGGGGAAGCCGGCGCGCGACGTACAGGATGCCCTGGCGGCGATAGTCGAACGGCGAGCCGACGTCGAGCCCGCGCCACGAGAACTCGTCGCGCGGCGCCTCCTCGCCCCCGACCCTGTCGGCCTTGCCCAGGCCGACAGCGGCGGCCGCGGGCTCGAACTCGCCGCCGAGTGTGAGGGTCGCCGACGTCAGCACCGTCGGCGTCTCGGCGAACACCTGCGAGCGCAGGAGCCCCGACACGTTCAGCGGGGCGACGAAGGCGGCGCGGCCCATGATGTCGGAGTGGGTCACCCACACCACGTCGGCCTCGTCCAGCGCAGCGATCCGCTCGGCGACGTCGAACACCTCGCGAACGGCCGCCGCCGCCTGCTGGCGGTCCGGATCGTCGGTTGACTTGCCCAACGCGCTGACGACGCGCCGAGCGACGTCGCGCAGCTGGGCCGCGGCATAGGGCAGCGGCGCGGAGGCCTGGGTGACGCGCGCGAGCTCGGACTCGTCGAGCGCCGCGCGCAGCACGTCGGCCTGCGCGAGGAAGTCGGAGCCCAGGTCGTCGTCGACCCAGTCGAGGACGCGGCGGGCCGTGCGGTCGACGATGCCCGGGGTGAGCTCGTCGGTGGCGGCGGTGGTGATCCGGCTGACCAGCTCGTGCGCCTCGTCGACGATCAGCGCCTCGTGCTCCGGCAGCGCCGTGCCGCCGTGCATCGCGTTGATGGCCAGCAGCGCGTGATTGGTGACGACCAGCTGCGCGCCCCGCGCGCGCTCCCGCGACTCCTCGACGAAGCACTCCGTCCCGAAGGGGCACGACGCCACGCCCAGGCACTCGCGCGTCGGGATCGAGACCTGCGCCCAGCCGCGCTGGGTGTGCGACGGCGCATCGTCGCGGTCGCCGAGGCCCCGGCGCTCGGCCTCCTCCTCGACCCATTCGCGCAGCGCGAGCACCTCGGCGCCCAGCTTGCTGACGTCGTCGCCCTTTCCCATGGTGGCGGCATCGGCCAGGGCGGCGCTGCCGATCAGCGAGTCCTGGTCCGGCCGCTCACCCTGGCGCGCGCGGTACAGGCACGCGTAGTTGGTGCGGCCCTTGAGGATGGCCGCCTTCGGCCGCCTTCCGGTGACCGCCTGCACGGCGTCGAGCGCCGTCGGGATGTCCTTGGTGGCGAGCTGCGCCTGCAGCGCAAGGGTCGCGGTGGCGACGATCACCCGCGAGTCGGTCTCGACGCACCGCGCCAACGCCGGCGCAAGGTAGCCGAGCGACTTGCCCGTACCGGTGCCCGCCTGCACGAGGAGGTGCGGCCCGCCCTCCAGCGCGGTCGCGACCGCGTCGGCCATCGCCTGCTGCCCGGGGCGCGCCTGGCCGTGGATCTCCCCGACGGCGGCCGCGAGGATCCGGTCGTGATCAGCCACGGGCGAAGGATGCGAGCTCGTCGGCCAGGTCCGGCCGCACGCGCGCGCTGACGAGGGTGCCCTCCCCGGTGTGCTCGAGGGAGTCGATCTGGCCGGTCTTGTGGATGCGGTCCACCAGGTCACCCCGGCCGTACGGCACGAGCGCCGTGACGGCGACCTCGGGCCGGGGCAGCCGCTCCGCCAGGACCGCGCGCAGCTCCTCGATGCCCTCGCCCGTGCGGGCCGACACCACCACCGCGCCGGGGTGCGACCCCCGCAACGCGAGGATCGTCCCCTCGTCGGCAAGATCGGCCTTGTTCAGCACCAGCAGCTCGGGGACCGAACCGGCGTCGATGTCGGCGAGCACGGTACGCACCGCGGCGATCTGGCCCTCGGGGTCCGGGTCGGAGGCGTCGACGACGTGAACAAGCAGGTCCGCCAGCGCGGACTCCTCCAGCGTCGAGCGGAACGCCTCGACCAGGTCGTGCGGGAGGTGGCGCACGAAGCCGACGGTGTCGGTCAGCGTGTAGACGCGCCCGTCAGCCGTCTCGGTGCGCCGCGTCGTCGGGTCCAGCGTCGCGAACAGCGCGTCCTCGACGAGCACACCCGCGCCCGTCAACCGGTTGAGCAGCGACGACTTTCCCGCGTTCGTATATCCGACGATGGCGACCGACGGCACCTGGTTGCGGCGCCGCTCGGCGCGCTTCCCCTCGCGGGTGGCGTCCATCTCGCGCAGCCTCCTGCGCAGGATCGCGATCCGGGAGTGGATCCGACGGCGGTCCGTCTCGATCTTCGTCTCGCCCGGGCCGCGGCCGCCGATGCCCGCGCCTCCCGCCGCACGGCCACCGGCCTGGCGCGAAAGGTTGCCGCCCCAGCCGCGGAGCCGCTGCTTCAGGTACTGCAGCTGGGCGAGCTCGACCTGCGCCTTGCCCTCGGCGCTCTTCGCGTGCTGCGCGAAGATATCGAGGATCAGCGCGGTACGGTCCACGACCTTCACCTTGATCCGGTCCTCGAGGTTGCGCAGCTGCGCGGGTTCGAGCTCGCCGTCGCAGATGACGGTGTCCGCGCCGGTGGCCCGCACGACCTCAGCGACCTCCTCGACCTTGCCGCTGCCGACATAGGTCGACGGGTCGGGGTGGCTGCGGCGCTGCACGAGCGCGTCGAGCACCTCCGAGCCCGCGGTCTCGGCGAGCAGCTTCAGCTCCGCCATCGCGTTGTCGGCGTCCTGCTGCGTGCCGGAGGTCCAGACGCTCACCAGGACCACGCGCTCCAGCCGCAGCTGGCGGTACTCGACCTCGGTGACGTCCTCAAGCTCGGTGCGCATGCCCGCGACCCGCCGCAGCGAGCGCCGGGCGGCGAGGTCCTCCTGGTCGCCGTCGTAGTCGAGGAGGTCGTCGTCAATCAGGTCTTCAGTCATCTTGGCGCCCATTCTCCCAGGCCGTCCAACCACGGCCAAGCGGCCTTGCCGATCCTGTGGATAAGAAGTTCCACAGGTAGGTGGCACCTACCTGCGGGACCTCTAGGTCCTTTGGCCGGGCCTATTGGTTTCGACACGGTCCCGGCGCTTCGCGCGGGGGACCGGCTCAACCGGCGGTCGTGTGCGGCTAGATCCAGAACTCGCCGCGGCCGACGATCATGGCCGGGCCGGTGAGGCGGGCGTTGTCGCCGTCGAAGTCGACCGTCAGCTCGCCCCCGGGGACCGTGACCCTCACCGGGCCCTCGTGGTCCGAGGCCGCTCGATAGGCGGCGGCAGACGCGACGACGCCGGTTCCGCAGCTCCGCGTCTCCCCCACCCCGCGCTCGTACACGCGCATGGACAGCGCGCCCGGGCCGTCGACGTGGACGAACTCGACGTTGACGCCGTTCGGGAACGCGGACGCCGGCGCCCAGACGGGGGCGACGCTCAGATCGAGACCGGCCAGGACGCCGTCGTCGACGAACACCACCGCGTGGGGGTTGCCGACGTCGACCTTCGTGGCCGCCCAGCTCTGGCCCCCCAGGGTGACGGTGACCTTCTCGTCGGAGAGGGCCGCGCGCCCGATGTCGGTGGCGATCAGCCCGTGCCGCGCGACCTCGACGTGCTTGACGCCCGCCCGCGTGGCGACGTCGAACGACCCCGTGTCGACCAGCTGCTCGTTGATCAGGTGGCGCGCGAACACGCGCAGGCCGTTGCCGCACATCTCCGCCACCGAGCCGTCGGCGTTGTAGTAGTCCATGAACCACAGGTGCGGCTCGCCGTGCCAGTCGCGGACGCTGCTGGCCCGCACGACGCGGAGCACACCGTCGGCGCCGATGCCCGCGCGCCGGTCGCAGAGCATCTGGATGAACTCGGGATGCATGTCGTGCATGCCGTAGGAGTCGTCGACGATGATGAAGTCGTTCTGGGTGCCGTGCCCCTTGTGAAAGCTGTACCTCCGCATAACGCTGGCCTCCTCAACGCGTGACCTCCAGTCTAGTGGTGCGTCCCGGCGTTGGGGGCGGGCCGTCAGGAGATGCCCACGGCCGCGACGATGCGCTCGACGTTTGCGGGGTCGCCCGCCGGCAGCCACTCGATCCGCGGATCGCGCCGGTACCACCCCAGCTGCTTGCGGAAGAAGGTCCGCGTGGCACGCTTCACCGCCGCCTTTGCCTCCTCCTCCGTCGCCGCGCCGTCGAGGAAGTCGACAACCTGCCGGTAGCCGATCGCGCGCACCGCCGTCGTGCCGTCGCGAAGCCCCCGTTCCAGGAGCCCGCGGACCTCGTCGACGATGCCGTCCCGCCACATCTGGTCCACCCGCGCGTCGATCCGCGCATCCAACTCGGCGCGGTCCAGCTCCAGGCCGAACTGGTGCACGTCGTCCAGCTCATAGGTCCACTCCGGGACCGACGGCGCGTGCCCGCCGGTCAGCTCCAACACCTCGAGCGCGCGCACGGTGCGCCGCCCGTTGCCCGGCTCGATCTTCGCGGCCGACTCCGGCGCCACCTCGGCAAGGCGCGCGTGCAGCGCGTGCGCGCCTACCCGCTCCAGCTCGGCCTCCCAACGCGCGCGGACCTCGGGGTCCGAGCCCGGGAACTCGAAGCGATCGACGATCGCGCGGGTGTAGAGGGCCGACCCGCCGACCAGGACGGGGACCGCGGCCCTGGCCCTCAGCCCCGCGATCGTGTCGCGCGCGAGCCGCTGGAACTCGGCCACGGAGGCGCGCTCGGTGACGTCGACGATGTCGATCAGGTGATGCGGCACGCCCGCGCGCTCCTCCTCGGTCGGCTTTGCCGTCCCGATGTCCATGCGGCGGTAGACCAGCATCGAGTCGGCGTTGACGACCTCCGCCGCGAGCCCCCGCGCGGCCATCGCGAGGGCGACGTCGACGGCGAGCCGCGACTTCCCGGTCGCGGTCGGGCCGACGAGGACGATCAGGGGAACGGACACGGCGCCAAGTCTGCCAGCCGCTGGCGTCCACCTGGCCGGTGGTGCTCCCGCGATTTCCGCCGAGGGTGCATGATGGGCGCAACTGTCACCGAAAGAGAGGAGCAATCATGGGAGTCTTCGACAGCATCGCCGACGCCGCCAAGCAGCACGAGGCCAAGATCGAGGAGGGCATCGAGAAGGTCGGTGACCTCATCGACGAGAAGACCGGGGGCAAGTTCGCGGACCAGGTCGACAAGGTCCAGAACCTCGCCAACGAGGGCCTCGACAAGCTCACCGGCGACGACAAGTAGCTGAGCGAGACGGCCGCCGGGCGCGCCCCTAGAGCGGGCGCCCGACGGTGGGGATGCCCAAGCCGACCCCGGTCGGCTTGGGCATTTCCGTTGCCGCCTGCCAGGAGTCGCCGCCGCGGGTGCGGCGCAGACCCCGCAGCGGGGCGTCCGAGTTGAGGTGGTGCGGCGCCGCGTGCGTGACGGTGACCGTCGCGATATCGCCCGGGCGGGGGCGCAGCGTCGGGTCCTCCGGCACGGCGACGTGCACCAGCCGGTTGTCGCGGGCGCGGCCGCTCATCCGGTTCGTCGCCTGGTCCTTGCGGCCCTCGCCGGTGGCGAACATGACCTCGACCTCGCGGCCCTCGAAAGCCCTGTTCTCGGCGTAGGCGAGCTCCCCCACCAGGTCGATCAGCCGCTCGTAGCGCTCCTGCACGACCTGCTTCGGCACCTGGTTCGGCATCGTCGCCGCGGGGGTGCCGGGCCTGATCGAGTACTGGAAGGTGAAGGCCGCGGAGAAGCGCGAGCGGCGCACGACGTCCATGGTGGCCAGGAAGTCCTCCTCGGTCTCTCCCGGGAAGCCGACGATGATGTCGGTGGTGATGGCGGCCTCGGGCATCGCCTGGCGGACCCTTTCGAGGATGCCGAGGAAGCGCTCCGAGCGGTAGGAGCGGCGCATCGCCTTCAGGATCTGGTCGGAGCCCGACTGCAGCGGCATGTGCAGCTGCGGCATGACGTTGGGGGTCTCCGCCATGGCCGCGATCACGTCGTCGGTGAAGTCCTTCGGGTGCGGCGAGGTGAAGCGGACGCGCTCCAGGCCGTCGATGTCCCCGCAGGCGCGCAGCAGCTTGGCGAACGCCTGCCTGTCGCCGAACTCGACGCCGTAGGCGTTCACGTTCTGGCCGAGCAGCGTGATCTCCTGCACGCCCTGGGCCACCAGCATCTCGATCTCGGCGAGGATGTCGCCGGGGCGCCGGTCGGCCTCCTTGCCGCGCAGCGCGGGAACGATGCAGAACGTGCACGTGTTGTTGCAGCCGACCGAGACCGACACCCAGGCGGAGTACGGCGACTCGCGGCGGCTCGGGAGGTTGCTCGGGAAGGTCTCGAGCGCCTCCTTGATCTCGATCTGCGCCTCGCGCTCGACGCGGGCCCGCTCCAGGAGGCGCGGCAGCGCGCCGACGTTGTGGGTTCCGAAGACGACGTCGACCCAGGGCGCCTTCTTCAGGATCGTGTCGCGGTCCTTCTGCGCCATGCAGCCGCCGACGGCGATCTGGAGGCCCGGGTGCGTGGCCTTGATGCTGGCCATGTGGCCGAGGTTGCCGTAGAGCCGGTTATCGGCGTTCTCGCGCACCGCGCACGTGTTGAACACGACGACGTCCGCGCCGGCGCCGAGCGCGTCGCTGGCCGCGGGATCGACCCGGACCAGGCCCGCGGTGTCGAGGAGGCCGCTGATCCGCTCGGAGTCGTGGACGTTCATCTGGCACCCGTAGGTGATCACGTGGTAGGTGCGCGCGTCAGTCATAGCCCGTCCATGCTAACGGCCGTCCCGCCGCCGCCCAATATCGCGCCCCCGGCACGCGGCGGCGGCGGGGGTGTCTACGCTCTGGGCATGACGATTCTTCCTACCGGTCAGCGGTTCCTCATCGAGTCTGGCCGCTACACAGCGGTCGTGACCGAGGTGGGGGCCACGCTGCGCAGCTTCACCGTCGACGGCGCGGAGACCCTCTACACCTTCGCCGAGGACGAGCCCGCGGGCTCGAAGGGACGCCAGCTGGTGCCGTGGCCCAACCGGATCCGCGACGGGCGCTACACCTACGAGGGCGTCACGCGGCAGCTGGCGGTCAACGAGATCGACCGCAACACCGCGCTGCACGGGCTCGCGCAGGGCGCGGCCTGGAAGCTCGTGCGGCAGGCCTCCGACGAGGTCGTGCTCTCCACCGTCATCTACCCGCAGCAGGGCTGGGACTGGGTGCTCGAGGTGACCATCGGCCACCGCGTCGACGAGGCCGGGCTCACGGTCACCGTCGAGGCGAGGAACCTGGGCGCGGGCACCGCCCCCTACGGCTACGGCACGCACCCCTACCTCTCCGCCGACGTCGCGACCACCCGGTTGACGCTGCCGTTCGCGGAGGAACTCATCGTCGACCCGGAGCGGCTGCTGCCGATCGAGGTGGCGCCGGTAACGGAAGAGCACGACTTCCGCGAGCCGCGCGCCGTCGGCGACACCTTCTTCGACACCGCGCTCACCGGCGCGCCCGCCCGGTGGGAGGTCGTGCTCGAACTCGGCGACAAGACGATCGCGTTCTGGGCCGACGAGACCCTGCCCTGGGTGCAGGTCTACACCAACCCGACCCGCGACGCGATCGCCGTCGAGCCGATGACCTGCGGCCCGGACGCCTTCAACGAGGGCCCCACCCGCGCGGGGCTCATCACGCTCGCGCCGGGCGCCTCGACCCGCTCCGTGTGGGGAATCCGCGCCAGCTGAGCCAGCTGGTCAGTGCGCGGTCTCGGTGGCGCGGGACTCCCGCACCACCGTGATGCGGATCTGCCCGGGGTAGCTGAGCTTCGCCTCGACCTCCCGGGCGATCTCGCGCGCGAGAGCCTGGGCCGCGGCGTCGTCGATGGCCTCGGGCGAGACCATGACGCGCACCTCGCGGCCGGCCTGCATGGCGTAGGCGCGCTGGACGCCCTCGTGCGCCGTGGCCATCCGCTCCAGCTTCTCCATGCGCTCGACGTAGGCCTCGAGCGACTCTCGGCGGGCGCCCGGGCGAGAACCCGAGATCGCGTCAGCTGCCTGCGTGAGGACCGCCTCGACGGTGCGGGGCTCGACCTCGTTGTGGTGGGCCTCGACGGCGTGGACGATGTCCTCGTGCTCGCCGTGGCGGCGCAACAGCTCGGCGCCGATGATGGCGTGCGGACCCTCCACCTCGTGGGTGAGCGCCTTGCCGATGTCGTGCAGGAACGCCGCCCGCTTGCAGGTGGCGACGTCGAGGCCCAGCTCGGCGGCCATCACGCCAGCCAGGTGCGCGCTCTCGACGAGGTGGCGCAGCACGTTCTGGCCGTACGACGTCCGGTACGCGAGCGCGCCGAGCGTCGGGATCAGGTCGGGATGGAGGTCGGCGATGCCCACCTCCAGCAGGGCGTCCTCGGCGGCGCGCACGATCCGGTCGTGGATCTGGCGCTCGCTGCGCTCGTAGACCTCCTCGATCCGCGCCGGGTGGATGCGGCCGTCGGTGACGAGGTCGACGAGGGTGAGGCGCGCGACCTCGCGGCGCACCGGGTCGAAGCTCGACAGCAGCACCGACTCCGGCGTGTCGTCGATCAGCAGGTTGACGCCCGTTATCTGCTCGAAGGCCCTGATGTTGCGGCCCTCGCGGCCGATGATGCGGCCCTTCATCTCGTCGCTGGGCAGGTGCACCGTGCTGACCACGGACTCGCTTGTCTGCTCCGCGGCCACCCGCTGGATGGCGGTGACGACGATGCCGCGAGCCGTGCGGTCGGCGTCGCGCTTCGCGGTGGTCTCGATGGTGCGGGCCAGCTGCGTGGCGGTCAGCTTCGCCTGCCGCTCGGCCTCGGCGATCACCTCGCGCTTGGCGTCCGCGACGGTGAGGCCCGCCACGCGCTCGAGCTCCTGCGCGACGTTCTCGCGCTCCTCGCGCAGTTCGTCGCGGGCCTCGCGCTGCTGGGTCCGCTGGACCTCGAGCCGCTGGGCCTTGGCCGCGAGCCCCTCCGCGTCCGCTGCGACCCGGTCCTCGCGCTCGTGGAGCCGCTCGGCGCGACGCTCCTGGGCGGCCCGCTCCTCCCGGAGCTCCGCCCGCTGCGAGGCGATCGAGGCCTCCATCTCGCGGCGCCGACGCTCGACGTCGTCCATCTCCTCCTTGGCCCGCGCCTCGGCTTGGGCGAGGACGCGCTCGGCGTCCGCGCGCAGCGCGACCGCGGCGGCCTGGGCGGACTCGCGCGCCGACGCGATGTCTGCGCGGGACCTCTTCTCCCAACTTGCGCGGTCCTCCGCGGAACGCATCGACGCGCGGCGCAGCAGCACGCCGAGAACGACGACTCCCACCAACGCGATGGCGGCTAACACCCATCCGAGCTCGGGCACGGGGCCTCCTCATGGCATATCACTCGGCCACAGGGCCCTGCCACGACGGGACGGCTCGTTCCCCCGCCTCGCGGCGGGGCCTGAATTGTGCGCGCCGGTCGTTGGCGCGAAAGTTCGTTCAGACGGCGGCGAACCGCCGGGTGTGATGTCAAAATCGTTTGGCCGGAGGGGTTCCGGCCCGGGTTCATGCAGGGTCTGTGACCTTGGGCTAGAGCCTATTGGTCGCCCTCGGGAAACTCAACAGCGCCGCTCCCCAAAGCCTCGGCAAGGGCGGTGGAGACGATGCTCGGCGAGTACCCCCTCCGCGCGAGGACGCCGGCCAGGCGACGCCGCGCGACGTGGGGCTCCAAACCCGCGAGCGAGCGCGCCCTGCGCCGGGCCAGGGCGAGCGCACCCTCCAGCTCCGCCTCGGGGTCCAGCTCGGCCAGGGCCGCCTCCGCCACCTCCCGGTCGACGCCCTTCTCCCGCAGCTCCTGCCGGATCCGGGCGCGCCCGCGCTGGCTGTGGGTGACGCGCGAGGTGGTCAGCGCCTCGGCGAAGGCCACGTCGTCGACGAGGCCCACGCCGGCCAGCCGCTCGACCACCTCGTCCGCCACGTCCGGCGGCGTGCGCCGGCGCAGCAACCCGGCGCGCAACTCGTGCGCCGAGCGCTGCCTCGCGGTCAGGAGGTCGAGCGCGATGGTGCGAGCCACCTCCAGCTGGGTGGCCCGGTCGGACTCGCCATCCTTTCGACGCGCGCCGCCGCTTCGCGGGGTGCGCGGCTCAAGGAGCGTATCTGGCCCGTCGTTTCGCGGGGTGCCCGGCTCAAGGAGCATGTCTGGCCCGTCGCTTCGCGGGGTGCGCGGCTCAAGGAGCGTGTGGTCCTCAGAAGTCAACTTCGCCGGTCTCCGGGTTGATCCCCTCCGGCACGTCCTCCTTGTCGATGCCGAGGTGCAGGCGGATCCGCCGCTCGATCTCGGCCGCGACGTCGGGGTTGTTGCGCAGGAAGTTGCGGGCGTTCTCCTTGCCCTGGCCCAGCTGGTCTGACTCGTAGGTGAACCAGGCGCCGGCCTTGCGGATGATGCCGGCGTCCACGCCCATGTCGATCAGCGAGCCCTCGCGAGAGATGCCGGCGCCGTAGATGATGTCGAACTCGGCCTGCTTGATGGGCGGCGCCTCCTTTTTCTTGTCGACCTGCCGGCGCCTGCGGTGGCCCCCCGTCTCCGTGCCGTCCTTCAGGGTCTCGATGCGGCGCACGTCGAGCCGGACCGAGGAGT
>RRZT010344333.1_pt1 | contig 13834 bp, 10 predicted proteins | sample 2165551 | NCBI WGS metagenome assembly RRZT01 (sample SAMN10456910, study PRJNA506462) | wastewater metagenome | biome: wastewater; feature: sludge; material: wastewater sludge; isolation source: wastewater sludge with Escherichia coli K12::gfp cells carrying plasmid... | place: USA: Moscow, Idaho... | reverse complement strand
GGGGGCCACGAAGGCTAAGGCGGCGCCCACCAGACCTTCACGAGGGCCCCGTACCCCTCCACGCTCACGGCCGTGCGTTCTTTAACCCGATGGTTCGCCCGTCCCTCAATGGGAGCGGCACAAATGAGGATCGATTAGTCGCGCTTGAGCGAAGCACACTGGCGCTGCGCGAGGAGGTGACCGACCTGGGCGCTACGTCGCACCAACTGACTACGGCCATCACATCTCTCGCGAACAAGGCGAACGCACAACACATCGAACTGAAAACTCGGATAGAGGCGGATCGGGTCAGTTCCGAAGTGCTGAACACTCGCGGCTTCCCGCTAGCTGCTGCCGGTGCGTTGCTATCCGGGTTGCCCGACCGCTGGTTGGAACCGTCGGGCGCTCTGCTTGAGGTGCTGTTCACCCTGGTCGCCTTGGGCACGTGCGCGTGGGCGCTCTGCTCCCTTTGGCGCGCGCTACCAGATTTGGTTCAAGGCTTTCGACGGCAGCTTGCCACACAACGTGACGGCTAACTTGCTCCTCCAAGTGACTGGCAGGAACAAGGAGTTCACTAGTTCACTGGCGTGTCGCACCAGCGGTGACACCGATAACGGTGGCTCCCCGGGTAGGAGTCGAACCTACGTCGCTAATCCTGATTCAAAGTCAGGCGGGCCCTGCCGGCAGACCAACCGGGGAACAGCCAGGGTTACTGGCCGGAGACAACTTTACGGTGCGACGACCACTTCGCGCATCTCGGTTGTGGCGGACCGGCCAGCACCCGCCCACGACGTCCACTACTTGACGGCGTGTCAACTAGTGGACCTGCGCTCGTGGGCTGGGGCGAACGGGCACACTGGGTCGGTGACCGTCCGCTCCGAACCCATGCGCCGTGCCCGTAGGACACGTGTGCGCATGACGAGGGACCAGCGACGCGCCCAACTCATCGACGTCGCGCGCGGCCTCTTCGCCGAGAAGGGCTTCGAGGGAACCTCGGTCGAGGAGATCGCCGCCCGCGCCGAGGTGAGCAAGCCCGTCGTCTACGAGCACTTCGGCGGCAAGGACGGGCTGTACGCAGAGGTTGTGGACGCCGAGGTCATTCGGCTCGATACCGCGATCCATACCGCCCTCACCCGACCTCATTCCAGCGCGCGACGCCTGATCGAGTTGGGCACGCTGGCGCTGTTGGACTACATCGACGAGTCCCCCGAAGGGTTCCGCATCATCGCGCGGGACACGTCGGGCGGGGAGACGGGATCCGGGTCGTTCGCGACGATCTTGTCGGGGGTCGCCACCCGCGTCCAACACCTTTTGGCATCTGCCTTCGAGCGCAACGGATTTCCGGCCGAGATGGCACCGATGTACGCGCAGATGCTCGTCGGGCTGGTAGGCCTCACAGGCCAATGGTGGCTGGACGCGCGCGACGACCACGACCTGTCCAAGCAGGAGGTCGCCGCACACCTGGTCAATCTCGCCTGGAACGGCATGCGACACCTGGAGGTCGCTCCGCACCTCATGTCGATCGATCCGCGCACCGCAGAGTCGCCCACCGAGGTGAGCGATCCGGGCGAAAACGCGCAGTAAGCGCACCCGTCAGCCTCACCGCGAACGCGAAACCGCGTCGCCGACGATGGTGACCAAAGCCACCGCCGACGACGTGGCTGCGCAGCGTCAGGCTTGCAGCTGTTGCTCGACCCCCTCCTTCCACGCGGGCTTGTGAACCCGGTAGATGAGCAGGGGAATTACCGTCAACACGAAGACGATCACGGAGATGAACCCCGCGCCCACAGCGCCTTGGAACCACAAGGTTGCGGCAGACGAGAGCACGGCGGTCACCAAGAACACGGCGACGACGGCCCAGGCCAGCGGCTTACCGCCCATCCGGAACGGTCGTGGGTGGTCGGGCTGCGTGGAACGCAACCGCAGAACCCCGATGCTCATCAGCACGTAGACGATGATGTACAGGAACGTCGTGGACGTGACCAACATCAAGAAGGCCGTGTTGACGCTGGGCACCAGCAAGAAGACGAGGGCGAACACGGAGATGAGCGTGGCCTGCGTCAGGACGACGGTGGGTGCGACGTCGAACTTGTTGGTCTTCCAGAACCGCAGACCAGGGGGATAAAGCCCGCGGCGCGCGCTGGAGGTGATGGTCTTCGACGGACCCGTCACCCACGCCGACAACTGGACGACGATGCCGATGAGCACCAGGAGCGCGAAGACCTGTCCGATCCACGTGGGCAGGCCCAGGATCTCCAGGAAGATCACGGGTGCCTGCGCGATGTTGTTGAGATCCATCTTTCCGGCCGGGACGACGTTGGCCGTCAAGAACGCCAGGACGACGTTGAACAAGAACATGAAGCCCAACGCCAAGAAGATGCCCTTCAGGTACGTCTTGACGGGGTTCGCGAGCCGCGGGATGTACACCGAAGACATCTCGATCCCGATGTAGATGAACACCACCCCGGCGAACAGGGCGAGTGTCGAGGCGGTTTCGGGCGTAAACGGGGTAAGCGCTCGTCCGACTCCGCCGACGCGGAACGCGGAGTGGGGGTTCACGTCGCCACCCAGGTACCCGTTCGACCGCAGCCCCACCTTGATGAAAGCGGCGAGCCCCAAGAGGAACATCACGATGACGGGGAGGTACACGCCCAAGGCCACCCCGATGCGGCCTCCCACTCGCGCCATGTCGAAGCGCAGGTTCAGCAGAGACACCGCCCAATAGGTGACCAGGATGCACACGAGGGTGAATCCACTGCTGGACGCGAGATCGGGTCGCCCGAGTGTCGTGGCCATGAGCGGCGCGATGGCGGCGGCGACCATCACCATGCCAGGGAACATCTGCACCCACAGCAGCCACGACGCCATGAATCCCCACCGTTCGCCCAGGCTGTTGGTGACCCACAGCTCGGGACCACCGGCCTTGGGAAACATCCCCGCGAACTCCCCGGACATCAAGGTCAGGGGCAGCGCGAACAGGAATGTGGCGACGAACATGTAGAAGAACATGACCCAGCCGGTCGCGGCCAGGTCGGGCACATTTCGCACGGTCGCGACCAGCGCGACGGTCATGCCGAAGAAGGTCAGCGTCCCGATGCCCTTCACGGCGGCCGGCGCGGGGCTCATGAGGACAAGACCTCTGTGATGCGGGCCGTCAACGCGGCCTTGATCGCCTCGGTGTAGTACGCGAACAGTTCGTCGGAGTTCAGGTACGGGTCAAGAACGCACGCACGCAACAACGTGACGGAACCCACCTGATTCCACTGGTCCTCCCCCAGCCCCAGGGTCCGAAGGAACCGGACCGGACTGTTGCCGTAGTCCTCAACCGCGAACCGGGTGTGAGAGGTGATGAACAGATTGTTGTACTCGTGCCCGGACAGGTACGACGACAGGTCGTAGGTCTTCTGGTTGAGGTCGTTCACCTCCGCCAGCGTGGTCATGTCGTCGGCCTTGAAGGCCCAGTCGACGAGGTTGAAGTCGGGCTTGTGCAGCGGGTACGCCCGCACGACTCGGTCGCCAACGGTGATGGTCAGTTCGGCGAGGAAGTCGCGGAAGCGGTGTGCCGTCTCCATCCCCGACGCGACGAGGCGCCCGTACCCGGACACGTCCAACGGCAGCGACCGGTGCGCCGCCCAGACCGCGGCGGCCGTCGCCCCGGCGCGGGACCCCTCCAAGGTGAACGCACCCAGCATGTCGGGCGCCTGGACGCCCTTGTCGAAGACATACGGGGCGAAGTAGGAGATGACGTTACGCATCTCCTTGTGGCGAATGACGATCCCACCCGCCGCGTACGGCACGTAGCCCATCTTGTGCGGATCGACGGTGACCGATTCCACCTGCGAGATCGCCTTGAACCCGTTGTAGACGTCCTCGGCGACCGCCGCCCCATGACGCAACATGCCGTGCTTCTCGTGGAGCGGCGCCAACTCGTCGAAGTCCACGAAGCGGCCGTCGGTGTCGAAGAACACCGATCTGGCGTACCCGCCGTAAGCCGCGTCGCAGTGGATGTAAAAGTACGTTCCGTCGGCTTGCAGGCTTTCGCGCAAGGCGACGATCTTGTCGACCTCGTCGACGGCACCCTCCTCGGTCGTGCCGACAACCGCGACGACGCCGAGGATCGGCGTCTTCTCGGCGACCAGCCGCGAGATCGTGTCGGACAGGGCGTCCACGTCCATCCGGTAGTTCTCCGCCACCGGCACGGAGATCAACTGATCGAGTCCGATGCCGATGATGTCGGCCGCCTTCAGCCAGGAATAATGCTTGGTTTCCGGGACGATCCACGCTCCCAGCTTGGTGAGGTTCCTGCCCGAGCGCGACGAGGCCGCCTTGACCCGGTCGTATTCATCAGGGCTCAGGGTGGACAAGACGTGCAAAATCTCCTCGACCGACATGTTGAGCAGTTGCCACTCCGACTTGCCTGCGACGGTCTGAGGCAGCGTCGCCGCGAGCGCGAGAGGGATCGACTTGAGGCACCGGGCGTACCAAAGGCCCTCAAGGTTGGCGAGGGACCCATCGCCGCACAGATGCCCCCACCCGTCTGCGAAGCCGAAGAGGTGCGCGAAGTCCTCGCCGATCTCGGCTTCCATCTCGGACGTCGCCATGGAGGACTCCAGCGCCACGTTGTTGGGGTTCCAGAGCATCGCGAAGGTGTACGCCAGGATCGAGGGCATGAGCGTCTCAGCGTTCATGTGGCCCCAGTAGCGTCCGGCACTGTTCCACGGCACGGACCCCGCACGCATCCTTTGGGACACCTGCGCCATAACCCCGCGGAGCCGCTCCTGGCCCTGATGGTAGGCATCAGACGTCGTGTCGTGGACACTGATCGCCGGGCGGTCACCCGGGATGTAGTTCTTTCGCCAGCCCACATGATCGTCAACCAATTCGCTGAGAAGATCCTTGAATATTGATGCATTCTCCGCCTGGTCTCCCAGGAACATCGATCGATAGTCAAAACTGTTCACGATTACCTCCTGCAGAATTGCGCGGAATTGCCACTCCGGACACGATCACCGGGGGCACTCGATACATTCTTTTGTCTGCCATTGGAGACAAAAGGCGGTTCGTGCTGTCGCCCTGACAGGCGCGAACGTCCACTGGCCAGCGCTACTGCCGAGTATAGCCACGGTCGACAGATGAGCGGCAAATTGATTTCCTCCACACGAAACCCGGCGAAAACTGGGCGCATGGTCGTCAATTCTGAAACAGGATCATCCAATTGTCGCACGAGTAGGCGCTCCGCCGCCCGAGAAAACACACGGAAGGCGCCCACAATTGGCCGCGAATTGACCTCACAATTTACTGGGACGCGTTCATGGTGTGCGCGGTTCACTGGCGCGATGGCAAACGGGTGTGGATGCGCATGGGAGCAAGTGCCGCAACCTAAGCGAGAGATGACGGCGTCCTGATTAGGTTGCGCCTCATCAGCCGACGCCGCACGAACGGCGCTAACGACCGAGGTGTTCACCCGTGAAGCTCACGCCGCATTGTGTGGAGTGCCAGTCCAACACCGTCAAGCGCGTCCTCAAACGGCAACCGATCTCAGCCGCCTTGCAGAGCGAAATCGAGCAAGAGCAGGCGGCCTTTCTCATTCCCGGGCGAGAGTTGGGTCGTTCGCTCAGCCAGTACTACAACCACGCGCGTGATCGGATGGGCATCGACGACCCTCTCGCCGACGCGAAGAGGCAACACGACGACGCCGCACTGGCCATGGTCCCGGTGGCCCGCGACCTCATCGCCACCAGCGACGATCCGCTGCTGACGGCGATCAGGATTTCAGCCGTGGGTAACACCATGGACTTTGCGATCAGCGACACGTTCGACGTGCCCGGACTCCTTCGCGATGCCGTCACCCTGGAGTTCGGCATCAACGACATCGACCGCCTGACGGCCCGGCTGCGTAGGGCCCGAACCCTCGTCCTGTTCACCGACAATGCCGGGGAGGTGGTGTTCGACCGTCTTCTGCTCGACGCCATCCAGCAGTGGCGCGCTGACGCTGCACTCCCGCCGCTTGACCTCACCGTCGTAGTCAAGGGAGGACCGACCCTCAACGACGCGCTGCGCGAGGACGCTCAACGCGCGGGCCTGGACGCAATCGCCGCTGTCGCCGACACCGGGTTCCCCGCCATGGGCATCGTCCGTGGCCTAGTCACGCAGGACGCGCTCGACATCATCGAAAGTGCCGACGTTGTGATCGCGAAGGGCATGGCCAACTTCGAGACAACGTTCGAGGACGACACGATCCCCCTGCGAACCTTCTACCTGTTGAAGGCCAAGTGCGCGCCTGTCGCAGGCCTCGTCGGCACGTCGGTCGGAACACTCGTCCTGGCCGACGGGTCCTTGCGTTCTCCGGCGGCCAGCAGATGATCCGAACCGCCGCTAGGCGATGATGCGCGCCCCCGGGACAGGCCCCGTGACGCGTTTGACCGCCCGGCACTCGCCCTCGCTCGACAGGGCCACGGACAGGTCGATGGCGTCTTGCTCGTCTGCGACGAGAAAGGCGACCGTCGGGCCTGACCCGGAAACCAGCGACCCGAGCGCCCCGCGATCGCTGCCGATGTCCAGCACGCGCTGTAGCCTCGGGCGCATCGCCACCGCTGCCGGTTGAAGGTCGTTGACGAGGTGCGCACCGACGCGCTCAGGGTCGCCGGCAGCGAGACCATTCATCAGCTCGGTGGGTACCTCAAGCGGGTCGCTGAAGGTGCCGAGTTCGTCGAAGCGGCCGTACACGGCCGGCGTCGACAACGAGTCATCGCTGAGCGCGAGGACCCAATGAAAAACCCCGCGTCCCAACGCTGGTACGAGTTTGTCGCCACGGCCGGTCCCCACGGCGGTGCCGCCAAGAAGGGGGAAGGGCACGTCGGCACCCAGCGCCGACCCCAGTTCCCCGAGTTCGTGGTTGGTCAACCCCGCTTGCCACAGAGTTGAACAGGCCAGCAAGGTGGCGGCGGCATCGGCGGAGCCACCGGCCATCCCACCAGCCACCGGAATGTCTTTGCGGATTCGAATGTGGACCCCGCAGGGAACATCTTCCACGTGGTCAGCCAGAAGTCGGGCGGCCTTGACCGCCAGATTTCTTTCGTCGGTGGGTACCTGGGACGCCTGCGGCCCCGCCACCTCACACGTCACGCGACCGAGCGGCGCCGGACTGACCGTCACCTCGTCGAAGACGGAGACTGCCTGGAAGATCGAAACCAGCGGGTGATACCCGTCTGGCGCCAATGCGCCCACACGCAGGGCGAGGTTGATCTTTCCCGGGACCCTCACCGCTACTTGGTCGCTATTCGCCTTGTGAGCCACGGATGGGACAGTATCCGACTTCACGTAGTCCCGTCAGTAGTCGCGGCGTCGGCCAGGCGGGCGAAGTCCCCCACCGAGAGCGATTCCGGACGCGCTGTGGGATCGATCCCTGCCCTGGTCAGGGCACCGACCGGATCGTTCAGCACACTGCTCAGGCCTCCCGAGCGCAACATCTTGCGGCGCTGAGAGAACGCCGCATCGATCAGCCCGAAAACCTCGGAACGCTTGGCCTGCACCGACGGCGGATCACGACGGACAATCTCGACCAGACCGGAGTCCACGTTCGGAACCGGCCAGAAGACCGCAGGGGGAACGGTCCCGACGCGACGAGCCGATGCGTACCAGGCCAGCTTCACCGACGGCGTCCCGTACACCTTCGACCCGGGTACGGCGACGAGCCGGTCAGCCACCTCGGACTGCACCATGACCACGCCCCGCGTCAGTCCAGGAAAAGTCGCCAACAGGTGCAAGATCACCGGCACGGACACGTTGTACGGCAGATTCGCCACCAGTGCCGTGGGTTGCGGATCGGGCAGCGACGAGACCGCCAACGCATCGGCCGTGAGCACAACGAGATCGTGCGCCCGGTCGGGGCGGCGCTCGTGCACCGTTTGGGGCAGGCGGTCGGCCAGCACAGAGTCGATCTCGACAGCCACCACCCGCGCCCCGGCATCCAACAGGCCCAGCGTCAGCGATCCGAGCCCCGGGCCGACTTCCAAGGCGACGTCGTCGGGTCCGACGCCCGCCAGCGCCACGATTCGCCGGACCGTGTTGGCGTCGACGACGAAGTTCTGGCCGCGCTTCTTGGTCGGCTTCAGATTGAGGTCCGCCGCGATGGCTCGCAGGGTCCGAGGATCGAGCAGTCCGTCGCTCATGCGCCCCAACCTCCTCCGAACGCCGCGTCGGCATTGGCTGCGAGCTGATCGCACATCGACGCCAACTCCGAGTCGCGCACGGCCGCAATGAAATGGACGGTGTACGGCATCAGGTACGACGAGTTGGGTTTTCCGCGTTCGGGGACGGGCGTCAGGTACGGCGCGTCCGTCTCGACCAGCACCTTGTCTGGCGGGGCGAGGCGCGCGGCTTCGCGAAGGGCCTCGTTGGGCTTGAAACTGATGGTGCCGGGGAAGGACAGCCACGCCCCCCGTGCGAGGCACTCGGTCGCGAAGGCGGCGTCACCGGAAAAGCAGTGCATGACAACCCGCTCGGGGACCCCCACCTCGTCCAGCACAGCGAGCACGTCGGCGTGCGCGTCCCGGTCGTGGATCACCAGCGTGAGGCCGTGGCGTTTGGCCAACTCGATGTGCCACACAAACGAATCGCGCTGAAGGCGCTTGCCAGCGGCATCGGTCGTGCGGAAGTAGTCCAAGCCAGTCTCACCGATCCCGCGCACACCGGGCCGATCCGCCAGCGGTGCGAGCTCGGCGAGCGCCCCGGGCAGGTTCTCTCCGAGCCGGGCGGCGTCATTGGGGTGAATCGCGATGTTGGCGACGACCTCGGCTCGCGACTCGGCGAGTTCGACCGCCGCGCGTGAGGACCGGACATCCGTGCCGACTTCGACGAAGCGAGTCACATTCACCGCCCGTGCGGCTTTCAGCGCGTCGTCGATGGTGAGCCCCGAGTACTCCTGCGTGCTCGCCAGATGCGTGTGGGCATCGGTCACGGGTCGCGGCAGCGGGCGGGGCGCGGGGGGCAGGGGACGGGATGTCACGTCGTCATCCTTTCTGCGGCGGCTTCGTCGAGTTGGAGGCCGCGTCACGCGCGGCCAGGGCGCGGCGATACAGGTCCTTACGCGGAAGACCGGTGGCGACCGCGACGTCCGCGACCGCCTCGGAGAACCGGTCTCCGGCAGCCACGCGCTGCATGACCAGGTCGACGGCGTCCTCCGGCGCGGTGGCCTCGTCGGGCGCTCCGCCGACGACGATGGTGATCTCGCCACGAATGTCACCGGCGGCCCAGGCGCATAGCTCGGCCAGGCTGCCGCGCTTGACCTCTTCATACGTCTTGGTGAGCTCTCGGCACACGACCGCTGGCCTGCCTGCACCGAATGTCGAGGCCGCATCGCTCAAGAAGTCACCGACGCGATGCGGCGCCTCGAAGAAGACCATTGTCCGCGGCTCCGCCGCCAGCGCCGCGAGTCGCCTCTTGCGTTGTTCGGACTTGCGCGGCAGGAAGCCCTCAAAGCAGAACCTGTCCGTGGGCAACCCGGACACGCACAGCGCCATGAGGACTGCCGACGGACCCGGGACGGCTCGCACGCGCACACCCGCGGCGATGGCCGACTGCACGACTCGATAGCCGGGATCGGACACGAGCGGCATCCCGGCATCGCTGACGACTGCGACCGTGCGCCCGGCGGTGAGGTGGTCCATGAGATCACCCGCGCGGGCCGCCTCGTTGCCTTCGAAGTTCGAGACGATCAGTGCGTCCGTGTCCAAGTCCAAGCGGCGTAGGAGTGCCCGGAGTCGACGGGTGTCCTCGGCGGCGATGACATCGGCCGCGACCAACGCCGAGCGCATGGAAGGACTCGCGTCGTCCACGTCGCCGATCGGCGTCGCGACGATCACGAGGTCTCCGACGTGCGCATTCACAGGGCCACTGTCCCACACCCGCACCGGACCGGTGCCGCGCTCACCGCCCGGCAAGAGCGCCAGACGCCCTCTACTATGGGGCGCGTGACGTCAGAGGATCCGCGCCTCGATTCCGCCGAGGAGTCCGAGTCAGCGCCCACCGAAGCCCCGCCGGACGGGGACCCTGACGAGCCCACGTCGCCGGACGTCTCCGAGTCCCCGGACACGGACGAACCGACCCAGCCGGATGCCGACGAACCGGCCGCTGATGTGAACGAACCCGAATCTCCGGCCGAGCCCGAGCCCGAATCTGAGCCCGTGGCCGAGCCCGAATCTGAGCCCGAGCCCGAGCCCGAATCTGAGGCCGAATCTGAGGCCGAACCCGAGGCCGAACCCGAACCCGAGGCCGAGCCGTCGACAGACGACGCAGTCGAGGCCGCCCAGCCGGACCCGACCGACAGCGCGCCCACAACGGGCCACGCCGCCCCGTACTTCCGCGACACGGTGCCGAATGAGCGCGGCGAACTCGGTGTGGGGACCCAAGTCCTCGACGACGAGGACCTCCTGGACTATCCCGAGCCTGACTCGGAGCCCGAACGCCCGGCGAAGCGGCCCTTCTTCGGAATAGCCAGCAGTTACGGCGTCCCGCCCCAGACCAGCACGATCCAACGCTTGCGCGACTTCATGCCCACGGACACGCTCAACGCGTGGGCGATGACGATCGGCATCACGGTTCTGGCCTTCATCATCCGCGTCTACAACGTCGGCTACCCGAACAAGTTGGTGTTCGACGAGACGTACTACCCGAAGGACGCCTACGCGATCCTGAAGTACGGGTACGAGGGCACCTGGCCCGACACCGCCAACGGATCCATCGTGGCGGGAACCCCCGACGTGGTTTCTCCCGCCGCCGAGTTCGCCGTTCATCCACCGCTCGGCAAGCTGATCATGGGCGTCGGCATTGACCTGTTCGGCATGAACTCGTTCGGGTGGCGGATCATGTCGGTCGTTTTCGGCACGATCTTGGTGTTCGCCACGATTCGGCTCGCCCGCCGCCTTTCCCGCTCCACGCTGGTCGGCGGCATCGCTGGCCTGCTCCTGACCCTCGACGGCCTCGAGTTCGTCATGTCGCGCACCGGGTTGCTCGACATCTTCCAAGCGGCCTTCCTGGTAATCGGGGTGTCGTGCGTCGTCGCGGACAGAGACTGGTTCCGTAACAAACTCGCAGACCACCTGGAGAAATCCGGCCTACGCGATCTCGGGGGCCGCGTTGGTCCCCTGATCTGGTGGCGCCCCTGGCGACTGGCCGCGGGATTGGCTCTCGGCGCGGCGGTCGGCGTCAAGTGGAACTCGATCTACCTGCTGGCCGTGTTCGGCATCGTGTCCGTGCTGTGGGATGTCGGCGCCCGACGCTTGGCCGGAGCTGGCATGAAGTCGTGGTGGGCACTGATCGTTGATGGGCTGCCCGGGTTCGTGTACCTGGTCGTGGTCGCCTTCTTTACCTATCTGGCGACGTGGATTCCGTGGCTGCAGTCGTCGGGCGGATGGGACCGCGGATGGGGTGCCGCCAATCCCGACAACATCCTGGTCCGCCTGTTTGGTGAAGGTTTCGCCTCCCTCATCAAACTGCACCAGGACGTGTACGCGTTCCACACGGGTGACTACATCAACAACGCCACACACCCGTACTCCGCGCACCCTGCGTTCTGGCTCATCATGGCTCGGCCGACCGGCGTCGACGCAGTCAACGACATCCCCGCGGGCACCGACGGCTGTCCGGACGGCGGTAGTGCGTGCGTCCGGGTGATCTCGGCCGCCGGTACGCCGCTGCTGTGGTGGATGGCGGCGGCGGCCCTGGTCGTGTGCATCATCTGGTGGCTCGCGGCCCGCGATTGGCGCTTTGGCGTGCCAGTGCTGGGTGCTCTGGCCATGTACCTTCCGTGGTTCATGTACACGTCGCGGCCGTTGTTCTTCTTCTACGCCGTGACGATCATCCCGTTCACTGTGATCGGGCTGGCCATGGTGCTTGGACTGATACTCGGAGACCGAAGTCCGCTCGATCGAAGACGCAAGGGTGCGATCATCGTCGGAGTCTTGGTCGCGTTGGTCGCCTTCAACTTCGCGTACATCTACCCGATCCTCACTGACCAGATCCTGCCGTACGACAGTTGGTTGGCCCGGATGTGGTTCGGGAGCTGGATCTAGCGCACCGACGACCCGCTCGCGTGTGCCATTCTCGGGGGACTCGGGGCGCGCCGGTTTGGTCTCAGCCCGCCGATAGCCTTAGCGTGCGCCTCAACGTCTGCGAGGGGACAGAGACGCCGTGATCGGCTATTTGGGGCGACGGTTGGCGAACTACGCCATCTTGCTGTTCGTCTCTGTGAGCCTGACTTTCGTCCTCGCCTCGACGCAACTGAACCCCTACAGCGTGTACCAATTGCGCTCCGACCCGCTGCCCGAAGCCACCATCGAGGGCATCATGCGTGACAACAACCTCAGCACGCAGGTACCACTGGCGCAGCGGTATCTGACGTGGCTGGGCGGGGTCATGCACGGCGATTGGGGACTGTCCCCCCTAGGCGCATCGGTCACCGACGAGATCTCGTCGCGCATGTGGGTCAGCCTTCGATTGGTGCTGTTGGGGACCCTGCTGGGAATCCTCTGCGGGGTGGCACTGGGAGCCTGGACGGCGACCCGGCAGTATTCGCTTGCCGATCGCGTCGCCACATTCCTGGCGCTACTGATCTTCTCGATCCCCGTCTTCGTCCTCGCCACAGCTTCGACGACCTTCGCGATTTGGGTCAACAACGCGACAGGAGTCCCGCTGTTCGAGTTCACCGGGGAGACGGGGACCACGGGGTCATACCCGGGCGCGCACATCGTCGACCGGCTCCAGCACCTCATCCTGCCCACAATCGTGTTGGCGCTGACGGGGACGGCAACACTCAGCCGGATTCAACGCAACGTCATGCTCGACACGCTGGATGCCGACTTCGTGCGAACCGCGCGGGCGAAGGGCCTCTCGCGCCCGGCCGCCTACCGCCGCCATGCGCTGCGGACAGCCCTCGTGCCCACGTCGACCTACATCGCCTTCACCGTGGCGACCATGTTCGTCGGGGCGGCCTACATCGAACGGGTCTTCAGTTTTCGCGGGCTCGGCTCCTATGGCGTGGAGACGATCCCCAACCAGGACGTGCACGGGATTGTCGCCGTCACCGCCATCGGCGGCGCCTGCGTCGCGGTGGGTGCACTCCTTTCGGACCTGTGTTTGGCGGTCCTCGACCCCCGCGTCAAGCTCGGATAGCCGGCATGGTGACGGCGGTGTCCACGACCGACAAACCGACCCCCTCGAGGCACCGGTTCAGCTATTCGCTGCTGCTGTTGCGGCGCTTTCGTCGCAATATCCCCGCCGTCGTCGCGCTCGGGATCATCGTCCTCCTCATCGGGGCAGCCCTCGTCGGTCCGAGCGTGCTCCCGTGGAAGTTCGAGGACATCGACCCCACGGCCTATCTGCAACCCCCGAGCGCAGAGCATCCCTTCGGAACGACGCAAAGCGGACGCGACGTGCTGGCCCTGACCGTGCGTGGCCTCAGCAAATCCCTGCTGATCGGCCTGCTCGTGGCGGTACTGTCCACGGGCATCTCCGCTCTGGTCGGAGCCTCTGCGGCATACATTGGTGGATGGTTCGACAAGGCCGTCTTGTGGGTGATCGATGCGCTCTTGGTGATCCCGTCGTTCTTCTTGATCGCCATCATCACGACGGGTACCGGTCCCAACGCCTGGATAATTCTCACCATCTTGGTGGCCGGCTTCGGCTGGATGCTGTCGGCACGAGTCGTGCGGACCATGACCCTCTCGGTGAAGAACAGCCCCTACATCGCGGCCGCCCGATTCGCTGGAGTGTCGACACCGCGCATCATCTGGCGCCACATCCTGCCCAACATCTCCAGCCTGCTGATCATCGACGCCACCTTGCAGGTCGGGTACGC
>RRZT010043903.1_pt1 | contig 13835 bp, 10 predicted proteins | sample 2165551 | NCBI WGS metagenome assembly RRZT01 (sample SAMN10456910, study PRJNA506462) | wastewater metagenome | biome: wastewater; feature: sludge; material: wastewater sludge; isolation source: wastewater sludge with Escherichia coli K12::gfp cells carrying plasmid... | place: USA: Moscow, Idaho... | reverse complement strand
TTTCCGTATCGTCCCAAAGTTGTTTTTGCTGTGCATGATGCCGGATGCGTTCTGACACATTCCTCTTTTTGCAATTGGCATAGCAACAACCGTTTCTATCTTTCGCCTCATCCGAAAGAGCCAGATGGATGGCGGTCGCCGCGCCTTGGGCCGGTGTTTTGATAAAGGGGCGGAACAAGATATCGGTAAGCGGGTCGAACCAAGCTTGCATCGTGATCATGTTCGTACTGACGATTCCCGGGTCCGAGGCATTTATGGTGATGTCTTTGTCTTGCAGCCGTTCGGCAAACTCTTGGGTGAACAATAACAGCGCCAGTTTGGTATTGCTATAGACCGGAATGCGGAAAAAACGTCCGTTCCTTCCTTTTTCAAAGAAGTCCGGTTCGATCCGGCCGATGGCATACGTGCAGGACACTGTATTTACAATACGGCATCCTGGTTGCATCAATGGTAATAACTGGCGGGTGAGCATGTAGGGAGCCACATAATTGACGCTTACGATTGTTTCCAACCCATCTTCAGTTTTGCGTACCGGAGTCGTCAGGATTCCGGCATTGTTCATCAAGCGGCTGACGGGACGTCCTTCTTTTAATAATTGACCGGTGAAATTGTTTACGGATGAAAGGGAAGCGAGATCGATTCTTCGCACTTCTATCTGGGTGTTACCGGTTTCTTGCTGGATCCGGTTACATAGGGAGGCTGCTTTTTCCGGATCGAGGCAAGCCATAATCACCGGATAGCCTTCTTTTGCGAGGGCTGCCGTGATTACTTGTCCCATGCCTCCGTCGGCACCGGTTATGATGGCTAATCCTTTTTCCATTACTTATATTCTAATTTCTCTATTTCTTTGACAATGCTTTTGGGCAAGTTCTGAATATGTTTGTGGCATGCCATTTCGATGGAATACATGCGGGCGATGCAATAGTTGCTATGTCCGCAGTCACAACGGGCATGTTCGTCTTCCTTCATTTTGTTTACGAATGACGGATCGTTCAGCAAGGCACGTGCCATACTCACGAATTCGAAACCGTCGTTCAAGACCTCGTCTATCTTCTCGCGTGAGATCAGACCGCCTACATAGACAAGTGGCATTTTCAATGCCGCCCTGAATTTTAGGGCATCTTCCAGGAAGTAAGCCTCTTTGAACGGCTCAGACGGGATCATGAACCGTCCGGCCATTTTGACTCCGAGCGGTAGCCAGCCGAAAGGCATATAATGCGTCATCGTATGAATCGGCATGGAACCCCGCATCACATACATCGGGGCACGGCTGACGAAGCCACCGCTAAGGATCAAAGCGTGTGCTCCGCATTCGTTCTGCAGGGTACGAGCCACTTCAAGTGTCTCATCAAGCTCCATTCCTCCTTTGAAGCCGTCGCGCATATTTATCTTTACCAACACTGCCATATCCTGACCGGCAGCTTTCATCACTTCGTCCATGCACATTTTCATAAAGCGCATCCGGTTTTGCAAGCTACCGCCATATTCGTCTTTCCGATGATTGGTATAGGGAGAAAGAAACTGGCTGATCAGATAGCCGTGACCGGCATGTATTTCCACTGCATCCATTCCGGCTTCGCGCGCCAGATGAACTGCTTGTCCGAACGCTTTTGCCATAGCTGTGATTTCGGAAGGTTTCATTCCACGGACAAGGGTAGGGGAATAGATATTGAAACCGCTGGATGCGGAGATAGGCCTGCACCCGCAGATGTTTTTGTGAGACATGTTTCCGCAATGTCCGAGTTGTACGGAGGCGGCCGCTCCTTCTTTGTGGATGGCATCGGTGATGCGTTTTAATCCGGGGATGATATCTGGGCGCATCCAGAGCTGACGTTCGAAAGAAAGTCCGCTTTGCGTAACAGCCGCATAGGCCAAAGTCGTCATACCGATCCCGCCGGAGGCAACCGATTTATGGTAGTCATACAACATGTCGGAAGGCGCGTTTCCTGGGCACATGCTTTCAAATGCAGCCGCCCGTATCGTCCGGTTTCTCAGGGTCAACGGCCCGATTTTACCGGGAGTGAACAGTATAGATTCTTTTTCCATATCTATTATGAGTTAATCATTCAATATATAAAAGGAATAACCCGTTTACGGTTTTCCAGTTCGTTACCAAACATCGCTTTGTATTTATGGTAGATGGTGTTTGCGCGAGGTACAAGGTTTGCAAATGTCCACCAAGCGAAAACAGCTCCGCTTGCACTCCAGGTCAGGATTGCAAATCCGCACCATTCCACGATTTCGCCAAAGTAGTTGGCTGATGTCACATATTTGAACAGGCCTTTTTTAGGCAGATAATGGTTCGTGTCGCCAGGCTTTCTGAGGTGGCGGACAATATGGTCTGACTGGATATTGATTGCCATGCCGGTGAAGAACAAGATTGTCCCGACTATAAATTGAGGGCTGTGCAGCCAGCTTTTCGTATACATATCCTGCGGTGCTAAGTAGAAAATCCATTCTCCCTGCATATAACCGTTCAGGAGGTTAAAGGTGATTCCCATAAGCATGATGCCTGCCGGCATTTTACTTTTGCCTTTTATCAACAGAGGAAAAATAAAAGATCGTTGGAAATAATGCAGTTCGAAGAATAAGAATATCAGGAACGGTACTGTCTCGAACTGTCGTTCCGATCCGTTCCATAACAAAAACATGACGATAAAAACCGGCGCTTCCATGCAAATCCAAGCAATCTTGTTCGGTATCGGAAGTCCCCATTTTTTATCGAACAACATTCCATAACCGGCTTCGACGAAATAAAGGGCTATGAAGACTATGGCGGCGATAGCTGCCATAACAATTAGAAATAAGGTGAAATGTTCAGTTGTCATTTTCGCGTGTTGATAATTTATAACCTTTTCCGTGAACGTTTATTATTTTGATGGTAGGATCATCTTGCAATAGTTTGCGTAATTTGGTGATATAAACATCCATGCTGCGGGCGCTGAAATAGTTATCGCTTCTCCATATGATCTGCAGGGCGTGCATCCTGTCTACCATATTGTTTGCGTGTTGGCACAGCAACGTAAGCAAATCGGCCTCTTTGGTTGTCAGCTTGGTTGTTTTGCCTTCTATGGACAAGATCTGTTTTTGCAAGTCGAATTTGAATTTTCCGAAAATATAAGTCCTGACCTCTTTCTTGCGTTGGGGCTGGTAACGGCTTTGTACTGCTTTAATCCGGGCTTGTAAGATATCTGTGTCAAGAGGTTTGCGTATCACATCGTCTGCATGGAACGAAAACAGCAATGCTATTTCTTCTCTCGTCGGATGTTCACACAAGAAAACGACAGGGATGATATTTTCCGAACTTTTGATCATGGCTGCCAATGTCCGTGTTTCTTTCGTGTCTATATCGTGGTTGATAATACAGAGTGTGAAATTTCTGGAAAGGAATCCCTCATATGCCGCTTCTTCCTGATCGAATACTTGTGAGTTGTATCCAATAGCTTTTATATAGTCCTGGATGATAACTCCCTGATTATAGTCTTTGCTGAAAATGAGAATGTTAAAAAGATCGTTCATTATGTTATTAAATTGTTTTTTCGATGTTCCAGACAAAAGCACGTAATCCTTGCGCTTCCGTCTTCTGATCCATCTGATGAAGTATCTCCAGGAAATGGTCGACTTTTTCGTCATCGACCATTGCCAGGATTGCCGAGTTCAGTGTCGGCCAGGCATGACTTCCATAATGGGGCTCGCCGGTCTTACTTCCACGTCCCTGTACTTCGTTCCAGTATGTGAAGCCCCGGATATTGTTTCGGTCCATCACATTCAGGATCATTTCGTAATATGCTTGATTAAATGATACAAATATAGCTTTCATATTAACTTATTCCTAATTATTATTTATTCTTTTTTAGAAGATATTCCATTTTTTGCCATCTTGCGGCGTCTGCGCCGGACTCCGTTTCCGGCAAATACACTGTATACGACCGGTACGATTATCAGGGTGATCAATGTTGACACCGAAAGTCCCCATGCAACCGTCATACCCATCGAACGCCACATTTCCGAGCCTTCGCCTGTTCCGACAGCCATCGGGATCATACCCAATACGGTAGTCAAAGTGGTCATCAATACAGGGCGGAGGCGGGATTTTCCGGCAGTCACTACTGCGGTCAGGATTCCCATTCCTCTTTCCCGGCAGAGGATCGTGTAGTCGATCAGCACGATACCGTTCTTGACAACGATCCCCATCAGCATAATCAGGCCGATCAATGCCATAACGCCCAATGGGGTCTGTGTGATTGCCAGTCCCAAAATTATACCGGTGAAGGCGAAAGGAATGGAGAACATGATGACGAACGGGTCTGTCAGCGATTCGAACTGAGCGGCCATTACGATAAATACCAAAATGATGATCAGGACCATCAGGATTGTCAGGTCGAAGAAGGTGTCCATCTGGTCTTCGTATGTTCCTCCTAACTGCCAGCTGACATCCGAAGGTATATCCATTTCCTTCAGTTGATTCCGGGCAGCTGTTACGATATCGCTCATGGCTGCACCTTTTCCGACTACTGCCGATACGGTGATGACACGTTCACGGTCTTTGCGTTCAATGGTCGGAGGCGTCATTCGTTCTACTACTTTACCCAGGTCGCGGATACGGATTCCCTGACCGGCATTGTTATAAACCAGGATATTCTCGATGTCTTCAACCGACTGACGGAATTCTGGTGCGTAGCGTACTTTTATATCATACTCGTCACCGTCTTCGCGATATTTGGAAGCGGTAGAGCCGTTGATACGGTTACGCAAAGCCATAGCAGCCGTTGTGATATTCAATCCGTTGATCGCCAGCTTTTCCCGGTCGAAATCAACTTGATATTCGGGTATGTAGTCCTCACGGCTGATGTTGACTTGTGAACAACCTTTTACCTTACGCATCCTTTCGGCCAGTTCGGCGGCTACGGCATCGGTCCGGCCGAAATCGAAACCATAAATCTCGATGTCGACAGCGTTCTGTCCGCCCATACCTTCTTCCTGTCCGCCTTCGATCACCTTGAAGGTCTTGATCTCCGGATATTTTGCCAGGTCCTTACGCATCTCTTCACAGATTTCAACCATACCGCGTTCACGATCGCCGACACTCAGCATATTGATGTAATAGTCGATAATATGTGTTCCGTTATTACTCAATTGAGCCCAGGTATTATCGGAATCGGCTTGTCCCTCAGTGAAGTTACTGGTTTTTATTTCCGGATATTTCTGTCGGAACAGTTCGTCGATTTCAAGCGCCAGCTTACGGGTGATATCTTGGCGGGTTCCGACCGGTAACTCGATGTGAACACTGATCTGTGCGTTATCCTGAGTCGGGAAGAATTCCGTCTTGATAGTTGGAACCAATAGCATACTTCCCGCAAAGATCAAAGTCGCACCGAATATGACCGTTTTCCGGTGGCGTACTGCCCAATAAAGAAAACTGGAATAGCCACGGTCCAGCGCATCCAATGCCTTTTCGATCGGTGTGAAGAACAAGGTGTACAAGCGGCCTTTTTTAGGATTCTGCCTGAGTAGTAGAGAACTCAACATCGGAGTCAGGGTCAAAGCACCGACTGTCGAAACGATCATGATGATACTGACGATCCACCCCAACTGTTTGAACAGAATACCCGCCATACCTGTCACCATTGTCAGGGGCAGGAACACGGCCAACATGGTCAGGGTTGAGGCGATTACAGAGATGGCCACTTCGTTTGTAGCATGTACGGCCGCTTGTTTCGGGGCACTACCTCTTTCGATATGGGTAGTAATGTTTTCCAGCACCACAATCGCGTCATCCACAACCATACCGATAGCAATAGAGAGTGAACTCAGCGAGATAATATTCAGTGTATTGCCGGATGCAAGCAAGTAAGCGAACGAGGCTATCAACGAGATCGGAATGGTCAGAATAATGATAAATGTCGCTCTCCATCGTCCGAGGAATACGAACACCACTAACATAACGATAATGAAGGTGATGAAAATGGTTTCTTTCAGACTGTCGATTGTATTCAAAATGTTAGTGGAGGTATCCATGATTACCCCTAACTTGACATCTGAAGGAAGGCTTTTTTGAATTTCCGGCAACTTCTGATGAACCTTCTTGGCTATGTTCACCGAGTTGGCTCCCGATTGTTTTTGGATAACGATCATGCCGCCTTTTTTACCGTTATTGTAAGTCTCTTGGGCACGCTCTTCGATGCTGTCTTCAATGCGGGCAACATCACGCAGATAGATAGTCTTGTTATCTTTATGACCGATCACAAGATCGTCCATCTGATGCGCATCCGTAAATTCACCTTGTACACGGAGCGCATAGGCGTTGGAACCGATATCCACGCTGCCGCCTGGAGTGTTCCTGTTTTCCTGTGCGATGATAGCGGATATTCCTTCGATTGAAACTCCGTATGCTTCCAGTTTGTACGGATCACAATAGACTTGTATTTCACGTGCCGGCGTACCGGAAATGGAAACCGCTCCTACACCGCTGATACGTGCAAGCGGGTTCGATACCTTATCGTCCAGAATCTTGTACAGGGCGTTCGTGCTCTCTTCCGCCGTAACCGAAAGAATGATAATCGGTATATCGTTCGTTCCGAATTTGAAGATAATGGGATTGTCCACATCATCCGGCAGCATTGGCTCGGCAACGTCCAGTTTGTCGCGCACGTCGTTTGTCGCCACATCGATATCCGTACCATAGTCGAATTCTAGTGTGATGATTGAAATGTTTTCACGTGACTGTGACGTGATGTGTTTCAGGTCGCTGACACTGTTCAGCACGTTCTCCAACGGTTTGGAGACGTTCATTTCGATATCCGCAGCGCTGGCGCCGGCATAGGAGGTCATGACCATGATCGTGTTTGTCTCGATCTCTGGCAGCAGGTCCACTGATAATCTGGTTAATGAAAAAAGACCGAAGATCACGATTGCCACAAAGACAAGGGCAGTCGTAACCGGCTTTTTTACCGCTGTTGCATATAAGCTCATAGTGTTTGTCTCTTACTTTTCGATTTCTACTTCCATTCCGTTGTTTAGGCGGCTTTGACCGGATATTACAACCTGGTCGCCACTGTTTACCCCTGAAATGACTTCATATTTGTTTCCCATACGGCGTCCTAACTCCACTTTCTCGTAGTAAACTTTACCGTCTTTGTATACATATATATAGCGGTCTCCTGCACCGGACTGTTTTACGATGGCGAGATCCGGAGCGACCACATGGTTTTGTGTTCCGAAACCGATCGTCACGCGGGCGAACATCCCCGGACGGACACGTTCGTCATTGTTGTCGATTTTGATTTCGACAGGGAATGTGCGTGTATTCGGATCGATAGTCGGGTAAACCAGGCTGACTTTTCCTTTGAAAACTTCGTCTCCGTATACATCTAACCGGATGTCGACATCTTTTCCCTTTTTTACTTTCGTGAAAAGACTTTCGGATACGTTGATCAACAGTTTGACCGGACGAATCTGTTCTACGGTGAAGATCGGCGAACCTCCGCTATACATATCGCCGCTATCATAGTTGCGGGCAGTGACGATACCGGTGATCGGACTCAATAACTGTGTGTTTTCCTGCAAATTCTTGTAGGTCGCACGGCTTACGTCTAATTGTGTTTTCTGTGCATCCCAGGCTGATTTGGAAGCACCGCCTACTTTGTACAGTTCATCAATACGTTTGAACTCCAGTTCCTGGTTATCCAATTGTATTTTTGTCTGTTTGAGGTTTGTCTCATCCATCTTGACCAAGAGTTGACCTGCTTTTACATGATCGCCGACTTCTGCAAACAGTTTCTCTATGCGCACTGGGTTTTGTGGGGCGATGTTATTCGAAATATTGGCTTCTACTGTTGCTGTAAATTCACTGATCTGCTCCACATCTTGTGCGGAAACAGTTTCTATTCTCACAATGGCTTTGTTGCTGACGGTTTCCGTTTGTGCCGAATCTTTCTTTTCCCCTGAACAGGATAGCAACAAAGATAAAATGAAGAGTGATATAAAGTGTTGTCTTTTATTTGTTTCCATTTTGTGATATTTTTATTCAATGTCTATTTTTTTGTTTTTTAAAACTCTTGCTGGCCTAATACCTTTTCCAAGTCAGCTTTTGCTACCATATAGTCGTAAATAGCTTGGTTGAAATTCAGTTTGGCCTGTGTCAATGCTAATTCCGAATCGTTCATTTCTAACAGAGTCCCGGCTCCTGTGTCGTATCGTTTCTGTGAGATCATATATCCCCGTTCGGCTTGCTCTACTCCCTTTTGTGAAGCGTCGAAACGTTTGACGCAGGTATTCATATTATCTATATACTGCTTGATTGCCAGTTGCAGGTTTCGCTGTGTATCCTCTCTTTGCAGGCTCAACTGTTCGATCGAATTTCTTGTTTGTTTGATCTTATAGAACTTGCTGCCGCCTGAGAAGATAGGAATAGAGAGTGATAAGCCGACCATCGAGTAGGGGTTCCACATATAGTCTTTGAACTTGAAGTCGTTGTTCATGGCTGTCCACTGATATAGTCCAGTGAGCGACAGTGTCGGCAGATAATCGAACTTTTGCATGGTCAGTGTCTTTTCCAGTTGCTTGGCTTGCAAATCCATCTGTTTCAAATCTGTATTATTAGCCAGGGTTGTGTCTGTGGAAAGAAAATCGCCGAATAGATCTTTTTCAAAGTCGGTCAATTGTCCTTCACATTCGATATTTATGTCCAGATCCATGCCTAATAATTCTTTCAATTGCCATTTGGCAAGAACTAGTGCGTTTTCTGCCTGCAACATATTGGGTTCGCTGTTCTTTACGGTAACATTGGCGCGTATCAGGTCATATTCGGCAACGGTTCCCTGTTCGAACTTATGCTTGATATCCAGGTAATTTTCCATCGCGTTGTCATAGCTTTCCTTAAATACGCGGTATGAATCGTTGGCAAGAAGCACGCCGTAATACCCTTTCTTTACCTGGTTGACCATAGCAATTTTGGAAGAACGTGCCTGTTCGATAGCCAATTCCACATCGACAGCTGAGATGCTTAGGCTTTTCCAAAGAGCGGCGTTGACAATCGGCATAGAGGCGTTGAAACCGAGATTCCAGTTATTATCACGTCCTACTTCGATCCCTTCATCCATATTCGGCATGTCTTCCATGCCTGGTATTTCGGTACTTCCCATGTCGAAGCCGTCCATATACATCACCTGTTTTTTCAAAGTTCGATTATAGTCGGCAGCAAAACTTACTTGGGGAAATAGGGCGGCATATGAACCTTTCTGTGCATATTTTTTTTTCTGGATTTCCTTGTTAGCCACTTTTACGGTGGGATTTTCGCTCAGCGCGATCTCAAGAGCTTTCTTTATATCGAGAACGAGCGTGTCTTGAGCTTTTACGGTGGTGAAGGCCAGAGAGGGGAGTAACATTATCACTACCCACATCATCTTTTTGGTAATTATGATTTGTCTCATTTAAAATAAGTAAATTTGATTTTTAATAAAATCGTTTGTTCAATCTAATTGCTTCTGTTTATATTTCAACAAGTAACGATCTAAAATGGCAATGCCTTTTTCTGTAGAGATTCCCCGAAGGAAGGTATAAAGAATCGTATTGAACACTTCGGACACGGAATGGTTGGAAAGGGCTTTGGACGGACGGATCATTTTTGCCTGCTCTTTCGCCAGTAAAGCTACAATCTCAAAGTTAATATTCGGTTGAAAAACACCTTCTTTAGCCCCTCGTGACAGTAGTTTTATACATTTTTTCAAAAAGCGGGACTTTTCTTCTTCCGTTTTTTGTAATGCTTTCGGATAACGTTTCAGATCATCATAGAACTTCCGGTTAAACCAGCGAGGCCGTCTCATAAGTTCTTCATAAAAAAGCAAAGCGACTTCTAAGGCTGTTATCGGCTCGGATTCAAGTCGCTTCATGGATAGCCTCATTTTAGTATAACTCAGGTTTATACATTCTGTTAGCAGAGTCTCCTTATCTTCGAAGAGCTCATAAAGAGTCCGTTTGGATATACTCGCGTTATGAGCGATATCATCCATACTGACATTCTTGATCCCGTGTTCCGAAAATAAGTCGAATGCCGTTAACATTATTTGTTCTTTTATGACCATCGATTTTAATGATTACTTTTTATACGATCAGATATTGCAAAGGTCTGTCTAATTTGGAAAACTAAAAAGGTTTATTCTGTTACGGAATTAGTCGAAAACGAATAAAAGGAACCTTTCTTATTCCTGAAAAACCGTTATTCATTGGTAAAAAATGAAACATTTTTCTGTTTGTTGAAAAAATGTTTACCTTTGCAAGTACACGATTAGTAAATATGTAAAGATGGAAAAACTTCCTTTAATAGAATTGGCGGAACTGAATAAGAGTATTATTTTCCGTGATAGTTTTCAGGATATTTTTTCGATTGCGGATCTGGACGGAGGTATGGATATCGGAGATCCCGACTCGCCTGAGCGTTTTGCTCCGATGCGGTTAAATGCGCTTTTGATGGTGTTGACTTTTGAAGGGACACTTGAAATCCATCTGGATTATGTTTCTTACATTGTCAAACCGAACAGTTTCATAACGATCATGCCTACGCATGCACTCCAACTTGATAGGATCGGTAAAGATTTTAAAGGTCGCTTGCTGATTGCGTCTAAGGAGTTTTTGGACGATTGTAATCCTGGTGGAGGTAACCGGACTCAGGCTATAGCGAACTATATGGAGATCCGTAAGAATCCTTGTACGGAACTGGAACCGGAAGAAACAGCGAAACTGGCCGGTAGCATGCAGGTTATACGGGAGAAGATGAGGGAACGTACTCATTTTTATCAGAAGGAGTTAGTACAGAATGCTTTTATTGGCTTCTTGCTGGACTTAGGGAATATAATGTTAAGCAAGAAAGATCGTTTGATCCGACCGACCCTTTCTCGTAAAGAAGAGCTGTTCGAACAATTCCTGCAATTATTGTTTGAGCATTGTAAAGAGCAGCATGTGGTTACATTCTATGCTGAAAGGTTATTTATTACGCCACAATATCTGTCATTGATCCTGAAGGAGTTGACGGGTAAATCCGCTAATAAGTGGATAGATGATGCCCTGATTGTCGAAGCGAAAATTCTTTTGAAAGCGCCTCAGGCGACTGTCCAGCAGGTGGCGGATATACTTCATTTTTCCGACCAGTCGACTTTTGGAAAATTCTTTAAGAAACATATGGGAATTTCTCCGATGGAGTACCGTAAATCCTGAAGCGGGTGGTACTCCATTTTTCTCTTATCTTTTACTGAACTTATACCAGTTGATCAATTCGGAAATACCATAGACCAAGCAAGCAACTCCGAAAATCACAAATGTGTTGGCGGCTGCTCCGAATGGGTAGGCGAGGATCATGATCCCTGTTATTAAAATCAGGGATGGTATGATATAAAAAACATAGGAAACGGTACTCCATTTGCGGGCAGAAACCAGTGAAATCAGTTGCTGCGCACCTGCAAGAACCAGTAAAGCCCCTAAAACATACATTAATATGCTAACGAAAAATTGCGGCATGATTACCAACCATGCTCCGAACAGAATACTGCCTGCTCCGTCGATCGGAAACATTGGACTCGGCTCTCCTTCTACTTTTTCACGGGTGAAATAATTTAAGAGCGAGAATAAGCCGGGTATGATAAAACAGATACCGATCGTTATCACCAAGTAAGTAACAGCCGCTTCCGGCCAAAGAACCAATACAAGTCCCAATACGATCGCAAATATGCAACGCAGGACTGAACCATTTAAACTTTTCATCTTATATGTATTTTATACTTTTCTTTAATATAACAACGAAGATACACTATTTTCTTTGGAATGAAAATAAAAATAAATGATACGTTCTTTTTTCAATTGACAAAATGTTATCGCCCTGCTGTGAAAATCTATTTATCAAAAAACAGCTATTCCACTGGATTATAATCAGAAACAGTGCATAAAATCTCCTCAAACAAGGCAGATAAACAGCTCCACATCCCCGTTCCGGTTTCACGCAGACCCGGGTCTCCACCTCCTCCACACCCGGATCTCCCATGTCCTTCCACCCGGGTCTGAAGAAACTTTTCAAGTTGTTTTCGGTAAAAAAGTAGCTTGTCTTCATGAAAAAACGAGCCTCTTTAATCTACTTTGTATCAGCTTTCGAACATATCTGTTATTTTATAAAAGTCTGGTATATAATACTTTATTGCTTTTTGACCATGATGGTTATGATAGATGAATGATAGTTGAAAATAGGAACTGTCATGGAATAACATGCTGTTTTACAAGTATATGAATTTAATTATGATAGTATGATAGTTGTTTTTTAAACAAAACTTTTATATAGAGCTCTGTTTTCGTTACATCCGTTTGATGTACCTTTTTTAAGTTTGTTCGTTTCTATATGAAGAGGATCAGCTTCCTTTTGCTGTCAAAAGGACAAAAGATGTTTTTCTCTCTCCCCTTGTTATATGAATGAAATTATGTAACTTTGCAGTTTTGAAATGCGAGTGTGCAATTAAAAGATAATTAAAATATTACTATCGTGGCAGATACAAAGTACATCTTCGTTACGGGCGGCGTGGTCTCTTCATTGGGTAAGGGAATTATTGCCGCATCATTGGGTAAACTACTTCAGGCAAGAGGTTATAAAGTTACCATTCAGAAATTTGATCCCTATATCAATATCGATCCAGGTACGTTGAACCCATACGAACATGGGGAATGCTATGTTACCGTAGACGGACATGAAGCGGATTTGGATCTCGGACACTACGAGCGTTTCTTGAATGTTCAGACGACCCGTGCAAATAATATCACTACAGGCCGCATTTATCAGAGCGTTATTAACAAAGAACGTAAAGGGGATTACCTGGGAAAGACTGTGCAGGTGGTGCCTCATATCACGGACGAGATCAAGCGCAATGTGAAATTGCTGGGAAATAAATACAAATTTGATTTCGTGATCACTGAAATTGGAGGTACGGTCGGTGATATCGAATCTCTTCCGTTTATCGAAAGCGTGCGCCAGTTGAAATGGGAATTGGGAAAGAATTGTATATGCGTACATCTTACTTATGTACCTTATATCGCGGCTGCAAAAGAATACAAGACCAAACCGACACAGCATTCTGTAAAACAACTGCAGGAGCTGGGTATTCAGCCAGATGTTCTGGTATTGCGTACTGAACATGAATTGAGTGCCAATTTGTTAAGTAAAGTGGCCCTTTTCTGTAATGTAGCACAGGATGCCGTCATACAGTCTATTGATGTTCCGACGATTTACGAAGTTCCGTTGGTATTGCAGCGCCAGAAGATGGACGAGGTGATCCTGCGTAAGGTAGGACTGGAAGTCGGACCGACACCTGAGATGAAGCCTTGGCATCAGTTCTTGCAACGTAAGGTTGATGCTACTGAAACTGTAAGGATCGGCTTAGTCGGTAAATATGTCGAACTGCAGGATGCTTATAAGTCGATCGACGAATCTCTGTTGCAGGCCGCTATTTATAATGATCGTAAGTTGGATTTGCATTTGTTCCATTCTGAAAAACTGAATGATGGTAATGCCGCCGAATTGTTGAAAGATATGGACGGAATCCTGATTGCTCCGGGATTTGGACAGCGTGGTATTGAAGGAAAATTTGCCGCATTGAAATATGCTCGTGAAAACGATGTCCCTTGCCTGGGTATTTGTTTGGGCATGCAGTGCATGGTGATTGAATTTGCCCGTAATGTAATGGGACTGGCGGAAGCCAACTCGACAGAAATGGAACCAAATACCCCATATAAAGTGATCGACCTGATGGAAGAGCAGAAGAACGTAACCAATATGGGCGGTTCTATGCGTCTGGGAGCATACG
>RRZT012793745.1_pt1 | contig 13838 bp, 13 predicted proteins | sample 2165551 | NCBI WGS metagenome assembly RRZT01 (sample SAMN10456910, study PRJNA506462) | wastewater metagenome | biome: wastewater; feature: sludge; material: wastewater sludge; isolation source: wastewater sludge with Escherichia coli K12::gfp cells carrying plasmid... | place: USA: Moscow, Idaho... | reverse complement strand
GCAGGCCGACGAAAACCTCTACCGGGCCAAGCAGGGCGGACGCAACCGGGTCGTTGCCTAGGCCGGCTGTGTGCGTGTTTCCTGGCTCAGCCCGCTCAGCGCCTGGGCCGCCACTTCCCGCCCCTGACGCAGCACATCCTCCTTCCACTGTGGCTCGTCGACGTAGAAAGCGTCCCGCAACTGCTGCTTGATGCGCTTGCGTTGCGCAGCGCCGGCCCGAGCTGCCTGCAGGCGTTCCCTGAACGCCTTTAATTCAGCCTGGCGAGCCTGCTCCAAAGCCACGGCGCGCTCGGTGGCGATGGGTACGCTGCGTTTTTGCAGGCCGCCCAGAGTGAGATAGTGGTCGATGGCCTCCGGGAGCTGCTCCCATCCAGAAAACTTCCGGCTCTCCGTCCGGGAAAACTCGCTGATCAGCGGCAAATTGAGCGCCGTATAGATCGGCGTCCACCGCTCTTCGTCCCCCTGCCTCTGCCGTACCGCGAGTTTGGGATTGAACTGATACCAGCCCTGCGCGACGCGCATGAACAAGGCCCGGTTGTAGGCGTAATCGCGCTGGATTTCGTTGCGGGCAAGCACTCCGGAAAGATGCTGGCGTTTGTTCCGTTCGGGACGCACGATGTTGGCCGGCAGGTGCTGCCAGGCGCCGAGAATCGCCTGCGTATCGAAAGCACCGTTGGCGCGACGCTGCCAGTGGGTGAAGCGTGACTTGAACAGCACCCACAGCGTCTGAAAAATGAAGTATTCGGACAGATGCCGGTCGATGCGCACCAGTCGATCACCGGTATTGACGTCGATGCTCGCCGGCGCCAGCAGTTCGTAGAGTGCGGGCAGCGAACCGCTGGCAAACTTGGCATCGCGGAAAGCTTCGCGCAAGGCCCAATGCAGGGCATTGTAGCCATAATGATCGACGGTCTCGCGGTCGTCGCCGCGGTCGAGCAGGGGGGCCGCCACGGCGACGTTGCCGGCGACGGCCGCAGCCATCAATGGCGTCTGGTTCATCGGCAGGCGATGGTCGATGCCGTACTGCTCGCATTGCCTGAGAATGTCCTTGAAATGGTTGGCGAAGTAAGGGACGTAGGTCTTGCGGCCGAAGGTCGCGCGTTGCTGCGCAAAATTTTTCGCCGGCTCGAATCTGGCCTCGCTGACCAGCCATTCGGCCAGTTGCGGCTCATCATGACAAGTCGCGTATTCGTAGAGTTGCTGCTTCATCTTCGAGCCAGGCGTCTGTTCGCGAAACACCTTGACCAACAGTTCGATGACCTTGGTTTCGTTGAATACCGGCCAGGGTACCGGCGTCTGCTTCAGAATCGTGCGACGGATCGCTTCGGCCTGTTCCTGCTTGCCTTGCAGTTCCAGCTTGCGCGCTTCCTTCTGCCAGTCTTCGAGGGTCGATTGTCTGGCCTCGACCTTGACCTGGCCGGGGCTCAGGTCGAGCAGTGCGAAGAGCGGATGTGCGGTGTCCGACTCGATGACGTAGATGTTCCGGATGGCGCGCGTCAGCGCCACATAGAGAGCATTGACAAAGAATTTGTAGACTTCCAGCGACTTGTCGCTCTTGTCCTTTGCCCGCCGGTAGTTCAGGGTCTCGACGGCCAGATCGGCCCGGGCAACGCCCTCGACGATCTCGCTGAACTCGGCGCGATGATCGGAAATGAAACGGTAGAGGATGATGTTCTCGTATTCGAGGCCCTTGGCTTCATGAATCGAGAACAGCAGCGGCGTCGCGAAGTGCCTTCTCGCTTCCACCTTGTCTTCGTCGCGCATCACCAGCACGGCGAACTGGGTAGACTGGCGAATTTTCTGGTCGAGTTCGCGCTTTGTGACGTCCTTGTCGGGCATCAGCGCAACCTGTCCGGTGTCGCCGCCCACCGCCTGAACCAGGAAGTTGCTCTCGCGGTCAATCGAGCCAAAGCGCCTTTGCTTGATTTTCAGCAACTGGTTGGCGACCCGCGTGGCCTCCAGACCGTTGCGGAAATTGGCCGTGAGCACGTGCAGCTCCTGCCGCTCGGCCAGCTTGGGGTCTTTCCAGAACAGGCTCTTGACCTGACTCCAGGAAAAGAAGTTGGGATGGACGATCTGGTTGGAATCGCCGCAGAGCAGAAAATTGCCAGGCTTCCGCAATGTCTTGAGGACCAGCGCCAGTTGCACGGTGGTGATGTCCTGCACCTCGTCGATGACCACGAAGTCGTAGCGTGGCGCGGCCAGCCGTTGCCAGTCCTGGGCGACAAGATTCAGGTCGTAGAGTTTCGCCTCGGCGAGCCAGTCGCGATATTTCTCGAACAGATCGTAGAGTTTGTCGCGCAACTCGACGGGGAAGATCGACTGACGTATGCCGAGCGCCAGGTAGTCGTCGCGTGCGAGAACGCCGCTGGCACCGGCTGCCAGCACGCCGCGAATTTCTTCAAAGACCTGATGGCCGTCGAATTCCTTGAAGGCCTGCCGCAGCCGCCCGAACCAGCCGGCAAAGTCGCGCCAGCCGGCTTCCCGGCCCGGCGGAACCCGGATCGATTCGACAAACTCGCGGTACGAGAGGAACACCGCTTCCTGACCGGCGTGCTCGAAGCCGTTTGCGTAATAGAGATCGCGGGCGCTCTGCGCGAGGTAGGCGGAGTGGGTGACGTAGAGCACCTCGCCTTCTGCGTGCTTGAGCTTTTCCAGGGTCAGCGCGGTCTTGCCGCTACCGGCGCAGCCGACGACGATCAGCGGCGCTGGCCGGCGGTAGATGGCCTCCTGCGTGTCATCGAAGGAGATCGGCTTGTCGAGCAGGTGAATCGTCGTACGCTCCGGGTGCAGGTAACGTACCGGCTGTGCTTCCCTGATCGCTTCATCAACGCCAATCTCCGGAATCTTTTCGTCGTCGATCGCCGCGCCGCGCAGAAAGCGCGACTTGTCGTAATCATGATTACTGATCACTTCCAGCATCAGTGCGCAGGTTTCGTCAGCGTGGCGAATCAGGGTGAACAACAGCCGGTCGGCGTCATCGAGCCTGGCCCGGTAAAACTTGCCATGGCTGAGATTGGCCAGCTTCTTGACCTGTGCGGCGCGAAAGTCGTTGCGTGTGATGGCCTCCACCACCTTGCGATAGCTGGCCTTGACGCGAGACGTGTCGAGGCCGGTGTATTCGAGAATTTTCACTGTGATTTGCCCGGATGATCTGGATCGGTCTTGCTTGGTGGGAAGGCTGGAGGCCGGGTAAACGCCTGACGGGCCCTGCAGAGTATCCCGCAGCAGCGATTTTAACCGTTCCTGCATGGCGAGTGCGGCCGAACTGCCTGCCGCAAGATGGTGGATACGATTGACCGCGGTCGATGAGGAAACATATACTCTTGATGCTGCAGTTGCATATTCCATCCTTGATAGCAAATTCCCAAGAACGAAATGAGGCGCTTTCATGCATCCGAATGTCCAGAAGCTTGCCGGCAAGAAATACCGTCTGATCACCCGCAGTGACTTTGATGGTCTCGTATGCGGAATGCTCCTGACCGACCTCGAGTTGATCGATGAGATCAAGTTCGTTCATCCCAAAGACATGCAGGATGGACTGATCGAGGTCAATGAGCGGGATATCACCACCAACCTGCCGTATGTGAAGACTTGTGCGCTTGCTTTCGATCATCATGAAAGCGAGTTGATTCGCAACCAGGAAGCCATGGATGCCAGGAATTACATCATCGATGGCCATGCCCCATCGGCTGCGCGCGTGGTCTATGACTGGCTGGGCGGTTCCGAGACCTTTCCGGAAATCGACCACGGGATGATGCTTGCGGTAGACAAGGCGGATTCAGCCCAGTTTACCCAGGACGATGTACTCCATCCGGACGGCTGGGAACTGCTATCCTTTCTGATGGATGCGCGCACGGGACTCGGGCGCTTCCGGGATTTTCGCATCAGCAACTATCAGTTGATGATGCTGTTGATCGATTATTGCAAGACGCATCCCATTGATGAAATCCTCGAGCAAGCCGATGTGCAGGAGCGCGTGACGCTTTTTCGCGAGCAGGAGGGACTCTTCAAGGATCAGATCAGTCGCTGTACGACGGTACACCAAAACCTGGCGATCCTGGATTTGCGAAACGAAGAGACGATTTACGCAGGCAACCGCTTCGTCATTTATGCCATGTACCCGCAGACCAACATCAGCATCCATGTGCTCTGGGGCCTTAAAAAGCAGAATGTGGTTTTTGCCACCGGAAAATCCATTTTTGACCGTAGCTCCAGAACCGACATTGGCGCACTGATGTTGCAGTACGGCGGAGGCGGGCACAGCGCTGCCGGGACATGCCAGATTCCCGTGGAAAAGGCCGACGAGGTTCAGCAGGAACTGATTGCCCGAATCAATGCGGATGGTTGAAGTGGCCGAGGTCAGCGGCTGCACCACTCCGGATCAGGGCGCCATGTAGCCACCCAGTCCGGTCATGCTGCTCGATGCGCTCAACGAGATGCCCCACCGCGACGAGACTGCATGTGCCAGGCCAGGCCCTCGAGCGCGGCGAGCAGACGTTCGCCTTCCGTGGTGAGCCGCAGCGGCTCGACTGCCGCTTCCGCCTCTTCGGCCGGACGCTCGCGCAGCAGCAGGACCTCGACAAAGCGGTCGAAGAGCACGGCCCGGTTCTGCGGCACGTCGCCCGAAACCGGATCACGCGCGCTGGCCTGGCGGACGAGCAGGGGCGGGACACCGGGAGGGGATGCGGCTGCGGAGGCAGGGGCGGTGGCTCGTTCGATGATGGTCATTCGCGCCTCATCAACCGAGGATCCGGATTTTCAGGCGTTCGATGAAACCGAGGCTCTTCCACCAGGTCTCGCCGTCCTTGCGAACGCGGTCCCCGGATTCGGTCAGCGCGAGCCTGCGGACACCTAAGCCGGTGGCCCCCGCGTCGGCAACCAGACCCGCTTCCATGAGGTACTTGGCGATTCCTGGCAGCACCTCCTGGCCGTCCAGCAGCCAGCGCGTGCCATAGCCATCGTCATCGCCAAGGAGCATCAGCAGGGGGCGATGCCGGCCCATCAGCCGCAATATCTCGAGCGTCTGAGCGCGGTTGGGAATCAGGCCTGCCGGTGAGAAGTTCAAGGCTTTGCGAATGCCGGCTGTCGATCCTGCGAACCATTTCCGGTCAACCCGCGTCCGGAAAGTCGGCACCGAGCGAGAGGTCTCGCCACGTCGCCATCTCCGCCGAAAACTCCTTCAGCTTGACGGTGGCCAGTTTGAGCGCGGGCCGGCCTGCGGCAATGGCGCGCGGTACGGCGCTGGAGCCCGGCGGCCAGTTCGCGCGCGGGCCGGCCAAGCAGCAAATGCAGCGGCGCCTGCGGCGCTTCGACCGCTTGAATGATCGCTTCTGCAGCGCGCACCGGATCGCCCTGCCGGCTGCCGCTCCGGATGGCGGCCCGGCGGGCGCCCGCGGATGGCGCATAGTTGGCGGTGGAGGTCATGGTCAACTCATCGGTCGTTGTGCTGCTTCACCCAGGCCACGTAGCGGTCCACCCAGTTCTGCAGGAACTGCCGGCTACCTTCGCCGATGTTGCCGGCCTCGTCGAACAAACCCTCCTTGACATGAACGAAGGCTTCCGGCTGGCCAAGCGTCGGCACATCGAGGTAGGCGAGGATGTTGCGTAGATGCTGTTGCGCCATCGCCGTGCCGATCGCTCCGATGGACGCGCCGAGGACGCCGGCGGGCTTGCCCGCCCAGGCATTCTGGCCATATGGGCGCGAGGCGTGGTCGATCGCGTTCTTGAGCACCCCTGGGAGCGAACGGTTGTATTCGGGAGTGACGAACAGCAGGCCCTGTGCGGCCGAGATTTCGGACTTCAAGCGGCTGACCGAATCGGCGGGACGGCTATCGTCGTCCTGGTTGTAGAGCGGCAAATCGCCGATCTGTACCTGGGAAAACAGGAAGTTGGACGGCGCCAGCCGGCTGACGGCGGTCGCCAGGCGGCAGTTGTACGAATCGCGCCGCAGGCTGCCGACGACAACGGCGATCTGGTATTGGCTCATGGGGATCTCCCGGGAAGTTGAAGGAAGTGAAAGCGATGGCACCCGGAAGGCCTAACGACGCAGACGATCGCCGCAGCCGGCTTCTCGGGCAGTCAAGCGTCACAGACAGACCATCGTACCGGCGGAGAGGTTCCGCCCGCAGACAGACGGGCTCCCAGCTGCCGTCAACTTATTTTCCGAGCGGCGGTTTCTGCTCGCTGATCGGCCTATACTCGATAAACACCTGCGTTCGCGGGTGCTCACGAGGAGTACGATCATGGGCAAGATAAGGCAGGGCAACAAGGAACAGAAGAAGCAGCCGCTGTTGACTCCCAAGGAAAAGAGGTCCGCCAAACAGGCCGAGAAGCGTGCGACGGATATCGTGCCCCTGGTCAGCCGCTGAACCGCTGCACGGGTGACGGGCCGGCACTGCGGTTCAACTGCCGGGCAGACTCAGGCAGTCGAGCCGCAGCGGGATGTCGTTCAACATGACGACAAAGTCATCCGCGTAACGCACCAGATGTGCGGACACCTTGCCCTTCAGGTGCTGAGAGAGATCACCCGATTTGATGTTCAATCGACTTCATCGGCTCAGGCCTTACACACTCGACCATCGCCTGGATCAGCGCCCGCGGCGTTTCAGCAATGCTTTCGGATCGGGAGTCCCTCCGCGATTCCCTCCGACGAAGGCAAACCGAGTGCCTCATCGCTGAGCGTGGTACCAAACACACTGCGCAGGGCATCGCCATCGACGATGGCACACGCTTCCGTCTCGCGCACCGGAATGACGGCGACCCCGCGACGCGCGTCCGCGTGTTCCTGGTACAGTCTATCGATTGCCGGCTGAGCCTGCTCCTTCCGCTTGCGTTCAGGGTCGCCCGCACCGTCAGCATGAATGTGCCTGGAAGGCAAGTTGATCGTCAATCCTCGAAAAGCTTTCTTCGAGGATCTCAATCAATGCCAGCTGCTCAGCAGAAGTGATCCAGTCACTGCGCAAGGTTAGGTTAGTATTCGTCACCCCATATCTCAGGAGACTTGCAACCATGACCACGCTTTTCAGCCCGCTCAAGCTTGGCGCCCTGACTGTGCCGAACCGGATTTTCATGGCCCCCCTGACCCGCTGCCGGGCCGACGCCGAGCACGTGCCAACTGCATTGATGAGCGAATACTATGCCCAGCGAGCGACTGCCGGGTTGATCATTGCCGAAGCCACCATGGCGATGGAGAACAACTCCGCATTCTGGAGGGAGCCCGGAATACACTCCCCCGCCCAGGTGGCCGGCTGGAAGCGGACCACCGATGCAGTGCACGCCGCCGGCGGCCGAATCTTCCTGCAGATCTGGCACGGCGGCCGCGCGTGCCATCCGCTGCTGAACGGTGGCGCCCAGCCGGTGGCCCCGAGCGCGATTGCGATCACAGGTGACGAGGTGCTGACACCGCAGGGCAAGCAGCCCTACGTCATCCCGCGCGAACTGCGCGACGACGAACTGCCGGGCATTGTCACCGGCTTTCGGAAAGCGGCCGAAAATGCCCGGGCAGCGGGCTTCGATGGCGTCGAAGTCCACGGCGCCAACGGCTACCTGCTCGACGAGTTCCTGCGCGACGGCGCCAACAAGCGCTCGGGTCCATACGGTGGCTCGCTCGAAAACCGGGCTCGCCTGCTGTTCGAAGTGATCGCAGCCGTCAGTGGCGTCTGGGGCAGCGACCGGGTCGGCCTGCGCCTTTCGCCGCTCAACAGCTACAACAGCATGATCGACAGCGACCCGATCGGACTCGCCACCTGGCTTGCCGAACGGCTCAACGATTTCGCCCTCGCCTACCTGCACGTGATGCGCGCCGACTTCTTCCGGCAGCAGAGCGGTGACGTACTGACGCCGGTGCGGGCGAACTACCAGGGGGCGCTGATCGGCAACATGGGCTACACCGCCAGCGAAGCGGCGCAGGCCATTGGCGAAGGAAGGCTCGACGCGGTTGCCTTTGGCACCGGCTTCCTCGCCAATCCCGATCTGCCGGCACGAATCCAGGCCGGCGCAGCGCTGAACAAGCCCAATCCGGGGACGTTCTATACGCCGGGACCGGAAGGCTACACCGACTATCCGGCGATGACCGCCTGATCCCTGGCGCCATGAACAACCTCTTCGCCAACATCCCTCGCGACCTCCCCGAAGAACTCTGCGAAACCCTGGCCCGGAGTGACGCCGTCCACATCGAACGTATCGTCTCCCGAGGCCATGTCTCGCCGGAACAATTCTGGTATGACCAGGAGCGCAACGAATGGGTGCTGCTTGTGCAAGGTGCCGCTCGCCTGGCTTTCGCCGACGGTCATGAAGTCCGCCTGGGCCCGGGCGACTGGCTGCTGATCCCGGCACACCAGAAGCACCGGGTGGCGTGGACGGATCCGCAGGCGGAGACGGTCTGGCTGGCAGTGCATTACGCTCGCCAGTGACATGCTGCCCGGACAATCGCCGAGTTCCTGAACCGTCACTACATCACCCCAGCGAAGAACGAAAGCGTACCCCGAGCCGGCGCAGCGTTCTTTCTGCGGCCAGCACGCCGCGGTACTGTGCCTCCTCAAACAGCGAAAAGCCGCTGACGTCGGCGTGTGCGAAGCGCAGGCGTTCGCCGTCGATGACGAATTGCTGGCGCGCCGCACCCGTGATCAGACCGGGCAAGGGACGGGCCATGGCATGGCCATTGCGAAAGACATCCAGGCGAGTCGTCAGTTGCCGGATGTCAGGATGCGGCTGTTCGAGTTCGGCGAGGATCTGCTCGGCCCAGATCTCGCGTGGCGTGTCGCACAGCGCTTCTCGGCCCTGTTGCGGGCTCATGTCGTCGAAGGCCCGGTAGCAGGTGAACACCGTTGCCCCCGGTCGCAGGCGCATCTGCTGGTGCGTCGCCACCACATAACCCAGGCTGGCAGCGCCGTAGAGGACGTTGTCCCAGGCCGGTGCTGCGCCGGCACGGTCGTCGGGGAAGCGCGACAAGGTCAGGTTGGCGACCAGCCAGGGCGCGTAGCTGTAGCTGCGCGCGGCGGCCTGCAACGCGGGCTGTCCGGCGAAGACCTGGGGAACGAGAAACAAGGGCGCGGCCCAGATCAGTTGTTCGGCGAGCAGGCGCAGCGTTCGGTCTTCGCCCGGCAAGTACAGATCGACGGCGATCGGGCGGCCGCGCGCAGCGGTAGCGACATGGAAGACCAGCGCACGCGTCAGCAAGCGCTCGCCAGCGCGCGCCCGGATCGAGCGCAGCATGCCGGCCACCAGCCAGGCGTTGCCTGCCGGTGCGGTGAGCACGGTTTCGCTGCCTGCGTTCTGCGCCTCGCCGTCGCGACACGCAAAATAGTGGATGCCGGCCCAGGCCGAAACCGCCGCGCTGCCGGTTCCATAATCATCGCGGCAGGCATAGTTGACATACCAGTGCAGATGCGGTGAATCGAAACCCTGCGCGAGCAGCCAGTCGCGCATGCTGATCCGGTCGAGCGCCAGCAGCTCGGGAGCGCGGCTCGACAGCGCCATCGGCAAGGCGAAGGCACGTCGCCCGAGGCCATCGCGGCGGAGTCTGAAATCCTCCATCAATTCGCCGAACTGCTGATACTGGTGGCGCTCGGCGGCACTGACCCCGGTCTGCGGCAGCAGGCCTTCCTGCCAGCGGCCGTGACGATAGAGTCGCTCCTGCGGCGTCGCACACAGGTAGCGCTCGTCATAGACCGGCTGCACGGCGCGCGGATCGCCCTGCAGCACACCCAGCTCGGCGAGCAACTCGCGCACCGCTGTCGCCTCGCGTGTCGGCAGTGGCAGGTAATGCGCGCCCCAGGGATAAGCGCTGACGGCGTTGCTCCCGGCGCGCGAATTGCCGCCAGCTTCGCTCTCGAGTTCAACGATCAGGAAATCGGCGAAGCCCGATTGGGCAAGTTTCCAGCCGGCGGCGAGTCCGCCGATACCGGCGCCGACGATCAGCACCGGTACCTGCCTGGTCTCGCCGGGCGGAGCGAAGTTCCGCTCACGCAGCCGATGGCCGAGGTCGAGCGAAGCCCCGAGCAGATCGCCAGGCGGCAAGGGGACTGGTGCGCTGCCGCAGCCGGCGAGCGAAGCTGCACCAGCTGCGGCAACTGCAGTGAGGAAATCGCGTCGATCCATCAGCGGATCACCTGCCGCCACTCGTTCTCGAAGTAGCGGACCAGCACCTGGTTGTTGAGCCGGTTCACCTCGGCCTCGACGCGCGCCATGTCCTTGGGAAAGAGAAACAGTGCCGGCGTCGTCTCGGGGCTCAGGAAGCGGGTGTCGACGGCATAGGACTGCGGCGGCCGATAGTCGCGGCGACCGGCGAGCACGAAACCCCATTCCCCGAACGACGGCACCAGGGCGTGGTAGGGGGTGGCGATCAGGCCGACGCTCTCCAGTGTCGTGACGACGCACCAGAAGGATTGTCGGGCGTAGAGTGGCGAGGTGGACTGGACGACCATCAAGCCCCCTCCCGCCAGGTGCTTTTCGAGCAGGCGGTAGAAAGCGGCGCTATAGAGTTTGCCGATCGCAAAGTTCGATGGATCGGGAAAATCGACGACGACGAAATCGAATAGATCGTCGTTTTCCTCGAGCCACTGCAGCCCGTCGGCATTGACCACCTGCACCTTCGGCGAGCGCAGCGCGTCCTGATTGAGTTTGCGCAGGGGCGGCGCGCTGGCGAAGAGGCGCGTCATCGCCGGGTCGAGGTCGACCAACGTCACCGACTCGATCTGCGGGTACTTGAGGATCTCGCGCAGGGCCAGCCCGTCACCGCCGCCCAGCACCAGCACGCGGCCTGCTGCCGGCAGCGTGGCCAGCCCCGGATGGACCAGTGCCTCGTGATAGCGGTACTCGTCGCGCGAACTGAACTGCAGGTTGTTGTTGAGATGGAGGCGCAAATCATCCTTCCAGCGGGTGACGACGATGCGCTGATACGGCGTGTTCTCGGCATGCACGATTTCATCGGCGTAGAGATGCGCTTCAGCCAGTGAGGTCAGTTCGCCCGCCGCGGCAAATGCCGCGAGCAGCGCCAGCAGCGACACACCGCCCTGCACGCGCAGCCAGCCGGCGTTCTGCAGTTGCTGGCGAAACAGCCAGCACGCCCAGAGCGCCACCGCGACGTTGAGCAGACCGAACAACAGGCCGCTGCGCATCAGCCCGAGATGCGGCACCAGCAGCACGGGAAAGAGAATCGACACGGCAAGCGCGCCGAGGTAATCGAAGGTCAGCACCTGCGAGACGAGATCCTTGAATACCAGGTCGCGTTTGAGGATGCGCATGATCAGCGGAATTTCCAGCCCGACCAGCACGCCGATGGCGACCACCACCAGATACAGCGCCAGCCTGAACGGCGCCGACGACCAGGCGAAGATGAAGAACAGCGCCGCCGCCGAGAAGCCGCCGAGAACGCCGACCAGCAACTCGACCTGAATGAAGCGCGCCACCAGATGTTTTTCGATGTAGCGCGACAGCCACGAACCGATTCCCATGGCGAACAGGTAGGTCCCGATCACCGTCGAGAACTGGGTGATCGAGTCGCCGAGCAGATAACTCGCCAGCGCCCCGGCGATCAACTCGTAAGCCAGCCCACAGGAAGCGACTATGAAAACGGAAAAGAGCAGCGCATGGTTCATCATCGGGACGGGTCAGCGATTCACAGGCAATCGGGCAAGGCGCCCGCGGGCCATTCTATTCCGAAAAGCGCAGCCTGCCGCCAGGCGCAGGAGGTCTGCCGACTGGCGAGCAGGCAGCCACTTGCCTGGCCAAGCCGCAGCGTAGCTCGCCAGCCCCGAATTGCGCTACCATGCGCTCGACAGGCAAGCCAGAGAAGTCCTTGCCGGGCGAATCATGGATCACGCTTGCAGCCCCCCCCGGAAAACCCTGGATTTGGATGACCATATTGATGAACCCCAACGAGCCCGAAATGGCCCGTCCTGTACTGGCGGTGCTTTTCCTCTGTGCGCTGATCGCCGCTTCGGTCTGGATCCTGCGCCCGTTTCTGCCGGCACTGATCTGGGCAACGATGGTCGTCATCGCCACCTGGCCCCTGCTGCTGCGGGTGCAGCGACGTCTTGGCAATCGCCGCGCCCCGGCAGTGATCGCCATGACCCTCCTGGTCCTGCTGGTTCTGGTCGTTCCTCTGTCACTGGCGATTGCCACCCTCGTCGACAATGCCGACCGGATCGTGGAATGGGGAAAAGACCTGACCGAGTTCAAACTTCCGTTGCTACCCGCATGGGTCAGTGATCTGCCGCTGGTCGGCGCACGTGCCGAGGAGGCCTGGGCGCAGCTTGCGGCCGTCGGAACGGCAGAACTCACCGCCAAGGCGGCACCCTACGCGGGCAACCTGACCAAGTGGTTCGTCAGCGAGGTGGGCAACTTCGGACTGGTTTTCGTGCAGTTTCTGCTCACCGTCGCGCTGTCTGCGATCCTCTATGCCTCTGGCGAGAGCTTTGCTGCCGGCGTACGGCGTTTCGGCCACCGTCTCGGCGGTGCGCGCGGCGAGAGCGCGGTGGTGCTGGCCGGTCAGGCGATTCGCGCCGTGGCCCTCGGAGTCGGCATTACCGCATTCGTACAGTCGATCCTTGGCGGCATCGGCCTGGCCATCGCCGGCCTGCCGTTCGTCCCCGTCCTGACCGCACTGATGTTCATGTGCTGCATCGCGCAGCTTGGACCGGGGCTGGTTCTCGCACCCGCCGTTTTCTGGTTGTACTGGAGTGACAGCAGCGGCTGGGGCACTTTTCTTCTCGTCTGGGCGATTTTCGTCGGCACCATGGACAACTTCCTGCGCCCGCTCCTGATCAGGCAGGGCGCCGACCTCCCCTTGCTGCTGATCCTCGCCGGCGTCATCGGCGGCATGCTGGCCTTTGGACTGGTCGGCATCTTCGTCGGCCCGGTCGTTCTGGCCGTCGCTTATACCCTGCTGGAAGCGTGGATCAACGAGCTGCCGACCGAAACGGGAGTGGAAGAGGATTAGAGACTGACCGGTGCCCGCGCAGCGCCCGCCCGCATGCCGGCGCAGGAACGGGGGCAGTGCGACATGTTAAGATCTCCCATCTCTTTTCGGTCCGATCGGTATTTGCCATGTTTTCTGGAATCATTGCCGCTGTTGGCCAGATCACCCACATCACCCCGCGTGATGACGGCGCCGCAACCGTCCGGCTGACGGTCGACGCCGGCCCGCTCGGACTGGATGATGTCGGGATCGGCGATTCGATCGCCTGCAGCGGCGTCTGCCTGACGGTGGTCGACAAACAGGACAACTGTTTTTTTGTCGATGTCTCGCCCGAATCGCTGGCGTGTACCGTTGGTCTCGCGGCACCTGGACCGGTCAACCTGGAAAAGGCGCTGCGTCTGGCTGATCGCCTGGGTGGGCATCTCGTCTCCGGCCACGTCGACGGCGTTGGCGAGGTGCTGCGTTTCGATCCGGTCGGCGACAATCGCCTGCTTGAAATCCGTGCGCCGGAAAATCTCGCCAGATACATTGCACGCAAGGGCTCGATCAGCGTCGATGGGGTCAGCCTGACGACCAACTCGGTCGACGGTGCGGCCTTCAGCATCAACCTGATCCCGCACACGCTTGCATCGACCACTCTTGGATGCCTGCAAACCGGCAGCCGGGTCAATCTCGAAATCGACCTGATCGCGCGCTATTGTGAACGCCTCATTGGCGTGTCCGATACTGTCAAATAGGTGTGCAGTGATTTTAATCTGTATATCGTACAATTGACGGGCGTTGGTGCATAATTCGCCATGAAAAATTAACATAAAAACAGCATGTTAGAAAAAGCAACTTTCGGAAAATATGCCAGGAACGTCAAATTTTGTCATAAATTGACGCCTCCATCGCTTTAAGCTATTGATTTTTAAAG
>RRZT011614455.1_pt1 | contig 13840 bp, 11 predicted proteins | sample 2165551 | NCBI WGS metagenome assembly RRZT01 (sample SAMN10456910, study PRJNA506462) | wastewater metagenome | biome: wastewater; feature: sludge; material: wastewater sludge; isolation source: wastewater sludge with Escherichia coli K12::gfp cells carrying plasmid... | place: USA: Moscow, Idaho... | reverse complement strand
TCTGCTCTTCTTGATAAGTGGACGGAGATACCGATAAACCAAGCTAAAGGGGCGCTTCTGCTGTACCTTCAGAGACGTAATGCGCAAAATCAGGTGGAGACTAGGTACCGCGGCGAGTTTGTGCAAGATCTGCTCTCCAACAATATCCGCATGGAAAGGGAAGTTTGGAACAGAGCCAGAATTTTTAATTGGGATCTTACCGGCCCTCAGGCTGTGGTGGTTGTGGATATCGATAACTACAAGAGCCGTTTGACCAGCTCGCTTGATGATGGCTTCGAGCCTTATAAGTTGGAAAACACGAAAACGAGAATTTATTCGGTAGTAAAACTCTTTGTGTCTACTCTTGGGAAAAAATTCCCCTATACGGAACTCAGTGATTCCATTGTTTACATATTTCCCGCGGGAATATCTCGCTGTGAAGACCCTCTGGGACGTAAACTTAAAGATATCCTTCCAAAAATGATGCATAAAATAAAGGAAGAAACAGATTTTACCGTTACCGTAGGAATTGGCGAACCTTGTGAGAATGTCTTTGCCTGTTATAAAAGCTATATGCAAGCGCAGGAGGGGCTGGAACTTATGCGCGAAGATACAGGCGGCAATGTTATCGCCAGGTGGCGGGAAATGGGAATGTATAAGCTGCTGCATACTCTAAGGGGTAATTCTGATGCAGATGAGTTTATGCGAAAGTACCTGGGAGTTCTTATTGATGACGAACATAACGCAGTTCTTCTAAGTACGCTCCTTTCTTTAGTTGATAATAATTGGAATATCAGAAAGACAGCGGGTGCGCTCTCTCTTCATTACAATACCATGAAATACCGCTGCGGCAAGATATCAGAGATTTTAGGAATTGACATCGCCATTAGTGAAGACAGACTCAACATTATGGTGGCGGCGAAACTTTACAGGCTGTCACTCCATCGCCGCTGAGATTATTTGTATAAGCAAGCCGCCTTCTTATTGGAGGCGGCTTTTTAATTGCTGTTGGCTTGCAGCAATGAAAAACACGTGATTTGTCGTATTGGCACAAAATCAAACATCTTTTTTTGTACTTCGCTATGAGGAAACACTTCTGCACATTATAAAATGACGCATTTCTAAAAGAACAGAATAGATGTTGTGCCACTAGGACAATGTGCGCCCAACCTGCTTGTTATATGATTTTTATACCAAATGAACAACTACTCAAATTGATATCGGCATAATAAATAACAGTTTGCGTAGTTTTACTTTGGTGCAGAAAATATATCAAGGAGGCTGTGTTATGGGCGAAAATCTAGCGGTTGCCAACTCAATGATGGTCTGGTTTTTATGTGGTATCACTGTCCTTGTATCACTGTTTCAAGCGCTGCTTTATATGAAGATGGCGAAGAAAACGGCGATTGAGGCCAATATCCCCGAGAGTGTTACTAAGGTTGCTTTTCGTGTAGGACTTGTTTCAGCAGTGGGGCCTGCGATAGGCGTCTTTATTGTCATGGTTGGTTTGATGACGGCGATAGGTTCGCCGATGGCGTGGCTCCGCCTGTCAATTATAGGTGCGGCTGCGACAGAGCTGACAGCAGCTACAGTAGGTGCGACCGCGGCAGGTGTCACACTTGGCGGCCCTGACTATACCTTGACGGTAATGGCGGTCTCCTGGTTTACGATGGCTCTCAACGGCGCAGGCTGGCTAGTGTTTACAGGGTTGTTCTCTCCTAGTTTGGAGAAGCTCAGAGAGAAGGCCAGCGGCGGTGATATTAAATGGCTTGCGGCTCTCAGCGGCGCAGCATCCTTGGGTATCTTCGGCTACCTTAATCAGTCAGAAATAAGAAAGGGTACCGGCAATATGCTTTCGTGTGTCGGAGGAGCTCTTTGCATGGTTTTTCTGATCAAATTTGTCACCCCAAAATATCCCAAGCTTGTGGAATACTCACTGGGAATTGCAATGCTTTTCGGTATGGTTTGTGCCGTAATTTACGATGTTACCGTAGGAATGTAAGGAGAGGGAGGATAAACTATGAATAATACTAATCTACAAGCTGAATGGAATAAAAAGTGTATCAGAATAGGAGCTCCTACTAACCTACTTGCGGCCTTTACCAGCTTTTTGCCTGTTTTGTGGCTTTGCAGCACATACAACTGCTGGCCGGAAACATCGGTAATTCTTGAAGCATGGGGTATGATTGTCGTTCTCTTCGGTGCTTTTTATTTTGTGGAGCCGTTGTCATATTATTCCGTGCTGGGCCTATCAGGAACATATCTCTCTTTCCTCTCCGGCAATATCGGCAATATGCGTGTTCCTTGCGCGGCTATCGCGCTTGAAGCAACGAACAGTGAGAGCGGCACCCTTCAGGCGGAAGTAGCCGGAACACTTGGTATATGCGGTTCTATCGTGACTAATCTTTTCTTTGTGCTTCTTGCCGCCATTGTTGGTTCTTCAATAGTGTCAGTGCTTCCGCCGGTTGTAGCAACAGCCTTTGTGAAATATGCGGCAGGCGCAATCTTTGGCGGTACTTTTGGAAACTTTGCCATTAAGTACCCCAAGGTCGCAGTTTTTTCTGTCGGCATTCCGCTCTTCTTCGCCGTTGTCTTTAAGCTTCCGGCCTATATGTTGATAATGCTTGCGGTTTTTGGCTCAATCGCTGTTGGTAAATTCTTCTACAATAGGGAACATAAAAATAAGTAAATTGCTGCGCTGCTGATTAGCGATAAGATTAAAACCATAGGGAGGTTATAAGTATGTGGAGTAAATACCCGGATATTCAAAATTATGTGGTTGAAAAGAGAAGGGCGCTGCATGAGATTCCCGAGCTTGGAACATCTTTGCCTAAAACTCAGGCCTTTGTTTGCAGTGAACTTGATAAATTAGGCATAAGCTACAAAGTCGGCACGGAAGATTCTTCGATTGTCGCCATTATTGATGGGGCTTACCCTGGTAAGGTTGTGGCATTGCGCAGCGACATGGACGCTTTGCCTATCAAAGAAGACACAGGGCTGCCCTTCGCTTCAAAACATGATGGTAAAATGCATGCTTGCGGTCATGACGCTCATATGGCTATGCTCCTCGGTGCGGCTAAAATTCTCTCGGAGAACAAAGGCGAGCTTCACGGAACAGTGAAGCTTCTGTTTCAGACAGCAGAAGAGCTGGCTACCGGTTCACGTATCATGATCAAAGAGGGTGCATTGCATAATCCTGAGGTTGATGCTGTTTTTGGAATGCACATCGGTTCAATTCTTGACCCAATGACGACGCTGGGAACCTTTGTCGTTACTCCGGGATGCTGCATGGCTTCTTATGACAGATTTATTTTGCGTGTCAAGGGTAAAGGATGCCATGGCTCTGCTCCGGAAAAGGGTGTGGACCCAATTGTCATGGCGGCCAATATTATTCTCGCCTTGGAAAATATAAATTCAAGAGAAGTTGCGGCCACCTCTCCTGCAGTAGTCACTGTGGGAATGATTAATGCCGGTTTCGCCTTTAACGTTATTCCCAATGAGGTTGTTATTGAAGGAACTACCAGAGCGCTTGATGAAGGTGTGCGCCAATATCTTGCCAAACGTATTGAGGAGATAGCCACTGGTGTTGCAAAAGCGTACCGTGGTATTTGCGAGATGGAAATGGTGTGGGGCGCTGCTCCGGTAATCAACGACCCAGAGATGGCGGTGCTGGCGGCACGTGCTGCGGCGAAAGTTGTCGGTGAAGGTGCGGTCGTTACATCGCTGCCGACCCCCAATATGGGGGGAGAAGATTTTGCCTATTTCCTTACCGAGAAAAAAGGTGCTTATATGTTCCTATCTTCCTCAAACCCTGAAAAGGGAACCAATGTTCCGCACCATAACGCAAAATTTGATGTGGACGAAGATGTGCTTCATTTAGGGACAGAGATATTTGTTTCCATTGTCAACGATTATTTGGAGGCTAAATAGTTTTGTTCTTAGGATAAAGACAGCGATACTTTGTAAAAACCGCGCCGATACACTGGCGCGGTTTTTTATGCGTTTTTATGAGGATGAAATTGAGATGATGCGTCCGGCGATCTCCTATGCCATGGCGATCAGGTCTGTTAAAAGAGCCTGGCCGGTCTCTTTTCTTCCTGCTCCGGGGCCAGTCAGTGTGACATCACCCAAATTGTCGGTAGTAACAGTTATGGCGTTTGTTGCGCCTCTGATAGCGGAAAGAGGGTGAGAGCATGGTATCTCCATTGGCCTCACATAAGCTTTGACGCCATTTTCTCCCTGTTCAACTCCTGCTATCAGTTTAATAATGCAGCCGCTTTCTTTGGCCTTTTTAATTCTTTCCGCTGTAACGGCGGTGATTCCCTCTCGCTCGATATCGCCAACGGGAATGTGTTTACTGAAGAAAATATCGGAGATTATCGATACTTTGACTGCCGCATCCCAGCCGTCAACGTCTCCGCTGGGGTCGGCTTCGGCATAACCGCGTCCCTTAGCTTCCTCCAGAGCCTCCGCGTAGCTCTTTCCCTCTTCCATTCTTGTCAGCATGTAGTTGGTCGTACCGTTCAAAATGCCGGCGACTTTTTGTACTGTACAGCCTGCCATGCCGCTGCGTACCATCTGAATTAGGGGGGTACCGCTCATTACCACGCCTTCGTAGCGGAATTTAGCTCCGCAGTCCCTGCCAAGTGTCGTTAATTCATCAAAAGCCACTGCCAGAGGCCCTTTATTGGTAGTGGTCACGCTGATGCCTTTTGCTAGTGCCGTCTTTATATGAGTGAGTCCCGGTTCGCCAGTTTGCAGGTTTGTCGGAGTTGCTTCCGCGAGCATCGTCGCTCTGGACATATCCAGAAGTTCGCCGAAATAGCCGCTTGTGTTCTTCATTTTTGCGAAGGAGCCGTATTCCTTAATGTGCCGGAGAACTTCTGCAAGGTCCAGTCCGTTGGGGTCTGCAATGGTTCCCTTCATAAGGTCGGTTATCATCGTAACCTGGAATGTAAAACCGTACTTCTCTTCCAATGTGCTGCGTTTATTATGCAGTATTTCAAGAAGGGCAGTGCCGACATTGCCGCATCCTGCAAGCGCGATGTTGTTTATCATTGTCAAACCTCCTATAAATAAAATTACTCATATTCTAAAGAAAATAAAAGTTTTTCAAAAATATGATGAGTCAGTATATCATAATTTTGCATAAAAAGCGGGGCATCTTTCCTTTTTTTAAGGAAAGATGCCCCGCTTTAATTATTTTGTAAGTTGTCTATTTGCTGAAGCGTCTTCTCTTGGAACGTTCTCCATCTCTTTCGGGCTTGCGTTCTCTATGGAAAGGACGTCCTTCGCCTCCGTGGTAGGAACCGCCTTCTCTGCTTTCACGGCGTTCGGAGCCGGCATCTATAGGTCTGACAGAGGATGTGTTGAGTCCTTCACGGGCGAGACGCTCTTTACGTGAGTCAAAGACCGCTGCGCCTTTTGCTGAGATCTCCACTGTGGCGCTGTTATCGCGCAGCTTGATGTTTCCGACATCTTCGCGTCCGATGCCGATGCAGCGGCAAACCATTCCAAGGAGAGGCCCTACTTCCCATCCGTCTGCGCGTCCTTCTGAGAACTGTACCGCTATGCCGCCTCCCATTTCGGGGCGCTGAAAACGATCTTTTTTCGGCGAACCGGAAGATATCTTGTCGGCGAAGCGTCCCTGTCGGGGAGCTGAAGTACCATCTCTGCGTCCCTTGTCGCGGCTCATTTCCAAAGCCACATCTTCACGGATTGAGTAGCCGGAGGGCTGGTCGCCGTATGCTTTTGTAAGCAAACCGGAGATGAGCATTACCGCTTCGTCTCTTGTCAGCAAATCCTGTGCCCAAGTAAGGAACTGATCTGATTCTAGAGCATGGTCGAGAATAGTCTTTTCAAAACGGATTCTTGCCTGTCCCTCGATTTCATCGGCATCGGGAGCGGGAATCCATTCCATTTTCATATGTGAACCGGCGTTCTGTGTCATAAACTTAAACTGGCGTGCTTCACGAGCTGTAAGGAGAAGCATGTTGCTGCCTTCATGTCCCGCTCTTCCGGTACGTCCGCTGCGGTGCACAAATGATTCTAAGTTCTGCGGCAGACCAAACTGAATTACGTGACTTACTGCGTCAATGTCCAGTCCGCGGGCGGCGACGTCTGTGGCTACAAGAATGGAAACTCTGCCGCCGCGGAGCGCTCCGAGAGCGCTGTTCCTTTCGCGTTGGCTCATATCTCCGTGGATTGCCGTAGCTCTAAAACCGATATCGCAAAGTTTATCGGCAATTTCCTGAGTTTCTGCTCTGGTACCGCAGAAAAGCAGAGCGCGGCTGGGATTTTCCCATATGAGAACATTAGTGAGTCCTTCAAAACGCCTGCGTGAGGGAATAATATATGTTTTCTGCGTAATATCCTCATGTGTGGTGATGTCGGAGACGAGAGAGATCTTTTTCGGCGCGTCAAGGTAACGCTTGGCCAATGACAGCACTTCGGGCGGCATCGTAGCGGAGAAGAGCCATGTTCTTTCAGCGTGCGGCATTGCCTCAAGAATTGCTTCCATCTCATCACGGAAGCCCATGTCCAGCATATGGTCTCCTTCATCGAGAATGATGCTGGTTATAGCATCGCCTTTAAATGTGCCTCTTCTGATGTGGTCAAGTAATCTTCCCGGAGTGCCTACGACAACATTGGCTCCATCGCGAAGCGAACGAATTTGGCGCTCCATATCCAGACCGCCAACCAGTGTTGCGACTCTGACGCCGCAATTAGCCCCGACCCATGCGAACTCGCGTGCAGTCTGCTGCGCCAGCTCTCGTGTGGGCGAAAGAACAATTATCTGCGGCTCTCTGACCTTTGTATCCATAATGTTAATCAGCGGCAGAGCAAAAGCTAGTGTTTTACCTGAACCTGTTCTGGCCTGCACGATGACGTCTGAGTCAATAAGTGTTTCGTCCTCAAGCACTCTTACCTGGACGGGCATAGGTGATTCGAAGCCCTTCTTTTCCAGTGTGCTGATAAGTTCGGGCCGCAGATTAAAATCTGCGAATTTTACAGTCATATCTTGTGTCATATTGGAATTCCTCCCCTAGTTTACGCCGTTGCACGAAATCCCTACGTGTGGCGCAACCGAGTAAGGTGATCGTATTTCTCCCATTGGAACAAGCCGCGATAGGCGGAAGGGGTGTTTATGCAACAGCGACGGCTCATTTTGAGCCAAGTGATTCGGATATAATATCCGTGTGCAGATTATTCTGCAACTGATGAATTATCTATGATATGCGAAAATTGTCAAGGGACAAAAGCCTAAGGTAAGAATAATCATTTATAAAGTTACAATCAAATATATTAAAATACTTTTGACATTAGACACGATAAGAGTCTATTATTAAAACAACTATAGCCAGCAACAAATGGAAGGAAGTATTACTATGACCGGAACCCAGCTACAGAATGTTCAGGATATAAAAAAACTGCAATCTGGAGTCGCCTTCAAAGCAATCTTTGTGGTAACCTCACTATTTCAAAAGAACGATAAAAACGGCAAGCCTTACTTTGAAATGTCTGTCTCGGACTCTACCGGAGCCATTGACGCTAAAATTTGGTCCGACGCCGCTTGGTTTGACCGTTCGGGAGCGGAAACCGATGTTCCTGTTCTCAAACTTCCCGAGGAGGAAATAAAACAGCTTGTCGGTTCAACTGTGGGAATTGACGGAAAAACAGCGGAGTACCGCGGACAACTGCAATTTAACTTTAATAAAATAACCAAGCTAAACGCGGACAAATTTCCTGCCGCACAGTACCTGCCGCGCTCTCCTCTGCCGATTGCGGAGATGGCCTCTCGTTATGAAGCTCTTGTCTCCTCCTGCCGTCCCGAGATATCCTCGTTTCTCCGCTTTGTCTTCAGCGGTGAGATGTGGAAGGAATTTCGTGATTGGCCTGCCGCAGTCAGCCACCATCATGCCTATGCCAACGGGCTGATTGAACATACGCTCTCAGTAGCTGATTGCGCTAAATCGATGGCGGAGTCGATGAAACGTTCGGGTTATGATGTTGATGTTGATGTTGTTGTGGCGGGGGGATTGCTGCATGACATCGGCAAGCTTGATTCATACAAAATGGTCTCAGTCCCCGAAATGACCCTTGAGGGAGCAGTTATTGACCACGTTGCCCAGGGATATCTGAAATTTATGCAGCTAGCGGAAAAAGCCGCGCTTGATGAAAAATTAAAACTGCACTTGGCTCATATACTCTTGAGCCACCACGGTCAGAGAGAGTATGGTTCGCCGGTTGTGCCTGCCACACCGGAAGCGATGATTGTCTCCTCAGCGGACGAACTTGATTTCCGTATGTTCTGCTGGCACGATTCAGTAAAAGATCTCAGCCCTGACCAGCCTATATCGCAGTGGCATAACGGTACGGGACGCAGGTTCTGGAACCGGTAGAGCACCAATGCCCAAAGAATTTTACATAACCAAAGATCAGGAGGGACGGCGCATAGATCGGCTACTGCGCACAATGTGGCCGCAAATACCGCTTGGCGCGATTATGAAATCTCTTCGCAAGGGCGATGTGCGGCTTGACGCCAAAAAAGTGTCAGCCGACACCAGACTTGCCGAAGGACAGTTTCTACAGGTACCTTGGAGTGACGACATGCCATTGGGTTCTATGACTGCAAGCACCGCGCCGACAAAACATTATCCGCCGCTGCCGACGATATATAAAGATGAATACCTTTGGGTCGTAAATAAAGATGCCGGTCTTTTGACTCAGCCCGACACAAAGGGTGGCGATTCCCTGATCTCCCGTGCTCTTGCCGAGTTGAATTGGGTTCGCAGTGATTTTCACCCCTCGACGGTTCAGAGGCTTGACAGAAACACCTCAGGTGCGGTGCTGATAGCTCTTTGCGGTGCTTCGCAGCGTCTACTCTCAGAACTCATCAGAGAGCGTAAGATAGCCAAGACCTATCGTGCCGTAGTGTGCGGACAAATCCCCGAAAGTGGGGAAATCTCGCTGCCGCTGCTTAAAAATCCGCAGAACAACACTGTGACAGTGGATAAAGAGGGACAAAACGCTCTGACAAAATACCGCCGTCTCTCCTTTGATGGAAAATACAGCGCCGTGGAAATAGACTTGATAACAGGGCGTTCCCATCAGGCGCGTGTGCACATGGCAGCTGTAGGCTGTCCGATAATCGGTGATGCTAAATACGGAGACGGCAGAGGCGCAAAGAGGACATTACTCCACGCTTATTCTGTTGCCTTCCCAGATGAAGTAAAACTACCGCAGAACTTGCGCGGTGTCACCTTTACGGCACCTCTGCCGGCGGATATGGAGGGATACTTTAAATGAGATGCGACCTTTGCAAAGAAAAAAATTGCGATAACGGCAGCCCATGTTTCACAAAGGAGAGCGAAGCTTTATATCAAAACACAGTTGAGCTGGAAATGATGAGAGCCGCCTCATCGATAGAAGCGGAATACTACGGGGAATTAAACCGCATCCAAGAGATAATTTTGTTTGCAAAACGTTTGGGATACAAAAAGATCGGTTTAGCTTTCTGCATTGGTCTCAGCGAAGAGGCCGCGCGAGTATGCGAGATACTGACTCAATATTTTGAGGTGCACAGTGTCTGCTGCAAAACATGCTCCATTCCTAAAGCATCATTTAAGGCAGAGGGCAATGCTAAAGTTGGATTCATAAGCTGCAATCCTGCCGAACAGGCGCGTATACTGAAAGAAAGCGGTACGGAACTTAATCTCCTGCTGGGACTGTGTGTAGGGCACGACGCTCTTTTTATCAAACATTCCCACGCTTATGTGGTGCCGTTGGCCGCCAAAGACAGGGTTACGGGGCACAACCCCCTTGCCGCGGTATATGCCTCCGCAGTATTTGGCAAAATGAAGAAAACCGATATGAATAATTTTTAAAATAGTAAAATATAAAGTAATGCCGCAGGTACTATCCCATTGTCAGTGATAACAGCGGTAAAATTAATGATTTGATAAAATTTGCTTGCCAGTATGACTGCTCTCTGTTATCATACCTTTGCCCATCACACGGACCTACGCAATGCGACGTTAGCCTGAGTATTGGGAATATCGAGCGTAATAGGCTCAGACAGGAGTGATCTTTATGATCATAAAGGAAAAGAAACAAGCTCTAATTGAAGAGTTCAAGGTTCACGGAGCCGACACAGGTTCAACAGAAGTACAGGTGGCAATTCTCACAGCACGTATCCGTGAGCTCACAGATCATATGCGTGTACACAAAAAAGACTTCCACTCACGCCGCGGACTTCTTATCATGGTCGGAAAGCGCCGTAAGCTTCTTCAGTACCTTAAGGACAGAGATTTCGCACGTTACCAGTCGCTTATACAGCGTCTCGGACTCCGCCACTAATTTAAATCGCGGGCTATACGCACCATCATCTTAGCAACATTCAAAATTCCCCTCATGACGTATGCAAATACGCCTTTGAGGGGAATTTTTTCATGCAGCGTCGCTGCTGACACGCCTAATCCGCGATTTATCGCGATGGAGGGGCCGCACCATCAGCTTAGCAACATTCAAAGTCCCTAGCTTAACATCGCGAGGTCGTGCCCGTGGCTTGTAATATTGGTATTTCACCTATACACTATTTCCATTTTTGAAATAAGTAAAAAATCAGCAAAACTCCTTTGCTTAGTGAAGTATGCTTTAGCTATTTTTGTGGTTTTGTGATATCCTTCATAAGTTGAAGACAGATAATAGGAGGAATATAAGATGAAACAGATTTTTGAGCTTGAGCTCTACGGAAAAAAGATGACTTTTGAGACAGGGCGTATCGCCAAGCAGGCGAATGCGGCTGTTCTTGCGCAGCATGGCAATACCGCGGTTCTTGTAACGGCGGTGCTTGCTGAGAAGGCCAGAGAAGGTTTGGATTTCTTCCCGCTGCTGGTAGATTTTGAAGAGAGATATTATGCCGCCGGTAAAGTGCCGGGTGGATTTATAAAGCGCGAAGGACGTCCTTCGGAATCGGCGATTTTGAGCGGCAGAATGGTAGACCGCTCCATTCGTTCACTGTTTGAAGACTGGATGAGAAATGATGTCCATGTCGTAGCTACGGTAATGTCTGTTGACCAGGCAAATCCGGCAAATATTCTGGCGATAAACGGTGCTTCACTGGCGCTATCAATGTCTGATATTCCTTGGAACGGCCCCATTGGTGCTGTCCGCATAGGCTGTCTTGACGGAAACCTTGTTGTAAACCCCGATGAAGCGGATATGCCCAACAGCACACTTGACCTTGTCGTTGCCGGACACCGCGGCGGTGTGACCATGGTTGAGGCCGGTGCTCAGGAAGTCTCTGAAGATTTGCTTGTGGACGCGATGGAATTGGCAAATGAAGCAATTCACCAGATAGTTGATTTTATTGATAAGGTTTGTGCCGAAATTGGCAAAGAAAAGGTTCAGCTGCCTGCTCCGGCCGTATTCCCGGAGATAGACGAATGGATGAAAAATGAAGTTTATAACGACATTTACGCCGCAGTGCAGATTCATGCAAAACAGGCGAGAGGCACAGCGATCGGCGAAGCACAGGCGAGGACTGAAGCTCAGTTTGCAGAGAGTTATCCAGGTTCTGAAAAATACATTGCCACAAAGATGGACGAGATGGTCAAGTGCTGTGTGCGCAAGCTTTTGCTTGAGGATAAGCGCCGTTCAGACGGTCGTGCCATGGACGAACTGCGCAAGATAACCTGTGAAGTTGACATCTTACCGATGACTCACGGTTCAGCGCTTTTCACTCGCGGCGAAACCCAGTCTCTCGGAGTCACCACGTTGGGTATGATGGGTACTGATGACCAGGTTCTTGACGGACTCAAAATAGATGAGCCCTCAAAGAGATTTCTTCTGCACTATAATTTCCCCCCCTATTCAGTCGGCGAAGTTCGCCCGATGCGTGGTCCGGGACGCCGTGAGATCGGACACGGAGCCCTTGCTGAGAGAGCACTTAGGCCGCTTTTCCCTGCTCAGGAGGAGTTCCCCTATGTTGTCCGCCAGGTCTCCGATATTCTTGAATCCAACGGCTCAAGCTCAATGGCCAGCGTCTGCAGCGGCAGCCTTTCAATGATGGCCGCCGGAGTACCGATTAAAAAGGCGGTTGCCGGCATTGCAATGGGACTTATCGCCGACAACGGAAAAGTAGGTATTCTAACTGACATTCAGGGGTTGGAAGACCATTACGGCGATATGGACTTTAAGGTTGCCGGTACCAGGGATGGCGTGACCGCTTTGCAGATGGACAATAAAGCCGGCGGCATCACCAGAGAAATTTTGACCGAGGCTTTGGCCCAGGCTAAGAAGGGACGTATGCAGATTCTCGATATTATGGAGGCGGCGATTCCCTCTGCCCGTGAGGATCTCGCAGCTACAGCGCCCAAAATTATCACAATCAATATCGACCCAGAAAAAATCCGCGATATCATCGGCCCAGGCGGCAAGATGATTCGTTCAATCGTACAGCGTACCGGTGCGAAGATTGACGTTGAAGACAGCGGGCGCGTATATATTGCCGCAGTCAACGATGATTCCGCTAAAGCAGCGGTGAAGATTATTTCTGACCTTGTCAGAGAGGTTCAGGCTGGAGAGACTTTTGTGGGAACTGTGACCAGAATGCTGGCCTTTGGTGTCTTTATCGAGGTTCTCCCCGGTAAAGAAGGGCTGCTCCATGTGAGTGAAGTGAGCACGCACCACATTCCCAAGCTTGATGATGCTTTTGAGATCGGAGATAAGGTTCTTGTCACCGTTAAGGAAATAGATGATATGCACAGAGTCAACCTCAGCCGCAAACGTATTCTTGATCAGCTTGACGAGTTGGCTAAGAATCCTGAGTATGCGGACCAGGTTATCGTGGAGAAGGCCCGCGAAGACAGGTATGCACTTTTCCCGAAGAGTGAGGGTGCTCCTAGACGCGAAGGCGGTCCCAGACGCGACGATGGTGACAGACCTCGCCGTGACTTTGGCGGCGATAGAGATAAAGGCGGCGACCGCCGTCCGGCGCGCCGTTTTGAAAGAGACCGTAAGAACTAGAAAAATGGCCTGTATTACAGTAAAAATTAAAGCGGGGGAGGGTGTCACACTCCCCGCATATGCCACTCCCGGATCTTCCGGAATGGATATCAGAGCTTCCGAGTCAGCTGTTATCAAAGCCGGAGAGCGTGGCTGCGTAGCCACCGGTCTTTTTTTGGAAATGCCTTTGGGCTGTGAGGCGCAAATTCGCCCGCGCAGCGGTCTTGCTTTCAAAAATGGGGTTACGGTACTTAATTCCCCCGGAACGATTGATTCTGACTACCGAGGAGAGATAAAGGTCATTCTTATTAACCTCGGCAGCGAGGATTTTGTTATTGAGCCGGGAGACAGGATCGCGCAGATGGTATTCGCCCAAGTGACGCAGGTGAACTTAATCAAGGCGGCAGAGCTTAATGATACTGAACGTTCCTCCGGAGGCTTTGGCAGCACAGGAAAAAACTAGCCATGCGGTTTATAAGGCTGGCATCTGTGCTCTTGACAAAAGGATTTGACGGTAGTATAAAGCATTAAAATAAACTGAATATTTATGTGCGATGACGAGGACAGTAAGAAACATTTCACCTCTCAGAGAGGGAGTCCCGCGCGAGCGGTGCTGTGAGATTCTTGTTGTGAGGTTTCTGAATACCACCTCGGAGCCGATGCCGAAGCCATTAGGATAAGGCGTCAGGGTGCGCCCTTCACAGCGCAGCGAGGGTCTTTTTCTATAGACCGAAGTGGAGTGGAACCGCGGTTATGTGCCGCCTCCTGATTTTATCAGGAGACCGCTCTTTAACTACAAAGGAGGCATTTTTATGGATACGTTTACAACACGATAAGTGCACTATCTTGACGT
>RRZT012238159.1_pt1 | contig 13842 bp, 14 predicted proteins | sample 2165551 | NCBI WGS metagenome assembly RRZT01 (sample SAMN10456910, study PRJNA506462) | wastewater metagenome | biome: wastewater; feature: sludge; material: wastewater sludge; isolation source: wastewater sludge with Escherichia coli K12::gfp cells carrying plasmid... | place: USA: Moscow, Idaho... | reverse complement strand
TGGTTCGGATGGGACGCAACTAAAGCTACCTATTCCTCCTGATGGAAAACTTAAGATTGGTCTGATAAAAGATTGCGAATACACTATGCTCTGCGCGGCGAAAGGGTATCTCTACCAACGAGAAAAATTTTCGACAAAAAACTTTACATCTAGCAAAGATCTTGAATTTAACATTAAACTTCAGCCTTTAAACGAGTCTTTCGTTATCGATAACATCACTTTTGATATCGGAAAACCCGAGTGTGAAACACTCCAAGAGGCGACTCTAACAAAACTACTTACACTATTAAACTCTAATAGCGAAATGGTACTCGAAATAAGTGGTCATACAGATTTATCTACAGAAGATAATATCGATGATAATTTATCGACTCAACGCGCTCAAAACATAGCCAATCAACTCATAGCAAAAGGAGCAAAACCACAACAGCTCAAAGTTGTTGGCCAAGGTAATAAAGTCCCTCTAAAGATTTCCGACAAATTATCTGCCGAATATAAATTTCTAAAAAAAGGCGACGTCATTAACGAAAAAAGCATCTCTCAACTTCGATCTACAAAAGATAAAGAGAGTGCGAACCAACTGCTCAGACGTGTTGAGGTCAAAGTTGGCTCTAAATAGCTATAGAATTTAGCCAATCTGCGATATGTTTGCCTTTCTCGAATCTATTAATTTGAGAAAGCAAAAAGAAACACTATTTTTGCACTTCATTTTAAATACCATTATTGTGGCTTCAGATTCTCGTTACAATCAAAGAGGAGTATCCGCTTCCAAAGAAGATGTACACCAAGCAATTAAAAACATAGACAAAGGGCTATATCCAAAAGCTTTTTGCAAAATCATACCCGACATTTTGGTTGGCGACCCAGACTATTGCAATATCATGCACGCTGATGGAGCAGGCACTAAATCGTCATTGGCATACATCTACTGGAAAGAGACTGGCGATCTCTCGGTTTGGAAAGGAATTGCACAAGATGCCATCATTATGAACTTAGATGACCTTCTTTGTGTTGGTGCTACAGATAACATTCTGCTATCTTCAACCATCGGTCGCAACAAGAATCTAATACCAGGTGAAGTTATTGCAGCCATCATAAATGGAACCGAAGAACTTCTTAAAGATCTAAGAGACAATGGTGTAAACATCTTCTCAACTGGAGGCGAAACTGCTGACGTGGGCGATTTAGTGCGCACAATCATTGTTGATTCAACGGTAACATGCCGCATGAAGCGTAAAGATGTTATTAACAATGCAAATATTAAAGCAGGTAACATCATTGTGGGACTCTCCTCGTCAGGTCAAGCAACTTACGAAAAAGAGTATAATGGTGGCATGGGAAGTAACGGCCTTACAAGTGCTCGCCACGACGTCTTTGCAAAATACATTGCCTCTAAATATCCTGAAAGCTTCGATCCAAGTGTTCCGATTGGTCTTGTTTACTCAGGCAACTACTCGTTAACCGATAAAGTTGAAGAAGTTGGAACCGATGTGGGCAAGCTTGTACTCTCTCCTACCCGCACCTATGCGCCTGTAATTACAAAAATCCTAGCGCAACTACGCGACAAAATCGATGGAATGGTACATTGCTCTGGTGGAGCGCAAACCAAAGTGCTTCATTTTATTGACAACGTGCATGTTATAAAAGACAATCTTTTTGATGTACCACCACTTTTCCGTATCATCAAAGAAGAATCAAATACCCCTTGGGATGAGATGTACAAAGTGTTTAACATGGGGCATCGCTTCGAAATATATCTCGATCCTAAATATGCTCATGACGTTATTGCTATCTCAAAAAGTTTTGGCATTGATGCTCAAATAATCGGTAGAGTTGAAGAATATAATGGTAAAAAAGTTACCATCAATAGTGAATTTGGAAAATTTGAATATTAATAAAAACAAACCATGTCGAATAGTTTACTTGAAAAACTAGAAACAATACGCCTGCAATTTGAGGAAGTTGGCCAACAAATAACCGACCCCAAAGTAATTGGAGACACCAAAAGATATATTAAACTCAATAAAGAGTACCGCGAACTAGAAAAACTAGTTTTAGCATATCATGAATATAAAAATATGCTATCCAATATTGAGTCGGCAAAAGCTATTCTAAAAGAGGAGAGCGATGCTGATCTGCGTGAAATGGCAAAAGCGGAACTTGATGAACTGGAGTGTCAGGTAGCCCCTATGGAAGAGGAGATTAAATTCCTATTCCTTCCAGCCGATCCTCAAGATGCAAAAAATGCAGTTCTTGAAATTCGCGCTGGCACCGGTGGCGACGAGGCAAGCATCTTTGCTGGCGACCTTTTCCGTATGTACACCAAATATTGCGAAAAACGCAATTGGAAAGTTGAAGTAACAAGCACATCTGAAGGTACATCGGGTGGTTTCAAAGAGATCATCATGAATGTAACTGGTGATGGAGTATATGGCGTATTAAAGTACGAATCGGGTGTGCATCGTGTACAACGCGTGCCACAAACAGAAACACAAGGACGTATCCACACATCAGCTGCCTCTGTAGCAGTACTACCTGAAGCTGAGGAGTTTGACGTGGATCTAAGAATGGAAGATGTTCGCAAAGACACCTACTGTTCTTCTGGCCCTGGTGGACAGTCTGTTAACACCACCTATTCGGCCATTCGTTTAACACACATTCCAACAGGAATTGTAGTAACTTGCCAAGACCAAAAATCACAGCTCAAAAACTTCGATAAAGCGTTAATTGAACTAAGAACACGTATCTACAACCTCGAATACCAAAAGTTCATGGATGAAATTTCATCTAAGCGTAAAACCATGGTATCAACAGGTGATAGATCGGCAAAAATTAGAACATATAACTACCCGCAAGGACGTGTTACCGATCACCGTATTAACTTCACACTCTACAACTTACCAGTAGTGATGGATGGCGAAATACAACCAATTATCGACAAATTACAAATCGAAGAAAATTCGGAAAGATTAAAGGCGAACGAACTATAATTCATTGGTTATGACACAGCAACAACTTTTTGAACAGATTAAGTTAAAAAAAAGTTTTTTATGTATTGGTTTAGATACCGATATCAATAAAATTCCTCGTTTTCTTCTTGACACAACGGATCCTATATTTGCTTTTAACAAACAAATTATAGATTCAACACACGATTTGGCCGTTGCCTACAAGCCAAACTTGGCCTTTTACGAAAGTCTAGGTGTAAATGGATGGAATAGTCTCGAAAAAACCGTTAATTACATAAAATACAAATACCCCGACATCTTTATCATAGCCGACGCAAAACGTGGTGATATCGGTAACACTTCCACCATGTACGCCAAAGCCTTTTTCGACGCTATGGAGTTTGATGCGGTAACAGTTGCTCCATATATGGGCGAAGATTCGGTTAAACCTTTCCTCACGTATGTTGACAAATGGGTTGTTTTGTTGGCTCTAACCAGCAACAAAGGGGCTTTTGATTATCAGTTCACCGAATCAAAAGATGGAGAGAAACTCTACGAAAAAGTTTTAAAAACCTCTAAAGAGTGGGGAACCGAAGACAACCTCATGTACGTAGTGGGTGCAACTAAAGCGGAAATGCTTAAAGACATTAGAAAAATCATTCCAAATCACTTCTTATTAGTTCCTGGCGTAGGTGCACAAGGTGGTAGTCTAGAAGAGGTGGCTCGCAACGGAATGAACGAAAAATGTGGGCTTTTAGTTAACAGTTCACGACAAATCATCTATGCGTCTGCCGAAGAAGATTTTATGATAACAGCGCGCGAAGCAGCTCTTGAAGTTCAAAAAGAGATGGATAAACTACTGAAAGAAAAAGGTTTAATATAGCCTTTTACAAACATCAACTAAAGCCCGACTAAAAAAGTTGGGCTTTTTTGTTGACAAAATGAAAATATAAGTCATAATATTTACAAAACAAGACTTATATGAAAGAGGATTTCCTTCACTTTATCTGGAAACAGAGACTATTTAATCAAAACGACCTACAAACAACTACTGGCGAAAAAATAGAGATTATTCACGTAGGATATTTAAATAGCGATGCAGGACCAGATTTCTTCAATGCAAAAATTAAAATTAGCTCAACTCTATGGGCTGGCAATGTAGAGATACACCTTAAAAGAAGCGATTGGATAGCGCACAACCATGAAAATAATCCAAATTACGCCAATATCATCTTGCATGTTGTTATGGAGAATGATTTTGAACCAACTGAATTACCAAATTTAGCGCGCATCCCCACACTCGTCCTTGATATACCCGAAAAAGTAAAAAACAACTACATGTATATTGAGCAACAAAAAAGCACACCAATATGTGGAAATTCACTTCATAAAATTAACAAAATGGATCTCGACAACTATCTCGAGTACATACTAATTGAGCGATTTGAAGAGAAGAGTTTGACAGCCCAAAATATTCTTGAACGTTCAAATGGATGTTGGAGTACACTTTTTTATCACTTGCTGGTACGAACTCTTGGAGGACACACTAATAATCCAACTTTTGAGCAACTAGCACAACATCTTCCATTTAAGACTCTAGCCAAACATTCGAACAGCCTATTTCAACTGGAAGCCCTCCTATTTGGAACGGCAGGGTTTTTAAAAAATCCAACAGATGAGTATCAAAAAGAGCTTCAAATGGAGTTTAACTTTCTTAAAATCAAATATGACATCACCCCCTTATCAGAACATCTATGGAAATTTCTAAGGCTCAGACCTTCAAATTTTCCAACCCTTCGAATTGCCCAACTAGCTGCAATAATTCACAAAAATGGAGGATTATTTGAACCTCAAGCCTCCATCAAACTCATTACAAAACCATTTCAAGCTGAAGTAAGCAACTATTGGAAAGTACACTATCACTTTGGCGCACCATCAGAAAATAAAAAAAGCACAACCATAGGCACACAAACTCTCCAAATGATTGTATGCAATGTTGTAATACCCTACTTATTCATCTATTATAAAAGCAGGGGGGAATCAGATAAAATGCAAGAGATAATTGAGTTGATGGAACAACTACCATCCGAAAAAAACAAAATAATTGACACATGGTCGAGACTTGGATTAAGAAGCACTAAAATGTCCGAATCTCAGGCGTTATACCACCTTTATACACGATATTGCGAACCTAAAAAATGTCTTAGATGCCGAATTGGACAGATGGTTTTAACAAAATACGAGTTTTAAAGAGTATCCCATAAAAGAGTTCATTTTTTTATATATCTTTAAACATCACCAATGAGTAATTAAATTCACAAAACTTAATAAATTTTACAATTGTGGAACGCAATTTGCTTAATGGTTTAAAGTTCTTTAAATAAAGCTAAACTAACAAAGTATTGATTTAAATCTTAACATTATGAATGCACAAAAACTATTTGGAATCGGAGCAATTGCTCTAACCTTGACTCTCGGATTTGGCAGTTGTAAATCTAAATATCAGACTGTCTCAGCTGATAAAGAAGTTGGTAAAATATTAGAGGAGCTACCTTGTGAAGACAAAGGAAGATCTGACAAAAACTTCTTCAGAGCTTCTGCTCTTGCAACAAGCTCTGACTTAAGTTTAGCTGGCGAGAAAGCTCTATTACTTGCAAAACAACGCTTAGTAACACTCATTAACTCTAACACAAAATCAGTAACTGATCGTTATGTAAACGAACGTGAAGTTGTTGGAGCAGCAGAATTTGAACAAAAGTTCGAAAACCTAACTCGTGAAGTTGCCGATGAAACACTTAACAACATCGTTATAATTTGTGAAAAAAAGAGCGTTTTAGATACCAAACAATATCGCGCCTTTATTGCAATTGAAGTGAGTAAAGATGATATTTTAAACGGAATTCAACGCAAAGTAGGCAAAAACGAAAAACTTCAATTAGACTACGACAAGAAAAAGTTTGAAGAGATCTTCAATTCAGAGATGGAGAAAATGGCTGAGCAAAAATAATTTGCAAAAATAGATCTGTAATTGATTGAATTAAAGAAAAATGATTAATTTTGCGCTTCGTTTCATACATTTATATCAATAACATTATGTATTTATCAGCTGAGAAAAAGCGCGAAATCTTCGAGAAACACGGAAAGTCTAATACTGACACTGGATCTCCAGAGAGCCAGATTGCATTATTTTCATTCCGTATCTCGCATTTGACTGAACATTTGAAGTCAAATAAAAAAGATTATAGTACAGAGCACTCTTTAGTGAAGTTAGTAGGTAAGCGTCGTCGTTTACTTGATTACTTGAAGCACATTGATATCGAAAGATATCGTGCCATTATCAAGGAACTTAACATCCGTAAGTAATTGCTTAAAAGGAAAAGGGGCTTTCAGAAATGAAAGCCCTTGCTTTTTAACCTAAAAGTAACCTCAAAACCCACCCCACATGAATCCACTCACATGGCAAGAGAGATTGAGCATTCCATTCCCCTCTATCGATGAAGAACACAAAATGCTTTTTGACCTCATTAATGAATTCTATCAATCACTAACAACCCACAATAGAACGGAACAGATCCTAAATCTATTCACCCAACTCAGATCATACGCCCAACTACATTTCGAAAACGAAGAGACTTTAATGTTGAAACATAAATACCCCAGGCTAGACATCCATCAGGTAGAACATCAGCTCTTCATTGAAAAAATTGACGAATTTGAGAAACGATACAAAAACGGGAGACTATTCTTGACTTTTGAAATGACAAACTATCTTAAAGAGTGGATAACTCATCACGTTGATATAATCGACCGCGACTACAGCAACTTCATCACAAATTCAACTGCAACAGAATAGTTCTCAATAATAAGATGTCTTCTCTACCTGAATATCACCTTGAAAAAAGAGTGAAGCCATCTTTTCAAACTTATCGGGGTTCTCAGTTGTAAAGAAACGGATTGCGCCGCCTTTAGAGCAGTTTGACTCCATTTCAGGATGACGTTTAAGATAATCAACCAAACTATCAGCAACCACTTCGCCTTGATTTAAAACATCAACACCAAGCGGCAATAGAGGCTTTATCTTAGGCAACAAAACAGGATAGTGTGTACAACCCAAAACAACTAGATCAATCAAAGAATCTTGCCTCAAAAGAGCCTCCACATGCTTGCGCACAAAATAGTCTGCCCCTTCACCTGTTGCTTCACCATTCTCAACTAAAGGCACCCACATTGGGCAGGCCTCTTGAACCACGACTAAATCAGGATCAATTTTCAACAATTCTAGAGGATAAGAGTAACTTTGCACAGTACCGGGAGTGCCAAAAACCCCAATATGCTTACTTTTTGAGTAGCTCGAAACAACCTCTACACTGGGACGAATAACGCCGAGTACTCTCCTATTAGGATCAATCTTGGGCAAATCATTTTGCTGAATAGTTCGAAGAGCTTTTGCTGAGGCCGTATTACAGGCTAAGATTACCAAATGAGCACCCATTTCAAACAGATGCCTTACACCTTGAAGAGTGTATTGATATACGATATCAAACGAGCGTGTACCATACGGCGTACGGGCATTATCGCCTAAATAGATAAAATCATACTTGGGCAACTTGGCTACCAAATGCTCTAAAACAGTTAACCCACCATACCCGCTATCAAAAACAGCAATAGGTCCAGGTTTTGAAGACAACGAAACACTATTCATTCCTGTTAATTAAAATAAAAAAAGCCCCACTCTATAAAGAGTGAGGCTAATTTAGATATTTTTTCTTACTGTATCCCTAACTTTATTCTTACAAGCGGCTCAGCATCCACACTTTTATCAGAATAGAAGAGAATAACCTTCGAACTCACATCAAAAATATAGATAAATCCATTTTCAGCACCCACCTCATCAATAGCCTTTTGAACTTTTTCGATAATAGGTTTCAACAACTCTTGTTCCTTTTGGCCAAGTGATTGTTGCGCTAATTGATTATAATTTTGAATTCGTTGATTCTGATCTTGAATCTCCTTCTCTTTAATAGACTTTACTAAATCAGGTAAAGAGTCCTTTTGAGACATATACTCAGAGTACTTTTTATCTAACTCTTCAGACATTATCTTCAACTGCGATTGCAATTTATTCGCTTCATCTTGAAGAGCCTTGTCTGCTTTAACTTTATCTGGAAGAGTTGCTACTAATTTTTGAATATCGATATGTGCAAACTTAAGCTCTTGAGCTCCTAAAGTAGTAGTAAGCGTTAATAAAAGAGCAATAATTACTAGGTGTAAAGATTTCATATAAGATAAGATAATTTGTTAATACTATTTTAGATTAGTTATTACTTTGCTGGTGAAACTGCTGCTGGAGTTGAAGGAGCTAATTTAGCCTTCACTAACTCTGTTACGTCAACACTCTTAGTGGAAAAATATACAGGCAAACCAGGTTCTACTTCAAAGATATAGAGAAGTCCTTTCTCTTCGCCAACCGCACTAATGGCTTTTTGTAATTTTGCCATCAATGGCTCTTGCAATGCCTTCGCTTTGGCTTCAAGCGACTGTTGTGCCGTTTGGTAAAAATCTTGGATTTTCTTGCTTCGCTCACCTAAATTTGCTTCGCGTGCACTGCGCTCTTCAGCTGAAAGTGTTTGAGCCACTTGCTGATACTCGCCAACTAAAGTTTGAAACGCCTCACGCATATCGGTAAGTTGTTTCTCTAATTTTGTTGTTTCATCTTTAATTGCCTTTTCATTAGCTGCATACTCGGGCATTTCTAAAATAACTTTCTGCGAAATAATGTGGCCAAACTTCAAACTCGATTGTGCACACAACGTTGCTGATGAAGCAAATAGTAACGTTACCAATAGAGGAATGTAGAATAGTTTTGTCATTAGATATTTATATTAAAAAGATACTACTTACTTACACCAAGTTTTGAGAGGATAACATCACTTCGATCGAGTTTAGGATCGGCATAAATAATACCCATTGTACCTGCTGCTTTATCAAAAAATGCCGATAAATTCTCCTCTTTAGCGAGTTCTTTTACCGCATTGTATATCTCATCTTGAATTGGCTTAATTAATGCCTGTCTTTTTTTGAAAAGTTCTCCTTCTGCGCCAAAGTAGCGTTGTTGAAGAGCTTTTGCACTCTTCTCTTTTTCGATAATTTCATTCTCGCGCTTAACCTTTAATTCGGGCGACAAGAATACACTCTCAGTTTGATAAGCCTTATAAGCCGCTTCCACCTCATCAAATTTTGCTTCCACCTCCGACTGATAGGCTTTGGACGTTTGATTTAACTGCTCTTGTGCTGCCGAGTAAGAGGGTAAATTCTTTAAAATATAATCAGTATCGATAAAACCATATTTCTGCGAAGAAGCGTTAACTCCAACTATAAGTCCAAGCAACATTAATAAAAGTACTCTTTTCATAAAAGCGAAATTTAAATTCTATACTTAGCTATCAAAAACCAATCCAAATATTTCAAAAGATCATTAATGATTAAAACTGTTGACCTATCACAAAGTGGAATTGACTACCACTAGTGGTTCCATAGTAAGCATTCTGTCCACTATTTGGTCTATCAAAACCATAAGCCCAGTCAACTCCCATAAGACCAAACATAGGTAAAAATATTCGAACACCAAAACCACCAGCACGTCTAACAGAAAATGGTGAGAATTGAGTAAATTTCTGCCAAGCATTACCAGCCTCAAGGAATGACAACACATAAATGGTAGCTGAAGGTTTTAAGGCGATAGGATAACGCAATTCAAGTGTCATACGAGTATAAACATTACCGTTCTCTTCACCATTCGAGTCATAAGGTGTGAGTGATGAGTTTTCATAACCGCGCAAACCAATCGTTTCAGATCCCATCATACTATATCCACTCATACCATCACCACCCACTCTAAATTTCTCGAAAGGAGAGACTGCGTAAGGATCATAATAACCCAAATAACCAAGTTCATAACGCCCCATAACCACGAGCTTACTGGCTCTGTCGAGCGCTTTAAACATGGAAGTCTTAAAATTCCATTTATGAAATTCAATAAACTCATATCTAGTCGCTGCATCGGCAGTTTGATAATTAACATCATTAAACATTGAATAAGGTGGGGTGAAATTTACTCCCAATGAATAGTTTGAGCCACCGCGTGGATACAATGGATTATCAACTGAGTTACGAGACAGTACTATTTTAAAATTTATAGTTTTTGAAGTTCCATTAGAGAACCCGCTAAAATAACCAGCCCAATTTTTGAGCGCATAATTAGTAAAACCAACCTCCCCATAAATTGCAAAGTAGTCATCTGGCCAAGTTAACCTCTTCCCCATTCCGACAGAAACACCTGTAACCTTGAATGATTTTGAAGTGTCGTACATGCTAGCCGAAGTAACACCAGAGCTATATGAATTATAATAAGAATTTCCATAACCAGAATTTCGGGAAACACCTGTTTGAACCTGATGATAAACCGAAACAGTTAACGAGTTAGGTCTCTTACCACCTAACCAAGGCTCGGTAAATGAGGCACTATAAGATTGATAATACGAACCGTTTGTTTGTGCTCTAAGCGAAATTGTCTGTCCATCACCAGATGGAAGAGGCTTCCACTCGTCGCCATGAAAGAGGTTACGCATTGAGAAATTGGTAAATTTAAGTCCCAGAGAACCTACAAACATACCACCTCCCCAACCACCGGAGAGTTCAAGCTGATTATTACTCTTCTCCTCGAGTTTATACTCAATATCTACAGTACCATCCTCCTGATTTGGCTGCACATCGGGACTAATCGTCTCAGGATCAAAGAACCCTAATTGTGCTAATTCACGAACTGTTCTAATTAATTCCGACTTACTGAATAGCTGTCCCGGTTTTGTGCGAATTTCACGTCTCACGACATGTTCATTAGTCTGATTATTACCTCTAACAATAATTTCGTTAATTGTTGCTTGCTTGCCCTCAAAAATTCTCATTTCAAGGTTAATTGTATCATTTACAATATTAAGCTCGGTAGGACTTATATTCGAAAAGAGATATCCGTTATCCATATAAAGGTTATGTACGGCATCGTCATCTTCGTACAAACGCTTATCTAACAGCTTTTGGTTAAAAACGTCTCCCTTCTTAATTCGCAAATTGTACGACAAATAATCAGCTGGATAGATGGTATTACCCACCCAAGTAATATTTCCAAAATAATGTTTTCGTCCCTCTTCTAATTTGATTCTGATATCAACCGTATTATCGGGATTTTTTATAACAGAGTCACTCAATATACGAGCATCACGATAACCAATTTCGTTGTATTTAGCCATAATCTTAGCTAAATCTTCGCGATACTTCTCCTCAATAAATTTCTTGGTTTTGAAAAAGTTATAAATTTTACCTTTCATGGCCGTCTTCTTCATCTGACGTCCCAAATCAAAATCACTTAAAACAGAATTACCTTCGAATTCGATTTTTCGAACCTTTACTTTGGATTTCTTATCAACATCAATATCCAGAAAAACGTGATTTACCTGAGTAGTATCATCTCTTTGAATAACTTTGACTTCAACATTTGAGAAGCCCTTATCAACAAAATATCTTTTAATATACTTCTCTGCACGGTCAATCAAATAAGGAGTAACCTGACTTCCCTTCATCATGGCTACTTTTGGATTTAAATCCTCTATTTCAGATTTTTTAAGACCATAATAGTGCAATTCGGTTAATCGTGGACGTTCAGCCAAGACAATATTAAGATAGACCTTTTTACCTTCAATTTTTGAAGCCTCGATTTTTACATTCGAAAAAAGACCGTGTTCCCAATATTTACGTATAGCGTTACTAATCTCATCGCCAGGAAGGGTAATTTGTTGTCCAGCCTTGAGGCCAGAGAGATTCACCAATACCTTAGCGTCGTAATTTTGAACACCAGTAACTTCAATTTCGGCAATTTCATACTTTTTAGGAGTTCCAGAATAGGAAATATTGGGTACTTTCACCTCTTCCTGACCAAAAGCAACGTTTGCTATCAACCACACTAGAAGAAGTATTCTTAATTTGTGCATCCTTAGATCTTTAAAATATAACTCTTTAAATTTGTTCACTGGTGAGGCCAAAACGGCGCTCTCTATTTTGATAGGCATAAATTGCCTTAAAAAAATCCTCTTTTCTAAAATCAGGCCATAAAATCTCTGAAAAACAGAGTTCGGAGTAGGCTAATTGCCATAGTAAAAAATTTGATATGCGTTGCTCTCCACTCGTTCTTATTAACAACTCTGGGTCGGGCATTCCAACAGTTGAAAGATGATTACCCATTGTTTCAACGTCAATATCTGCAACATCCAACTTTCCATCTTTTACTTGAGAGGCAATAGATTTAACAGCCTCTAAAATCTCCCAACGAGCACTATAACTAAGTGCAAGTACGAGTGTTAAACCGGTGCAATGAGCTGTCTTTTCAACACTTTCGTTAATCTTCTTTTGCACACTATTAGGCAATTGCTCAATACAACCAATAAATCTCAACTTAACATTATTCTTCGCAAGTTGCTTAACTTCAGACGTTATGGTAGTTACAAACAGAGTCATTAAAGCATCAACTTCGGCTTTGGGGCGACTCCAATTCTCCGTAGAGAAAGCATAGAGCGTTAAAAACTTAATACCTAATTCGGCACTTGCTTCGGTTACTTCACGAACAGATTTAACGCCATTATGGTGACCAAAAATACGTGCATTACCACGCTTTTTTGCCCACCTCCCATTACCATCCATAATGATAGCAACGTGTTGCGGTATTTTATCCTTATCTAGCTTCTCTTTAATAGATGACTCCATTGTTAAAATACTATTTTAAATCGCGATAACCTGCACTACACCCCAATTTACGTGGCCACATATTAAATGTAACGGTAGCGCCAATGGTTGAGATCCAATCATTATTAATTATTGCCGACTGCTGATTGAAGCCATAAGGATCACTCGGCGTTATGACAGAATTAGCCGAAGTTTGATCAATATCACTTGCAAAAAGCTTTCGAAAAGTCCACTCAACACCCACACGCATGTGCTTATTTACTTTGTACTTAAACCCAAAAGTGAGGGGCAAAGATAATACAAAAACAGTTTTATCAACGGGTTTTGTCCCTTGTTCTACAAATCTTTTATAAACAGTTGAGCCTAAACCAATTGCCACAAAAGGAGTGAAAGAGGTATTAGAGATAAACGCATGATCGTACGACATAAAATTAAACTCAACCTGAGCACTTATATCGCCAACCAATGGTCGATTAAACGAGTAGGATGGAATAGAATCGGGTAAATAATTGGAGCCGCTCACACGGGGCATATAAACACCATTATCAGGATAACTCCCTCGTAATGAGGTTAACATCCCTGTCATCCGTAAAGCTATTCGATCGGTATAAACATATCGTCCTACCACACCTCCGGATAGATTGGGTTGATACACTGGATTTTGAGGATTTAAATCACCCATGTAAGAAGAAGAGCCAATAAACAAACCCAACTCCACCTTATCTTGAGAAAATGTCTGAACATTTCCTACAATCAAGATCGTAAGTAGTGCGACGAAATATGGCTTGCTTAAAAATTTAATCAACTTTAATAGATAATTTAATGTACGTTTCCTTCATGAAACGACAAAAATAGGATTTAATTGTAGAATGCCAATAATTAGGAAGTAAAAAGGGCGTAATATAACTATTGTTAAAATCACAACTTAGCTAAAAACAGCAGTTAATCAACAATTTCTACGATCAGCACCCCACATTAGCTTATTTCGAAGAGTAGAATAAAAACTATGCGCATGTAATTCGATGACTTTAATACGAAAATCGGCTTGACGAATTTTAATTTCTGTAGATTGATTAATTAAAAAACTTTTCGAATCGAGCGA
>RRZT010294647.1_pt1 | contig 13850 bp, 11 predicted proteins | sample 2165551 | NCBI WGS metagenome assembly RRZT01 (sample SAMN10456910, study PRJNA506462) | wastewater metagenome | biome: wastewater; feature: sludge; material: wastewater sludge; isolation source: wastewater sludge with Escherichia coli K12::gfp cells carrying plasmid... | place: USA: Moscow, Idaho... | reverse complement strand
TCGCGAGCAATTTCGTTACTAAACAAAGACATCAATATTAATGCACGTATCAAAGGAAATCAATACTTCGGAACAGTAAAATGGGACGGAAAAGATCCTCGTTACGTACAATTATTAGAAATTCCGAAATACATTTCAGTCAAAAAAGGAGATATCATCGAAACAGATGGTAAATCACCAGTTTTCCCAGAAGGAATTATTATTGGTACTGTTGTGAGTAAAGGAATTGACGAAACGGGAGAGTTGAAAATTCAAGTCAAATTAAAACAAGATTTTGGCAATTTAGCGCAAGCTTATGTTGTTACTAATCTTAATAAAGTTGAAATTCAGCAAGTTGAAAAATCAGATACAATAACAAACACAAAAAATGTTCAATAAAGACTTTTTAATCAATCTTATCAAGATTATCATTTTGGCTTTGCTACAAGTTTTTGTGTTTAATCATATTAACTTTTTAGGGAGCTTTCAGCCCTATATTTACATCGTTTTTGTATTATTTTATCCTCCGTCGCAAAATAAATACGCCTTATTAATCCTGTCATTCTTTTTAGGATTAATGATCGATATTTTTGAGTATACAGGCGGAATTCACACTTTTGCAATCACTTTTGTAGCTTTCTTAAGAACGCCGATTATCAAATTATTGGCTGGTAAACAAGATTATGAAATGGAATTTTTCTCATTTCAATCCTTCAGTTTTGCTCAGTGGGTATTTTACATGGCTATTTTGATCTTAATTCATAGCGTATTGCTGTTGTTGTTAGAGAATTTTAAACCAACAGGAATTGGACCATTGATGCTAAAAGCATTAATTAATGCAGGTATTACATTTGTATTTGTCTTTATTTATAAAATCTTATTTAAAAATAAAGTTGGAGTATGAAAAAGTTGATGGTTGTTTATGCACTCATTCTATTTATAGTTTTTCTATTTATAGGACGTTTAGCCTATTTACAATTATTTACAGATCGTTATACGTTAAATGCATTTAATACTTCAATCAAACAAGAAATCATTTATCCCAATCGTGGTGATATTTTAGACCGAAACGGAAAATTATTGGTGAGTAATACCTATTCGTACGAATTAGATGTTATTCCAGGAAAAGTTATTGACGATTCGGGAGAATTGATCAATGATTTTGATAAAACCAAATTTTCGAGAATGGTTGGTATTTCTTCTGCACAATTTGATTCTATCCTGAATAAAATTGTTTCTGCAAAAGATTACAAAAGACTTTCACCTTATCCATTTATAAAAAATATTTCGCGCGAAAATTTTGCACGTATGCAAGAACAATTGTATTTGTATCCTGCATTTAGCATCATAAAACGTCCCGAACGTAAGTATATGGTAAGTTCTGCCGGAAATATATTAGGTTATATTAACGAGGCTGGACCAGCTTATATCAAAACTGATTCTACCTATTATCAACCAGGAGATTTGGTAGGGATTGCAGGTGTAGAAAAATCGTATGAAAAAGATTTGCGCGGTGTAAAAGGTGTAAAAAACTGGATTGTTGACAGAACAATGAATGTTGTAGGACCGTATAAAAACGGTGAATACGATCGTCCTGTAAAAAGTGGAAAAACGGTTAATCTTACAATTGATTATCGTTTGCAAGAATTAGCTGAACAAATGTTGAAAAACAAGCGTGGAGCTATTGTTGCAATTGATCCGAATAATGGCGAAATATTAGCCTTGGCTTCTGCGCCAACAATTAATCCAAATGATTATCTAAATTCTAAATTAAGAAATGCGTTAATCAACGATTCTATTTCTCGTCCAACATTCGACCGAGCTTTGCAAGGAACTTATCCTCCAGGGTCAACGTTCAAAATGGTAACAGCTTTAGCCGCTTTGCAAATGGGAACGATGACAGAAAAAACAACCTATGTTTGTAAACACGGTTTTCGTTACGGGCGTATGCACATTGGTTGTCACTGCGGATTATATTATGCGCCGCAAGGTTTGGAGCATGCAATAGGAAAATCATGTAACAACTTTTTCTCAGAAACATATCGCGATATTGTTCGTAAAGATCCAAATGATTATAGTGTAGGGATTAACGAATGGGCTGCAATTATGAATAGTTTTGGTTTAGGAAAATTTATGGGAACAGATTTACCTGTTGGTAGTAAAGGTCTTATTCCGACAGCCGAATTTTATAACGATCGTTTTGGAGAAGGTGTTTGGAATCCTTATCGTATTATTTTTAATGGTATGGGGCAAGGAGATATCAATACAACACCTTTGCAAATGGCTAATTATACTGCAATTATCGCGAATAAAGGCTTTTTCTATACACCACATATTGTACATCAAATTGATGGAAAACCATTGACAGATTCTACTTTTATGGTAAAGAAAAACACATTGGTGGACCCGAAACATTTTGATATAATTCACCGAGGAATGCGAAATGTATTTACAATGGGTACAGCCCGTAGTTTTGATACAAGTACATTTATTCAGTTAGGTAAAACAGGTACTTCTCAGAATTCTCATGGACAAGATCACTCATTGTTTGTTTTATTTGCACCAGCAGATAAACCGAAAATTGCTATTGCTGCAATTATAGAAAATGGATCTTGGGGAACAACTTATGCAGGACCAATGGCAAGTTTGATTGCTGAGCTTTATGTAACAGATACAATAAAACGTCCAGGTCTTGTTGAAAGAATGAAAGCTGGTAACCTACAAGGAGAATACCGTCGTCAGTGGGTAGATTATTTAAAAAGAAAAGGACTTTATATAGAACCAGTTAAAAAGGATACGTTGGTAAAAACGGATTCTCTAAAATTTAAAAAAGATTCTTCCAAACTAAAAAATGAGTCAAAACAGATTACTAAAAGGCATTGATTGGACCGTTCTTATCTTAGGTCTTTTAATCGTAACCTTCGGAATTATGAACGTATATAGTGTCAATCCAGATTTAGGTATAAAACAGCTAATTTGGTTTGGACTTGGAATGGTCATGATTTTAGGTTTGATCATTGCAAGTGGTAATAATCGCAATTTTTTTGAGATTTATAGTCCCGTTTTTTATATTGTTTCCCTCGTCTTACTCGTCGGAGTTTTAATCGTTGGAAAAGAAATTAATGGAGCAAAAGCTTGGTATAGATTTGGACCATTGAGTTTGCAACCTGCCGAATTTGCTAAGATTGGAACTGCTTTATTGATTGCTAATTTTATTAATCACTCTAATGCAAACCTAAAAGATCTTACTTTTATCGGAAAGATTTTATTGGTAATTGCTCTTCCTGTTGTGTTAATTTTATTGCAACCAGATTTAGGTTCGGTAATCATATTCTGCTCACTTAGTATCGCATTATACAGAGAAGGACTAAATCCTTGGATTATTTTAGCGCCCATTATTGGATTGATTGTTTTTTTAATTTCAATTGTTCAAGTTCCGTTTTATGTCTTATTGTTTTTCGGATTCATTGTGCTAACAATCACTTTACTAATTTTAGCGTTTAATTATAATCAGAACATAACTGATGCAATGCATGGCGTATTAATTGGACTATCCTTTTTCTTCTTATTATTAATCGGAATCTGTTATTTCGTTCAAAACTTATCTGAAGAAACAAGAGAATCTTTTGGATATTTATTTCCAATGCGTTCGTTGTTCTTTGCCGAACCAATATTTTTCAATACAGTTTTGTTTGGTTTAATTGGTTTTTTTCTATCAATTATACCAGTATTGATTTTAAAATTAACAGAACAAAAAGAAATTAACAATTCACCATTCAAAACACAATCAGGTTTAGCAGCAAATGTTTTAAACTTTAGTATCGTAGCGTCTATTGTTTTATTATTACTGACAAGTATGATCAGTTTTATTTCGCCAATTATTTTCGAAAAATTACCAAAACACCAAAAAGAACGTGTAATGGTTTTGTACGAAGGAGAAGCGAAATACCGCGATACATCTGGATATAATTTATTGTATGCAAAAACAGCAATTGGCTCGGGAGAATTATACGGAAAAGGATACAATCAAGGAACAATCAAAAAAGGACGTTTTGTACCCGAACAACAAACAGATTATATTTTTACAACAGTAGGAGAAGAGTGGGGTTTTTTAGGAAGCACATTCTTGGTAATTGTTTATGCACTATTTGTTGGGCGAATATTTTACTTAGCCGAACATCAAAAGAATCGATTTGCGCGATTTTATGGTTACTGTGTAGGATCAATATTGTTTTTCCATTTCTTTATCAACATCGCCATGGTAATTGGCTTATTTCCTACAGTAGGTATTCCTTTGCCTTTCTTTAGCTATGGAGGAAGTTCATTATGGGGATTCACAATTCTGATTGGTATATTTCTAATCATTCATTACAAAAACAACCAAGGTTTAATATAAAACAAAAGCTATACTGCAAAGTATAGCTTTTTTATTCTGTATCATTTTCTAAGACTATAAGTCAGAAACGTGATTAACTTTTTTAATTACTTTATTGTCTTTATCAACTAAAAATAAAGTTGGAGTCGAATTTATATTGTATTCAGCTGCGATAGGAGAGTCCCAACGCATTAAATCTGTATAATTAAACCAAGGAAGTTCTTTTGTAGCTTTGTTGTATTCAGCTTCATCATAATCCAAAGAAATGGCAACAATTTCACCACCTTTCGCTTTGAAATTTTTGTAATATTCTTTTATATGAGGAATTTCTTGCTGACAAGCAGGACACCAAGACGCCCAAAATACTATCAGTTTTTGATCTGCTTTAATGTCATACAACGATTTTTTTCCTTTTATCGGTTGATCAAAAGTGATATTAGGTACTTTACTTCCGATCTCTACATTAGCTGTTTGACCAATTTGTTTTTTTAATTGATCGGTAACATTTCCTGTTAAAGCTTTAGCTTGATCGATGTATTTTTTATGAAAAGCTGGATATTGATCTTTTGGGACAAAATTTAACAACGCATTCAAAATATTTTGTCCACGTGATGTCGTAAGTTTTGTTTTGTTTAAAATTTCGTCCGTTGCAGCAATTATTTTATTCTCGATATTCTCTTGCTGATTTCCATTGCTCAATTTTAGATTAATGTAAGCGAACACTAAATCATTGAACATTCCAGATTGCTCTAAACGTACATCATCATTTACAAAATGCGCTACAATTTGATCAATAATATTAGAATCTTTTGCATTTTGAGCTTCCGCTTTCAAATCCGTCAGATTTTTTTCATATTGTACTAAACCAGAAAATTTAGTTCCGTTACTCAAGTTTTTAATACGATTTTGTTCTTTTACAATTGCTTGATAAAATTCATCAGATTGATTATAAACTTGCATCAAATAAGGAAAAACCTGGTTCTGAACTTCATTTAGAGGTTGCATCGCCAAAACTTTATTAAATTCTTTTTGCGCATTTCCTTCTAATACTTCAAGTTTATTCATAAATTCTTGTCCAGTAACGGTTTTGAATTTGATGTTTTTATTATCCGTTAACAAGGAAATGTTTTCCCCTGTTGGTAAATCTACACGTACAAAACCATTGTATTCTTTCGGAATGTTTGTACTAAAATTACCTTGTGCATCTGTCTTTGTATTTTTAACTAATTTTAGTTCTGCATTATCATACATTTTTACTAAAACAGGTTTGTTTGCATAATTTTCTAATTGTCCAGATACTGTAAATTGTCCGAATACAGATCCTCCTAAAACAACTATTGGTAGTATAAATTTATTTTTCATAATTTTTTCTTGATATAAAAAAACCTCAATCAAAAAGATTGAGGTTTAAAAGTATGATTAATATTGATTAAATCAAAGATTTTTTGTATTTCTTAACAGCAAAGTATGTTACTGCAATTAAGATAGCAAAACCAATTAAATAGATTGTATAATCATCTATCGGAGTTGCTTGTCCTCCAGTTCCTTGACCAGGTGTAGGAGGATTTCCACCACCACCACAATCTCCTGTGTCACAATCCCATTGTGCATTTACGGTACTAACAAAACTAAAGAATAGTACTAGTAAGTAAAATTTAAATTTTAAAAATATTTTCATAGGTTAGGTTTATTTATTAATGGTTTTTTTGGTAACAACTTTTCCGTCTTTATAACTAATTTTTACTAAGTAAACACCAGCTGCAACTAAATTTAATTGATGATCGTTATTAGTCGAAACGTTTGTTTTATAAGAAATTTGTCTTCCAGCTAAATCGTAAATAGCAATATCTGCTGTTGTATTATTTTGTTCAAACTTGATGTATTGATTACCATTGTTACTATATAAATAAGTTACATTTTTTGAAGTTAGATTATCATTAGTTGATAAACTTTCAGGTAATGCATTCCAATAAAATTCATAACGATCGTTAATTGTATTATCAGCTACAAAAGTGATTTTTGTATTAGCATCAACTACTTCAGTTTTATTTGTTTTCTTATCTAAAATGTAATATTTACCAAGACCTAATTTATCAACTTGATTTAAAATAGAATATTCATACAAGTTCATGTTAATTGTATATTCTTGACCATTCTCAAGATCATTGAAACCTAATCGAATTGGTTTAGCGATATAATCAACAGAATTAAAAGAATTAGATAATGTTTGTGCCGTTTTTATAACTTCTCCATTACTATTTTCTTCGTAAAAGAATATTGGATTTGTTATTGTATTGTTGTTAGTAGCATTTCCACTTACCATGAAGTTTGCATTTAATAAATAAGCTGCAGTTCCTTCAAATTTATTGTTTTTACTTAAAAATAATTCAACTTGTGTAAAATCAAAATCTGTAACTAAACCTTTTTGTTTTAACGTGTCATCATTCAACAAAGCTTGTTTTGCTGAATTTGATTCATTTTGAGTTTTAGCAAAAGTTCCGTTAGGAAATCCGTTTGCATTAGGATTTTTAGAATTAAAGTTATAATTAAAAGTTTTATGAGAATCAGTTAATTTAACGTTAGCGTTTACAATTCTAGTTCCTCCGTTACCAGCACTATTAATTGCATGATAATCTATGTAAAAAGATTCGTATGGTTTCACAATTAAAGCTTGTGGATTACCTGTCCAAATATATGTTGGCGTAGCAGCTCCATCTGAAGTAAGATATGCACTAATAGGAGTAGACGAACTTGTTGTTACGTTACCTGAATTTGCATTCCACTTAATTGTAAAATCATTGGCAATTTTAGTTACTCTAAAACGAAGAGCTCCTGCAAAAACTTCTGTTGGTGCAGTCCCACCTGTAGCTCCGGTAAATCTAATCCATGTATTTACTTTACCAATATCAGATAAATCAATGTTTGAAGTAAACGGATTTGATAAACGGTGTTGATTTTTACCATAGATTTGGCTTGCATCATATAATGTACCTGTCTTATTTCCTATGTAAGAGTCGTAAGTCTCGTTGTAGTTATTAATTTTACCTTTCCAATCTTTCCAAGTAAGATTACCAAAATCTTGCGCACCTCCTCTTAAACCACTTTTTAAGGCAAAATCAGTACTGTTATTATTAGGGATACCAGCAAATTTAATAGGATTCGCAGTACCTAATGAAATAATAGCATTATCTACAGCTGTCCCAGCTCTTAAATTTAATAAATATCTAAATTTTGGATCGATTACGAATGTATCATCAATTGCATCATATTCAGTTTCATTCACATCCCAAAAAAGGATAGATTGTAGGTATCTTGAGTTACCACAGTTTGTATTTAACTTACAATCTCCCTTAAAAAAGTTACCACCAGTCAAAGAGTTAACAACTTCTTTAGCCGTAACATTCTTGAATGGTAATGAGATTACATATTCGTCATTATTTACATCTGGAATTGATCTTTCAATAGCTACTCTACCTGTAACAGTTGTAGCATCTTGAATAATTAATTGACCAAAAGAATTATCATTTGTGTATTTATTAACAAAGTTTTTACCATTAGTATTGGTATTGGTAAAACCTCCTTTAATTTGAATATTTCCTTGATTGATAATTTTCTCTGTTGTAGCGCTTGCAGCATCAGTTGTTACATTAACAGTTCCTCCATTATAGAAAAGAGTGTTAGGATTAATTTTAACAATTACTGCATCTTTTATGTTGGTATCTTGTGCATATGCACTATATATCGCTCCTAATGCGAATAAAGCAAGTAGATTCTTTTTCATAATTTATGTTATTTTGGTAGGTTTTTTTTAAAATTAAAAAATAATTTCATTACAAATATAAAAACTTTTATTAAAAAGTTACTATACAATAGTTTATATTGTTACTTTTTCTGGTAAATCTTTTATGTCATACATCAAATCTGTAAAGATTTCTTCAGTCACAGCTCTTAATCCACGAGCTCCCAACCCTAAGTCATTTGCACGATCTACGATCTTACTTAGCGTTTCGTCCGTCACTTCAAGCTCTTTGCCATCTAAAGCAAAAAGTTTTGTATATTGTTTGATAAGCGCATTTTTAGGTTCTGTTAAAATTGCTCTCATCGCTTCTTTGTCTAATGGTTTTAAGAAGGTAATGATTGGTAAACGTCCAATTAATTCTGGTATAATTCCAAAATTTTTCAAATCTTGCGCATTTACTTCATCCAAAAGATGTTCAATTACTTTTTCGTCTTCATTTTTGAAACCAATAACATGTTTCTTTAAACGATCTGCAATGTGTTTTTCAATTCCAGAAAAAGCTCCACCTGCAATAAATAAGATATCTTTTGTGTTAACTTCTATAAATTTTTGATCTGGATGCTTACGTCCTCCTTTTGGTGGAACGTTAACAACAGTACCTTCCAAAATTTTAAGTAAAGCCTGTTGTACTCCTTCTCCAGAAACATCTCTTGTGATTGATGGATTGTCACTTTTACGTGCAATTTTATCCATTTCATCAATAAAAACAATGCCTTTTTCTGCTAATTCTACATTATAATCAGCTGATTGTAAAAGGCGAGTTAATATACTTTCTACGTCTTCACCTACATATCCTGCTTCCGTTAATACAGTTGCATCTACAATTGCAAACGGAACGTTTAGTAATTTGGCGATTGTTTTGGCTAGTAATGTTTTTCCACTTCCTGTTTCTCCTACTAAGATTACATTAGATTTGTCAATTTCAACATCGTTGTCTTTGTCTAATAATATTCTTTTGTAGTGATTGTATACAGCAACAGATAATATTTTTTTGGCTTGATCTTGACCGATTACATATTCGTCCAAAAATTCTTTAATTTCTTTTGGAGATTTTAAAGTCAAAGGCTTGATTAAATCATTGCTTTCGTTAAATTTTGATTCCTCCAGAACAATACCATGAGCTTGTTCTATACAGTTATCACAAATATTACCGTCAATTCCTGATACTAAAATATTAACTTCGTTTCTGCTTTTTCCACAAAAAGAGCATTTGTTTTCTTCCAATTTTCTCTGCTTAAATAATGTGCAAAGGTATTTATTTTCTTTTATATAGAAAATATTTCTTTGTTAATTTATTTAATACTAAATCTTTCACAAAGATAAGGATAATAATTCTCAATTTACATTGTTGTGAAAAACTGATTTTTTGACTAATTGTCAAGGTTATGAGGAATAAAAAAAGGATACTCAAAACCGAGTATCCTTTTTTAGTATTATTTTTTACAAAATTATTTTGCACGAGGCGCTAACACTTCGTCAATCATTCCGTATTCTTTTGCTTCTGTCGAAGTCATCCAGTAATCACGTTCACCGTCTTTTTCGATTTGCTCGAAAGTTTGTCCAGAATGTGTTGCAAGAATATCGTATAATTCTTTTTTCAATTTCAAGATTTCCTTCAATGTAATTTCCATATCAGTTGCTTGTCCTTGTGCTCCACCTAATGGTTGGTGAATCATCACGCGAGAGTGTTTAAGAGCCGAACGTTTTCCTGCAGCACCAGCACATAATAAAACTGCTCCCATAGAAGCTGCCATTCCTGTACAAATTGTTGCTACATCTGGTTTTACTAACTGCATCGTATCGTAAATACCTAATCCTGCATAAACACCACCACCTGGTGAGTTAACGTAAATTTGAATATCTTTTGTAGAATCTACACTTTCTAAGAATAATAATTGCGCCTGAATAATATTTGCAATTTGATCATCGATTCCTGTTCCTAAAAAGATAATTCTATCCATCATCAATCGAGAGAAAACGTCCATTTGTGCAACGTTCAATTTTCTTTCTTCAACAATGTAAGGTGTTGTATTTTGGATATAGCTTTCCATATGTAATGAGCTAATTCCTTTGTCTAACAACGCGTATTTTTTAAATTCTTCTCCTACGTTTTTCATTACTAATTTAGATTTTAATGAAAGTTATAAAGAATTTTTTAGATGTTGCAATTAAGCTTCAGCTAATTCTTTATTTTTTTCTGTAATAATGTCTACAAACTCGTCAAAAGTAACTTCTTTCTCGTTTAATTTTACATTTTCTTTGAAGATAGCTAACATTTTATCTGTAAACACTTGGTAAGATAAACGGTTGTATTCTTCTTGGTTTTGTAATGCAGACATTGCAATTTGTTGTAAAGTTTCTTCTGGAATAGAAGTTTGACCGTACATTTTTAATTGATCTTTGATTGCAGCAAAAGCAGCTTCTTTTACTTCTTCAGCATTTACTTCTACGTTATTTTTCTCTGCAATTTTAGCTTCGATTAATTGGTAACGTAAACCTTTATCCATTTTAGCTAATTCTTCTTTCGCTTGTTCTTCTGTCGAAACATTTTCGTTAGATGAAATTAACCATTTAGTTAAAAATTCTGTTGGTAAATCAAATTTTACAGTATCCAATAATTTAGACACTACATCATTGATGATTTGTTTGTCAGATTCTTTGCTGTACATGTTTTCTGACTCTTCTTTGATTTTGTTACGGAAAGCTTCTTCTGAATCTACAGTTCCTTCTCCATAAACTTTGTCAAATAATTCTTGGTTAACTTCAGCTTTTTCAGCTTTGTTAATTTCTTTGATTGTGTACGTTACGTTAACACCACCTTCAGCAACTTCTGTATTTAATTGTTGTATTGCTTCTTCTGTTGTATCAAAAATATCGTTAGAATTTACTTCTACAACATCACCAACTTTTTTACCAATGAAAGCAGCTGTATCTTTTAAATCCTCTAAACGTACAAATGTAGGTTTAGCTTCTTCTCCTTCTACTTGTGCGTCAACTTTTAATACTGCTTCAGCCTCAGCTTCTGCTAAAGATTTTAATGATCCGAAACGAGCAGCGAAGTTATCAACGTATTTCTGAATTTCTTCGTCTTCAACTTTTACTTTAAAGCTTTCTACGTCAACTTTAGATAAATCAACATCAAATTCTGGTGCTAATCCTAATTCGAAATCAAAAGATAATTGCTCAGCATCCCAATCAACATCTTTCATTACAGGAACTGGATTTCCTAAGATTGATAATTTTTCTGTGTTGATGTATTCAGAAACACTTTTTTGTAAAAGTTCGTTAACTGTATCAAAAATAATCGCTTGTTCGTATTGTTTTTTTACGAAACTCATCGGTACTTGTCCTTTACGGAAACCTTTGATGTTAGCTGTTTTTCTGTATTGGTTTAATACGTCAACTACTTTTTCTTGATAATCTGCTTTGTCAATAGTTACAGTTAATACTGCATTTAAATTGTCTGTTGTATTTTTAGTAATATTCATCTACCTTAAATTTGGAGTGCAAATGTATTAATTATTAATCATTTTTAATAGTAAAAAGTAACTTTACAATCAATTCATTCACTATAAATTAACAATTCGGATCGAATCTTATTAAATCAATTTGATCCAATTGATTTAAATTATTTTTTGAACGAATGATTTCTACTTTCTAAAATTAATTTCTACCACTAATTCAAATATTAAACCATTTCATTTTTACTGACAGATTGACATTTTTGTGTTTTGCAAACACAAAAAAATCCAGTACATAAATGCACTGGATTTGTAGTATTTTGAAATTTAATTTCTTAAAATTCTCCGTAATTTGCGTAAGTTTCGTCAAAAACAAAATCTTCCATAAACTTCGTTGTGTAATTACCCGCGATAAAATCTGGGTGATCCATCAACTGTAAGTGGAAAGGAATTGTTGTTTTGATTCCTTCGATATAAAACTCACCTAATGCACGTTTCATTTTGCTAATTGCTTCTTCACGTGTTTGTGCAGTTACAATTAATTTAGCAATCATAGAATCGTAGTTTGGTGGAATAGTGTATCCAGCATATACATGTGTATCTACACGGACTCCATTACCACCAGGAATATTAATATTCGTGATTTTTCCTGGAGAAGGGCGGAAATCGTTATAAGGATCTTCTGCATTGATACGACACTCAATAGAATGTCCTTGAGGATAATAGTTTTTACCAGAAATTGGTTCTCCGTTTGCTAACATAATTTGTTCGCGAACTAAGTCGAAACCTGTTACTTGCTCTGTAATTGGGTGTTCTACTTGGATACGAGTATTCATTTCCATAAAGTAGAAATCGCCGTGTTTGTCTACTAAGAACTCAATTGTACCAACACCTTCATAACCGATATATTCACACGCTTTTACAGCTGCATCACCCATACGTTGACGTAAATCGTCAGTCATAATAGGAGATGGAGTTTCCTCTGCTAATTTTTGGTTACGACGCTGGATAGAACAATCACGCTCTGACAAGTGACAAGCTTTACCGTTTTGGTCACTTGCAACCTGAATTTCGATATGACGAGGTTCTTCGATCAATTTTTCCATGTACATTCCGTCGTTTCCAAAAGCTGCAGCAGCTTCAGTACGAGCAGATTCCCATGCGTGTAATAAATCTTCTTCTTTCCAAATTGCACGCATACCTTTACCACCACCACCGGCAGTAGCTTTCATCATTACAGGGTATTTAATTTCGCGCGCAACTTCTACAGCTTGTTCATAGCTTTCTAATAATCCATCAGATCCCGGAACAACAGGAACACCTGCTTCTTTCATTGTTGCTTTTGCATTTGCTTTATCTCCCATACGGTCGATATTGTCAGCAGGAGCACCAATAAATTTGATTCCGTTTGATTGACAAATTTTAGAGAAAGTAGAATTTTCAGATAAGAATCCATAACCTGGGTGAATAGCATCCGCGTCTGTAATTTCAGCAGCCGCGATGATGTTAGCCATTTTTAGGTATGAATCTTTACTTGGAGCAGGACCAATACACACGGCTTCGTCAGCGAAACGCACGTGTAAAGATGTTTCGTCTGCTTTAGAGTAAACAGCAACCGTTTTGATTCCCATTTCTTTTGCTGTACGTATAATACGCATAGCGATTTCACCTCTATTAGCGATTAATATCTTTTTAAACATAGTTTTTATTCTAAGAAAAAATAAAATTAAGCTGGATCAACTAAGAATAATGGTTGATCGTACTCAACTGGACTAGCGTCGTCAACTAAGATTTTAACGATTTTTCCAGAAACTTCAGATTCGATTTCGTTGAATAATTTCATTGCTTCAACAATACATAATACTTTTCCAGGAGCGATAGAATCACCAACACCTACGAAAGGCTCTTTACCTGGTCCAGCAGAACGGTAGAAAGTACCGATCATTGGAGATTTAACTGTAATTAAATTACTGTTTTCTTCTTCTGTTTGTGATGTAGAGTTATTTGCTGGTGCAGCAGCTGGCGCTTGTGGCGCTGCAGTTTGTGCTACAGGAGCTTGTGGTACATAAAATTGTTGAGATGCAACTTGTGCAGGAACGCTGGCTAAAGTTTTGATTTTGATTTCAATGTCATCTTGTTTGATGCTAACTTCAGCAACTTCTGCTTTTGATACGAATCTAATTAAATTTTGAATGTCTTTAATGTCCATATAATGCGGTTTTTTATTTGACCTTTT
>RRZT010373717.1_pt1 | contig 13851 bp, 14 predicted proteins | sample 2165551 | NCBI WGS metagenome assembly RRZT01 (sample SAMN10456910, study PRJNA506462) | wastewater metagenome | biome: wastewater; feature: sludge; material: wastewater sludge; isolation source: wastewater sludge with Escherichia coli K12::gfp cells carrying plasmid... | place: USA: Moscow, Idaho... | reverse complement strand
CCGAGGGAACCAGGTTCGTTGTCTGCCATCGACGGAGACGGGGGTGCCAGAGGGCGTGCACGGATGGGGCGTCCGGTTCGGGGCTGGGTTGGGCGCCTGCTGGCGGTGGGGCGGTGCATTCAGGACGCGGCGGCGCTCGCTCCGGGCAGGGTTGGGCACCCGCTGGAGGTGGGGCGGTGCACTCGGGGGGCGTTCTGCTCGAGGTTGGGCGCCGTTGAGCGAGTGCCGTCGCCCGCGTCGCGCAGTGTGTCGCGGGCTGTGAGCGCCTGGGCGCGAACCGGCCACCACCTCGATCAGCGGACGATGATCGACTGCAGCTCACCGACCTTGAGCGACCTGGTCGAGGTGCGATCCATCGTCAAGCGTCCACTGAACTCACCCGCAGACCACCGGATCACCCAGTGACCCGTCGCCGTGATCGTGTGCTGCTGACCCTTCGGCGACGGCATCTGATACACGTGACCGCAGTTCGGCGACGGCGTCGCCAGCGCAACCCCCTCCGGATAGGGCGCCGGGTCCACACAGCGCAGCACCACGCCGTCGCCCATCTCAAAGACAAGCTCCTCCAACTCGGCCCGCAACGTCAGCGTCGCAGCCGGGTAGGCCCGCGAAATCGACGCCGTGCTCGCCGTGCCCGACCAAATCCACAACGGATAACCCACCACAGCCATGTTCCACTTGTTCACCGACGGATCCGGACCCACCATCACCTCAGGCGTCGGCAGCTGCAGCTCCGCGACGAGCTCGGTGAGATGGTCATCAATCGTCTCCTGAACACTGACACCACGACACGTCCGCTGCGCCTCAGGATCAGGAACACCGTTGATCATCGCGTCGCCCAAACACAGCGTCAACCGCTCGTAAGCCAGCCGATCACGCGTCTGCCGCTCCTCAAGCGTCAGCCTGCCAACAGGCCTGGACGCCGCCCCAACCGACTGCGACTCACCACCTCCGCTGCCGGACACCACACACTTCCAGGTGATCCACGTTTTGCCCGCGCCGCCGTTCGTCTCTACCTTCTGGTAGGCGTGTCCGGGTGGGCACACCCCGCCGAAGGCCATCGGAGCGCTCACTCCCAGCACATCGAGGGTGGCCGCCATCAGAGCGCACACAAGCAGCCGCCTCAGCACTTGTCGACCGCCCTGCTGGACATCTCCCACAGTCTGAGAGCGCCAGCCTCACGTCTCAAAGAAAAGTCGAAGTGAACAAGCTTCCCGAGCTCGTCCGGTGCTCCTGAGGACTTGTTCATTGACTTGCGACCATCCACACACGTCCTGACGGAAACGAGTGAACCCTGGTGAACGACGGCAGGCAGCACCGTCACGGCCACGATGGGTGGAATGGGCGCATACGATGCCCTGGCGTCTCGAAGTACCGAGTACAGCGTCTCTCTGTCCTCCAGGTACGGTCCGGCAGCGACTGATCGCAGAGTGTCGGAAACAAAGGCGATCCGCCAGTCAGACTGCAGCCGCAGGTCCTCGGTGAGCCCCTTCCGCACGACGGCCTCAGCCTCGGCGTACAGGGCGGCCTGCTCCACCTGGTCGCGGTGCTGCTTCTCGGTGCACGGATGCGCGACACCGCCGGGCTTGCCCTCCGGCGTACACATCCAACTCGGCGCAGCCGACGAAGGACTCACGCTCACCTGCGGCGTGCCGGTCGGCGTCGACGACCCGCCCGGCACACACCCCGACAACGCCATCACCGCAGCCACCACCGCCACGGCGCACATCCTGGTCACGCTCATCGACTCCCCCTCCGAATCGCCCCGCGCGCCAGTCTCACACGCCCCCAGAGCCGAACGGGACCCCGTCCAACAAATCTGTGGATAACTTCGACCACCGCTGGCGTTCATCCACAGGACGGCAGAGGGACGGCCGCGTGAGGGTCTGCCGAGATAAAGGCGTCCCGGGTCAAGCTCGCTTCCACCTCAACCCCACGGTGCCGGAGAAGGGAGTCGAACCCTCACACCTCTCGGTACTGGTACCTAAAACCAGCGTGTCTGCCATTCCACCACTCCGGCGCGCGGGCCAGTCTAGGGCGTCCCGTCGGCCTCCCCCCGAGCCGCCGCTCACGCATCCCACCCGGGCCCCGCCGGGTCGGCGGGGCTTCCATCGGATGAACGCGTCTCGGCCAACACCAACGCCGGGTCATCCAACGCGAACGTCCGCACCGGACCCGGACCGGTCTCGGCCGTCTCGAACCGCACCGTGACGCGTCCGAGCCCGGCACCCCACACCCACCCGTCGCCGTACTCGGCGTGCCACACGTCGGCACCCGGGGTGAACGTCGGCGTCCACCTCGGCCTCGGGGACGCCAATCGTGCCGCTTCCTCCACCACCGGCCCGGACGGCTCCACCTCGAACAGCTCCTCCTGCGCGGCGGCGGTGAACCCCGCCACGCCCACCCCCAGCAGCCGGACGCCTCCGCGCACGTCGATCCCGTCCAGCAGGGCGCGGGCGAGGCGTCCGATCACCTCGGGACGATCGGTCGCCCCGTGCAGCGTCTGCGACCGGGACAGGATCGAGAAGTCGGGCAGTTTCACCTTCAGCGTCACCGTCCGCGCGAACAGCCCGCTCCGCGTGAGCCGGTCGGCGACGATCCGGGCGTCCCGCTCGACGATCCCGGCCAACTCCCCCCGGTCGGAAACGTCGTGCTCGAACGTGTCCTCCACCGAGATCGACTTCGCCTCCCGCTCCGCCACGACCGGCCGATCGTCACGCGCCCACGCCAGCGCATGCACCCACTCCCCCTGCGCGCGCCCAAGTTCCCGGACCAGCTCGTTGTGGCTCAGCTTGCGCAGGTCCGCGACCGTCACCACGCCCAACCGGGTCAGCCGATCCATCGTCGCCGGCCCCACCCCCGGTATTGCCCGCGCCGGCAGCCCCGCGATCGTCTCCACCTCGGTGCCCGGCGCCACCACGTGGACGCCGTCCGGCTTCGCCAGCTCCGAGGCCACCTTGGCGATGAACTTGCTCGATCCGATGCCGACCGATGCCGTCAGCCCGCCGGTCTGCTCCCGTACCCGGGCCCGGATCCCCTCCGCCAACCGCCTCACGGCGTCCACCGAGAAGTCGGACGCCTCTCCCGCCGCCAGGTCGACGAACGCCTCGTCGAGGCTCAGCGGTTCGACCAGCGGCGACACGTCGCGCAGGATGCCCATCACGATCGCGGACGCCGCCCGGTACGCTCGGAACCGGCCTGACAGGAAGGCCGCGTGCGGGCATAGACGGCGCGCCTCGTGCGTCGGCATGGCCGACCCGACTCCGAACTTCCGCGCCTCGTAGGACGCCGTCGACACGACCCCGCGCTGCCCCACCCCGCCCACGATCACCGGCTTGCCGCGCAACGAGGGCTTGTCGCGCTGCTCGACGGCGGCGAAGAATGCGTCGAGATCGAGGTGCAGGATCGACGCGGTGGGCCTCACGTCGCGAGCCTACCCAGCACGGTTAGGGTCGAGGTCGTGAACACCCGACCGCACCCGCTCTTCGTCGCGGCCGCCGTGCCGGGACTGCTCCACGGCGCCGCCAGCCTCTACTGGGCGACCGGCGGCCTGTGGCTCGCCGGTCTGTTGCCGTTGACCGACCGGATGGGCGCGATCGGGCACGCAGCCATCTGGGATCCCCTGTTCATCGTCTGGGGTGCGCTGCTGCTCGCGGCGCTGGCCCGCACCCGCCCGGCACGTCAATCGGTCGGTGCGACACGCTCGTAGCCCACGAAGTCGAACTCCTCCCGCGGCTCCCGACGCACCTCGCGCCACTGGGCCGGGTCGACGTCAGGGAACGTCACCGAGCCCTCCGCGTCGGCGTGCACCTCGGTCAGGTCGAGGTCGGTCAGCACCGGCCACGCCTCTCGGTACACCTGACCGCCGCCGGCGACGTAGATCGTGTCATCGAGCGTCCGCGCCAGCGCAAGCGCCTCCTCCACCGAGGACGCCGCATAACCGGTCGCGCGTCCGTCGGTGGGGAGCGTGACCAGTTCCGGACGCCGCGTCACGACGATGGTGGTGCGGCCCGGCAGCCAGCGGCCGATCGCGTCGTGCGTGCCGCGTCCCATGATCATCGGATGCCCCTGCGTCACCGCCTTGTAGCGGGCCCAGTCGTCGGCGAACTCGAACGGCTGCTTCTCACCGTCGCCGATGACTCCGTTGGCCGCCACGATGGCGATGGCGATGATGCGCACAGCTTGCTCCTGCGGTTGGCGTCCGAGACGGCCGACGTGGTCGCAGACCACGCCGAGCACCCGCGGGTCGGCGAGCGGCCGGAAGTGGCCCACGGCGTCCAGCGTGACGTTGAGCCCGCCGTCGAGGTGCGAACCCTCGGGGATCATCTCATCCCACCTCGTCGCCAGCGACACGATGCGGGCGTTCACCGACCGCTCGGCCGACAGCGCCACCAGGTCGACGTGCGTCGGGTCGAACAGGCCCAGATCGGTGCGGGCCAGCCAGCGACGCATCAGCCGCGAGCCCGTGAACGGCGTGCAGACCGTGACCATGCCGATCACCCGCTCCGACGCCAGCATCACCCGCTTGCCGATCAGCCCGCCCTTGCTGTGCCCCACCAGCACGACCCCGCGCAGGTCCCGTTCGGCGAGCAGGTCGAGCACGATCCGTCGGGACGCCGCCAGCGTCCGCCTGTTGAACCCGAGCCGGTCGACGGTGTGGACGTCGTGTCCTGCGGCGCGCAGCGCAGCGACCAGCTCGCGCAGGAACCGCGGCCGCTCGTAGATACCCGGCAGCAGCACCACTGGCGCTGCCGTGTCGGACGCCGGCGCACCCGAGGTGCCCGGCGCCGTGTCGGCGTCCGCAACCCGGACGCCGGGCCCGCCGCGCAGCGGGGGGCCGAGCACGGCGTCCACCCAGCGCCAGATCGCCCACCACCAGTCGGTGACGGCAACGACGAGCCGCTGGGGCGTCCGCATCGCTACACGACCCCGGCCGTTCCGACGCCGATGAAGCCGAGGATCTCTTCGGCCAGCTCGGCGGTGTGGTCGGTGATCACCATGTGCGAGGCGCCCTCGATCACGACGGCGCGGGCGCGGGGGTGCTGGCGGGCGAGAAAGTGAAGCCAGTCCTCCGGCGAGGTCGCGTCATGCTCGCCGGACACCAGCAGCACCTCGCCGCCCACGCCGACGATGCGATCTTCGGTCTGGTAGGCGAGCAGGTTGGGCAGGGTTTCGGTGAACCAAGTGGGTCCGCAGACGGCGTACGCGGCGAGCGCGTTGGCCGACGTCTTGAGCGTCTCGTGGCGCGCCGAACGGGAAAACCGCAGGTCAAGCGCCGGAAACGTGCGCTGGTCGACGGTCACGATCGGCCCAACCAGCACGGCGTGGCTCGCCAGCCCGCCGTGCGTGGCGAGCAGTTCGGTGACGATCTGGCTGCCCATCGAATGCCCGACGATCACGGGATTCTCAAGGTGGAGCGCGTTCAGCGTGCGGCGGACCACCTCGGCGAAATCGGCGGTGCGGAGCCGCCGGCGCGGACGCGGCACCCCACCGAAACCGGGCAGATCGAACATGAGGACGCGCCCGTGCTTCGCCAGGATGGTGCAGAGCGGCACGAACGACGACGACGAGACCCCGAGCCCGTGGATCAGCACGAACGTCTCCTCGTCGGCCTCCTCAGCCTCGGCCGGACGCCGGTTCGACACCTCCGTGACGCGCACGTCGAGCCCGTCGAACGTGAAGTCGTACCGCTCGAACCGCTTCAGCCGCCGATCACGATGCACGAACCCCCGAATGCGACCCCCCATGCGTGCACTGCGACCCATGCAGCGCACCCTACCGGGGCCGACAGACAGGTTTCGTCCGCCGGTGTCCGGGCAGCTCAGAAGGGGTTCACCAGCGGCTCACCGCGTACGAACCGACCGGCCTCGGCGGCCATCATCCGCGCCGCACGCTCGGCGACCTGACGCGACGAACCGGCCAGGTGCGAGACGGCCATCACGTTCGGCATCGAGAGCAGCGGGTGATCGGCCGGCGGCGGCTCGGGCAGAAACACGTCGAGTGCCGCACCCGACAGGTGACCGCTGCGCAACGCCTCGACGAGGGCGTCGGTGTCGACGAGTTCGCCACGGGCGCTGTTCACGAAGTAGGTGCCGGGCCGCATCAGCGCGAACGTGTCGGCGTTGAACATGCCGCGCGTCTCGGGCGTGATCCGGGCGTGGGCGCTGACGATGTCGCAGCCCCCGAGCAGTTCGGCGAGGTCGGTGATCCGCTCGGCGCCGGACTCGGCGAACACGTCGTCGTCGACGTAAGGGTCAAAGGCGAGCACCTGGGTGCCGTAGGCACGCAGCAGCCGCGCCACCCGATGCCCGATCTGCCCCAGGCCGACCAGACCCACGGTCGAGCCGGCGAGTTCGCGTCCGGCCTTGTCGTAGCGGTACAGGTCGCCGGTCCAGGTGCCCGACCGCATGGCGTGCGTGCTGTAACCGATGCCGCGCGGGCCGATCACCATCACGGCCACGGCGTACTCGGCGACGGCGACGGCGTTGCGTCCCGGCAGGTTCACCATCGTGACGCCGCGCTCTCGCAGGGCGGCCACGTTGACGTTGGTGGGCCCGCCACGCGGAACGGCGAGCAGCCGCAGGGAGTCGGCGGCGTCCAGCACCTTCCTGGTGACCGGCGCGACGTGGTTGACCCACAGGTCGACCCCGGGAACGAGGTCGACGAGGATGTCCTCGTCGCCGACGAACTCGCGCACCTCGTCGTTGAACACGAACGGGTCGGTGGGCCAGTTGGTGGCGCTCGTGACGAACTCGTGGCCCTCGCCGAGCTCACTGGTGAGCGCGGCCACCATGGCATCGGGGGTGATGAACGCGTCGCCGGTGCACAGGATCTTCATCAGGCTGACGCTAGCCCCAACCACGCCACCGCGCACCTGTCAGACCGCGATCGGCGCCTTGATGCCCGGGTGCGGGTCGTAGCCGACCACCTCAATGTCGCCCAGCTCGAACGCGTCGAGCTCGGTCACGGCCGGGTTGAGCCGCAGCTCGGGCAGCGGACGCGGCTCTCGGGCCAACTGCAGCCTGGCCTGGTCGAGGTGGTTGGCGTACAGGTGGGCGTCGCCGAAGGTGTGCACGAAGTCGCCGAGCTGCAGCCCGGTCACCTGGGCGACCATGTGGGTCAGCAGGGCGTAGGAGGCGATGTTGAACGGCACCCCCAGGAAGATGTCGGCCGATCGCTGGTAGAGCTGGCACGACAGCCGGCCGTCGGCGACGTAAAACTGGAACAGGGCGTGGCAGGGCGGCAGGGCCATGTCGTCGACCTCGGCCACGTTCCACGCCGACACGATGTGGCGCCGCGAGTCGGGGTTGTGCCGAATTGACTCGACGACCTTCGCGATCTGGTCGATGTGGCGTCCATCAGGCGTCGGCCACGAGCGCCACTGCGAGCCATACACCGGACCGAGGTCGCCGTTCTCGTCGGCCCACTCGTCCCAGATCGTGATGCCGTTCTCGTGCAGCCAGCCGATGTTGGTCGACCCGCGCAGGAACCACAGCAGCTCGCCGAAGATCGAGCGGGTGTGCAGCTTCTTGGTGGTCAGCAGCGGGAATCCCTCGGACAGGTCGAACCGCATCTGGTGGCCGAAGACGCTGCGGGTGCCCGTTCCGGTGCGGTCGGACTTCACCACGCCGTTCTCGAGCACGTGCCCCAGCAGATCGAGATACTGCTTCACCGCTCCTCCTCCACCAGTTCTGCGATGGCGTCGACCATGGCCCGGACGGCCTGCCCGCGGTGGCTGATCGCGTCTTTGGCCTCGGGGCTGAGCTGGCCGTTGGTGACCGTCTGCCCGTCGGCGATGAACGCCGGATCGTAGCCGAACCCGTTACTGCCCCGCGGCTCGCCGCAGAGGCGTCCGGGCATGTCACGGCGCAGCACGTGCTCGCGGCCGTCGGGCAGCACGAGCGCCATGGCGCACACGAACTGCGCCCCACGGCGCGGGTCGGGCACGTCGCTGATCTGGCGCAGCAGCAGCTCCAGATTGTCGGTGTCGGACGCCGCGGGCCCGGCCCAGCGCGCCGACCGCACCCCGGGCATGCCGTTGAGGACGTCGACCGCGATGCCCGAGTCGTCGGCCAACCCGGCCAGTCCGGTGGCGGCCACGCAGGCGCGCGCCTTCAGCAGGGCGTTGCCCTCGAAGGTGTCCTCGGTCTCGGCGGGCTCGGGGTAGGACGCCACGTCAGCAAGCCCCACCACCTCGACCTCCAGCCCGGACGCCGCCACGATGCGCCGCAACTCGGCGAGTTTCTTGGCGTTGTGGGTGGCCAGCACAACTCTCATCGGGCGAGCGACTCCACCTGGAGGTTCGTCAGCTCGGCGCAGCCTGCGACGCCGAGGTCGAGCAGTTCGTCGAGGACGCCGCGTCCGAAAGGAAGTCCTTCGGCGGTGCCCTGAACTTCGACGAAATCGCCGGTGCCTGTGCAGACCACGTTGAGGTCGACCTCGGCGGTCGAGTCTTCGGAGTAGTCGAGGTCGAGCAGAGGCGTCCCGCCGACCACGCCGACCGACACTGCGGCGACCGAGCCGAGCAGCGGCTCGCCGGCCAGCGCGTCACGCGCGCGGAGCCACGACACCGCGTCGGCCAGGGCGACGTAGGCGCCGGTGATGGACGCGGTGCGCGTTCCCCCGTCGGCCTGCAGGACGTCGCAGTCGAGCACGATCGTGTTCTCGCCCAGCGCCCGGTAGTCGATGACTGAACGCAGCGCTCGCCCGATCAGGCGACTGATCTCGTGGGTGCGGCCGCCGATACGGCCCTTCACCGACTCCCGGTCGCTGCGGTCATGGGTGGCGCGCGGCAGCATCGAGTACTCGCTGGTCACCCAGCCGAGGCCGGAGCCCTTGCGCCAGCGCGGCACGCCCTGGGTGACCGACGCCGCCACCAGCACGCGCGTCTTGCCGAACTCGACCAGCACCGACCCTTCGGCATGGTCGAGCCAGCTACGGGTGATGCGGACCGGACGCAGCGCGTCGGGCGCGCGGCCGTCATTGCGAATCTCAGGCATGCGCCCAGCCTATCGGGGGCGTCCGACAGTTCTGGACGCGGCGTCCGGGAGCCGCGGCGTCCGGGTTCGTCGGCTCAGGGAGCGACCGCAAACACCTGCTCGACGTGGTCGACGAAGCTGCCGACCAGGCGGCGGCCGATGCCGGCGAACTTCTCGGGGCTGCCCGTGGTGAGGAACGTGCGGGACGCCTCGCGCGGACCGGGCTGGATCAGGTCGAGGTCGGTCAGCGTGACGTAGACCTCTTTGGCGCACTCCTCCGCCGAGGAGACCAGGGTCACGTCGTCGCCGAGCACGTAGGAGATGACGCCGGTCAGCATCGGGTAGTGGGTGCAGCCGAGAATCAGGGTGTCGACGTTGCCCCGCAGGGGGTTCAGGTAGCGCTCGGCCACCCCCAGCAGTTCGGGTCCGCCGGTGATGCCGCGCTCGACGTAGTCGACGAACTCCGGACACGGCTGGGTGGTCAGGTTCACGTTCGGCACCGCCGCGAACGCGTCATCGTAGGACCGCGACAGGGCCGTGGCCTCGGTGCAGATCACCCCGACGTCGCCGCACTTCGTGGCCCGCACCGCTCGACGGGCGGCCGGCAGGATCACCTCGATGACCGGCACCGAGTAACGCTCGCGGGCGTCACGCAGCACGGCGCTGGAGGCCGAGTTGCAGGCGATGACGAGCATCTTCACGCCCAGACCCATGAGGTAGTCGAGACACTCGAGCGCGTATTCGCGCACCTCCGGGATCGACTTGGAGCCGTACGGCGCACGGGCTGTGTCGCCGAGGTAGATGATGTCTTCGTTGGGAAGCTGATCCCACACGGCGCGGGCAACAGTCAGACCACCGAATCCGGAGTCGAAGATGCCGATCGGGGCGTCAGTGCTTCTCACAGCAGCAGTCTAGTGCCGCGGCCTCTGCGCTGGGACCGTGACTTTCGCTACCGACGCCCGAGCGTCAACGCCACGAGCACGGGGCCGACTCGCGCAGACGAGGGTCCGTCGGCGCCGCACCCCGGCGTCCCGGACTCGGTGCCAGACGCGCAGCTGCCGCACCCGCCGCCGGGGCAACCCATCGCCAACTCGCGTGCGTCGAGGCGTCCGAGTCGCACTAGGTGGGCCACGCCGGCGTCCACGAGATCGCGAGGCAGCCCCGTGCGTGACTGCACCTCGACGAGCGAGGACGCCCCGCCCTCGAACGCCGCCAACACCGCGGCCAGCGGGCCGCTCACCACAGCAGCACCCCGACCTGGAAGACCACCACGGCGAGCGCGTACGCCACCACCAACTGCAGTGCGATGCCGAAGAGGGTCCAGCGCAGACCGATCTCGCGACGCTGCGCCGCGAGCGTCGCCACGCACGGGGTGTAGGCCAGCAGGAACACCATGAACGCCACCACCGCCGGCAGCGGATGCCCGCCGGACGACGCGGCGAACTCCGCCTGGATGCGGGCCCCCAGCTCGGCCACCGGCTGCCCGGCGGTCGGGTCGGCTACCGCGTAGGTCTGCGCCCACGACGAGATCACGGCCTCCTTCGCCACGAAGCCCACCACCAGCGCCGACACCGTCTGCCACGACGCGAACCCGGCCGGCCCGAACACCGGCGTGATCGCCGACGCCATCGCCGCGTACAGCGACTGCTCCACCGGCACCTGGCCGAACGCTGCCACCGGCACCGCAGGGATCGCCTGCAGCAGCCACACCACGCACACGGTGGCGACGATGATGCCCGACGCCGTGTGCAGGAAGCCCGCCAGCCGCGTCCACGCCACCGACGCCGTCAGGCGCAGCGTCGGCCATTGGTAGGCGGGCAGGTCGAGCACGAGCGGCTCGGCACCCATCGCCCGCCACAGCGTCGAACGCAGCAGCAGCCCGACGCCGATGACGCACACGATCGACGCCAGGTACATCGCGAACACGGCCGTGCCCGCGGCGTCCGGGAAGAACACCCCGGCCAGCATCACGTACACCGTCAACCTGGCCGTGCACGACGTGAACGGCACGAGCAGCGCCGTGAGGATCCGCTGGCGGCTGTCCCCCAGAATCCGGGTCGCGCTGATCGCAGGCACATTGCAGCCGAAGCCGACCACCAGGGGCAGGAACGCGCGACCGGGCAGCCCGATGCGGCGCATCAGCGAGTCGGTCACGACGGCGGCGCGCGCCATGTAGCCGGAGTCCTCCAGCACGGCGAGCAGCACGAACATCAGGGCCATCAGCGGCACGAACGTGAGCAGCATGCCGACGCCGGCGATCAGGCCGTTGACGACGAGCCCCTCCATCCAGGTTCCCGACCAGCCCACGGCCGCGAACGCGCCCAGCGCCAGGTCGGTGACGGGGCCCGAGAACAGGCCGTCGAGGGCGTCCTGCAGGGGTGCGGCGACGGTCGTCGTGACCTGGAACACGGCCCACATCACGAGCATGAAGATGGCCCCGCCGAGCCAGGGAGCGGTCACCCACCGGTCGATGCGGTCGGACAGTGTCACCCGGTCCTCGCCCGCGTCGCGGGCCTGCAGCAGGGCCGCCTCGACCCAGGTGAACCGTTCGTCCTCGGCCTCCAGCGGGTCGTCGGACGCCACCTCGCCCCGGGCGCGCGGCTCCGGGGCGGACGCGGTGAGGGCTTCCCGGACGGCGCCGGCCAGCGCCGCGAGGCCGGTTCGGCGCCGCGGGTCGACCGCCACCACCGGCGCACCCACCGCGGAGGCCAGCGCCGCGGCGTCCACCGTCACTCCCAGGTCGTCGGCGACGTCGTTCATGGTCAGGGCGATCACCACCCGCATCGAGCGCTCCCGAAGCTGGGCAACCAGATACAGGCTGCGCGCCAGGTGGGCGGCGTCGGCAGCCACGATGACGACGTCGGGACGTTCGGCATCCGGCACGGTGACCAGCAGGTCGCGGGTGAGCTGCTCGTCGGGGCTCAGCGGGTCGAGGCTGTAGGCGCCGGGCAGGTCGATCAGCGACCACTCGGTGGCCGCCGTCGAGCAGGTGCAGTCGTCGCACGAGCACGCCGTCTCGTCGGGACGCAGCCGCCATACCCCGCGCGCCACCTCGACCGTGGTGCCGGGCCAGTTGCCGGTGGTGACCCGCAGGCCGGTCAGGGCGTTGAACAGGGTCGACTTGCCCACGTTGGGCGCACCGGCGAGCGCGATGACGGGGGCGTCCACGCCGGCGTCCTGCGCCGCCGGGGGTCGACAGCACGCCTTCGCCGAGAGCGGGGCAGCGAGCGGCAGTATCGGACGCCGCGCCGGGGCCTCGGCGCTCATCGCACCTGCTCTGCGAGCAGGCCGCGCAGCACGTCGCGGCCCAGCGCGAGCCGCGAGCCGGCGACGTGGACGAGGCGTCCGCCACCGGCCAGCCGCTGGATGACGCTGACCTGGACGCCGGGCCGCAGCCCCAAGGTTCGCAGTCGCTGCCCGGCACTGCCGGGCACGTCGGCCGACACGAGGGTGCCGGTCGCGTGCAGCGGGAGCACGTCCAACGACACGGGACCATTCATGTAGGCGAGCCTAACCTCACTGACGCTGCCGGCGGACCGCAGCCTTGGGCGTCCACGATTCGGACCACCTGCGACGTCCAGACCTCTGGCGGATCCGGCGCCGAAGGCGCACGATGGGGTGCATGGCCTCGGCTCTGCCGAGCGGACGCCCCGGACCCCGAGGTCGCGCACAGGCCACACCCTCGAACCAGCGGGCGCAAGCCCGGCAGCGGGCGTCCAACCGGACGCCGGGCCTGGCGGTGTTCGCCGGCGTCCTCGTCTCCTACAAGTCCGGTGGCCACCTGAACGCCGCCGTCACCCTCGGCATCGTCGCGAGCGGCGCGAAGGAGTTCGTGCCGGGCATCCCCGTGGACGCGGCGTCCATCAGCGTCTACCTGGTCGCGCAGCTCATCGCCGCCTTCATCGGTGCTGTTCTGGCCTGGGCCGCCTACAAGAAGCAGTACGACGCCGCCGAGAACCAGGGTGCGATCCTGGCGTCCTTCTCGACCGGCCCCGAGATCCGCAGCTACGGCTGGAACCTCGTCACCGAGGTCCTCGGCACCTTCGTGCTGGTGTTCGTAGTGCTCGCCGCCGGCCACTGGGGCGACTCGGCGACGAAGACGCCGGTCGGGCTCGGCTGGCTCGGTGCCCTCGGTGTGGCCCTGCTGGTCGTGAGCATCGGCGCGTCGCTCGGCGGGCCGACCGGCTACGCCATCAACCCCGGTCGCGACATCATGCCCCGCCTGGCCCACGCGATCCTGCCGATCCCCGGCAAGGGCCCCTCGGACTGGTCGTACTCATGGGTTTCCGGTCGTCGGGCCGCTCGTCGGCGGCGTCCTGGCCGGCCTTCTGGCGGGACCGCTCCTGCCCTGATTCCCTTGACCCTGCCGATCTGACACACTTCCCTCTACCAGCCCCAAACCTCAACAACGATGTGGAAGGACAACAATGGCTGACAAGTACGTTCTGGCTATCGATCAGGGCACCACGAGCTCCCGCGCGATCGTCTTCAATCACGAGGGCCGGATCGTCGGCTCCGGACAGAAGGAGCACGAGCAGATCTTCCCGCGCGCCGGGTGGGTCGAGCATGACGCCCAGGAGATCTGGACGAACATCCGCGAGGTCGTCGGCCTCGCCCTGGCCCACGCCCAGGTGAACAAGGACGCACTCGCCGCGGTCGGCGTCACCAACCAGCGCGAAACCACGCTGGTGTGGAACAAGGAGACCGGCGAGCCCGTCTACAACGCGATCGTCTGGCAGGACACCCGCACCGCCAAGATCGTCGACGAGCTGGGTGGTGGCGATCAGGACAAGTACAAGTCGCGTGTCGGCCTGCCGCTCGCGACCTACTTCTCGGGCCCGAAGGTGAAGTGGATCCTCGACAACGTCGAGGG
>RRZT010301357.1_pt1 | contig 13851 bp, 14 predicted proteins | sample 2165551 | NCBI WGS metagenome assembly RRZT01 (sample SAMN10456910, study PRJNA506462) | wastewater metagenome | biome: wastewater; feature: sludge; material: wastewater sludge; isolation source: wastewater sludge with Escherichia coli K12::gfp cells carrying plasmid... | place: USA: Moscow, Idaho... | reverse complement strand
TGGCAGGAGCGTCCGGTGGCTTCATTCCGTGGAAACGGGGCGTTCGCCGGCCGGCGGCGCGAGGGTCACGCCGGCCACCTGATGGCGGGCCAGAGCCTCGGCGACGAAGCCGCTGGCTTTCATGCTTTCGACGAATTCGTGCAGCCGGGCGGCGGCGGCTTCGCCGCGTGCGCGCGGCAGGCCCATCGCCTGGCGGATGACCATGAAGCGTCCGGGCAGCAGGCGCAGGCCCGGGCGGCGGGCTGCGTCGCCTTCGAGCTGTTGGCGGACGCCGGCAGCGACGTCGGCCCCGCGTTCGAGGAACTGTTCGACGACAACCTGAGAGTTGGGGGCACGGACGAGTTCTGCCGCCGTGATCGCGCGGCTGAGGTAAAGGTCGTAGGCGCTGCCCTGGCCGACCACGATGCGGTGGCCGGCGCGGTCGACTTCTTCGTTGCAGGTCAGCGGCGAAGCCTCGCGGACGAGGTAGCAGCCTTCGATCTGGATGTACGGGGCAGTAAAGGCGATGTCCTGGCCGCGCTGCGGGTCGATGGCGAAGAAGCCGACGTCGGCTCGCGCTTCACTGACGGCTTCGACCGAGCGCCCAGCGGTGTCGAAGACCACCAGTTCGAGCGGCACGCCCAGGCGCTCGGCGAGGGCGTGCGCCAGGTCGACCGAGACGCCGAAAACTTCGCCGCTGCTGCCGTCGCGTCGGGCGAGCAGCGGATTGCCGAGGTTGATCGAGGCGCGCAGAATCCCTTGCGGGGCAAGGTCGGCGCAGGCGGCAGTGGCGGACATGGCGGCTCCTGAGGGGCGGTACGCGAAGCGGGTGTCGCGGCGAGGCGCACGCACCCGTCATTCAACCCTTCGACGATACTACGAAGCGGGTGCGCGTGGCGGTTTTTTTCGCCGCCACGGCGTCTCCGCGGCGGTCTTAACGGAGCGTCGAACTGATCCGCTTGATCCGGTTGAGCGTCGTCACGAGGTGCTTGCGCAGCTCGCGCGCGGCCTCGCGGTTGCGACCTTTCTCCAGCAGCTCGAGGACGTGCAGGTGCTGCAGGCACTGTTCGCGGCAGTGGTCGCGGTTCTTGATCGAGCGGTAGGAAAGCAGGCGCCGGACGCGGTTGACGCGGCGGATGGTGTCGATGAAGAAGGGGTTGCCCGAGGCTTCGACCAGGGCTTCGTGGAATTCGACGCCGCGCTCGTGCAACTGGTCGGTGGCTTCGGTTTCGATGCCGCCTTGCAGGAGGCGCATTTCCGCTTCGCGGCAGCGTTCGAGGGTGATCGGGTCGAGCTTGTAACCCGGCTCGAGCAGTGCCGCCGGCTCGACGACGAGGCGCAGGCGATACGATTGCAGCAGGCTGTCGGGGGTGGTCAGCATGCTGGAGAACACCCAGCCGTAGCCCGGTTTCTTGATCGCCCAACCTTCCTGGCGGATGCGGCTCAAGACGCTCTGCAGCTGCGAGTTGGTCAGGTCGTAGCGGTTCTTGAGCAGGGTTTCCGAGAATTCGTTCGGCAGGCTGCCGTCGAGCAGGTCGTCGGCGATCCGGAGGTAGGCCTGGGTGACGATGCTCGATTCTGACAGGCCCAATTGCTCGGTGAGCACCGAGGTGGGGTGTTGCAGGGCCTGGGCGACAAAGTAGCCGCGGTTCGGCTCGCGGCGCAGGATGCCCTTTTCGTGCAGGAGCTTGAGCGCCTCGTTGATCGGCGAACGCGAGACGTGCAGGAAGTCCGCGAGGCGTTGGGCGGGCAGGTGGCTGCCGGCGTCGAGCTTCTCTGTACGGATGTAGTCGACGATCTGGATGGCGATGGGTTTTTCAGTTTTCATGGCAAGAAGTGGTATGCAGGCGTTGGCGGCGTTTCGTCCCACGATGTCCTGGCTTCGTCCTGCGGGCGTTAAGGGGCACGCAAGCGAATGATCCGGCGTCGTTTTTTGTGTGTTTCCGGACGGTCGTCGTCTAATGGTGTTGTTTAGGTTTTTGGGTGATGCATTTTTGCATAACTGAGGAATAACGTGCAATAAACTTGGCGATTGTCATCATTCGTTTCCGCGAAGTGAAAAATGATCCGGCCGCGGGCTCAAAATTTTCGTCTTGATGCAAAAGGGTTTTAAGGCGCAGGCCTGTCCGGTCAAGCGTTTGATCGTTAAGTCTTAATCTATTCCATTAGGCATATTGATCGGATGTCCCCTGAGGGCGAGGCAGTATTTTTGGGGGCGGCACGCGTTGCACTGGTGAAAGTGCTTGTCTAGTCTTGGTGTGCAAAAGGCGGTGGCAAGGAGGAGGGCGGGCGATGCGCGGATGGTGTCTGATGGTCGTGGTGTTGCAGGGGCTGTTGCTCGGCCCGTGCATGGCCGCGGATTGGCGGGTCGGAGTCGACCAGGGCTTTCGCGAGCCGCGCCTCGGCATCGGTTTTGCGAGCCCCGAGCTGCGCAGCGAATTCGCGGCGGACGATCTGCCCGGGCTCGACTCTCCGCTGGTCGTCGGCGGGCAGCGGACCTTGTTGGAAATGCTGGTGATCGGCACCGTTCTGCGCCGGGTGGATCCAGATGCCAGGATCGTGCTCGTGCCACTTTCCAACATTCGCCGCGGGATCGTGCTGCTGCAGGCCCAAGGGCTCGAATTGCTCGGGCAGACCTTGACCGACGGCGACGTTGAGCTCAATCGCGACAAAAACCAACGGATCAGCGGCATGTTGCGCAGCCCGCCGTTGATCCGGCGTAACGAATTCGAGATGGGCGTTTTCTCGACTGCCGAACGGCAGCCCGTCTTGGCGATCACGGATCCGGCGGCGTTCCGAGCCTTGCGCGGGGTGACCGTCGCCAGCTGGGCGGGAGATTTGGCCCTGATGCAACGCATCGTTGGCGATCGGATCGTAACTGTGCCGCGTCGCGACATGATCGCCCCCGCCATTGCCAATGGGCGCGGCGATTTCACTTTCTCTTTCCTGAGTGAGCCGGTGGTGACCCGCATCGGCGGCGAGCTGTTGCGCATCCCCGGATTCAAGGTGAGGCTGCCCGACGAGCGCGCCTTCTATATTGGAACGCATCGACGGGACCTCCTGCGCGCGTTCGAGGCGGCGTTCGCCGAATGGCGGGCGCACCGGCCCGACGCGCTGGTCGAGGCGCTGACCCGGGCCGGGACCATTTCGCCCGAATATCGCAACTGGATCGACCTGGCGCCCGCAGCGCCCTAGGCGCTTCGCCCCGGGACGCGAGCGCTCCTGCTCCGGTATCATGGCGGTGTCCATCTTCGCTTCCCGAGTGCCGTGACCGAAAAGACGAACCGTCGCTGTCGCGACCTTCCCCGCTGGCTTCACCGTTGCGGCGCCTGTGTCGCGCTGGCCTTGCTGTTGCCGTCCGTGGCGCTGCCCTTCGGCGCCGAGGACCTGCCCGACCTGGGTGAATCGGCGCGCGCCGAAATGCCGCAGCAGCTCGAACGGCGGATCGGCGAGAGCATCATGAACGACATCCGCCTGCGCGAATCGACCTACATCGACGATCCGGACGTCAACGATTACCTCGCCCGCCTGGGCGGGAAACTCGTCGAAGCGAGCTCCAGCCCGTCCGGCGACTTTCATTTCTTCGCCCTGCGCGACCCTTCGATCAACGCCTTCGCCATGTTCGGCGGCTACATCGGCGTCAACAGCGGCACCCTGCTCTCGTCGCAGTCGGAGTCCGAACTGGCCGGAGTGATCGCGCATGAAATCGCGCACATCACCCAAAGCCATCTTGCCCGCCAGATCGCGCGCGAGAAGCAGAACACCATCCCGATGATGGTGGCGATGGCGATGGGGATTCTCGCCGCGCGCTCCAACGCCAACGTCGGCGCCGCGACGGTGGCCGCGACCCAGGCCGGCGCCATCCAGTCCTACCTTGCCTACAGCCGCGACTTCGAGCGCGAGGCCGACCGCATGGGCTACCAGACGCTCGACAAGGCCGGCTTCGACGTGCGCGGCATGGGCGATTTCTTCGACCGTCTGCAGAAAGCCGGGCGGCTCTACGACTACAACGCGCCGGTCTACCTGCGTTCGCATCCGATGACCCTGGAGCGGATGTCGGACATGCAAAGCCGGGCGCAGGACGCGCCCTACCGGCAGGTGGTCAGCAGCCTTGATTTCCATCTCATCCGCGCCAAGCTCAAGGCCCAGAGCGGGACGCCGAGCGAAGCGATCCGCGAGTTCTCCAACCAGCTGCGGGAAAAGAAATACGCCTCGCTGCCGGCGGTGCATTACGGGCTGGCGGTGGCCCACATGCGCAACCAGGATGTCGCGGCGGCGCAGCGCGAGGTGGACACCCTGCGCACGCTCAAGGCCGCGTCCTCTTCGCCGATCCTTTACGCGCTGGCCGCCGAAGTGCGTGCCGCGCAGGGCGATTTCGAAGGTGCGCAAAGCCTCTACCGGGACGGCATGCAGCGCTATCCGCAGGCCAAGGCCCTGGTGTATGGCTATGCCGAGGCGCTGTACGCAGCCAAGCAGTACGAGAAGGCGCAGCTCTTTCTCGACAATCAGCTGCAGCTGAGGCCCTCGGATTACAAGCTGCACGGCCTGCAGGCGCGCAACTACGCGGCGCAGGGCAAACGCCTGCAGCAGCATCGCGCGCAGGCCGAGTTCTACATGCTGCAAGGGCAGTTGGGGCAGGCCGTCGAACAGTTGCAATACGCGCAGCAGGCGACCGACGGCAACTTTTACGAGCAGTCGGCGGTCGATGCCCGCCTGCGTGAACTGCGCCGCCTGCAGGCCGAGGAGGCCAAGCTCCGGCGCGGCGGACTCTAGCCTCCGGCCCCGCGTTCGCGCGGGCGCGCTTGACAGGGACGGTAGAATTTCCGTTTTCGAGAGGAGTATGAAAACGACCATGCACGCAGACCGCCAACTCGACGTTCAGGGCCTCAACTGCCCGTTGCCCATCCTGCGCACCAAGAAGGCGCTGGCTGAAATGGCCTCGGGCGAACTGCTGCACGTGCTGGCTACCGATCCGGGCGCGGTGAAGGATTTTCACGCCTTCGCCAAGCAGACCGGCAACGCGCTCGTCGAGAGCCGTGAAGACGGTCCGGTTTTCGAGTTCGTCTTCCGCCGTAAATAACCGTTTCCTCAGTTTTCCGCTTACCGACGCGCCGAAGTGCGTCGGCGGCCCTAACTTCGTTTCGTTGCCGCAGTCCATGCCGCTTCCCGATCCCTACGCCGATGCCCCCTTCGCCCCCTTCGCCCTCTTCGAGCGCGATGACGGCGGCGCCTGGCTGCTGAGCGGCCTGCAGGCGGCGCTCGATGTGGACCTCGCCGGCGAGGCCGATCCGGCGGGCGCTCTGGCCAGCCTGCTGGGCCGTCTGGAAGCGGCCTCCAGGCAGGGCGAGTGGGTGGCGCTGGCCGCCGATTACGCGCTTGGCGCGGCGTGCGATCCGGCTTTGCTGAACGTCGCGCACGGCGCACGCCGCTTGCGTGCCTGGCGTTTTGCCCACGCGCAGGCGCTGTCCGCCGAAGCGCTCGACGCCTGGCTGGCCGCGCGCCTCGCGGCCCTCTCCGAAGTCGAGCGCTGCGCTGGCGTCGCCGAGCTGACGCCAGCGCTCTCTGAGCCCGAGTACACGCCGCGCGTCGAGCAGGTGCAACGCTGGATCGCCGACGGCGAGTGCTACCAGATCAACCTCACCTTCCCGCTCGACCTCAAGGTTTACGGCCATCCGCTGGCGCTCTACACCGCCTTGCGCACTCGCCAGCCGGTGCGCTACGGCGCCTTCATCGCAGCGGGGGCGGGGCAGGCGACGCTGCTTTCGCGCTCGCCCGAACTCTTTTTCGAGCGCCAGGGCACGCGCGTCGTCACCCGGCCGATGAAGGGCACCGCGCCGCGCGGCGTCGATGCCGCCGATGACGAGGCGCGGCGCGTGGCCTTGCAGGCTTCGCCCAAGGAGCGGGCCGAGAACGTGATGATCGTCGACCTCTTGCGCAACGACCTCGGGCGGCTCGCCGCGCCGGGCAGCGTGCGCGTCGAGGCGCTGTGCGCGAGCGAGGCCTACCCGACGCTGTGGCAGATGGTGTCGACGGTCGCGGCCGAGTTGCCGGGGGTGTCGCTGTCCGAGATTTTTGCCGCGCTCTTTCCCTGCGGCTCGATCACCGGCGCGCCCAAAATCCGCGCCATGCAGCTCATCGACCGCCTGGAGGCGCGGCCGCGCGGCGTCTATACCGGCGCCATCGGCTACCTCGCGCCGGGCGGCGACTGCCGCTTTAACGTCGCCATCCGCACGCTCGAGATCGAGGCCGACGGGCGCGCGCAGCTGGGCGTCGGCAGCGGCATCGTGATCGACGCCGACCCGGCGCGCGAATACGCCGAGTGCCTCTTGAAAGCCCGTTTCCTGACAGGCTTCGATCCCGGCTTCCTGCTGATCGAAACGCTGCGCCTGGAAAACGGCGTCTATCCGCGCCTTGAAGGGCACCTCGCGCGCCTCGCCGCGTCGGCGCGGGCCCTGGGCTTTGCTGATGCCGAGGTGCAGGTGCGTGCGGCCTTGGCTGGCGTGGCACGGCAGGACTCCGCCGGCGTGCGGCGCGTGCGCCTGACGCTGGCGCACGACGGCAGCCTTGCCGTGACGCATGCCGCGCTGGTCGAAGAGGGCGGACGCGCCTGGCGTGCGGTGATCGCCCCCGAGCGTCTGCCGGACGGTGCGGGCGAAGCTTTCCTGCGCCGGCACAAAACCACGGTGCGCGGTGTTTACGACGCGGCGCTCGCCGGGCTGGCCGCCAGGCCCGACGCGGCGGAGGTCTTCGACGCGATTTTCCTCAACGCGCGCGGGGAAGTGTGCGAAGGCGCGCGCAGCACGGTTTTCGTCGAGCGCGAGGGCGTGCTGCTGACGCCGCCGCTTGCGAGTGGCTGTCTGGCCGGGGTCTTGCGCGCCGAGTTGCTGGCGAGTGGGCGGGCGGTCGAAGCGGTGCTCACCGAGGCCGAGCTGCGAACCGCGCCGGCGGTGTATCTGGGCAATGCCCTGCGCGGCCTGATGCGGGTGACGCTGGTCGAGTGAGTTTCAGTCACCGAGCACGGTGACGACGAGGCGCCGCCGGTGCGGCGTGCCGCGGTGTTCCCAGAGGTAAAGGCCTTGCCAGGTGCCGAGGCGCAACGCGCCGTCGCGGATCGGAAGGCTCAGCGCGCTGCCGGTGAGGGCGCTGCGCGCATGCGCCGCCATGTCGTCGGCGCCTTCGTCGCGGTGCCGGTAATCCGGGTCGCCGTCGGGCGCCCAGCGCCGGGCCAGCGTTTCGAGGTCGCGCCGCACGTCGGGGTCGGCGTTCTCGGTGAGCAGCAGCGAGGCGCTGGTGTGCAGGACGAAGACGTGGGCGAGGCCGCAGCGCACGCCCGCGGTGCGGACGATGCGCGCCACTTCCGGGGTGATGTCCTGCGTGCCGCGTCCGCGCGTCTCGACGACGAATTCGTCCTGATGTGCCATCGACCGGCGTTCAGCCCTTGCCGGTGCTGCCGAAGCCGCCCGCGCCGCGCTGGCTGGCGTCGAATTCGTCGACCACGTTGAAGGCCACTTGCACCACCGGAACGACGACGAGCTGCGCCAGGCGGTCGAGCGGGTTGAGGGTGAAGCTGTCCTTGCCGCGGTTCCACACCGAAACCATGATCTCGCCCTGGTAGTCCGAGTCGATCAGGCCGACGAGGTTGCCGAGCACGATGCCGTGTTTGTGGCCGAGGCCCGAGCGCGGCAGGATCATCGCTGCGAGGCCGGGGTCGGCGAGGTGCAGGGCCATGCCGGTCGGCACGAGGTGGGTCTCGCCCGGGTGGATGTGCATCGGCGCGGCGATGCAGGCGCGCAGGTCGAGGCCGGCCGAGCCGGGCGTGGCGTAGTGCGGCGGGTTGTCGGCAAGGCGCGGGTCGAGCAGGCGGACGTCGATACGGTGCATCAGTGTTTCTCCAGCATGAGGGCAATGTGCGCCACGAGGCGGCGCGAAAGTTCGAGTTTGCTGCCCGGCGGCAGCGGGGTTTCGCCGTGGGCGTCGAAGAGGACGAGGCGGTTGTCGTCGCCGCCGAAACCGTCCTGAATCAGGTTGCCGACGATGAGCGGGATCTTCTTGCTCTTGCGCTTTTTCTCGGCGTAGGCCGCCAGATCGCGGCTCTCGGCGGCGAAGCCGACGCACAGCGGCGGTTTGGCCAGCGCGGCGACGTCGGCGAGGATGTCCGGGTTGCGGATCAGGGCGATCGGCGGCAGGTCGCCGTCGTCCTTCTTGAGCTTGTGTTCGGCTGCGAGCTGCGGGCGGTAGTCGGCGACCGCAGCGACGCCGATGAAGACGTCCTGGCTGGCAACGCGTTCCATGACGGCGGCGTGCATGTCGAGCGCCGAGACGACGTCGACCCGTGTCACCCCGCGCGGGGTGGGCTGGCTCACCGGGCCGCAGACCAGCGTGACTTCGGCGCCGGCGTCGCGCGCCGCGCGGGCCAGCGCAAAGCCCATCTTGCCCGACGAGAGGTTGGTGATGCCGCGCACCGGGTCGATGGCCTCGAAAGTCGGGCCGGCGGTGAGCAGGAGCTTGCGGCCGGCGAGTGGCTTGGGCTGGAAGAAGGCGATCAGGTCGGCGAGGATTTCGGCCGCTTCGAGCATGCGCCCGGCGCCGGTTTCGCCGCAGGCCTGCTCGCCGCTGGCCGGGCCGAGCAGGGTGACGCCGTCGGCGCGCAGGGTGGCGACGTTGCGTTGCGTCGCCGGGTTCTGCCACATCTGGCGGTTCATCGCCGGAGCCAGCAGCAGCGGGCAGTCGCGCGCCAGGGTCAGGGTGGAGAGCAGGTCGTCGGCCAGCCCGTGCGCGACCTTGGCCATGAAGTCGGCCGAGGCCGGCGCGATCAGCAGCGCGTCGGCGCCGCGCGTGAGGTCGATGTGCGGCATGTTGTTGGCCATGCGCGCGTCCCACTGGTCGGTGAAGACCGTGTGCCCGGACAGCGCCTGGAAGGTGACCGGGGTGACGAAGCGGGTGCCGGCCTCGGTCATCGCCACGTGCACCTCGGCGCCTTGCTTGACCAGCAGGCGGACGAGTTCGGCCGACTTGTACGCGGCGATGCCGCCGGTGACGCCGAGAACGATGCGTTTGCCCGAAAGTTCCATGTGTTCGATCCGATGGTTGCGTGTTGCGGAAAAGGAGGGCGCGGCGTGCGGACGGGAGGGCCGGAGGGCGCCGGGCGCGGCGGCGGGCCTGGGGTGAAGGCGCGCCTGGAATTTCCTTGGAATGTCCTTAGAATGACTGCGGCCCATTTTAACCGAGAACCCGCCATGGCGATTACCGACTGGCCCGCCGACGAACGTCCGCGCGAACGCCTGCTCAAGCAGGGCGCGGGCGCCCTTTCCGACGCCGAGCTGCTGGCCATCTTCCTGCGCGTCGGGGTGGCCGGGATGAGCGCCGTCGATCTGGCGCGCACCCTGCTCGAACGCTTCGGCAGCCTCAATCGCCTGTTTGCTGCGACGCAGGCCGAAGTGGCCGCGGTGCCCGGCCTCGGGCCGGCCAAGTACGCGCAGCTGCAGGCGGTGTTCGAGCTGGTGCGGCGGGCCTTGGCCGAGGAGCTGCGCGACCGCGACACGCTCGCCTCGCCCGGCGCGGTGCGCGACTACCTGCGCCTGAATCTGGGCGGGCTGGGGCACGAAGTCTTCTTCGCCCTCTGGCTCGATGCGCAGAACCGGCTGCTGGCGAGTGAGGCGTTGTTTTCCGGCACGTTAACGCAGACCAGCGTCTACGCCCGCGAAGTGGTGAAGAAGGCGCTGGCGCACAACGCGGCGGCGGTCGTCTTTGCGCACAACCATCCTTCGGGTGTCGCCGAGCCGTCGGCGGCCGACCGGCAACTGACCGCCGCGCTCAAGGCGTCCTTGGCGCTGGTCGACGTGAAAGTGCTCGACCACTTCGTCGTCGCCGGCAACGCCGCGCCCCTGTCTTTTGCCGAGCGCGGCTGGTTGTAGGCGGCCTTTCGTTAAAATGCACGCTTGTTCTCTTCGTCAGGAATGCCCATGACCGACCCCGTTCAGTCCAACCGCCAGATGACCATGACCCTGCTGATGACGCCGGACATGGCCAATTTCTCCGGCAACGTGCATGGCGGCATCGTGCTCAAGCTGCTCGACCAGGTGGCCTACGCCTGCGCCAGCCGCTACGCGGGCAAGTACGTGGTGACGCTGTCGGTCGACCAGGTGATGTTCCGCCAGCCGATCCACGTCGGCGAGGTGGTGACCTTCCTCGCTTCGGTCAATTTTGTCGGCAAGACCTCGATGGAAGTCGGGGTCAAGGTGATCGCCGAGAACATCCAGACCCAGGTGGTGCGGCACGCCAACAGCTGCTTCTTCACCATGGTCGCGGTCGACGAGGCTGGAAAGGCCAGTCCCGTTCCGGCTTTTACCCCGGCGACGGCCGACGAGTTGCGGCGTTTCGAGGCGGCCCAGCTGCGCCGCCAACTGCGTCAGGAATTCGAGCAGCGCAGCCGGGCGATCCAGCATTCGACGGGGCCGGCGGCGACGTCCTGAGCCCCGCCGTGTGGGCGTTTTGTGGCCGGCGGGCGACGGCAATTGGCAAAGTCTCAGAAATGGCTTGTTTTTTTTGAAGAGTTTGCGTTAAAATCCCCGGCTTTCTTCCCAAGTTATTTGGAGCAACAATCATGGCGCGTGTCTGCCAAGTGACGGGTAAAGGCCCGATGGTGGGGAACAATGTCTCCCACGCCAACAACAAAACGAAGCGCCGCTTCCTCCCGAACCTGCAGTATCGTCGTTTCTGGGTTGAAAGCGAGAATCACTGGGTGCGTCTGCGCGTTTCCAACGCCGGCCTGCGTACCATCGACAAGAAGGGTATCGACGCTGTGCTCGCAGATCTGCGCGCCCGCGGCGAGATCTAATCGAGGAATCTGCCATGCGTGAAAAGATCAAGCTTGAGTCGACGGCCGGTACCGGCCACTTCTACACGACGACCAAGAACAAGAAGACCATGCCCGAGAAGATGGAGATCATGAAGTACGATCCCAAGGCTCGCAAGCATGTGGCCTACAAGGAAACCAAGCTGAAGTAATCGGCTTGTCGTTCCCGGCACGCGCCAAAAAAACCTCGCTCCGGCGAGGTTTTTTTTCGCCCGTCGAACGGGATCTTCGGCCTCAGCGCAGGCCGACGTCGGTGCACATGCGCTTGAAGGTGTTGCAGAAGCGCAGTTCGGTCGGGTAGGGGAAGAAGTCGACGACGTGCCCGGCGCGGATTTCGCGCTGTGCGGCCTGCCAGAACTCGGGTGTCAGCAGGTCGCGGTGATATTTGAGGAAGGCTTCGCGCACCTTGGTCGAGCCGAGCAGGAAGGCGGCGAACTCCTCGGGGAAGACGTCGTGCCGGCCGACCGAATACCAGGGCTCGCTCGACAGTTCGAGGTCCGGGTAGGGCGCCTCGGGAATCGCCCGGAAGTTGCAATCGGTCATGAACTCGATTTCGTCGTAGTCGTAGAAGACGACGCGGTTGTAGCTGGTGACGCCGAAGTTCTTCCACAGCATGTCGCCGGGGAAGATGTTGGCGCAGGCGAGCTGGCGGATGGCGTTGCCGTATTCCTGCACGGCATGGTCGATCTGCTCCGGCGTGGCGTGGTCGAGATAGAGGTTGAGCGGGGTCATCCGGCGCTCGGTGTAGAGGTGCTTGATGACCAGCGTGTTGCCGTCCTCCTCGATCAGCGAGGGCACCTGCGTGCGCAGCGCCTCGAGCAGTTCGTCGGAAAAGCGGTCGAGCGGGAAGGCCACGTGCGAGAACTCGAGCGTGTCCGCCATCCGGCCGACGCGGTCGACCTGCTTGACGAGCTGGTACTTGGCCTTGACGGTGTCGTGGTCGACTTCCTTGGTGGCGGCGAAGACGTCCTTGATCAGCTTGAACACGTAGGGGTAGGACGGCAGGGTGAACACCAGCATGACCATGCCGCGCACCCCGGGGGCGATGACGAACTTGTCCTGTGAATGGCGCAGGTGAGCCATCAGGTCGCGGTAGAACATGGTCTTGCCCTGCTTGCCCAGGCCGAGCATGGTGTAGATCTCGGAGCGCGGCTTGTTGGGCATCAGGCTGTGGAGGAAATTCACGTAGCCCGACGGCACTTCCATGTCGACCATGAAGTAGGCGCGCGAGAGCGAGAACAGGATGGCGATGCGCTTGGGTTCAAGCAGCACGGTGTCGAGCATCAACTGGCCGTCCGGCGTGTGCAGCACGGGGATGGCGAAGGGCTGTTCGGAGAAGCCGTTGATCGCCTTGCCGAAGATGTAGGCGCCCTTGTTGCGGTAGAAGGCCGAGTGCAGCACCTGGATTTGCAGGTTGGCCTCGGCCGGCGGCCAGCCGCCGAGGTGGTCCTTGATCGAGCGCGTGACGTAGTGGACGTCGCGGTCGAGGTCTTCGAAGGGGCGCTGCCAGCCGAAGTCGAGCACCAGTTGCTTGATCGAGCGGTGCAGCCCGTTCTCCATCGGGTAGTAGATCGAATAAACCGGCGGATTGGAGAGGATGAAGTCGGTCGAGATCGTCGGGCGGGCGAAGATGTAGTCGTTGTTGAAGTAGGTGCGGTGCAGGAGGCGCGACCACACCGAGTTGAAGAAAGTCTCGGCCAGCTCCGGCTGCTTGTGGTTGATCAAGAGGCCGATGTAGAAAAGCTTGACCTGAAGCAGCGTCTCGTCGTCGAGCAGGTGGGCGCGCAGGTCGTCGGCCAGGGTGCGCGCGGTTTCCTTGGCGCTGTCGTTGTAGGCCGGCAGACGTTCGCGCACGGCGTCCTGCACGCCCTTCCAGTCGCCGGCCTCGAACAGCGCCTTGGCGCGCCGCCCGTAGGCGCGCAGCTCGGCGTAATGGGCGTCGAAAGCCTCGATGGTGGCCTCGGCGATGCGCCGGGCGATGGGGTGGAATTCGTTGGAAATGCTCATTTTGGACGGAGTTGAGGGGGCGCGAGGAGGGGAGTTTAGCATTCGCTAAACGGAAGCAATTGATGCGCAAAGAGAATGAGTTTGTGCTGGCGAGGAACGACCATTTACTCCATAATCCTCAGCTGTGCATCCCGAATTGGCGGTCGAAAGGTCGCGCTGGCAAACGATTTCCGGCTTTCGGGCCGTGGGAAGATGTCGTAAGGTTTGGGCACAGCAGGTGTTAGGCAGTCCGTACTCACAACACTAAACCAACAGGAGCAGAAATGAGCGAGAGTTTGATCAAGGTTCCGCAAGGCGGACAAAAAATCGTTCCGGGCCAGGCCATGCCGGACAACCCGATCATCCCGTTCATCGAGGGCGACGGCATCGGTGTCGATATCACCCCGGTGATGAAGAAGGTCGTCGATGCGGCCGTCACCAAGGCCTACGGCGGCAAGCGCCAGATCCACTGGATGGAAGTCTACGCCGGTGAAAAGTCGACCAAGCTCTACGGTTCCGACGTCTGGCTGCCGGCCGAAACGCTCGCCGCGCTCAAGGAATACTCGGTTTCGATCAAGGGCCCGATGACCACCCCGGTCGGCGGCGGCATCCGCTCGCTCAACGTCGCCCTGCGCCAGGAACTCGACCTCTACCAGTGCGTCCGCCCGGTGCGCTACTTCCGCGGCGTGCCTTCGCCGCTCAAGCAGCCCGAGCTGACCGACATGGTCATCTTCCGCGAGAACACCGAAGACATCTACGCCGGTGTCGAATGGATGGCTGGCACCGAAGCCTGCACCAAGGTCGTCAAGTTCCTGCGCGAGGAAATGGGTGTCAAGAAAATCCGCTTCCCCGACACCTCGTCGATCGGCATCAAGCCCGTCTCCAAGGAAGGCACCGAGCGCCTGGTGCGCGCCGCGATCAAATACGCGATCGACAACAAGCGCAAGTCGGTGACCATCGTGCACACGGGCAACATCATGAAGTTCACCGAAGGTGGCTTCCGTGCTTGGGCCTACGCGCTGGCCAAGAAC
>RRZT010672594.1_pt1 | contig 13854 bp, 17 predicted proteins | sample 2165551 | NCBI WGS metagenome assembly RRZT01 (sample SAMN10456910, study PRJNA506462) | wastewater metagenome | biome: wastewater; feature: sludge; material: wastewater sludge; isolation source: wastewater sludge with Escherichia coli K12::gfp cells carrying plasmid... | place: USA: Moscow, Idaho... | reverse complement strand
TCACTGGCTAAGCTTATGGAGTTCCACCAAGCGGTAACGTTCGGAACGCGGGTTGAAAGCCCATTGGGCCCCCATCGTCTAGTGGTCTAGGACACCGCCCTTTCACGGCGGCGACACCGGTTCGAACCCGGTTGGGGGTACGGATTCCAGAAATGGGATCAGAGGTCAATACCTCAAGTATTGGCCCCGTAGCGCAGTTGGTTAGCGCGCCGCCCTGTCACGGCGGAGGTCGCGGGTTCAAGTCCCGTCGGGGTCGCAGATAATTGGCCGGGAAACCGGCCTTTTGTCTCTAAGTCAGTTGGCTTAGGGCTCTGTAGCTCAGTTGGTAGAGCGCACGACTGAAAATCGTGAGGTCAGGGGATCGACGCCCCTCGGAGCCACCAAGAAGCCGCACAGCGGTAAACATAACGAAAACCCCGGATGCATAAGCGTCCGGGGTTTGTTGTTTCCGCTGGCATTCCAGTCCACCACCTCCACGAACAAGCCTATCGTGGGCAAATCCCAGCAGATCCATCAATTACCTCCGTCTGGCTGGGCACCAAGAATCCAGATTGCATCGTAGGTGTACCGCGTAACGTCGTCGGACTGCCCCGAATCGGGCGATTGATTCGGTTCTAGTGATTGATTCAGTTCCGGCCGATCCGACGGCGACTGCGCACCGACACACGGTCCTTCCATCTCGACATCCCCCACCCCCTCGAACTCGTCGATGAGCTCGCCAATCCTCCTATTAAGTTCTTTCGCTTGCGCACGGGTTAATTTGAGAGTCCCCTGACTATAAGCGGCAGGCCACGGGCGAGTGTCTCCTGATTCAGGAGGCGCCGCCCCCACGGTCCGTGAGACGGAATACATGAGGTTCTGCATCATCGCCGTTCCCAGCTGAACATCCGGTTGCAACGTGATGTGAGGAGCATCGGAGATGGAACGCCATGGGCGCTCGCGACCATCGTCGGATTCTAAACGCTCGATCATGCCTAACTTGGCGAGATGACGCAGGTGGTAACTCATGGCGGACGGAGTGATACCTGCGATGTCAGCAGCCTGGGTTGCGGTCAGCGTTCGCCCAGACCACAACACCTGCAGTACCCGCCACCTCGCAGGATGTGTAATAGCGCGCAGGCGCTCGATCTCGTTCTGATCCGGGTTCATAACACAAGTCTAGTTGACATTTACTGATGTGAAGCATTACTTTCAGATTTTATGAAAGAGATGCTTCATATATTTCATGTTGTGGACGTGTACCGGTGACGGAATCAGCACACGAACCCGCACCTCTGCGTCACAATCACCAGTTCACCCTGCTCTGGGTGGGTGGTGCCGCCTCCGCACTCGGTTCCGAATTAACTAGAGTTGCGATGCCACTTCTCCTCCTTGCTAGCACTGGTAATGCGGTTCTTGCGGGCACCGTGACGTCGCTACTATCCCTATCATTGGTCGTGACGCAGATTCCGGCTGGCGTGTGGGTTGACAGATGGGACCGGCGCAAAACCCTCCACATTAGCCAGTTCATCCAGTTTCTTAACTCAGCCATCCTCAGTGTGACTTTATTGGTGGCGGGCGTGCACTTCGTCAGCTTCGCGGTGTTCGCCGTCGTCGACGGTGCGTGCCAGGCATTTCTCAATCCGGCTCGCGACGTCGCTATCCGCGGTGTTGTGCCACTCAACCAACTAGCAAAGGCTTACTCACAAGAAGAAGCGCGTCAACATGGAGCGCGCCTCCTAGGCCCAGCGCTAGGTGGCGCGCTGTATGCGGCTTATGCTCTGCTGCCATTTCTATGCGATACCATCAGCTTTCTCGTCGCATGGTGCTGCACGGTGGGGGCGAAGGTTCCGCGTCGGCCAGATGGGGCCCAGGACTCCGACCAGGAAACAGGGCCGCAGAATCCTAGGCCCGGAATGCTCACTGAGGCTCGGAACGCACTGGAATGGCTCGTGCATCGTCAAGGTCTCCGGGAACTCATCGTCGTGATCATGGCAATGAACCTGCTGGGTGGAGCATTCTATATCCCCATGATCGACCACATTCAGTCTCTCGGCGGCTCCTCCACAATCACAGGAGTGGTTCTTAGCGGAATCGGCATCGGTGGCCTCATTGGTGCCCTTGCCTCTGAGCACGTCACACGACGTATTGCTCCTGGATGGCTCGCAATAGCAGTACCAGCAATCTTTGGAATCTGTTTGATGGTTGCAGTTATCCCTATTTCTCCGTGGTGGCCAGCCTTTCCGCTTATCCTCTTCTCGCTCACCACTCCCGCACTCAACGTGGCCGCCCAAGCCATCACAGCTCAGATGGTTCCCCACGAGATGCTTGGTCGGATTGGCGCGCTTCTTACCGTTGCCGCGCGGGGCCTCGCTCCTCTCGGCCCGCTCGTCGGTGGCATTCTCACCGCGAGAATTGGCGGTGGTGACACCCTCTTCTGGGTGGGCGTCGGGCTCCTGGCGGTCGCGTGTATCGGCGCCACAAGCGGTTCGCTGAGGAACTTCCGTGGAGTGGGTGACGAAAACTTCTAAAGGCCAACCAGAAACTCCGTGACCACCAGATTGACAAGAGCCGGGCGATCCGCCACGAGGTCGTGTGTCGCTCCCGGCACGATGCAGAGTTGCGCGCCGGGAATCGACGCCGCCATCACGAGGCTATGATCTGGCCGAATGGTGTCGCGATCCGCGGACATGATGAGCGTCGGCGTCGTAATGGCCTTCAGCTCTGAGGGGTCAATCTGTGGCTCGCTGGTCCAGAGCATGAAGAGTTTATCGAGGACGACGTCGGCGTGGTCCGGCCCGTCGGGTGACAACCGTTCGTAGTGCTCACGTTCAGTATCAACGTCACTGTCGAGCGAACGGGTATCGTCGCGAGGTGTTCCACCCTCGCTTCCCAGCACACCCTCGCTTCCCAGCACACCCTCACCTCCCAGCACACCCTCACCTCCGGACACACCACTGTCATCGCCAACCACCGGCTCGGACCCTTCCGAAATCTTCGGCAGCAGAGACAGGACGCGGGCCGCGCCGTCGTCGGTCGAATCGTTGAAGGCATCCGGGTTGAGGTTGCCGCTGATGGACACGAGGGAACGGACCCGCTCGGGGTGACGCAAGGCGAGAAGCATACCGATGATTGCGCCGTCGCTATAACCAACGATGTGGGCGGCCCCAACACCGCAGGCGTCGAGAAAGGCGAGCGCCTGGGCTACTCCATCGTCGTAGGAATAGGCACCGCGAACGTCGGGAGAACGCCCGTGCCCAGGACGCTCGAAACTCAGAACCCGGTGGGTGCGGGCCAGAACCGAACCGAGCGGACGTAGATGTTCAAGAGAGTTGAAGCCACCGTGAAGCAGGAGCACGGGTTCACCGGAGCCGGCCTCCTCGGCGTAGACCGACACTCCCTCAATGCTGACGTACGACATGACGTCCATCGTAAGGTATGCCGGGCTCACCGCCGTCCGCCCGCGCGCTTCTCCTTCTCTCGCCGCACCAACGCTTCCAGCAACTCGGCGGCGGAGGCAGCGCCGTCGACAGTCACCATAAACTGCTGCCCATTTGTACGCGTGACCACCAGCGCCTCGCCAGCACGCAAGATGACTCCAAGCTTCCCCGGCACCTTGCGGATCCCCACTCCCCCAAACTCGCCAAGCGGGTTGACGTCGGTGACAGCGACGTCGGAGATCTGCGCGAGCGGAACCCGAAACTTCGGGAGACCGGCAACCGAGTGAACAAACAGGCCGGTCTTATCCACATGAACATGGAATGTCGTCATCGTGCCAATGAGAACGGCCACAAGCACCGCCGTGCCGGTCAACAGCCAGGCCGTTGATTCTGTGCCGATCATCCACGCCGCCACAGCACTAATTCCCAGTCCCGCCAGCACCACAAGCAGCATCGTCATCGACACCCGAGACATCGTCGTGGATGCTATCCATGCCACCCTTTCGTCGCGTCTGAGGGTGATGGGCTCGACTTTCCGATAGCGCGCGGCATGTTCTGTCACAGCAGGTTGGATGATCCACCCTCCTATTCCAACGACGACGGCGAACACCAACGCCGCCGCCAACGCCGGCAACACTGACGGGCTGTCCCTCCAGGAGTTAATGTCCGCCTGCATGCCCGTGGTCCAGGCAAAGAGCATGGCAAAGAAAGCGGAGAGTCCACTCGATGCTGCGGCGGCGAAACGGTAGGTCGGGCCGATGTCACCGCGTCTCACGCCCTTGAGCGCCTGGAGGGCCATGAGGCACGGCAGTACTAGCGCACATACCAAGGTTGCAATAAAGGGCGTCCACATTGTTCCGTAGCCGTCCGGCTTTCCCGAGATTCCCCAATGAACAGCAATTGGATCTGGAAGTCGAGGAATCCACATCATCTGAAGTGCGGTCGATATTCCCCAAAGAATGACGGGCGATATGAGCCCCACAATAACGAATTTGATCAGCACGCTGCGATTGGGACGTTGCCTATGAGGACTCTCATCTGGTTCGACATTCACAGCGGCCTCCCTCACTTAATAATGTGGCATCGTTGCATATGGTGGCCGAATTGTCCTGCTGACATTAGTTTAGATCCGGTCGCTGTGAAACACCCGAAAGCGTTAGTGAATCGATCGGATCCAGATTCTGTCCCGGCTACGTCCCTATGGGATATCTGCCGCCAGAGCTCCAGCGCCTGGCACCTTTCCGCATCGGATTTCCGCATCGGGCACACAAATGCGCGGTCCATTCACATGCCCCCACCAGCGGGAACAATCCTCGGTAGCATGGACTCTGTCACCCTCGCCACCTACAAAGCTGCTCGTCACAATATTCATCAGGCAACCGCTAGCGCCTCCCGCACCCCACGTCGCACGGTGCCACACATGAAGTAGCACGGTGCCACACATGAAATACGGCGCCTCCCCACACCCAATCCTCTCCACCCCCACACATCTACTGACCAAAGATCTGGAGCACCCCATGTTGGTATACGAGCATCAAAGCGATGGGGTGCAGCGCCTCGTCGAACGCCCCGAACCCACTCCCGAACCGGGCGGACTCACGGTCCGTATCGTCACGTCAGGGATCTGCGGTACCGACCTCAAGATCGCTCGCGGCGAGCATCGTATGTTCCCGCCCGGCACCACGCGGGTTCCCGGTCACGAGGCGGTAGGCATCGTCCAGGAGAACGCCTCCGGACGCCCCGAATTCGCCGTCGGAACCCCGGTGGCTATTGCGCCGAACATCTCCTGCGGCGCATGCCGCGCGTGCGCCGCAGGCCGCGCCAACCTCTGCGCCCACTACGAAGCTGTTGGCCTCACGTTCGACGGCGGATTTGCCGAAGTTCTCGCCATACCGGCCGCTGGCGTGAGCAACGGCAACGTCATCCACATCCCCGACAACCTCGACTTTCTGACGGCCTCCCTTATGGAGCCCGTGGCGGCGGTCGTGCGCGGCCTACGTCCACTTAATCTCACGGCCACGGACACCGTTCTCATCTGCGGCGCCGGGCCCATCGGCCTCATCGCTCTCCTCGTTGCTCAGCACGCCGGTGTCCACGAGGTGCTTGTCAGTCAGACCTCTTCCGCACGCCGCGAACTAGCCCGCGAGTTCGGCGCCGACGCCACGTTCAATCCCCGCGAACGAGACCTCGCCGAGCAGGTACGGGAGCACACTGGTGGGTGGGGCGCGGACGCCGTCGTCGCAGCAGCTCCGGTCGCCCAGGTCTTCTCCGACGCGTTACGTTGCGCAGCCAAAGGCGGGCGCATCAACTTTTTCGCGGGTCTGCCGAGCGGCGCTGGCACGGTCCCGTTGGACGCCAACCTCATTCACTACAACGAATTGCTCGTGACAGGAACGACGGCGAACACGAACGAGGACTGCCAGGAGGCTCTCGAACTCGTCGCTTCAGTACCCGAACTCTTCGCCCCGCTCATCACACATCGGGTGCCATTGCGCCAGGCAGATAAGGCGTTCGCGCTGGCTGCCTCGGGTGGAGCGCTCAAGGTGGTCCTCGAGCCCTAGACGGCGAAGCGGGGCTGCCTGAAGAATTCTCAGGCAGCCCCTTCGTCACGACACCAGTTCGCTTCCAGGTCCAAAGGTGTCATCCGGACCTTTGGGCGGCATCAATCTGTCCTCGCATCGGGAACTAAGCATCAGGCGGCATCAACCCCATCCGCGATGGACTTCAACATAATGGCCACGGAGATTGAACCCGGGTCACGGTATCCCAGGCTTCGCTCGCCCAAGGATTTCGCTTTGCCGATAGTCGCAATCATGCTCTTGGTCGCTACAGAACCTTCCTCGGCCGCATCGGCGGCAGCTCGAGCAACCACGGAGAGATCCTCTCCTGCCACAGCCCGCGCAGCCTCAGCCGCGGGGATGAGCGCATCGAGCATGGTCTTGTCTCCGCGTGCGGCCTTACCGCGCGCCTCCACCTGCTGAGCCGCAACTTCGAGGGCTGTCGCGTAGCCTTCGCCATCAAGAACATCGCCGGTCAACGCCTTCAACGGTGCCCGGAACATGGTTCCGAAAACGGCCCCCGACGCTCCACCACTGGTGGAGAGCACAGCCATACCCACCGCGCGAAAAGCATCACCCGCCGTCTTGAGGTCGGCCGCAAGGACAGCATCGCGGGCAGCACTGAAACCGCGCGCCATACCGGACCCGTGGTCGCCGTCGCCCGTCTCGCGATCTGCCTCGGACAGTTCTTCCTTGGCGTCAACGATCGCCTGACTCATATCGGCGAGGATCTTCCGAAGTTGTTCGATGTCTAGCGTTGCTGCCATCGCCGGTCACCCTTGGGTGAAGGGGACGGACTTGCAGGGAGCGTCCAGCAACTCGGTGATCTCGTCATCAAGGCGCATGAGAGTGATCGAGAATCCCGCCATTTCCTGCGAGGTGAAGTAGGCACCAATATCGGTGCGCGCCACGGTGATTCCCTTAGCCTCCAGCAGCTCCGCCACCTTGCGGTAGACAATAAGAAGCTCCATTTGAGTAGTAGCGCCCAGATTGTTCATGAGAACCGCTACCCGGTCACCCGACTCGAACGGCAGATCGCTCGTGATCCGCTCAATCATCTTCTCGGTCAGCTCGTCAGCACTCATCATGCCCGAGCGTTCCACTCCCTTTTCGCCATGAACGCCAAGCCCAATCTCGATTTCGTCGTCGCCCAATTCGAAAGTGAGGGCGCCCGTCTCAGGGAGAGTACCCGCTTTCACTGCTACACCAATGGTCCGAGTATTGAACTGGGCGCGTTCGGTGACGGCGGCAGCCTCCTCAAGGGAAAGTCCTTGAGCGCAGGCGGCGCCGGCAACCTTGACCACGTAGAAAGCGCCACCGATACCGCGGCGGCCCTCGATGTCTGGAGTGGCGACGTCATCACGTACAAGAACCGTCTTGGACACGATGTCCTCGTCCTCAGCGAGCTCGGCACCCATGTCAAAATTCATGACGTCGCCAGCGTAGTTACCGTAAACGAGTAGGACGCCCGCACCGGTGTCTGCCGCCTTGATGGCCTCGTACACGTGCTGGGGTGCGGGAGCCGCGAAGATGTTGCCGGAGACACTGGCTGTGGCAAGGCCCGGGCCAATGTAGGCGCCGTACATGGGCTCGTGGCCCGACCCGCCACCGATAACGAGGCCGACCTTGCCCTCGTCTACCTCTGCTCGGCGAACAACACGCGAACCCGGATCACGCGCAAGAAGACCCTGCGAAATCGCGACAAGACCATCAAGGACCTCATCGACAATGTTTTCTGGATCATTGATAATTTTCTTTACTTTTGCCATGACTACCTCATTGTTGTCACGCTGGCACTTTCGGTACGACCAGCTACTTTGCAGCAAAACGTGCTTGATCCCACATTACAGCGCGGGCGAGAACCAAGCGAGAAACTGCACGTTTGTTGCAGGTTTTCCGCGGGATAACAGCGCGGACGCCCCTCGTGTGAAAATACCCTGCGGCGTAGGATAATGCGGCACACCACAGCCTCACTTACCCACGTCTATAACTTCCCCGACCTCACCGGTTTTCCCGGTTTTCTCAACCACACCCCGCACAATCTTCCCCGCCCATCTGAGGAGTTCCCACGAAGTTCCGGTTGCAAAGCGCGCTCGCCGATACCCGCCCGCTCTCGAATCCCCATTTCAAGCGCCTCTGGTACGCCAACATCATTACGGTGATTGGCGCCCAACTGACGGTAGTCACGGTGCCCGCCCAACTCTGGGCGATCTCTCGCGATTCAACCTATGTGGGCCTCACCGGCCTTTTTGGTCTGGTGCCGCTCATCATTTTTGGGCTGTGGGGCGGAGCCATCGCTGATGCCTTCGATCGCCGCACCGTGTTATACATCAGCACGATCGGGCTCATTGTCACGAGCATCGCCTTCGCGGTCCAGGCCGGATTTGGATTCCATAACGTGTGGCTCATCCTTGGAATCTTCGCGGTTCAGCAAGCATTCTTCGCGCTCAACCAACCGGCGCGCAACGCCATTATTCCCGCCATGGTTCCGATGGAACAGCTGCCCGCGGCGAACTCACTCAACATGACGGTGGCACAATTTGGCGCTATCGCCGGGCCGCTCATTGGAGGAGCGCTTCTCCCCATCCTCGGCGCCGACTGGCTCTATACGATCGACGCCATCACCATGGTGTTTACCCTATGGGCCGTCATCAAGCTTCCTTCACTACGCCCCACGAAGGCGAGCGGATCACTCGGGCTACGCAGCGTCATCGACGGATTCCGATACACCTGGATCCACAAGATCCTCCTTATGAGCTTCGTCGTGGACCTTATTGCCATGATCTTTGGCATGCCGCGAGCGCTCTACCCAGAGATCGCGAACATTGACTTCGGTGGCCCACAGTCGGGAGGAATGGCCTTTGCCCTTCTCAGTGCAGGCATCGCAATCGGTGCCGTGCTGGGCGGAATCTTCTCCGGTTGGGTGTCTCGTATTAAGCGGCAGGGGCGCGCCGTCATGATCGCCATCATTGTCTGGGGATTCTCCATCGTTGGATTCGGCTTCTCCATCCTCCTCGCTGACGGCAAGGCCATGCCACTCCTTGTTGTCGCGGTGGCAATGCTAGCTGTTGGAGGGGCGGCGGATATGGCGTCCTCCGCGTTCCGCCAGTCGATTCTCCAGAGCGCCGCGACAGACGAGGTGCGAGGTCGCCTACAGGGCGTCTTCCTTGTCATTGTTGTGGGAGGTCCGCGGCTTGCGGATATGCTCCACGGTTTCGCCTCAACCCATCTCGGCACCTTCTGGACTGTCACCGGCGGCGGAGTCCTCGTGGTGGTGGGCGTGTTACTCTGCGCGGCACTCGTTCCACAGTTCCGGAATTACCGAATTTAATCAGCCTACTGCTTGTGCCGCGCTACCCTCGCTTCTCCCGCAGCGCCACCTCGAACGCACTCTCTAGATCAGGGTGAGCAAAGGTAAACCTGTTTGCCTCCAGCACCGACGGAACCACGTGCGCATCAGCGAGGAGTAACGAATCCGCCGCGTCTTTCCCCAAGGCAGCACGCACGGCGAAAGCTGGTGCGGGCACTATAAAGGGTCTCCTCAGCTGGCGCGCCAACTCACCACCAATATCCCGATTGTTTGCAGGCTCCGGAGCCACAAGATTGACGGGTCCGGAGATCTCGGAGGTGAGAACGTGCATAATTGCGCGGACTTCGTCGTCGAGCGATATCCAGGGCCATATCTGCTGTCCGCCGCCAATGGGCCCGGAGATACCAAGTTTGGTGAGCAGCATGAGCGGCCGGAGGACTCCTTCTGGATGTAGCACCATCGCGGTACGCAGCAATGCCACCCGGCTCACGTGCTCAGCCCGCAGCGCCTCCCGCTCCCATTCCACGCACACCCGCGCCAAAAAAGTATCACCCGCGGGTGAGGACTCGTCCAGCACTCGCCCAGGCGCCGAACCGTAATAACCCACCGCCGACGCCGAAAGAAACGCCGGTGCACCCTCACCCAAGGCCTCAAGCGCATCGGCGATTGTCCGCGTGGCTATCACACGAGAGTCGAGAATTTGCTTCCGGTATGCCTCCGACCAGGGCAATTTACCAATACTTGCGCCACCTAGGGCGACGACGGCGTCCGCTCCCTCCAGTGCCCGTGGGTCCAGGCTCACCCGCCCAGGTTCCCACTGCACCTCATCTCCTGTGCGCGGTGCACGCCGCACAAGGCGGGTCACCCGGTTGGCCTGGGTTCCTAAAGCCTCGGCGAGCGCGGAGCCGATGAGCCCCGACGCTCCGGCAAGAATGACATGCATAACTTCGCTCCTTGAATCGTCTACCACTCAGAGAATCGATGACCGCCCTGAAATGACAGGTGCCGGGTGCGCACACAGCACACCCGGCACCTAAAGAGTCGCCGTTTAGCGACCTCCGAACCCTCAGGTCAACCTCTTCACCCGCGAATCAGGCCTTGTTCGGAGTGCGGAGTTCCGCGCTCAGGAACCATGCCTGCTGCTCCAGCTTGAGGATGAGATCATCGAGAATGCCAGTCGAGGAGGTATCTTCCTCGTCCACGGTTGGGTACACGTTGCGCATCGTCCGAACGGTTGCCTCAACAGCCTGAACCATGACGCGGATCGCCTCGTGGGTGCCAACCTCGCCAGGAGCGAAGTCCGGCAGAGACGAGTACGCGGAGACCACCTTGGAGCGGCCGTCTGGCGTTGAGTGCAGGGCACGCATGCGCTCTGCGACCTCGTCGGATCCGGCGCGAGCAATGCTGACAACCTCGTCAAGGTTGAGGTGAAGATCGCGGAAGTTCGGACCCACAACATTCCAATGAGCTTGCTTGCCTACTAGCTGTAGATCAATAAGGTCAACGAGCACTTTCTGCAGGGATTCACGCAGACGGGACGACGCCACGAATCCGCTCTCTGCCTGCTGCAGGTTGGTTCCGAAATCGCCTTCTGAAATCTGATTGGCCATGCCGTACTACCTTTCTCTCATGGGTGAGTACTACTCGTAAGATTCGTCAGCAAGAAGCCTTTGAGGCCTCACGAAACGTTATCTCTTACAAGAATCTTTCCCAATAACCCTACGTCGAATCGCCGCAGGTTGGCTCGCCTTTCAACCAAGAGCGAGACCTTTGCCCTCTTAGCGAGATCGCTTGCCCGTCAAGAAACCGTAGACGAGCAGGACCACAACGGATCCCACGATTGCTAGGGCCCATGTCTGGATAGAGAAGAAGTTCTGGAGCGGTGCGTTGAAAAGCACCGAACCAAGCCATCCACCCACAACAGATCCAACAACACCGAGGATTAACGTGGCGAACCAGCCGCCACCTTGTTCACCGGGCAGAATCGCCTTGGCTAGCGCCCCGGCAATAAGACCGAGAAGAAGAAAACCAAAGAAACCCATGTTGATCACATACCTCTCATTGACGTTGTCTAGTGTCTGGTTAGGATCCCGCTAGCCGGGGCGGCTAAAAACATCCCCTGACCAGCGGGATTGGTTGATGTGATTGTACGTTAGGGTATGCAGCGAGATGCTGCTCGTTGGACGCTGCCGTACTAGTTGGCTAGGACAGCCTCCGCCGCGTCATAGTCGGGCTCCTGCTTAATCTCAGGGACGACTTCGGAGTAGAGAACGCTGCCATCCGTATCAAGAACGACGACGGAGCGCGCCAGCAGACCCACCAACGGACCGTCCGCCATCTCGACGCCGTAGTCCTTTCCAAAGTCTGACTTGAAGACGGATCCGGTGTAGACGTTCTTCACACCTTCCGCAACACAGAAGCGTTCGGCTGCGAACGGGAGGTCCGCGGAGATACAAACAACCTCCGCATTATCGAGCTTGGTCACACGCTTATTGAACTCGCGAACGGACGCCGCACAAACGCCGGTATCCAAGCTGGGGAAAATGTTGAGAACAACTCGCTTACCAGCGAACTGTTCTTTCGTAACGTCAGACAGGTCCCTGCCTGCAACGGTGAAGTCCGGGGCCGCGGAACCCACCGCGGGTAGATCGCCAACGGTCTGGACAGGAGTACCTTCGAATGCTGTTGTAGCCATGGCCCTATTGTGTAACGCAGCTCTCAGACAAACAAGGGGAACACTGCTTTAAGTGAACAGTTTTCGGCACACCGAATGCCCCTTTACCCAGGAACTTCAGGGCGACGACGGCGTCCACCAACTTTCAGTCACTTTGACATCTTTTGAGTTCAGGTCGCCATGTGACCTCGGTTTCAGCCACAATAGGGGATAGAGATCACGCCAATGGGTCCTGGCCTACTGCGCAATCTCTAGTCAGTAATGAGCTGCGTCACCAGGCGTTGCCCTGACGCGTGTGGTGGCGAAAAGGAGTTGCGGAACGTGGAAAACCAAACACCAGCCGGAACGACAAACGGAGCGAAGTCTGATCGCTCCATTGGCGACCTGGTCGCCAAACTATCAGAGCAAGCATCATCCCTCGTGAGAGACGAGATCGAGTTTACGTTGCTCAATCTCAAGGCAAAGGTTACTAAGCTCGGTATCGGTGGCGTTCTCATCGCCGCCGCCCTTTTCCTCGCCATCTTCGTTCTCAACCTTTTCCTCTTCGGGATTGTTGCACTGCTGGCCACCGTCGTCTCGTGGTGGGCTGCTTTCTTCATCGTGACGGGAGTCCTTCTCCTCATTGTCATTGCCTTGATTGCGGTAGGTGCACTGATGTTGAAGTCTTCCCAGAAGCATGTGGTTGATCCCAAGGGCGCAATCACAGAGGATATCGATGCCATCAAGAAGGGACTGAACCGGTGAGCTCAGCAAACATTCCCGAAGACAAGATTCGTTCGGCCGAGCAGATTGAGATTGACCTGCATCGCAAACGCGAAGAACTTGCCAGCACCGTCAACGAGCTCGCGGATCGCCTCGACCCCAAGAATCTCGCCAAGGAAGCAAGCGATCAGGCAAAGGTGAAAGTCGCCGCCTTCACTGATACTGCCAAAACGAAGGCTAACGAGTTTGCTGATACGGCTAAAACACAAGCCTCGTCTTTCGCGGAGACGGCTAAAACACAGGCTTCTTCTTTCATGGGTACCGCGAAGAAGACCGTGGGTGACGCACAAAACGGTGATTCTCGTGCCCTAGGGATTCTGGCGGGGAGCGCACTAGCGTTGCTCGGGGGAATTGCTCTGATCCTGCGGCGCAAGAAGTAATATCAACAACGAGGAATTTTCCTCATGGCTGATCGCCTGATTGGCCACACGCTATCCCTGTCCGTGGTCAGAACGAAAACTTGTCAAGGTGCTTCCTAGCGCGTTTCGCTGGAGAAATCCGCAGGTAACGCCATACGCGAATTTTCAATCTCACCCAATGAGAACTGCCAGATGTTGCCCGTGCCATGATGAGCCACATGGCAACATGCACGGTATTCACGGTAAGGTATAGCCGAGAACGGATATGACCATGGGGCAACCTTCACGATTGCTCCACTACGAGGTGAAGGGGGTCGAGCCATGGGGCGCGGCCGTCAAAAGGCTAAGCAGCGTAAGGTAGCCCGAAATCTCAAGTACTTCACTCCGGAAACGGATTACAAGGCTCTTGAGAGAGAGCTGAAGTCTTCGCAAGTTTCTGACGATGAGGACGAAGACGAATACGAGGACTACTACGACATTCCCCCAACAACCGATAATTGGGATGAAGAAGAGGACTGGACGCCTCGTCCATCTCAATAGGTTATTGATACATGCTGAGGGGCGGAAGCGACAACTTCCGCCCCTCAGCATGTCCGGAACCACCAGGATCACCCCAACAGGTAGTCTCCTGAAATTCTCACAGCGCCGGCGCGAACACCCTTGGTGCCCCAGATAACGCGGGTGTCCACGTTCCCCGCACCAGCTCCAGCTGCACCGGCTCCAGCATCGTCAACGACGACGTCGCCCAGCACCCACGCCGGGATTCCCGCCT
>RRZT010700480.1_pt1 | contig 13857 bp, 13 predicted proteins | sample 2165551 | NCBI WGS metagenome assembly RRZT01 (sample SAMN10456910, study PRJNA506462) | wastewater metagenome | biome: wastewater; feature: sludge; material: wastewater sludge; isolation source: wastewater sludge with Escherichia coli K12::gfp cells carrying plasmid... | place: USA: Moscow, Idaho... | reverse complement strand
GCTCGCCTTCCTGGCGAGCGGCATCGAGGGCCTCAAGGTGCGCATCACCGCCAAGGCCCCTGACGCCGCCTCTGCCGAGTTGATCCTCGATGACGAGGAGGCCCGTCTGCGCGAGATCATCGGGCACCTCGTGTTCGGACTCGACGGCCAGACCATGGAGTCGGTGGCCCTCGACCTGCTGCGCGAGCGTGGGCTCACGCTGGCGGTCGCCGAATCCGCCACGGGTGGGCTCATCACGAGTCGCCTCACCGACGTGCCCGGTGCGAGCGACGTGCTCGTCGGCGGGGTGGTCAGCTATGCGTCCGAGGTGAAGTACGACCTGCTCGACGTTCCCCGAGGGCCGGTGGTCACCGCGGAGGCGGCGCGTGCCATGGCTGAGGGGGTGCGGCACCGTCTCGGCGCCGACGTGGGCATCGCCGTCACCGGCGTGGCCGGGCCCTCCGAGCAGGAGGGCCAACCGGTGGGCACCGTCTTCCTCGGCCTGGCCCTCGGTTCGACGGGCGAGGCGGTCGGAATGCGCCTGCCCGGCGACCGGCAGCGGGTCCGTGAGTTCGCCACCATCAGTGTGCTCAACTTGCTCCGCGAGCGGCTGCTCGCGTTGCCCGCCTGAGGGCCGCTACCCTCCCGCCGACCAGCACTCCCGCTCGCAGGAGATCCCATGGCTACCCACCGTCCGTCGCTTCGCATGCTGATCGCCCCCGTCTGCGGGGGCGCGCTCCTGCTCGCCGCCTGCGGCAGCGGGGTGCAGGAGGTGGACACCGAAGGTGCCACCGGCTCAACGGTCGAAGCGCCCGCCGTCACCGTGCCCGACGCCACCACGACCAGCGAGGACGCGGCCGCCGGCACCACGACGACCTCCGCATCCGATGTCACCGACACGACCGCGGCGTCCGGGGCGGTGCCCCCCGCCGAGGACCCAGGCGACCTCGGCGACGACGCCGAGCTCGACGCGTTGGCGCAGGACTGCTTCGACGGAGACTTCTCGGCATGTGACCAGCTCTTCTTCGAAAGCCCGGTCGACTCCGACTACGAGGCCTACGGCGACTCCTGTGGCGGGCGCAACGAACCCGCCGGCCTGTGCGTGACCATCTACGGCCAGGGCTGATCCCGACACCGGCTAGCGTCTCGTCACCGCCGCCCAAGGAGCACCTGATGACCCGCCGCCGCTTGCTGCTGCTCGCTTCCGTCCTCTTGCTCGTCCTCGCCGCGTGCGGAGGCGGTGTCGAGGAGAACGGGGGCGGGACCGATGTCACGGTGTCGGACACGAAGCCCGACACGACGGACACCACCGGAGGGACGGACACCACCACGGCCGATGACGAGAACGGGGACCTCCCGCCGGGACAGGACCCCCGCAACATCCTCGGCGACGATCAGGCTCTGAACGACCTCGCCAACCAGTGCTTCGACGGTGACATGCAGGCGTGCGACGACCTCTTCGCCCAGACCCCCGTCGACTCCGACCTCGAGGCGTACAGCCAGACCTGTGGCGGTCGCATCGACGAGGTCGACGGCTCCCCCGACTGCGTGGCCCGCTTCGCGAGTGCGTCCGACCCCCAGGAGCCCGGCGACTTCAACGACGCCGAGTTCGACCGCTTGGCCGGCGAGTGCTTCGACGGCGACCTCGCGTCGTGTGACGAGCTCTTCCGGGTCACGCCGGTCGGCTCCGCGGCCGAGGCCTACGGCAGCACCTGCGGCGGTCGGCTCGAGGAGGGCGTGAGCGGTGACTGCGAGGATCTGCTGGGCGGCGACGCGGAGTCTTCGGGCGCCACCCCGACCACGGCAGCGGGCTAGCCGTTCCCGGCGTCGACCCGATCGGCGCTCCTCCGAGCGCCCGATCGGTCGAGCAGATCAGCCGGCACCGTCCTGGTCCTCGTCCTCGTCGATGACCTCACCACTCGCGTCGAGGCGCAGCGAGGCCGAGTTCATGCAGAATCGGGTCCCGGTGGGCCGGGGCCCGTCGGGGAACACGTGGCCGAGGTGGGCGCCACAGTTGGCGCACATCGCCTCGGTGCGGACCATGCCGTGCGAGCGGTCGCTCTCGGTGACCACCGCATCGCTGTCGAGTGCCGCGTAGAAGCTCGGCCAGCCCGTGCCCGAGTCGAACTTGGTGTCCGAGGAGAACAGCGGGGCGTCGCAGCACACGCAGCGATAGGTCCCCTCGTCCTTGCAGTCCCAGTACGCGCCGGAGAAGGCGCGCTCGGTGCCCTTCTCACGGGTCACGTGGTACTGCTCTGGAGTCAGGCGCTCGCGGTACTCGTCGTCGGTGGCGGGGGGTCGTGGGTTCATGGGCTGGAGCTCCTCGTTGCGATTCGGGGGTCGGTGGGCAGTTTGCTCGGACGGTCGCCCTCTTGGCACCAGGTGCTTGATCGAACGAACGTTCGAAACTACGATGGTGTCGTTCCGGCTCGCCAGCATCTCAGGCAGCACCCGCACCCCTTCAACCCCGGAGCCGGTCCGGGAGTTCCCAGGTCGGCCGAGGCCCTGCACCGGCTTACTTGTCAGACCCCATCCGTACGGTGACGACCGTAGAGCAACCCTGACCACCTCGAACAGGAAAGGCACCACCGTGGAGCGAGACAAGGCACTCGAGATGGCCCTCGGCCAGATCACCAAGGCGCACGGCGAAGGGTCCATCATGAAGATGGGCGAAAAGACGTCGATGGGCATCGAGTCCATCCCGACGGGTGCCATGTCGCTCGACATCGCCCTCGGCGTCGGGGGCCTGCCCCGTGGTCGTGTCACGGAGATCTACGGGCCCGAGTCGTCGGGCAAGTCCACCCTCGCCATGCACGTGGTGGCCGAGGCCCAGCGCAACGGTGGCATCTGCGCCTACATCGACGCCGAGCACGCCATGGATCCGGTCTACGCCGCCGCCATCGGTGTCGACATCGACGAGCTGCTCATCTCGCAGCCCGACACGGGCGAGCAGGCGCTCGAGATCACCGACACCCTGATCCGCTCGGGTGCCCTCGACGTCGTCGTCATCGACTCGGTGGCGGCCCTGACGCCCAGGGCCGAGATCGAGGGCGAGATGGGCGACTCCCACGTCGGCCTCCAGGCCCGCCTCATGTCACAGGCCCTGCGCAAGCTCACCGCCAACCTCAACAAGTCCGACACCATCTGCATCTTCATCAACCAGCTGCGGGAGAAGATCGGGGTGATGTTCGGCAGCCCCGAGACCACGCCGGGCGGTCGGGCCCTCAAGTTCTACTCGTCGGTCCGCCTCGACATCCGCCGCATCGAGGCCATCAAGGACGGCGTCGAGGTGGTGGGGAACCGCACCCGGGTCAAGGTGGTGAAGAACAAGGTCAGCCCGCCGTTCAAGCAGGCCGAGTTCGACATCATGTACGGCAAGGGCATCAGCCGCGAGGGCTCGCTGCTCGACCTGGGCGTGGACTTCGGTCTCGTGAAGAAGTCGGGTGCCTGGTACACGTACGAGGGCGAGCAACTCGGCCAGGGTCGGGAGAACGCCAAGGAGTTCCTCCGCGAGACGCCCGAGATCATGGTCGAGCTCTCCGAACGCATCCGCCAGCACGTGGGCATCGGCGACGCCCCGCCCGAGCCGCCGGCGAAGGACACCGACGCGGCCGACACCTTCACCGCCAAAGACGACGAGCCCATCTCCTTGGACGACTGAACAGACCCAAGGTCGTGGGGGGCGTCGTCTGATCGGGACCAACCGATCCGATCAGCGAAGCGCCCCCCCTCCTGATCAACGGGGTAGTGGAGTCGCGGGTGGCGCCGGAACGGCTTCCGGCCACGCGCAGGGACGAGCATGGCCGGAAACGGACTCCGGCGACAGGACCCGCAACTCCACGGGGGTAGGCCCCAACGCTCTGCGGTCATCCGGGCCCGCTGACGTGGGCACCTCCTACGACCGGATGACCGCGTTGCTCCACCCGCCACGGTGGACCACCGGCCGTCGCTCGTCCCCCCGAGCGGCGGCCGGGTTCGTTTGGGGCATCCCCCGCGACCCGGCGGGTCCTGTCACCGATCCGGTATCCGAGAATCGGCCCGGAAAGGCATTGGGCCGATCTCTCGGACCCTCCGGATCGGCGCCACCCGCCGAGTCGCTACCCCGTTGGGCTGATGGGGGAGTCCGTCGTTGGTCTCGTCTGCAGGTCCCCTACGAGTGTCGCCCTGCTGACGCCTGGTCGCTCAGCGGCGGTCGACTCATGGACGAGTGGCTGTCGAGGCTCACGGAGCGCGGCGGACGGCCGCGAGAGAGGTGGAGTTGGAGGAAATATCTGCCGTATCTGGCAGCTAATGCCTCCAATGGAGGTCAGTTGTCGGCTCGGCGACGACGTTGGGCCACGCTCCGTGGTGATCTGGTCGAAGGCACCGGCCCGGATCCTTCTCGCCGAGTCGGCGGGACCGGTCAAGACCCCGTCGCGGGCAGACTGGCGGGGTGGGTCGTGCTCTCGGCGTGGTCATGGTCGTGCTGGGGCTGGCCGCCTGCGGGTCCGGGGTGCAGCCGAAGCCGGAGGTGGCGGGAGATGGGCGGGGGGCGGTGTTCGATTCGGCGGGGGTGTGCGACGCCTTGGCCCGGGTGGCGGCCGCCGATCGCCGCGCGGGTCAGGACGCCGCCGGCCTCGACGGGTGGGACGAGGTGCAACCCGTCCTCGTAGCGGCCTCGGCCGACGCGGCGGACCTGTATGACGAGGCCCGGGCCGTTGCGCCGCCCGAGCTGGCCGAGCCCTTGGAGCAGGTGGCGTCCACGTCACGGGCGCTGTCGGGCCTCGCCGCCCGGTCGGACAGCCGCCGCGCCTTTCAGCGCGACGGCCAGCGCCTCGAGGGCTTCGCCGAGGCCCAGGTCGCGGTGGCGGGCCTGAACGACTACACGCGCCAGCACTGCGGCTTCACCCTCGTCGACAACTGACCCCGTAGCCTGTTCGGGTGGCCCGCACCTACGCCATCCGGACCTTCGGGTGCCAGATGAACGAGCACGACTCCGAGCGCATCGCCGGGCTGCTCGAGGCGGACGGACTTGTCCCGGTCGAGGGCGATGACGACACGTTGGCCGACGTCGTCGTCCTCAACACGTGCTGCATCCGGGAGAACGCCGACAACAAGCTCTACGGGCATCTCGGGCACCTGAAGTCGCTGAAGGACCGGCGGCCCGACCTGCAGATCGCCGTCGCCGGGTGCCTCGCCCAGAAGGACCGTGAGGCCATACGCGAGCGGGCGCCGCACGTCGACGTGGTGTTCGGCACGCACAACGTGCACCGGGCCGCCGAGCTCCTCCAACAGGCCGCGACCACCGGCCCGGTCACCGAGATCCTCGAGGAGACCGTCCTCGAGGACCGCGAGGCCTTCCCCTCGGCCCTGCCCACCCGCCGCGACGTCGGCTACGCCGCGTGGGTCACCATCCAGATCGGCTGCGACAACAAGTGCGCGTTCTGCATCGTCCCGGCCGTGCGCGGCCCCGAGATCAGCCGTCCCGTGGACGACATCGTCGCCGAGGTCGAGGCCCTGGCCGCCGAGGGCGTCACCGAGGTCACGCTGCTGGGCCAGAACGTCAACTCCTTCGGCCGAGACGGTGCCGGCCAGCCCCGCCCCCTGTTCGCGCCCCTCCTGCGGGCCGTGGGCGCGGTCGAGGGCATCCGACGGGTGCGCTACACCAGCCCGCATCCGAAGGACCTCCGCGCCGACACCATCGCGGCCATGGCCGAGACGCCCACGGTCTGCGAGCACCTCCACCTGCCGTTGCAGTCGGGGAGCGACCGCGTGCTGGCGGCCATGCACCGCGGGTACACAGGGGAGCGCTACCTGGCCAAGGTCGCAGCCGCCCGTGCAGCCATCGACGATCTCGCGGTGACCACGGACATCATCGTCGGGTTCCCCGGCGAGACCGACGACGACTTCGCCGACACCCTCGCGGTCGCCGCCGAGGCCCGCTTCGACGGCGCCTACACCTTCATCTACTCGCCCCGCCCGGGAACCGAGGCGGCCGAGCGGGTCGACCAGTTCGTGGACCCGGCGGTGGTGTCCGAGCGCTACGAGCGGCTGCGCGTGGTGATCGATCGGAGCGCCCAGGCGGCCTACGCAGAGCGGGTCGGGCGCGTCGAAGAGGTCGTGGTCGAGGGCCCGAGCCGTACCAACCCGGACCTCACCACCGGCCGCACCCGCCAGAACCGCCTCGTCCACTTCACCGCCGAGCCGCTGCGCGCCGGCACCCTCGCCACCGTCGAGATCACCCGGGCCGGCGGCCACTCGCTGCGAGGCGAACTGCGAGAGGTGCTCGCTGCGCCCCGCCACCGCACCCGCATCCCGGTGGTGGCCGGCTGATCGCGCCCTCGGCTCGCCGACCGCCGGCCTTGGCTGGCGATCGATGCCAAGCGTTGCCGGGGGACCGGCCGCGCTCGCGATGACCGACCCTCACCCGGGCATCCCGACGCCCAGGCCGCTCGACGAGCCGCCCGAGCCGACGGGGTCCTCGTCGTCGCCGGACTCACCGCCCCTCGCCGGCCGCCGCCACCTCGCGATCGTCGGCGTCACCGCGTCGGGCAAGTCGGCGCTGGCCATGGCCGTCGCCCGGGGCCGCTCCGACGTCGAGCTGATCTCGGTCGACTCGATGCAGGTCTACCGGGGCATGGACATCGGCACCGCCAAGCCGACACCGGCCGAGCGGGCCGAGGTCCCCCACCACCTCATCGACCTCGCCGACCCCAGCGAGGACTTCACCGTCACCCGCTTCCAGGGCGCCTTCCGCGACGCACTGGCCGGCATCGAGGCGCGCGGCCATCGGGCCGTGCTCGTGGGCGGCACCGGCCTGTACCTGCGGGCCGTCATCGACGACCTCGAGATCCCTGGGCGCCACCCGGAGGTCCGGGAGGCGATCGAGGCCGAGGCCGACACCGAGGCGCTCCACCGCCGCCTCGTCGAGCTGGACCCCGTCGCCGCCGCCCGCATGGAGCCCACGAACCGCCGGCGGGTCGTGCGGGCCCTCGAGGTGTGCCTCGGCAGCGGGCGGCACTTCTCGTCCTACGGCCCGGGCCTCGACGCCTACCCGCCGACCCGCTTCGCCCTTCTCGGGCTGCAGCGATCGGTCGAGGACACGGCCGCCCGCATCGCCACCCGGTTCGACGAGCAGCTGGCCGCCGGGTTCGTGGACGAGGTGCGCGCCCTCGCCGCCGCCCCAGCGGGGCTGTCCCGCAACGCTCGCCAGGCCCTGGGGTATCGGGAGCTGCTGGCCCACGTGGAACAGGGCCTGCCCCTGGACGACGCCGTGGAGCAGGCCGTCAGCGGCATCCGTCGCTTCGCCCGCCGCCAGCGTTCCTGGTTCCGCCGCGACCCGCGCATCGCCTGGGTCGACGCCACCCAGGATCTGGGGAGGCTTCTCGCGGTCGTGCTGCGAGACTGGTACGAATGCGGCTGACCAAGCACCAGGGCCTCGGGAACGACTTCCTCGTCCTGCTCGACCTCAACGGGGTCCACGCCGTCACGCCCGAGCTGGCCCGCAGCCTCTGCGATCGCCACCGTGGCATCGGCGCCGACGGTCTCCTCCACGTCACCACCGGCCTCGGCGACGCCGAGGTCACCATGGTGCTCTACAACGCCGACGGGTCGCGGGCCGAGATGAGCGGCAACGGCGTCCGCTGCCTCGGCCAGGCCGTGCTCCAGGCCGGCGTGGTCGAGGGTCCCCGCATCCGCGTGGCCACCGATGCGGGCCTGCGCACGCTCGAGATCCTCGCCACCGAGCACCCCGAGACCCACGTGGTCACGGTCGACATGGGCCCGGTCGACGACCAAGGCGACACCACCGAGTGGGTGGGCGCCGGCGTGGTCGCCGCGGGCTGGGCCAGCATGGGCAACCCCCATCTCGTGCTGTACGCGCCCGACCCCGACGGGGCCCCGGACGTGGTCGAGATCGGCCAGGCCGTCAACGACAAGACCCCCGGGGGCGCCAACGTCGAGGTCATCGGCATCGGTGACACCTCCGGCGATCTGGTCCTCGAGGTGTTCGAGCGGGGCGTGGGTCCCACCCTGGCCTGCGGGACCGGTGCCTGCGCGGCGGCCGCCATCGCCCACCGCTGGGGCCTCGTGGGCCGCGACGTCCGGGTCCACATGCCCGGCGGCACCGCCCACGTCACCCTCACCGAGTCGACGATCCTCCTCGGCGGCCCCACCACCTCCATCGGTCTCATCGAGTACCCGTGGCCGGTACCCGAACCCGCTGCGTGACCGGACCGGGCGCGATATTCAGCGGGCTTGGCGTGCCCGCGGCGGGTAGGCAGGTGTCGTCATGGCACTGATCGACCGGTCCTTCCGGGAGAAGATCGTCCTCGTCGGCGTGCAGTTGGCAGGCGAGAGCGAGGAGTCCGTCGAGTCGTCGCTCGACGAGCTCGCCCTGCTCGTGGACACCGCCGGCGCCGACGTCATGGCCCGGACCACCCAGCGCCGCGATCGGCCCGATCCCGCGTACTACGTGGGCAAGGGCAAGGTCGACGAGCTGCGGGACATCTCGCTCGAGGTCGACTCCGACACCGTCGTGTTCGACGACGAGCTGACCCCCGCCCAGCAGTTCAACCTCGAGAAGGTGCTCGGCCGGACGGCCATCGACCGCACCGCGGTGATCCTCGACATCTTCGCCCAGAACGCCCACAGCCAGGAGGGCAAGGCCCAGGTCGAGCTGGCCCAGCTGCGCTACCGCCTGCCCCGCCTGCGTGGTCGGGGCACCCAGCTGAGCCAGCAGGGTGGCGGTCTGCTCGGCAACCGTGGTCCCGGCGAGACCCAGCTCGAGGTCGACCGTCGGCGGCTCGTCCGCCGCATCCACAAGCTCGAGGCCGAGCTGCGCCAGATCGCCGGCCACCGGGCCACCCAGCGCAAGGCCCGCAAGCGCTCGCAGGTGCCCACCGTGGCCGTCGTGGGCTACACCAACGCCGGCAAGTCGACCATGCTCAACCGCCTTACTGACGCCGGCGTGCTCGTCGAGGACCGCCTCTTCGCCACCCTCGACGCCACCACCCGCAGGCTCGAGCTGCCGGGCGGACGCAACGTCCTGCTCACCGACACCGTCGGGTTCGTCCAGAAGCTGCCCCACCAGCTCGTGGAGGCCTTCAAGTCGACCCTCGAGGTGGTGGCCGAGGCCGACCTCCTGCTCCACGTCGTGGACGCCTCGGCCGACGACCCGGACGCGCAGATCGAGGCCGTGCGCTCCGTGCTCGTCGAGATCGGTGCGGGCGACGTGCCCGAGCTGCTCGTGTGGAACAAGGCCGACCGTACGCCCGAGGCCGGCCGCCGCGCCGGTCTCTCCGCCGGATCGGTGGCGGTGTCGGCCCTGACCGGCGAGGGCATCGACACCCTGCTCGCCGTCCTCGGCGATCGCCTCGCCCGGACCACGGCCACCGTCGACCTGCTCGTGCCCTTCGGGCGGGGCGACGTCCTCGCCCGGGTGCACCGCGAGGGCGAGGTGGTCGAGGAGCGGGCCACCGAGGGGGGCATGGCCGTGCGCGCCCGCCTCGACGAGACGGCGATGGGGCACCTCACGCCATACGTTGTCTCCCCGTGAGCGCCCCGACGGGATTCCAGCCGCCGCCCTACCCCTACGACCGCCTCGATGATCTCAAGGTGGTGGCCGACCGCCTCGACGGCGGCTGCATCGACCTCTCCATCGGCACCCCGTGCGACCCGCCGCCTGCGGCGGTCGTGGAGGCCCTCGCCACCTCGGGTGCCGAGCGGGGCTATCCGGCCTCGGTGGGGACGCCGGCCTTCCGTGAGGCGGCCGCCGGGTGGATGGAGCGCCGCCTCGGCGTGACCGTTCCGGCGGAGCACGTCGGGGCCTGCGTCGGCTCGAAGGAACTGGTGGCGGGCCTGCCTCAGTGGCTCCACCTGCGCCGCCCCGACCTCGACACCGTGCTGTACCCGGCCATCAGCTACCCCAGCTACGCCATGGGCGCCACCCTCGCCGGCTGTCGGGCCGTGCCCGTGCCCGTGGACGACCACTGGCGCCTCGACGTGTCGGCCATCGACCCCGCCGACGCCGTCCGCGCCCTTTGCCTGTGGTCCAACACGCCCGGCAACCCCGCCGGAGGCCTGGACGACCTTGCCGCGCTCGCTGCCTGGGGCCGGGCCGCAGGCGTGCCCGTGTTCAGCGACGAGTGCTACGCCGAGTTCACCTGGGACGGCGGCCCCCGCACCATCCTCCGCGAAGGCCTCGAGGGCGTGGTGGCGGTGCACTCGCTGTCCAAGCGCTCGAACCTCGCCGGCGCCCGTCTGGGCTTCTACGCCGGCGATCCTGAACTGGTGCACTACCTCCGAGAGGTGCGCAAGCACGCCGGCTTCATGCCGCCGGGCCCCGTGCAGGCGGCCGGGGCGGTGGCTTACGGCGACGACGCCCACGTGGACGAGCAGCGAGCCCGCTACCGATGCCGACTGGAGCGGGCGGCCGAGGTGCTGGCGGCCATCGGCCTCGACGCCCCGCTCCCCGGCGGCGCCTTCTACCTGTGGGTGCCGGCGCCCGACGGCGACGCCTGGGCCTTGGCGGCTCGCCTGGCCACCGACGCCGGCGTCCTCGTCAGTCCGGGCGAGTTCTACGGCGAGGCCGGCGCCGGCCACGTGCGCCTGGCCATGGTCCAGCCCGACGAGCAGATCGAGTTGATGGCCAGGCGCCTCGGGGTGGCGTGACCGCCCCCGCCGCCCCCGCAGACCTCCGTCCCCGCACCACGGGGTACTGGGTGGGCGGAGCACTCGTCGGCGTGGGCTTCCTCGTCGGCGCTCTGCTTCTCGGCCTCGCGGTGTCGCACTCGATCGGCGAGTTCCGAGACCTCGGAGACGACGTCGACGCCATGGACCGCATCTCCGTCCCCGGCGAGGGCGTGGTGACGATCGACGGGGCCGGCGACCGGGTGATCTACGTCGAGGGTGGCGGCGGCGCGGCGCCGATCGCGACCCTCAGTCCCACCGAGGTCACGGTGGAGTCCATCGCGCCGGACTCGACGCCGATTCCCGTCCGGAACGTCTCGGTGAGCGAGACCTACGACCTGAGCGGCCACTCCGGTCGCGCCGCGCTCGAGTTCACCGTCGACGAGCCCGGCGACTACCGCATCGCCGTCGAGGAGGCCCCGAGCTGGGTGACCAACGTCGCCGTCGGGCCGCATCTCGACCTGATCGGGCCCATCGGCTCCATCTTCGTGGCCGTCTTCGTCCCCGCCGGGGTCGGGGGTGTTCTGGTGCTCGCCGGAGCGGTGGTCCTGATCGTCACCGGCGTCCGCCGCAGTGCGGCCCAGCGTCAGGCCCGCGTCGCTGCCGCGCCACCCGTCTCCGCATGGGGGCCCGTACCCGCGGGCTCCCCGTACCTCCATGCGCCACCGGGGTACGCCGCCCCCGGCCCGCTGCCGCCCGGGCTGCCGCTGTCGGCCTACCCGCCCCCGGCGTACCCGCCGGCCGGCTGGCTCCCCCCGGGACCGGTGCCGATCGCTCCTGTTCCGCCGCCCGGCCGGCCCGCTGCCTCGGCGTGGCCCGGCGGCGCCGTGGCAGGTCGCGCCGGCGGGGGCGCCGGGTCGGCCTCGCCCGGGGGCGAGTCCACCCCCCGGGACACCCCCGAGCCCGCTGGGTTCGCGGCGGACGACGTGAGCGGCTCCTCGCCCGCGGGTACCGCAGCCGAGCCCGGCCCGGCCCCGGTGGGCGAGCCCTCGCCCGACGCGCCGACGGACGGATAGCCCGCCCCTGCGGCGCTGGCTTAGGGTGCGCCCATGGCTGACCTGAAGGACCAGATCGAAGACCTCTTCGCCCGTCGCAGCGAGCTCGACCCCCACGACGGCGACGCACGCGCGGTGGTGGACGCCGCCATCGACCTCCTCGACAAGGGCGAGGCCCGGGTCGCCGAGTACGGCCCCGACGGCGAGGTGATCGTCCACCAGTGGCTCAAGCAGGCCATCCTCCTGCTCTTCACCCTCACGCAGATGGAGACCATCGAGCTGGGGCCCTTCGAGTACGCCGACAAAATCGCCCTCAAGCGCGACTTCCAGGCCCAGGGCGTCCGCGTCGTGCCCGGCGCGACGGCCCGGGTGGGGTCCTTCCTCGACCGCGGCGTGGTGCTGATGCCGAGCTACGTGAACATCGGGGCGCGGGTCGGGGCCAACACCATGGTCGACACGTGGGCCACCGTCGGCTCGTGCGCCCAGATCGGCGCCAACGTCCACCTGTCCGGAGGCGTCGGAATCGGGGGCGTGCTCGAGCCGCCGCAGGCCTCGCCGGTGATGGTGGGCGACGAGTGCCTCATCGGCAGCCGCTGCATCGTGGCCGACGGCGCCCGCGTGGGGGACGGCACCGTGCTGGGCGCCGGCTGCGTGCTCACCAGCTCCATCCCCGTGATCGACGCCGAGACCGGCGAGGAGATCAGCCGGGGCGTCGTGCCCTCGTGGTGCGTTGCGGTCAGCGCCACCCGGCCCCGCACCTTCGCCGGCGGCGAGTTCGGCCTTCCCTGCGTCCTCGTCATCAAGCGCCTCGCGGAGGGCGAACGCCACGACAAGGGCAAGCTCAACGACGTGCTGCGCTCGCACGGCCTGGCCACCTGAGCGGGCGATGAAGAAGCCCCAGCCGCCCCACGACCTGCTGGCCCTCACCGCCCAGCTGGTCGACATCCCTTCCGAGAGCCGGGACGAGGCGGCCATCACCGCCCACCTCGAAGCGGCGCTGCGGGCCCAGCGCCACCTCCGCGTCGACCGGGTGGGCGACAACCTGGTCGCCCGCACCGAGCTGGGCCGCCCCTATCGCATCGTTCTGGCGGGCCACACCGACACCGTGCCCGCGGCGGACAACGCCCGCGCCCGCATCGAGGGCGACACCCTGTGGGGCCTCGGCGCGTCCGACATGAAGGGTGGGCTGGCGGTGATGCTCGAGCTGGCCCGCACCATGCCGGCGCCGGCGGTCGACGTCACCTACGTCTTCTACGCCCGTGAGGAGATCGATGCCGCCTCCAGCGGGCTCGGCGAGCTCTTCGCCACTCGGCCCGACCTGCTCGCCGGCGACGCCGCGATCCTGGGCGAGCCCACCGCCGCCGCGTTCGAGGCGGGGTGCCAGGGCACCATGCGCATCCAGGTGGAGCTGACGGGCCAGCGCGCCCACTCGGCGCGTCCCTGGATGGGGCGCAATGCGGTGCACCGCCTCGGCGCCCTGCTGGCCCTCGTCGACGCCGTGCCCGAGCGCCGGCCCGTGCTCCAGGGCTGCGAGTACCGCGAGGCCCTCCAGGCCGTGTTCGTCGAGGGTGGCGTGGCCCCCAACGTGGTGCCCGACCGCGCCATGGTGACCCTGAACCACCGCTTCGCCCCGGACCGCACTGCGGACGAGGCCGAGGCGGCGGTGCGGGCCGTCGTCGCCCCGGTGCTCGAGGACGGCGACCGCTTCGAGCGCATCGACGTGGCCGACGCCGCCCCGCCGGGGCTCGACCACCCCCTGCTGGCGGCCCTCGCCGGCCGTCACGACCTGGAGGTACGGGCCAAGCTGGGTTGGACCGACGTGGCCCGCTTCGCGTCTGTGGGCGTGCCGGCGGTCAACTTCGGCCCCGGGGACTCCACCTACGCCCACCGCGCCGACGAGCACGTCGAGCGGGACTACCTCGACGCCACCTGGTTCGTCCTCGCCGACCTCCTCAACGCTGGAGTGTGACCCGCTGGGGTGAATTGAGGAGGGGCCGGCCTTGCGGCCGGCCCCTGCGTCAACTCGTTCGCAACGGGCTAGAGCTTGGCGAGGGCCTCGGTGTAGCGCTCGGCTTCGCGGGCGGTGCCGAGGCTGTCGGTCTCGAAGGCGTCGACGATGGTGCCGTCCTGGCCGATCAGGAAGGTGGCGCGGTTGGCGCAGCCCACCGCCTCGTTGAACACGCCGTAGGCCTGGGCCACGGCGCCGTGGGGCCAG
>RRZT011721932.1_pt1 | contig 13861 bp, 14 predicted proteins | sample 2165551 | NCBI WGS metagenome assembly RRZT01 (sample SAMN10456910, study PRJNA506462) | wastewater metagenome | biome: wastewater; feature: sludge; material: wastewater sludge; isolation source: wastewater sludge with Escherichia coli K12::gfp cells carrying plasmid... | place: USA: Moscow, Idaho... | reverse complement strand
TGGACCGGATCGAGATCAAGTCGATCGACGAGATCCTGCGGATGCGGGAGGCCGGGCTCGTCGTCGCTGACGCGCTCACCGCCGTGCAGGAGGCTGTAGCGATCGGCGTGACGACCGCTGAGCTCGACGGCATCGCTGCTGAGGTGATCGCGGCTCGCGGGGCGCGCTCCTCGTTCCTCGGCTACCAGGGCTACCCGGCTACGACGTGCATCAGCGTCAACGACGAGGTTGTCCACGGCATCCCCGGCGACCGGGTGATCCAGGACGGCGACGTGGTCTCAGTGGACTGCGGCGCCATCGTCGACGGCTGGCACGGCGACAGCGCCGTCACGGTCCTCGTCGGAGACGTCGACCCAGCGGACGCGAGGCTGTCCGCCGTCACCGAAGACGCCATGTGGGCGGGCATCGCTGCACTCGCCCGCGCGGAGCGCCTTCACGAGGTCGGTGCTGCCGTCGAGGACAGCGTCGTGGCCGCCTCCGACCCGCTCGTGCCGTACGGGATCGTCCAGGAGTACGTCGGCCACGGCATCGGCTCGGCCATGCACCAGTCGCCCGACGTCCCCAACTTCCGGGTCCGCGACCGAGGCCCTCGTGTGCGTCCCGGCATGTGCATCGCGATCGAGCCCATGGTGACGAGGGGCGAGAGGTTCACGCAGGTGTGCGAGGACGACTGGACGGTCGTCACCGACGACGGCTCGCGAGCCGCACACTGGGAGCACACCGTCGCCGTGCTCGAAGACGGCATCTGGGTGCTGACCGCCACCGACGGTGGCCGTGCCAAGCTCGAAGACCGGGGTATCAAGATCACGTCGCTCGGCAGCTGACCTGGCTGGCAGGCTCGCTGGGCCCAGGCCTGACTCGCCCGCGCGACTGTGGGGTCCCCTGCGCGCGCTGTCGTGACTCGTCGCGGGCGCAACCTGGTCGGGGGCATCAGACCTCTCGCAGATCCCCCGGAAGGGGGGGGCGGGCGCATGCCGGGGAACGCGCACCTCCATGACCCGCCGCTGATCAAGTAGGACCTTTGGTCCCCCGTCAACGCCTCACCCGGGACTTCACCCGCCCTCCTGGTGCAAACCCCCTGTCAGAACCAGGGTGATTCGGAATATCGTGACTGACGTCGGTACGAGTAGCCCGTCTCGGGTGTACCGAGTCATTCAGTCACGTCTCGGGGGAGCGTCTGTCACATGTCTATTGAGTTGCCCGTGCGCGCAGATCGCGCACGTCAGCCCGCGAGGGCAAATCTCAGGGGTCTGCCGCGTGTCCACGCGGCCAGCGCGACGACTCACAGGTCGTTCGCACGGTTCGCCCGGCCGGAGCCGCTCACGGTCATCCGGGCTCCGCACGGTTTTGGAAAGTCCATGCTCGCCGCCCAGTGGCTGCGTTCGATGCAGGATGACGACGTCGACGTGCTGTGGCTCGGATCCGACGCGCTGTCGTTCGTCGAGGAGCCCGGCGCAGAGGCGTTCTGGGACGTCCTGGGCAGCAGGCTCGAGGAGTTCACGACCACGCACCGGAAGGTCGCCGGGTCGTCTGCTAGGGGCCGGGAGCGGGTCGTCCAGCTGCTCAGCCAGCGCACGCGTCCCGTCTACGTGGTGCTCGACCGGTTCGAGTCGACGACCGGACGACTCGGGATCGAGCAGGCTCTGCTCGATCTCGTCCAGACGATGGAGCACCTCTACCTGATCGTCTGCACCCGGACCGTCACGAGCCTCGAGGTCGTCGGCGCGGCCGTCGTCGACTCCGTCGTGGTGCGTCCCGCCGACCTCGCTCTCGGGGTGGAGGACGTGCTCGGTCTCGCTGCGCAGCAGGGGATCGTGCTCGGTCGCGACGAGGCGCAGACCCTGTGCGACGAGACGGCTGGATGGCCCGCGCTCGTCAGGGTCATCCTCGCCGGTTCCGCCGCCGACCAGGTGCCGGGCGCGGGCTTCGCGCTCAACCTCGATTCCGGTCGCTGGTTCCTGAGGACGGTCTGGGACGAGTTCGGCGTGCCCGGTCTCGCCGACTTCGTCACCCGCACGTCGGTGCTCGTCGAGTTCACGCGGTCTCTCGCCGCCCGCGTGTGCGGCGATGCCGACGTCGACGGGCACATCGACACGTTGCTCGCGGCCGGCCTGCTGCGGGTCCACGGCTCTGGAGAGGACGCGGTCTACGCGCACCTGCCCGCTGTGCGCCGGGAGTGCGTGCAGCGCCTGCGCAGCGAGGCTCCGGAGCAGTTCCGAGACCTCTCGCAGGTGTCGGCCGGTGTCCTTCTCGACCAGGGGCGCGCCGGGCAGGCGCTCGTGCACCTCGTGCGTGCGCGACTGTGGGACGAGGTCGTCGAGTGCGTGGAGAGCTCGTGGCACATGCTCGCGGCACAGGGGGAGAGCGAGCTGTTGAAGCTCGTCGACCGCCTGCCCGCCGACGTGGTCGCACGCAGCCCGCGTCTTGTCGTCCTGCGGGACTACTCGAACGACGTGGCGAAGCCCGCGACGGTGGAGGGCGCGGACACCGGTGCGCCGGGGGCGCCGGAGCTCGGTCGCCTGGCTGGCTGGCGGCACGGGCCCGTACGGTCCGTGCGCGAGCGTACGCGCGACGTCGCCGAGCGCTATGCCGACCTAGCGCCTGACGTGCGCGCCGATCTTCCCGCGGTCCTGTGCGAGCTGGGCGCCACGCGCCTGGCCCGCACGGACACCGACGGCGCTCGTGCCGCGTTCACGGACGCGCACCGGCTCGCGGCCGTGTCGGGAGCCGCGGCAGCCGAGGCGCGTGCCGCCGTCGGCGCGGCGCTCACGTGCACCGTGACCGGGGGCATCAAGGACGCGCGTGCCTGGATCGACGAGGCATCCCGTGCTGCGGCATCGGCTGACCCGGCCGACGTCGCGGACCTCATGCCGGTCCTCGCGGGAGCGAGGGCGCTCGCGGCGATCGCAGGCGTCGACCTCCCGGCAGCGCGCGCGGCAGTCGTGGACGCGATCGGCGGTGACGCCGAGGTGATGTCGCTCGGGGCGCTCGCGCGAGCGCAGCTCTCCCTCCTGGAGGGTGGGCAGTACGAGGAGTTCGAGGAGTTCGAGAAGTCCAGCCAGTGGGTGATGAGCTCGGGCCTGCCGGCCGACTACCTCATCACCAATCTGCTCGTCGCGGCGCGGGTCGACCTGCTGCTGTCCATGGGGCAGGTGCTGCGCGCGCGTGCCGTGCTGACGCGGTGGGAGGGCGACCAGGAAGGGTTGCTGCTGCCGCGGGTCCGGACAGCGTTCATGGCGGGCGACTATGGGCGGGCGGCGCTCCTCGCGTCGCAAGGGGCGCACTCCACCCACCGGCCCGCCCGCCAGCGTCTCGGTCTGCAGCTCGTCGCCGCGCTCGCGGAGAACGCGCGGGGCCGTGAGGCTGAGGCCGTCCGTGCGATGCGTGAGGCGATCGCGGTCGCGAGCGACAGCGAGCTGTTCCAGCCGTTCGCCTCGCTCCCGCGGCCCCTTCTCGAGGCGATGGTGCCCGCTGTCCCAGAGCTTGCGGCGGTGCTCGCGAGGCTCGACGACGCCGGTGTGCGCGCTGACGTGTTCCCGGTGCCGTCAGTCGTGGCCGAGCTGAGCGAGCGTGAGCGCGAGGTCCTCGAGACCCTCGCCGTGAGCGACTCGCTCGGGGCAGTCGCGAAGCGTCTCTACCTCACGACCAACACGGTCAAGACGCACCTGCGGTCGATCTACCGCAAGCTCGGCACCCACTCGGGTGCTGAGACGATCCAGCGCGCCATCGAGTGCGGGCTGATCGAGGCGCCTCACGCCTGACGAGCCCACGTCCGCCCCGTGATGCCCCTGCCTCACGGGGCGGACGTGTGCTGTGACGCACGGCACGGGCGAGGAGCGGCCCTTCCTGGGTTTACCCGTCCTGCCCGATGCCGTACGATGTTGCGTTGGCATGTGTCTTGCATGCCACCCAGCAGACCCGGTGCCGCGGTGACGTGTGCGTGGGCGCCTCTCGGCGTCTCGTGAGCGTGATCCATCCGGGTGGGATGTTCAACCAGGAGTTAGCGGAGGATATGGCGAAGAAGGACGGTGTCATCGAGATCGAGGGCAGCGTGGTCGAGGCCCTGCCGAACGCGATGTTTCGCGTGGAGCTGGCCAACGGTCACAAGGTGCTCGCTCACATCTCGGGCAAGATGCGTCAGCACTACATCCGGATCCTCCCCGAGGACCGGGTCGTGGTCGAGCTGAGCCCGTACGACCTGTCCCGCGGCCGTATCGTCTACCGCTACAAGTAACCACGTCACCGACAACCTGCCGGCGCGCCACCGGACGATCGACGATCGGACGGCCCGCCGTACGGCGGCGAAGGAACCACGATGAAGGTCAAGCCCAGCGTCAAGAAGATCTGCGACAAGTGCAAGGTGATCCGTCGCCACGGCCGCGTCCAGGTCATCTGCGAGAACGTGCGGCACAAGCAGCGCCAGGGCTGACACAGCCTGTCCGCTGGCACGTGCAGTCACGCGCCGCAGATCTGCCCCTGCAGGGGCATCAGCGCACCACCACCGAACGCCCTCGTGGCGTCGCGAACCCTCGGCTCGGAGGCTGGGGCCCGCAACAGCGGGAAGATGGTGCGGAAGACCTCCGAACGCAGTACAGGAGCCACACATGGCACGTCTTGTCGGCGTAGACCTCCCCCGCGAGAAGCGGGTCGAGATCGCGCTCACCTACATCTACGGCGTCGGCCGTACCCGCGCCCAGCAGGCAGTCGCCGCGACCGGCATCAGCCCGGAGGTCCGCGTCAAGGACCTCGACGAGGCTCAGCTCGTTGCGCTGCGCGACTTCCTCGAGGGCAACTACAAGCTCGAAGGTGATCTCCGTCGTGAGGTTGCTGCCGACATCCGCCGCAAGGTCGAGATCGGCTGCTACGAGGGCCTGCGTCACCGCCGCGGCCTCCCGGTGCGCGGTCAGCGCACCAAGACCAACGCGCGTACCCGCAAGGGCCCGAAGCGCACCGTGGCCGGTAAGAAGAAGGCCCGCTAAGCAGTAGCAGCAGTCCGCGCAGGGGCCTCGCCCCGCAGCGCGGTCCGATTACCTCAGACCAGGAGAGATCAAAGACATGCCTCCCAAGACTCGCGCCGCCTCCGGTGCGCGCAAGCCTCGCCGCAAGGAAAAGAAGAACGTAGCCCTCGGCCAGGCGCACATCAAGAGCACCTTCAACAACACCATCGTCTCGATCACGGACCCGTCGGGCGCCGTGATCTCGTGGGCGTCCTCCGGCCAGGTCGGCTTCAAGGGCTCGCGCAAGTCGACGCCCTTCGCCGCGCAGCTCGCTGCCGAAGCTGCGGCTCGCCGCGCCCAGGAGCACGGCATGAAGAAGGTCGACGTCTTCGTCAAGGGTCCGGGCTCCGGCCGCGAGACCGCGATCCGTTCCCTCCAGGCTGCTGGCCTCGAGGTCGGTTCGATCCAGGACGTCACGCCTCAGGCCCACAACGGTTGCCGTCCGCCGAAGCGCCGCCGCGTGTGATCGGTTCCAGGCCGCCGGCCAGGGCATGTGCCCTGCCGGCGGCCTGACGCCGCACCACGGTGCGGCACCAGTACCCATGCCGAAATCCCAGGCCGGAAGCTTCCCGCCGGGGCTCTTCGTCTGTGACGCGTCATATGGCGGACGCGCACTGAAAGGACAGAACCAGTGCTGATCGCACAGCGCCCCACCCTGACCGAAGAGGTCATCTCGGAGAACCGTTCGCGCTTCTCCATCGAGCCGCTCGAGCCGGGCTTCGGCTACACGCTCGGCAACTCGCTGCGTCGCACGCTGCTGTCGTCCATCCCGGGCGCTGCGGTGACCTCCATCCGCATCGACGGTGTGCTCCACGAGTTCACCACGGTGCCGGGTGGCAAGGAGGACGTCACCGAGATCATCCTCAACATCAAGAACCTCGTGGTCTCGTCGGAGAACGACGAGCCCGTCGTGATGTACCTGCGCAAGCAGGGCGCCGGTGTCGTCACCGCAGCGGACATCGTCCCGCCGGCCGGTGTTGAGGTCCACAACCCTGAGCTGCACATCGCGACCCTCAACGAGAAGGGCAAGCTCGAGATCGAGCTGACCGTCGAGCGTGGGCGTGGCTATGTGTCCGCGAGCCAGAACAAGTCGTTCGACGCCGAGATCGGTCGCATCCCGGTCGACTCGATCTACTCGCCCGTGCTCAAGGTGACGTACAAGGTCGAGGCGACCCGTGTCGAGCAGCGCACCGACTTCGACAAGCTGATCGTCGACGTCGAGACCAAGCCGGCGATCTCGCCCCGTGACGCTCTCGCGTCCGCAGGCAAGACGCTCGTCGAGCTGTTCGGGCTCGCCCGTGAGCTCAACGTCGAGGCCGAGGGCATCGAGATCGGCCCGTCGCCTACCGACGCTGCGCTCGCCGCCGACCTGGCTCTGCCGATCGAAGAGCTGCAGCTGACGATCCGGTCGTACAACTGCCTCAAGCGCGAGGGCATCCACACCGTGGGTGAGCTCGTGTCCCGCAGCGAGGCCGACCTGCTCGACATCCGGAACTTCGGTTCCAAGTCGATCACCGAGGTCAAGGAGAAGCTTGCGGGCCTGGGTCTGGGCCTCAAGGACTCCCCCCTGGACTTCGACCCGTCGACCGTCGACTACAGCGACGGCGACGAGGGCGACTTCGAGACCGAGCAGTACTGACGCTGGCACGCCCGTCGCGCTGAGCGCCGGACAGCCCCCCAATTTCTCTAGGAGCAAGAACAATGCCTACCCCCACCAAGGGCGCGCGGCTCGGCGGTAGCCCGTCGCACGAGCGCAAGATCCTGGCCAACCTGGCCGCCGCGCTCTTCGAGCACGGTCGCATCACCACGACCGAGGCGAAGGCCAAGCGCCTCCGTCCCGAGGCCGAGCGTCTGATCACGTTCGCCAAGCGCGGTGACCTGCACAACCGTCGTCGCGTCCTGCGCACGATCACGGACAAGGGCATCGTCCACGTCCTGTTCACCGAGATCGCCCCGCAGATGGCCGAGCGCCAGGGTGGCTACACCCGCATCATCAAGGTCGCACCGCGCAAGGGCGACAACGCCCCCATGGCGGTCATCGAGCTCGTCACCGAGCCCGTGAGCCCGAAGCAGGCTGTCGTCCGCGAGGCTGAGAAGGCCTCGAAGAAGTCCGCTCCGAAGGCTGAGAAGCCCGTCGAGCCGGTCGTCGAGGACGCCCCCGCCGCCGAGGTCGTCGAGGACGCCCCCGCCGCCGAGGAGACCACGGAGGAGAAGGCCTGAGCCTTCCCCTCCCATGACGAGGCCCGCGCACCGATGGTGCGCGGGCCTCGTCGTTCTCACGGCATCAACTGGCCTGAGCGGGACAGACCGGTGCTGGCGGCCGGCACAGCGTCGCACCGCGTGAGGGGTGCCGGAGCACAGGCTCAGATCTTGTCGTCGCCCCAGAGCGACCAGGCCCGCACCCCGCCGACGAGCGCGGCAGAGTTCGGCACGACGACGACCTCCGGCCCCAGCCGGTCGCGCACCTGCGCCGTGATGCGGCCCGAGTTCCCGCCGCCCAGGTAGAGACGGTCCCAGCGGAACACGGGCGCGAGCCCCTCGACGACCCGGAGCACCCGACGGGACCACAAGGCGTCGCCGAGGCGCCGCCGTTCAGGCTCGCCGATGAATGCGTCGTAGGTCGTGGCGCGCCGGACGGGCGCGTGCGACAGCTCGAGGTGCGGGGCGAGCCGCCCACCGTCGTAGTGGGCTGAGCCGAGGCCGGTACCGAGCGTCAGGACGAGCTCGAGGCCCGCACCCGCGATGACGCCCGCCCCGTGGAGCTCGGCGTCGTTGACGACGATCGTCGGGATCCGTAGCTCGCTCTCGAGCGCTGCCGCAAGGTCGAGGTCGGCCCATGCCGTGACGAGCTCGGGGAGGGGACGGCTGCGTGGCCCGGCGCGGTTGATGTAGTGCGGTGTCGCGACGACGACGCCGTGACGGATCATGCCCGGCATGCCGAGGCTCAGCCTCGACGCCGGCGGCAGGGAAGCCGCGAGGTCGGCGACCGTGCGTACGAGACGTTCCGGGGAGAGCGGGTACGGCGTCTCGATCCGCACCGCGGGCGCGTGCGCGGTGCCCGACGCGTCGAGCACGCCCGCTTTGATGCCGGAGCCGCCGCAGTCGACGCTCAGGGTCAGGACGTCGCGGGCCGTGGTTTCCATGCGGCCACGGTACCGACCGGGACGGGGTGCTGAGTGCGCGATGATGGTCGGCGTGATCCGTCTGCGACTCGACCTCTCCTACCGGGGGACCGACTTCTCGGGCTGGGCGACCCAGCCGGGCCTCCGTACCGTGCAGGGCGCCCTGGAGGAGGCGCTTGCGCGCGTGCTCCGTCTCCCCTCGGTGCGACTGACGGTCGCCGGGCGGACCGACGCCGGCGTCCACTCGCGCGGCCAGGTTGCGCACCTCGACGTCCCGCGGGAGGTGTGGGAGGCCGTCGTGGGCCGGTCGGGGCGTGCACCGGGGGATGCGCTCGTGTCGCGGCTAGCGGGGGTCCTGCCGACCGACGTCGTCGTGCACCGTGCCGCACCCGCACCCCAGGGTTTTGACGCCCGCTTCAGCGCGCTGCGCCGACGCTACTCCTACCGGATCGCCGACCGCCCGGAGCTCAGGGACCCGCTCACGCGCGACTGGGTGCTGTGGAACCGTGCCGGGCTCGATGTCGCGGCGATGGACCGCGCGTGCCAGCCGCTCCTCGGGCTGCGGGACTTCGCGGCGTACTGCCGTCCGCGTGAGGGGGCTTCGACGATCCGCGAGCTGCAGGAGCTGCGGTGGACGCGCGTCGAGGACGGTCCTGAGCGCGGCCTCGTCGTCTCGTCGGTCCAGGCGGACGCGTTCTGCCACAACATGGTGCGGGCGCTCGTCGGGGCGTCGCTCGCCGTAGGCGAGGGACGCCGGGACGAGGAGTGGCCGGCGAAGGTCCTCGAGGGCAGACGGCGCGACTCGGGTGCGGGCGTCGTGCCTGCGCACGGGCTCGTGCTCGAGGAGGTCGTCTACCCGGCTGACGACGAGCTGGCCGCGCGCGCGGAGCGGATCCGTGCGCGGCGGATGGACGAAGAGGTCGAGCCGGGTTGAGGGATGGCGCCCGCGGGCGCGGATCGTCCCTCGAGGTGCGGTTCAGCGAGCCTCGTCGCGGCCTTCCAGGTCGACGTCGTCGTCGTCTGAGGGGATCGGGTCGGGGGTCTCGTCGAGGTCGTCGTCCTCGGTGCCCGGGGCGTCGACGTCGGGGACGAGGTGCATCGCGGCTTCCTCGGCCGACGATGCGCCGCCAGCGAGGCCGGTGTCGACGGCGAACACGTCGTTCTCCTTGCCCTCCGCGTCGACGTCGACCTGCAGCCGGCCCGCGCGGTCGGAGTCGGTGGGCCGCGCGCCGGCCTCCCACACGTCGGGCTCCTCCTGGGCGAGGCGCTCGTCGAGGTGCTCGCCGCGGGCGACCTCGTACTCGGTCGTCGGGCGGTGGCGGTGCTCGTGCTCGGGCGGGGAGATGCCTTCGTCGAGGAGGTCGTCGACGCCGCGGTCGACGAGCATGTCCTCTGCAGGAAGCTGGTCGGAGTCGCGCTCGCCGGGGTCGTCTGTCGTGCTCATCGTGGTTCTCCTCTCGTCTCCTCTCACCGTGGCACGTCCCGGCGCGGACCGCCATGCGCGGGGTGAAAAAGGAGCGCTTCCGCGGGACCCGGTACGGGAGTATGGGGATATGGGTCATGTCGACGTCTCCGGTCTCTCGTACTTCCTGCCGGACGGGAGGGCGCTCCTGACGTCGGTCGACCTGCGGGTAGGTGATGGCGCGAAGGTCGCGCTCGTCGGCCCGAACGGCGCGGGCAAGACGACGCTCCTGCGGATCGTCGCGGGCGACCTTGCTCCGCACGAGGGCACGGTGTCGCGATCGGGCGGGCTGGGTGTGATGGACCAGATGATCGGGCGGGTCGACGACGACCGGACGGTCCGCGCCGTCCTTGCCGACCTGGCCGACGCGTCGATCCGCGCGGCTGCGCGTGAGCTCGACGCCGCCGAGCTGGCGATCATGACGGTCGACGACACCCCGTCGCAGATGCGGTACGCGCAGGCGCTCGCGGACTGGGCGGACGTCGGCGGGTACGAGGCCGAGGCGGCCTGGGACGACGTCACGACGGAGGTCTTGTCGATCCCGTACGAGAAGGCGCAGCACCGCGAGCTGCGGACCCTGTCGGGTGGTGAGCAGAAGCGGCTCGTCCTGACGGCGCTCCTGCGCGGGCCGCAGGAGGTGCTGCTGCTCGACGAACCGGACAACTTCCTCGACGTGCCGACCAAGCGGTGGCTCGAGGAGCGGATGCGCGAGACGCCCAAGACGATCTTCTTCGTGTCGCACGACCGTGAGCTGCTCGCGCAGACGGCGACGGCCGTCGCGACGGTCGAGCAGACGGCGACCGGCGGTGACGTGTGGGTGCACGGCGGCGGCTTCAGCACGTACCTGCAGGCGCGCGAGGATCGCACGGAGCGGCTCGAGGAGCTGCGTCGGCGGTGGGACGAGGAGCGGGCGAAGCTCAAGCAGCTCGTGCACACGCTCCGCACGAAGGCAGCGTTCAACGACGGCCTCGCGAGCCGGTACCAGGCGGCGCAGACGCGTCTGCGCAAGTTTGAGGAGGCGGGGCCGCCGCAGGCGGTCGCGCAACGTCAGGACGTCAAGGTGCGGCTGGTCGGCGGGCGCACGGCGAAGCGCGCGGTGGTGTGCGAGGACCTCGAGCTCACGGGCCTCATGCGGCCGTTCAGCACGGAGCTGTGGTTCGGCGAGCGTGTCGCGGTGCTCGGGTCGAACGGCTCGGGCAAGTCGCACTTCATGCGGCTCCTGGCGGCGGGAGGCACGGACCCGGACGTCGAGCACCAGCCGGTCGACGGCGTCGCGATCGAGCCGGTGCGGCACACGGGCAGGGCGGTGCTCGGCTCTCGTGTGCGTCCGGGCTGGTTCGCGCAGAACCAGGATCATCCGGAGCTCGTGGGGCGGACGCTCCTGGAGATCTTGCACCGGGGTGACGGTCGCCGTGCGGGGATGGGGCGCGAGCCGGCGTCGAAGGCGCTCGATCGGTACGAGCTGGTCGAGCAGGCGGAGCAGCGTTACGAGACGCTCTCGGGCGGGCAGCAGGCGCGCTTCCAGATCCTCCTGCTCGAGCTCGGGGGTGCGACGCTGCTGCTGCTGGACGAGCCGACGGACAACCTCGACCTGCACTCGGCGGAGGCGCTCGAGCGGGGCCTGGCGGCGTTCGAGGGGACGGTCGTCGCGGTGACGCACGACCGTTGGTTCGCTCGCGGCTACGACCGTTTCCTCGTCTTCGGCGGGGACGGGCATGTCGCCGACTCGCCCGAGGCTGTCTGGGACGTGAGCCGCGTCGAGCGTGTGCGCTGAGGCGTGGCCACGACGTCCGGCTCGCGGCGGCCCGGGCCCGGGGGCGGGGGAGCGGCGGTCCTAGGATCGGGTCATGGCCACGTACAAGATCGTCCTGTTCTACGGCTTCACGCCGCTCGCGGCGCCGGAGTCGGTGCGGCTGTGGCAGCAGGCGCTCGGTGAGCGCTGGGGGCTGACGGGCCGGGTCGTCGTGTCGAGGCACGGGATCAACGCGACGCTGGGCGGCACGGTCGAGAACCTGAAGCAGTACGTCCGCACGACACGGCAGCACCCGGGCCTCGAGCGCATCGACGTCAAGTGGTCGGACGGCACGGGTGCGGACTTCCCGCGGCTGAGCGTCAAGGTCCGGCCGGAGCTGGTGAGCTTCGGCGTGCCGGACGAGATCGAGGTTGACGAGCGCGGTGTCGTGGGTGGCGGCGTGCCGCTGGGCCCGGACGAGGTCGACGCGCTCGTGGCCGAGCGGGACGACGTGGTGTTCTTCGACGGGCGCAACGCGTTCGAGGCGGAGATCGGGCGCTTCAAGGGCGCCGTCGTGCCGGACGTCCGGACGACGCGCGACTTCATCGAGCAGATCGACTCGGGGAAGTTCGACCACCTCAAGGACCGGCCGGTCGTCACGTACTGCACGGGCGGTGTGCGCTGCGAGGTGCTGTCGGCGCTCATGCGCAAGCGTGGCTTCGCGGAGGTGTACCAGGTCGCGGGCGGGATCGTCCGCTACGCGGAGGCGCGCGGCGTCGACGGCCTGTGGGAGGGGTCGCTCTACGTGTTCGACGAGCGACGTCACGTCGAGTTTGCCGACGGCGCCCGGCCGCTCGGCTCGTGCGTCGTCTGCTCGGCGCCTGCAGCGCGCTACGAGAACTGCGGGGACGCGTCGTGCCGGACGCTGCGCCTGGCCTGTGCGGAGTGCACCCCCGCTGTCACGGCGGGGCGCTGCGAGGTGTGCGTCGCCGAACGGCCGGGCTCTTTCGTGCCGCGGCCGACGGCCCGGCCGGGGGTGCCAGCGGCCGTCTGAACGGGGTGTGACGCAGCGCCTCCCGTCTCCCTTTGACCAGGAGGTGCCTCAGAAGATACCCTTGGCAGTCGTTGTGCTTCCTCTCGTGACCGGTGCGCCCACTCGCTAGGTCTTCAGTGAAGCCCTCACCGACCTCACCGGTCGCAGAATCCTGCGCCGGAGAAGACACACGAACACGAAACGAAGGCTACGACCGTGCGTACGTACACCCCGAAGCCCGGCGACATCCAGCGCAACTGGTACGTCATCGACGCGACCGACGTCGTCCTGGGCCGCCTTGCCAGCCACGTGGCTACCCTGCTGCGTGGGAAGCACAAGCCCACCTTCGCTCCGCACGTCGACGGCGGTGACTTCGTCATCGTCATCAACGCCGACAAGGTCGCCCTCACCGGCAACAAGCGCGAGCAGAAGCTGGCCTACAACCACTCCGGCTACCCGGGTGGTCTGCGGGCGGTTGCGTACTCCGACCTCCTGGAGAACAACCCCGAGCGCGCTGTGGAGAAGGCCGTCCGCGGCATGCTCCCCAAGAGCACGCTCGGCCGCCAGCAGCTGGGCAAGCTCAAGGTCTACCGCGGCTCTGAGCACCCCCACGCTGCGCAGCAGCCGAAGCCCTTCGAGATCACCCAGGTCGCTCAGTAAGGCTCTGCCTTGCTGAACCGGAAGCATTAAGGACGCGAGGACACACCAGTGGCCGAGAACACCGTCGACACCGACGTGCTGGACGAAGAGACGCCCAGCAGCTACACCTCCGAGACCGCTGCGCCCACGGGCCGCGGTCAGAGCATCACCGCTCCCGCGCAGGCCCTGGGCCGTCGCAAGGAGGCGATCGCCCGCGTGCGTATCGTCCCCGGGACCGGTCAGTGGAAGATCAACGGGCGCACGCTCGAGGACTACTTCCCGAACAAGGTGCACCAGCAGCTCGTCAACTCCCCGCTGAAGCTGATCGACGTCGAGGGTCGTTTCGACGTCATCGCGCGCATCAACGGCGGCGGCATCTCGGGTCAGGCCGGCGCGCTGCGCCTCGGCATCGCCCGTGCGCTCAACGCAGTTGACGTCGAGGCCAACCGCCCGGCCCTCAAGAAGGCCGGCTTCCTCACCCGCGACGCTCGCGTCGTCGAGCGGAAGAAGGCTGGACTCAAGAAGGCGCGCAAGGCGCCGCAGTACTCCAAGCGCTGATCCTTCAGCTGCTCACCGAGAGGCCCGACGGTTTTCCGTCGGGCCTCTCGGCGTCTCCGTGACGTGCTCAGCACGATGGCCGGACCGGGCCGCGGCCCGGCGGAGGCAGCGCGTCTCGGGCGCGGCGCCCGGCCTGCCGACGGCGCCTCTCGCCTGCGCTCTCACCCGTGCACGGCTCGGCCTGGACCGGGCCGCGCGCGCAGCCGGACGCTAGAGTCGTCCAGGACGAGGCGCGCCCAGAGCGCACCGTATGAACGAAGGGAACACCTGTGACGCGACTTTTCGGGACCGACGGCGTACGAGGTCTCGCCAACCGGG
>RRZT010568037.1_pt1 | contig 13861 bp, 8 predicted proteins | sample 2165551 | NCBI WGS metagenome assembly RRZT01 (sample SAMN10456910, study PRJNA506462) | wastewater metagenome | biome: wastewater; feature: sludge; material: wastewater sludge; isolation source: wastewater sludge with Escherichia coli K12::gfp cells carrying plasmid... | place: USA: Moscow, Idaho ... | reverse complement strand
CCACGGACGGCCGCCCTTCGCGCCCCCACGCGGCATCAACGGCTCAATCCGCGCCCACATCTCGTCACTGAACTGAGGACTCCTGGTCACAAAGACAACCCTGACCCCCACCACCCAAATCAGTTACGCGACACGCCCTAGGCCTGGGGCTACGTCTCGTGGAGGCGAATGGGTCGCAACACCTCGCCCAACGCGCCTTCGAGGGCGCAGCCACAGCTATCGAATCAGTCATCGCCAGAGGACCTAACTCGCGCGAACGGGGTTTCCACCGTGTCGTCGCAGCAGGCGCTTACCACCTCGGCCGCTACTCAGCGCGGGCATACTCGCTGCTTCAGACAGCGCTCGATTCCGGTGAAGTCACGATTGGCGAGCGATCCCTCATCCACATCATCCGCAGAGAACTCGACACCCTGGCCGCGCTCATCCTGAGCCACCGCGACCAGGATGCGGCAGCAGACGCCAACCTGGTTGAGACGTTGCGCGGGCTCTTCGAGCCCACGAGCGATGAGGACCAGGACGGTGACAGCGGGGATACCGATGTCACCGACGTCGTCGACCTCGCACTGACGGATGCGTTCGTCGGTGCGATCAGCATGGCGCTGCTTGCGTTCGAACGGGGCGAGCAAGCGCTGCTGGAGGCGGCCCTCAGCACACTGCAGGCCGGTCTAGGAGCCGCCAGCGAACTGAACATGGTTCCGCAGTGGTGGTGCCATCGACTTGCGATTCACCTAATCCGCGGCCTCTGGGAGGCCAGTTTCCATCGCCGGCTCCCGGACGGCCCCATCGGCGGTGATGGTGGCGACTGGGCACGACTGCGTGCGACGTTCATCGCATCCCTCTTCCGGAGGCGACGCTCGGAGATCGACCTATGGCCGTCGCAGTTCGCCGCCGCAGAGCGAGTGCTGAACACTAGCGAGAACCTGGTGTTGTCTCTTCCGACGAGCGCCGGCAAGACCCGGATTGCCGAGCTTTGCATCCTCGCGTGCCTAGCCGAGGGCCGGCGGGTTGTGTTCGTAACCCCATTACGGGCGCTGTCAGCCCAGACCGAATCGGCCCTGCAACGCACCTTCACCCCTCTGGGGAAGACCGTCACATCCCTCTACGGCGCGATCGGGGCCAGCAGCGCCGACGAGGATTTGCTGCGAGAGAGGGACATCGTCGTCGCCACTCCCGAGAAGCTCGACTTCGCCCTGCGCAACGACCCGACACTCCTCGACGACGTAGGGCTCGTCGTCCTGGACGAGGGACACATGATCGGGGCGGATGAACGCGAGGTCCGATACGAAGTCCAGGTACAACGACTGCTGCGCCGTGGAGATGCGGCCACCAGACGTATCATCTGCCTCTCGGCGATCCTGCCAGACGGCGACGAAGTCGAGGACTTCGTCAACTGGCTCACCGATGACCAACCCGACGGTCTCATCGCGAGCTCGTGGCGGCCGACGAAACTTCGCTATGGCGAAGTGATCTGGCAAGGCGATCGAGCCCGCCTGAGCATCATCGTGGGAGACGAGGAGCCCTTCGTGCCCCGGTTCCTCGAACCCTTCGTTCCACCGATCGGTCGCAGGACAACGGCCTTCCCCAAGGATCAGCAGGAGTTGACGCTGGCTACCGCCTGGCGACTCGTCGCCGACGGGCAGACCGTCCTGATCTTTTGCCCACTCAAGTCATCGGTGAACGCCTTCGCCAAAGTCATCGTCGACCTTCATACGCGGGGAGCACTCCAGAGCGTCTTCGAAGGAGATCCAGCCGACCTCGCCTCGGCCATCACGATCGGAGAGGAATGGTTCGGCCAAGATCACCCAATCCTCGCCTGCCTGAGGCTCGGCGTAGCGATCCACCACGGATCGCTGCCCGCACCCTACCGACGAGAGGTCGAGAGGCTGCTACAGCGAGGAGCGCTGAAGGTCACGGTCTCTTCACCGACCCTCGCCCAGGGACTCAACCTCTCAGCCAGCGCGCTCGTAATGCACAGCCTCTGGCGCAACCGGGAACTGATCAAGGCGTCTGAGTTCCGCAACATCGTCGGCAGAGCCGGCCGAGCGTTCGTTGACTCCGTCGGCCTCGTCGTCCACCCAATCTTCAAGGACGTGTCCCGAGGGAGGCGGAACTGGAGCCAGCTGGTCGAGGACACCGCTCTGCGCGACATGGAAAGCGGCCTACTGCAACTGGTGGTGAACCTGTTCGCCCGGATGCAAGCCAAGCACGGTCTCCGGGACCTGGACACGATGCTGGAATACGTCGCCGGCACAGCGGCGTGGGATTACCCAGAAGTGGTGACCGAGAGCGAGGAAGAAGCCGAGCATTCCCGAACTGCGTGGCGCTCGCAGCTCGCTAGCCTCGACAACGCCCTCCTCAGTCTGCTCAACGATTCCGCGGTTGCGGAGGACGGAGTCGAGGGGGCTCTCGATGACGTGCTCGCCTCGTCCCTCTGGAACAGAAGCTTGGCTCGACGGCAGGAGCCCGTTCAGACAGCGCTTCGAGCCGGCCTGACCGCACGTGCACGCTTCCTCTGGAGCCAGTCAACTGCGGCACAGCGCCGAGGGTACTTCCTTGCAGGAGTCGGTCTCGAGACCGGACGCCAACTCGATGAGCACGCCAGCATCTTGGAGCAGCACCTCCGCGACGCAGACGAGGGCATCCGAATCGGCGACCCCGATGCCGCAATCGATGCCCTAACCAGCTTCGCCAGGATCGCATTCGGCATCCATCCCTTCGCGCCCCGCGCTCTTCCTCCACATTGGGAAGGCGTCCTCGCTGGGTGGCTTCGCGGTGAGGACCCCTCGCAGATAGCGGGAGAGGAGGTCACGGACACGCTGGAATTCATTGAGGACTCGCTGGCCTACAGGCTGCCATGGGCGCTGGAAGCGGTCCGGGTCCGAGCGACCGCCCACGAAGAGCCTGTCGGCGATCTTTGGGCGCTCCTCACCGACGAGCACGGACTCGCAGTTGCGGCGCTAGAAACAGGGACGCTGAACCGTTCCGCCGCGCTGCTCATGCAGGCCGGATTCTCTTCCCGAGCCGGTGCTCTCGCCGCCGTCACGGCCGGAGACGGCACCTTCACGACCGTGTCGGAGCTTCACCAGTGGATGAACTCGGAGGAGGTCCGGCGACGCGCAGACGACACGCACTGGCCGACTGTGTCATCCCACGATCTCTGGGTCGGTTTCATCGGCCGTAGCACTGCTGCACCGGAGAGAACCTGGATCAACACGGTCGAGGATGCCGCAGTGACGTGGCTCCCCGATCATCAGCCGAGTAGCGGGACGCCGTATCGGGCTGTGTCCCTTGCGAACGGGGAGACCATTCTCCAAGCCGCTGACGGCCGACGGGCCGGTCGGCTTGAGGAACCGCTCAATCCGAATCGGCGCGGCTTGCTCGCAGTCACCGGAGCCAGCGCTGCCGACGTCGTCGAACTTCGCTATCGAGGCCCATCCGACCTTCATGCATAGCGGTGTCGCGTGAATCCCAGATCAGGCCGGGATTCCTGCGAGGATAACTAGGAGGGATTGCAGTGAGTCGACCCTGCTGTACCTGCTCGGGCTCATGCTGACGCCCACGCGTGGGGCCATCTTCGTGGAGGGGACCCGCGTGGATGCCCTGGCCGACGCGACACGTGCGCGCATCCGCAGCAACGTGTTCGGGTTCGTGTTCCAGGACGCGGCCCTGGACCCGACCCGCACGGTCCTCGACAACGTCACCGAAGTGATGGTCTACCGCGGCGAAGATCCTCGCCAAGCGGAGCGGCGCGCCCGTGACCTCCTCGACGCATTCGGGGTGGAGGTCCCGCTGGGCCGCCGTCCCGGGCAGGTGTCGGGTGGGCAAGCCCAACGCATCGCGTTGTGCCGCGCGCTGATCGGGCTGCCTCGCATCGTGCTGGCGGACGAGCCGACGGGAAACCTGGATCCAGCATCGGCCCAGATCGTGGTGGACGCCCTGCACCGACACGCTCACGACGGCGGCGTTGTCGCGGTCGTCACGCACACACCCGCGGTGGCCCGCCTCTGTGATCGGGAGATCCTCCTGTGAGGGTTGTTCTGCGGGAGGCCTGGGCGACGGTGCGTGCGCAACGCGTCACGTCGGTAGCCATGGTGCTGGTCGTCACGGGCATGGTGGTGGCGCTGGTCCTGACGTCCGGCCGGACGATCGCCGCAGAGCAGGACGTGGTCCGCAGCATCGACAGCGTGGGGACGCGCTCCATCGTGATCCGAGCTGAACGAGACGCTGGCCTGACGACGGCGTTCTTGCAGCGGATAGGAGCCGTCGAGGGGGTGGCCTGGGTAGGCGCGTTCTCGCCGATCGTCGACGGGCGAAATCCTGCGCTTCCTGACGCCGTCAACACCCCCGTGCGACGTCTTTACACCGTAGACCCGCAGATAGTGGGCGTCCCGAAAGGCTCGGCCCCGTCGACCGCCTACGCGTCCCCGGCTGGCCTCGAACAGCTGCGGATGCCGTTCGCGGTGGGCACGGTACGGCTCGCGACGGGGGAGGTCGTGGGGATCGCCCCTGCCAGCGTCACAGCGCCGTTCCTCAGCGACCTCGAACCCCTCGTGCTGATTCCTTCGGTTGCCACCGGCGAGGAGCCCGTGGGCGTCGTCGTGGTGCTCGCTGACCGTCCCGAACGGGTCTCGCCACTGGCCTACGCGATCACATCGACGCTGGCCCTCGATGATCCGCGCAAGGCCACCGTGACCACGAGTCGTGAGATGGCGCAACTTCGGGGAATGGTGGAGTCGCAACTCTCTGCCCTCTCCCGGGCGCTGATTGTGGGCCTGGTGGGGGCGACGGCGGTGATCATCGCGGCGCTGCAAACCGCCCTCGTCATCCTGCGGCGCAAAGACTTCGGGCGCCGCCGCGCGCTCGGAGCCACACGCTCCTTCATCGTTGCGCTGCAGTTGCTGCAGACCACGATCCTCACCGTCGGTGGCCTCCTCCTCGGGATGGTGGTCTCGCACGGCGTCCTTCTCATCAGTGCTGCGCCGTTGCCGGGCACGGAGTTCGTGGCGGCCATCACCTTCGTCACGATGACGCTCGCCCTCCTCGCCTCGCTGCTCCCCGCACTCATCGCCAGCCGGCGCGACCCGGTGCAGGAGCTCCGGGTGCCCTGACGAGCGGTGAGAGCCGTGGCGCGGGGGGTGCGCGAGTAGGTTGGGACGCATGACGATCTCCGCCGCCAATCCGCTTGCCGAACGCTCCCATTTGCCCTTCCAGCTTCCCGATTTCGCGGCCCTGACCGCAGTGGAGTACCGCGAAGCGCTGTTCGCCGGGATGGATCAGCAGCGTGAGGCGTTAGCGGCGTTGGCGGCCGACGACCGACCCGCGACCGTCGAGAACGTGCTGCACGCCTGGGAAGCGTCCGGCGCGCTGCTGGAGCGCACCCTCTTGGCGTTCTCGGCGGTGTGGATGGCGAACAGCACCCCGGAACTCGACGCCCTGCATGAGGAATCCAGCCCGAAACTGGCTCAGCATTCCGACGCGATCTGGCTGGATCGCGCCCTCTACGAGCGGTTCCTCGCGTTGCAGGCGCGTGCCGAGACGGGCGAGGTCACCCTCGACGCGGAGGACGCCTACCTCCTGAGCGAAACCCTGGCGTCCTTCACCCGGGCGGGCGTCGCCCTCGATGAGGCCGATCAGGCGCAGCTTCGTGCTCTGAACACCGACCTGGCCGAACTGGGGACGCAGTTCCAGCGCGTCAACCGGGAGGCGCGCGTCGCCGGGGCCGTCGTGGTCACCGATGTCGCCGAACTGGACGGCCTCAGCGAGGAAGAAATCGCCGCCATCGATGCCGGGGACGGCACCTGGCGGATCGAACTGGTCAACACCTCCCAGCAGCCGTTGATGGCCAAGCTGCACCACCGCGGCCTGCGGCAGCGGTTGTACGAGGCGTCCATCACCCGCGGGCTCGGCGGTGAGCACGACGCTCGGGGCATCATCGCCGCGATCGCCCGAGCCCGCTCACAGAAGGCGACGCTGCTGGGGTATGAGAACTTCGCTGCGCTGCGCATCGCCTCGGGGTGCGCCAAGACGACGGACGCGGTCAACGCGCTCATGGGGCCGCTCGGCCGGGCCGCCCGGGCGCAAGCCGACGCGGACGCAACCACCCTGGCCGCGCGCTTCGCCACGCTCGAACCGGGCGCCGAGTTCGCCCCCTGGGATTGGGAGTACGTCGCCGAGGTTGTCCGCGCGGAACAGTTCGGTATCGATGAGGCCGAACTGGCTCCCTACCTCGACGTGCACCGCGTCCTGGAAGCGGTCTACGTGGCCGCCCACGACCTGTACGGCATCACCTTCGAGCCGCGCCCCGACCTGGTCGGTCACACCCCGGACGCTGACGTGTACGAGGTGCGCGACGCCGACGGCAGCCCGATCGGCCTGTTCTGCATGGACTTCTGGGCCCGCCCCACCAAGCAGGGCGGCGCATGGATGACGTCGCTGGTCAACGAGACGACCGTGTTCAAGTCGCTCCCGGTGGTCACCAACAACTGCAACTACACCCCGGCGACGACGACGATCACGTGGGATGGCGTCCACACGATGTTCCACGAGTTCGGGCACGCCCTGCACGGACTGTTCGCCACCACGAAGTACCCGTCGCTGTCGGGCACGTCGACGCCGCGCGACTTCGTCGAGTTCCCCTCCCAGGTCAACGAGTTCTGGGCGATGGTGCCCGACCGGGTGCTGCCCGCGAACCTGCTCGCCAAGCTGGAGGCGGCGTCCTCGTTCAATCAGGGCTTCGGAACCCTGGAGATCATGGCGGCGACGCTGCTCGACCAGGCGTGGCACCAGACACCACTGGCCGAGTTGCCCACCAACGCGGAGGAGGTCGAAGCGTTCGAGCAGCGGGCGCTCGCCGCATGGGGTGTTGATTCCGCCCTCGTCCCGCCGCGCTACCGCTCGGCCTACTTCAACCACATTTGGGGCTCGGGCTACGCGGCCGGCTACTACGGCTACACCTGGGCGCAGGTGATGGACGCCGACGCCGTCGCCTGGTTCACCGAGAACGGCGGTGGAACGCGGGAGAACGGCGACTACTTCCGGCGCACCCTGCTCGCGCCCGGCGGCTCAGTCGACCCGTTGGAGACCTACCGCGCGTTCCGGGGCCGCGACCCCGAGTTGGGGCCTTTGTTGGAGCGGCTCGGTCTTCACCTGTGAGGGGTGCGCCTGGCCTGGCAGCGTGAGCGTTGGGTCAGGCGCCGCTCAGGTCGAGTGGCGCGATGGGGGGAAGGTTCGCGCAGTCGTGCGGGGACAGGGGCCGCCCGTCGGGTCCGGCGCATGAGCCTGCAATGAGGAGCAGGCAGTTGTGGGCCGCGAGCGTCCACGGCGTCCCGTGCGTGTCCACCAGCACGGGGCTTTGACCCGCCAACTGTTCGAGAATGTTACGCGAGAACAAGGCGTTGAACGCCCAGCTGATGGCCGCCACGTCGACCCCAGGATGGGGCCGGAGGCCGTAGGTCACCATGAGCCCCTCGTAGATCGGCACATACAGTTCCAAGACCTCGCGACGATAGGCGTCCAGCGCCTGGCGAACAGGCGGGTAGTCCGGCCACAGCGTCTGCAGGGCCTCCGCCACCCGAAGGGTGCGCGAGGTCGTCGCGGCCCGATTCGCCTCGTCGATCAGGAAGCGGACCACGCCTCCCAGCGGTCCCTTCCCCAACTCGACGAGTTGGGCAGCGAGCGGGGAGGCGGGCGAGGTGAAGCGCGCGGGACGCAGGACGTAGTTGATGACGTCGGTGTACCAGTCGGAGGCCAGCGGCCAGCGCCGCAGCATCTGATGTTGGCTCATCCCCAAGACGCTCTCCACGAACGGTTGGTGTCCCAGCGCGCCCGACAACGTGCGGGGGATCGTGGGCCTGCCCTCGTCGTCGATGCGGCCGTCGTCGAGCAGCCGATCGGCGAGGTAGTTGGACGCTTCGGCCAGCATGTACTGGGTGACGGGGTTCTGCGGACCGTTGGCACCCTGCCGGGTCGCGATCGTGGACAGCACAGGGCGCAGGTCCTCGATGACGATGTGCCCGCGCAGGCGGGGCTTGGTGCCGCCCTTGTCCTGGATCCACAAGGGCACCTCTTGGCCTGGTTGCGCCTCGATGATCCTCTGCACCGCCCTAGTGTGCCCGATAACAGCGTACAAATCGATGCGGTATCGATAACGGTGGGCTGGCGTCTGCAGGGGGTGCGCCGTGGTGCGCGATCAGCACTCCACGACGTTGACGGCCAGGCCCCCTTGGGCGGTCTCCTTGTACTTGGCCTGCATGTCCCGACCCGTCTCGCGCATCGTGGCGATGACGTTGTCCAGGCTCACGATGTGCGAGCCGTCCCCGCGCAGCGCGGTCCGCGCGGCTGCGACTGCCTTGACCGACGCGATCGCGTTGCGTTCGATGCACGGGATCTGCACCAGGCCGCCCACCGGATCGCAGGTGAGGCCCAGGTTGTGCTCCATGCCGATCTCGGCGGCGTTCTCGACTTGCTCCGGCGTCCCGCCGAGGACGGCGGCTAAGCCCGCGGCCGCCATGGAGCAGGCTGAGCCCACCTCGCCCTGACAGCCCACCTCAGCCCCCGAGATGGACGCGGTGTTCTTGAAGATCATCCCGATGGCGGCCGCCGTCAGCAGGAAGGTCGCCACACCCTTGTCGTCTGCTCCGGGCACGAAGTGCCAGTAGTAGTGCAGGACGGCCGGGACGATCCCCGCCGCGCCGTTGGTGGGTGCGGTGACGACGCGCCCCCCGGCAGCGTTCTCCTCGTTGACCGCGAGCGCATAGAACGTGATCCAGTCCAGCCCACGCAGCGGGTCGGTGCTGTCGCCTTCGGCGAGGAGCTTGGCGTGCAGGGTAGGTGCCCGCCGCAGGACGCGCAGGCCGCCGGGGAGGCGCCCCTCCGTCTCGGCCCCGTTGCGGACGCACTCCTGCATCACCGCCCAGATCTCGGCCAGCCCCGCCCTGATCTCCGCCTCGGGACGCATGGCGCGTTCGTTCTCCAACGCCACCCGGGCGATCGACAGACCGGTCCGGTCGCAGATCGCCATCAGGTCGGACGCCGTCCAGTACGGGTAGGGCACGTCGGCGGCGTCGGGGACGACAGGATCGGAAGCCGCCGCGTCGCCGGTGATGACGAAGCCACCCCCCACTGAGTAGTACGTCTCGCTGGCGATCGCAGAACCGTCCGCGTCAACGGCGGACAAGATCAGACCGTTGGGGTGTGCCGGTAGTTCAACCGATCCGTCGAGCAGCAGGTCGGTCGCCGGGTTGAAGTCGATGCGATGACGCCCACCGAGCAGCAGCGTCCGATCGGTGTAGGTGGCCCGGACAACGTCGGCGACCCGCCTCGGGTCCACCGTCTCAGGGCGTTCACCGAGCAACCCCAAGATCACCGCATTGTCGGTGCCATGCCCGCGGCCGGTCGCGCCCAGGGAGCCGTACAACCGGCATTGGACGCGCGCGACGGCGTCGAGGCGGTCCCCCAGAAGATCGAGGAAAAGCCCCGCGGCGCGCATCGGACCGACCGTGTGGGACGAAGAGGGCCCGATCCCGACGGAAAACAGATCGAAGACGCTCAGGGCCATGCTCGAAGCCTAGTCGCGCGATCCTCCCGGAGCACGGCTCTGAGGGGATCCCCTGCACCGACGGGAGGAGGAGGATCGAGCCGTCGAGCCGATGCGTGACGGGCGCCCGCACGCGAACCTTGAAGCATGATTCTTGCAGCCCTCCTCATCGTTCTCGTCGTCGCACTCGTCGTCGCCATGGCGATCGCCCCGCTCGTCACCGAATCCTGAGCGTGACGTTCGCATCGCCCACCACAGCTCACGTCTCCTTGTCTGGTGGACGCCCGTGCCACGGCGCGCGCCGTCGTGCGATGCCCCGCATCACCCGTGTCGGTCACTACCCTCACCCGTAGAGGGTGCATGAAGAGACGGCATCGTAGAGTCGGCCTTACCCGAACCGAGTAGTTCGGCTCGGCTCGGCTTCGATCCCGTCAGCGCCGTCCCGGTCAGTCCGGGGCGGCGCTTCGGTCTCCCCGTGGGATCGGTCTGCCGGGGTGGCTCGCCCTCCGGTTAGCTGGGAGTAGTGGCGCTCCACGTCCTCCCGGAGGGGCGCTTCCTATCCCGTTCGATAGTGGTAGGCGTGGTGCTCACTGAAGCCCAGGCGCCGGTACAGCCGATGGGCCGGGTTGTTGACGAGCACCTGTAACGCCACCTGGGTGGCGCCTGATTCCGAGGCCTTGCAGCACAACGCTTCAAGCAGGTCGGCACCGACTCCCTGATTGCGCCGGTCCGGCTCCACCTCCAGATCAGTGACGACTCCACATCCTTCGACCACCGCCAACCGACCCCAGCCCACGGCGGCGCCCCCGACGCACAATGTCGCGTACAGCGCGGGCGTGGCCGTCTGCTCGGCGGCCCGGTCACGGTCAGTCGTCGACGGGGGAGCATCCGACCACTCCACCTCCACGTCCGGGAGAGCTGCAGGGCGCTGCCGTCCGAGGAGAGGGGCCCCGGCGGACGCGTCGAGGACCGCAGACCGTGTCATGACCCAGGCTGATGACGACGCTGCCCAGCCCCGACGCGCGCATGCCGCGTCCACCTCTCGATGCGCGCAGTCCGCGATCTGCAGCCGGGGACACAACCCACGTGCCCGATACCACGACACGACCGCATCCAGGGCGTCCTCGTGCGGGCGTCCCGGATCGCCGAGCACGAGCGCGGAATTGGCCCGCGAGGTGACGCCCCGCCCAGCTCGGAGAAGCCAGTCACCGACCTGGTCGCGCTCCAGGCCCGGCCAGGTGAGGGCCAGGATGCGTTCGAGGTGTTCCACCGTCATGTGCCCATCCTCGGGGGTGAACGTGCGGGGCGCTCAGTTGCGGGCCGAGGCTTCTGCCGGCAGTTTGTCAGCCGCTGCTTCTAGCGTGTGGCTCATGACTCTCTCCCTCAGCATGGTGACCTTCGACTCTGCCGACCCCGAACCACTGGCCCGCTGGTGGTCCGAACGTCTCGGTGCTGCGGTCATCGAGGGCAACGACGGCTTCTTCTACGTCCTCGACACTGAACCGCGCGTGGCCGTGCAGAAGGTGGAGGATCCGACCCCAGGGAAGAACCGCATCCACCTGGATCTGACCGCTGCCGATCTTGACGCGGCACGTGACGAAGCCATCGCAGCGGGCGCCACCCTGGTCGGCGAGCACACCTACAGCGACTTCCGCTGGTTTGTGCTGGCCGACCCCCAGGGCAATCAGTTCTGCATCGCGCAGCACTGAGCGGTGCCCGACGGTTGACTGACGGCGCGGGGCGCTCGTTGCCTCGCTCAGGTCAGCGACGGAGACGCAAACCTTTGGGGACCTGGTGGAACCCCGCCCTTTCCAGCGCAGCGACGAAGGGGGCGCGCGAGCCGAGGGCCTGTTCACCGTCCACACGCTCCACGGTGAGGCCGGAGAGGCGTCCCGCATGCACCAGGTCCGCCAGCGTGGACGCGGCGCGCTGAAGGGCATCGGCGTCCCGCGACCACGTCAACGCGGTGCGCCCGCCACGTTCCAGGTAGACGATCAGTTCGCCCGCGTCCATGACGACCAAGGCGCCAGCTTTACGGCCAGGGCGATGCTCACCGGCATCCGGCCACGGCAACGCGGCACCATACGGGTTGGCCGGATCGGTGGCGGCGAGCACCAAGGCCTCGGGCGGGCGAGCCCGGCCGGTCGTCTCGCTGGATCCCACCGCCCGCAGCCGGTCGATCGCGCCCGTGGTCGCGAACTGGGCCGCCCCCAGCCCCTCTACGAAATAGCCGCGCCGCAACCGGCCAGCATCCTCCGATGCCGAGAACACCTTGTAGACGCCTGCGAAACCACCGTCGATACCCTCGGCTTGCACCGATCCGCGCGTGACGATGCCGTAGCGGTCCAGTAGCAACTCCGAGGTGAGCACCAACCGCTCCTCGGTGGGGACGGTGACGGCGGGCAGGGCCGACCACCGCCCGCCGACGCTGCGGGGGCCATCCGTGCGCGTCGTGCGCGGCAGGCGCGGACGCCCCCCGTAACGCCCGCGGGGGGCACTCGCACGCGTCCGATGCGTTGGCGTCGCACCGCCGCCCAGCCGGACGCGAACCGGGGCGAGCGTGTCGTTGGTGACCCAGCCCTTCCACGCCAGCGCCCACAGCGCCTCAGCGACATCGTGACCGGCGGGGTCTTCCAGCGCCGCAGCCAGCGGGCCGAAGAAGGAAGCCCCACCCGCGCGCAGGGCTTCCAACAGCGCCACCTCGATCTCACCGTCGGGTTCACCCACCGGGGCGCCTAGGGCACCCAGGTCGGCTGGCCACAGGCTGATCCAGCCGTCGGACGCCGTCAGCGCACCCTCCCCACGCCAGGTGAGCTCACCGGCCGCGCACAACTCATCCAGCAGCGCGGGAGCGTAATCCTGGACGCGCGCGGGCAGAATCAGCGTCTCCCAGGCCGAGGCCGGCAGGGGAACTCCCGCGAGTTGCTCGACGGCCCGCAGGACGCCGTCCACCCCGCGATAGCGCCCACCCACGCCCTGCCACGACGGCACGAAGCGGGCAAAAGCCGTTGCTTCAACGGGCTCGACCTCCGCCCGCAGGGCTGCCACCGAGCGGCGACGGATGATGCGCAGGACGCCCGGATCGACCCATTCGCGAGTGTTGCCGTCGGCGGCGGTGCCGTTGCTGCGCTGCCAGCCGAACGGGGAGAAATCCCCAGCCACCACCCGACCGTCGGCGGCCAGCGTGGCGTAGGTCGACTCGACGACGAACCGGCCCAGCCCCAGCCGGACGGCGACATCCTCACTCGTGAACGGCCCATGCGTCCGCGCGTAGCGCACGAGGAGGTCGGCGAGCGGGTCGGCGACCGGTTCGGTGAAGGCCTGCGGTAACCCGCCAGGCAAGGCGACGCCGAGAGCATCCCGGACGCGGCCTGCATCCTCGGTGGCCACCCACCAAAGCGGCGTCGCGGTCGCGGCGCTTGAGGCGAGGCCGTCGCGGGAGACGGTGGAGAACACGCGCCGGGACGCCTCCAACTCGGCCAGCCAGGCGGGGACCGCCAACGGATCGGCCGACCGGGCGGCCAGTTCGCTGGGTGAGAGCGGACCCAGGACGCGCAGCACATCGTGCAGTTCGTCGGCGTCGCGCGCTCGGCGTCCCGCTTCCAGATGCTGCAACTCGGACTCGGTGCGGGTGAGGGCGTCGGGATCGAGCAGGTCGCGCAGGCTCAACCCCTCGGAGGTCCCCAGGAGTTCGGCGAGCAGATCCGGGTCGAGCGACAAGGCGGCGGCGCGACGCTCGGCCAACGGCGAATCGCCTTCGTACAGGTATTGGGCGACGTAGCCGAACAGCAGGCTCGACGCGAAGGGGCTCGGCGTGGGGGTGGTGACCTCGACCACGGACACCTCGCGGGCTCGCACGCGACCCATGAGGTCGACCAACCCGGGCAGGTCGAACACGTCTTGGAGGCACTCGCGTACCGCCTCCAAGACGATGGGGAATCCCGGGTACTGGCTGGCCACCTCCAACAGCTGCGCCGAGCGTTGTCGCTGCTGCCACAAGGCCTGACGCTTGCCTGGGCGCCGGTTCGGGAGCAGTAGCGCCCGGCCCGCGCATTCCCGGAAGCGGGCCGCGAACAGCGCTGATCCGCCCAACTCGTCGGTGACCACGGCACGCACCTCGTCGGGGTCGAGCAGGATCAGATCCAGGAGGTCGGCGGGCAGGTCGGAGCCCAAGCCGCCGTCGGCGTCGGGATCGCCCAGGTAGGGCAGGCGCAGCACGATGCCGTCGTCGGCGTGCATGGTGGAGGCGTCGACGCCGAACCGCTCGCGTAGCCGGGCCCCGATCGCCAGCGCCCACGGGGCGTGGACGCGCGCCCCGAACGGGCT
>RRZT010332034.1_pt1 | contig 13863 bp, 10 predicted proteins | sample 2165551 | NCBI WGS metagenome assembly RRZT01 (sample SAMN10456910, study PRJNA506462) | wastewater metagenome | biome: wastewater; feature: sludge; material: wastewater sludge; isolation source: wastewater sludge with Escherichia coli K12::gfp cells carrying plasmid... | place: USA: Moscow, Idaho... | reverse complement strand
CTAACAGCCAAAGACACTGAAAACGACCTTCTTACCGGGTTTAATTTGGGTGCGGACGACTATATTTCTAAACCTTTTTCGATTCGTCAGGTCGTAGCCAGAGTTAAAGCAGTGTTAAGACGTACCGTTGCAAAAACAGTTCAATCAGAACCTGAATCGTTAGTTTATGAAACACTAATCCTGGATATCAAACGAATAAAAGCGTCTGTTGATGGTGAAGAAATTCCTTTAACTAAAAAAGAATTTGAGATCCTTAAACTTTTACTGGAAAATAAAGGCAATGTTTTTTCCAGAGAAGAAATCCTTTCACGAATCTGGAAAGATGAAGTTTATGTGCTTGACCGGACTATCGATGTAAATATTACTCGTTTACGCAAGAAAATAGGGGTTTATGGAAAGAATATTGTAACACGACTTGGATTTGGTTATTGCTTTGAAAATTAATAGTAAAGATAATGGTGCAAGTAGAAAAAACAACTAACAACAGGGTGCCTTTCAGCCAACGGCTCTTTTGGTCTGTCTTTTCAATGTTTTTAGGATTCACTTTCTGTTTTCTACTCTTTCAATTCCAAAGGGAAAAAGAGTTTGCCCAAGATAAACTGAACAACATACTTGACAATTACAATTATCAGATTTATCAATGTACCAATAATTCGGCTGACATTGATTTGGCTGTCTCTAAATTTTTAACTGAAATACCTCAGAAAGAGCTTAGAGTAACCATAATTGAACCATCTGGTCATGTAATTTTTGATAATATACACCCGGAAGAATTAGACAATCATAATACGCGAAGTGAAATAAAAAAAGCCAGACTAAATAATAAGGGATTTGCTATTAGAAAATCAAGTTCTACAGGTCTGAAGTATTTCTATTCCGCAAGTAAAATAGGAAATAATGTTTACCGTTCAGCTCTCCCGTACGATACCTATGTAAAGAGTGCCTTGACTATTGATAAAGATTTTATATACTTCATGGTACTGATGACTGTAATCTTTTTTGTAGTCCTTTCTCGTTTTACATTCAGTATTGGCCGTACCATTTCAAAGCTTCGTAATTTTGCGCAGAACATGGGAAAAGATCGGGTTTCTGAAACCTCTTATATCTTTCCAAATGACGAATTGGGTGATATTTCTCAGAATATTGTTACATTGTATCACAAACAACAAATGGCGAAGAATGAGCTTTCGATGGAGAGAGAAAAACTTATAAAACATTTTCAATATTCGAAGGAAGGATTTGCAATGTTTAGTGCTGATGGTAAAGAAACGCTCTCTAATATCCTTTTTATTCAGTATGTAAATATTATTTCCGATAAACAGATTAGACAATCGGAAGAAGCAACTTCTATTCCTGAGTTGGAAGCAATCCAAGCCTTTCTTAAACGAAACAAAAACGATTTGAACAGAAAAAAAGTACTTAGAGAGTCTGTTACGGTCGACAAAAATGGTAAAATATTCCTGGTAGAGTGTATTTTATTTTTGGATAGCAGTTATGAGTTGTCTTTAAGTGATATTTCACGCCAGGAAGAAGAGAGCCGGATGAAGCGCCAACTTACTCAAAATGTAGCACACGAACTAAAGACTCCGGTCAGTAGCATTCAGGGATATCTGGAAACCATTTTATCTAATCCGGACCTGGCTCCCGAAAAACGTCAGTTTTTTATTGAACGGTGTTATTCTCAAAGTACACGCCTAACAGGTTTGTTGAGAGATATCTCTGTCCTTAACCGATTAGATGAAGCATCGGACATGTTCGATCTCGCAGAAATCAACATTTCCAGACTTATTGGAGAAATAGAAAATGAATGTTCTAAGGATATGTCAGACAAACAAATTGAGTCAAAATTAATTCTTCCCGGTAATCCAATAGTTTACGGTAATTATTCTTTGCTGTACTCCATATTCCGTAATCTTTATGACAACGCTATAGCATATGCCGGCAATAATATTACTATAACAATAAATTGTTACAAAGAAGATCCTAAATATTATTACTTTAGTTTTGCCGATAATGGTATCGGGATTTCAGAAGAGCACATCAATCGTATCTTTGAACGTTTTTATAGGGTTGATAAAGGTAGAAGCCGAAAAGTTGGTGGAACAGGCCTCGGTCTTTCAATAGTGAAGAACGGAGTTAATTTTCATAAAGGACAAATCCTGGCAAAAAATCGTCCCGAAGGTGGCCTTGAGTTTCTTTTTACAATAAAGAAACGTATCTAGATCACGTTACGAATATTGCTCATATCTGGCAATAAAGACACAAATAAAAAGAGGGCATCAATTTTTTTGTTGCCCTCTTTTTTATTAAATTATAGTACGAAAGTATTTTATTGTTTCTTTAAGCCCATCTTCTAAAGCTATATTAGGCTCCCATCCCCCCAACTTCTCTTTTGCAAGAGAGATATCTGGTTTGCGTTGTTTGGGGTCGTCACCCGGAAGAGGTCTGAAAACTATTTTAGACTTTGTTCCAGTCAGCTTAATAATAAGTTCGGCCAACTCAAGCATGGAAAACTCACCAGGATTTCCAATATTAACAGGTCCGGTAAAATCATCACCAGTATTCATCATACGAACCATACCTTCAATAAGGTCGTCTACATACTGAAAGCTACGTGTTTGAGTGCCATCACCATAAATAGTAATATCTTTATTCTGAAGTGCCTGAACGATAAAATTTGAAACAACCCGACCATCGTTCGGACTCATACAAGGTCCGTATGTATTGAATATTCTTATAATCTTTACCCTCACATCGTTCTGACGATGATAATCCATAAACAACGTTTCTGCACACCGCTTTCCTTCGTCATAACACGACCGGGGACCAATTGGGTTTACATTACCCCAGTAACTTTCTGTTTGAGGATGTTCAAATGGATCGCCATATACCTCACTTGTGGACGCTTGTAAAATTTTTGCTTTTTTTCTTTTAGCCAGCCCCAGCATATTAATTGCCCCCATTACCGAAGTCTTGACTGTCTGGATTGGATCAACCTGGTAATATACAGGCGACGCAGGACAAGCCAAGTTATATATTTCATCAATCTCGGCAGAATAAGGCGAAGTGATATCGTGACGTACTAATTCAAAATAAGGATTCTTCTCAAGATGAAGTATATTATTTACTGATCCTGTAAAATAATTATCCAGGCAAATAACGTAATTTCCTTCTTCTAACAAACGGGCACATAAATGAGACCCTATAAAACCAGCACCACCAGTTACTAATATTTGCTTCATTACTTTATATTTTTAATAATCCATACGATAAGGAATATCCGACCTATACTTATTAACATCCAGGAAAGGCATTTTGGGGTAAATCAGATCCAGATATCGTAAATCAGGTGTTCCCGGTACAACCTCTACCCTAACCTTCTCGATTCCCTTACTAATAAACCCAAGCAATTCTGCTGCGCTATAAGAAATATCTACAATGCGACTTTTTTTACGTGGTCCTCTGTCCGTTACACATACGATCACACTCTTAAGGTTACTAAGATTTGTTACACGCAAAAAAGTTCCAAAGGGATGAGTACGATGCGCTGCGACCAACTCTTCCGCATCATGAACCCTTCCGCTGGAAGAAACCTTCCCATGAAATCGTTTATGATAATAGGATGCCAAACCCTCTTCCTGTGCATGTGCTCCATCCAAGCTAACCCAGACAAATAACAAAATTTTAAAGAAACGCTTGAGATAGGTCATATTCAACTTATTATAGAACGCAAAAGTAATTTTAATTTCTTAAAATTAGCAATTTCTTATCAATTCTTTCTACTTAAAATGTATTTTATATTGATATTTAGCATTATTAGCCATTATGTGAAAAAACATTTTAATGTTCTCAATCAACTTTTTCATTCCATATTTAAATAAAGTCCATTTTTTTCCATAGTTTTGTATCTTATTGAATGTATAAATATAAAGTAAAAAGACAATGTTCAAAAACAAGACCCTTTGGATTATTATCGCCGTAGTTTTAGTTCTTTTCTTTTGGGTAAGAGGCGTTTACAACTCGTTGGTTACACAGGATGAAAGTGTAAAGACAGCATGGAGCCAGGTAGAGAATCAGTATCAGCGCAGATTGGACCTTATTCCCAATCTGGTAAATACAGTAAAAGGATATGCATCGCACGAACGTGAAACTCTTGAAGGAGTAATTAATGCGCGCGCAAATGCTACAAAAACGACAATTGATCCGTCCAACCTTAACGAAGAAACAATGAAACAGTTTCAGGCTGCTCAGGGTGAATTAAGTAATGCTCTGTCTCGTTTGATGGTTGTTGTAGAACGTTATCCGGATTTGAAAGCTAATCAGAATTTTCTTGAACTGCAAGCTCAGTTAGAAGGTACAGAAAACAGAATATCTGTAGAACGTAAACGTTTTAATGAAACAGCTCAAAGTTACAACACCAATATCCGCAGTTTTCCTACAAATATTCTTGCCGGCATGTTTGGGTTCCAGCCAAAAGCTTACTTCGCTGCTGAATCGGGAGCAGAGAAAGCACCAACTGTAGAATTTTAATTTGTAATCTATGTTTCTAAATAAAGTAAAGAATACAAGCAGACGGGTAGCCTGTCTGCTTGTGTTATTTTTAACAATCTGCAGTTATCAGTCGCAAGTTAAAGCTGCTTCATACACCGTTGAAACAGTTCCCAATACACATTTGAGTGACAGAAACAACCGGGTGAGTAATCCGGATGGAATTATTCAACCCGAAGATGTATCTAAAATTAACCAAATGCTGCAATTTGTGGAGGACTCTCTTACGATTGAAATTTCTGTTGTGGCTGTTGAGTCTATTGGAGATGCCGATGCGCGGATGTTTGCAACAGATTTGTTTAAGCACTGGGGGATTGGAAAGAAAGGTGAAGATAATGGGCTGTTAATTTTACTTGTTACAGACCCTGCGCAACGTGCAGTTGTTTTCGAAACAGGATATGGTATCGAAGGAATTCTTCCGGATGCAATCTGCTATCGTTTACAACAAAAATATATGATTCAAGATCTTAAGGCGGGCAACTTTAGTTTAGGTATGGTAAACGGAGTAGCCGCGGTTGGAAACTACCTCTTGAATGCCGATTATGAGCGTTCCACCAACTCGTCTAACGATGTTGCGTCAGGCAATTTGGTAATTGCTTTTGTTGTGATATTCCTTTTCATTATTTTTATAATGATTCTAAGCTACTTCATTAAAAGAAGGCCTCGTATTTGTCCTAATTGCGGCAAGAAAACGCTTGTTTATCAAGGCACAAGAACAGTACAGGCAGCTACTTATCAGTCGTCCGGACTGGCACAAGAGATTTTTGTTTGCAAGAATTGCAATCACACCCATAAAGATGATAAAACATTAAGCCGTTTAACCCGCACCCGCGGTCCGTTTATTGGCGGAGGAATGGGTGGTCTGGGTGGAGGCTTAGGCGGTGGTGGATTTGGAGGATTTAGTGGCGGTGGAGGCTCATGGGGAGGTGGAAGTTCTGGCGGCGGTGGCTCTATCAGCCGGTTTTAACTAAATTCAAAAACATAAAAAGTTACTCCATAATAAAGGGTACTTATTCCATTTTTTAAATGCAATAAGTGCCCTTTATTATTTTTGAATCTACTATTCCATTGTTATAAAGTATCCGTCGGATTACGAAACGTTGATGTATCGACCATGAAATAACCAAATAAAGATGCATTCAAAACGAATTAATTTCATTTTAATCTATCACCTACCACAAAAGGCGTCAGATCCCTTTGCTGGTCGGGGTTGTGCGAGTGATAGATGCCTTGTGAGGGATGCAAAACATCTACCACCCTTCACTAATGAATTTTATGGTCGCCACAGCAGGATTCTCGATCAACTTATATTTAGCACTCGACTAAACGATGAAGTATTAGCATTCATTAAGGGAACTAATCCAAAGACTACGAACAAGTATTCGTTTGCCATATCGCAAACGCAAAGTCAACAGCTGTATAACCATCATTCAACAGCTGTTGAATGATGGTTATACAGCTGTTGAACGAATACTTGTTCGTACTCAAAAATATAGAAGTGTATTGTAATAACGCTAATTCACTGGATAATAATGATTAATAACCAGAGTCAAAGAGATAAAAAGCCTGAATGCTTAAAAAATGAAAACTTCCTTTTTATTTAATCAGAGACAGTAATAGTCATTAAGTACATCCCTGACTTTTTCGGGAGTCATCCGAACATAGACCTTCTTACCCACTAAAACTACCGGTGAAAAACCGCAAGCTCCAACACATCTAAGACAATCAAGAGAGAAGAGTCCGTCCGGAGTTGTCTCCCCAAGCTTGATTTTAAGCAAATTCCGAAATTCATCCAGTACTTTTTCGGCCCCTCTAACATAACAAGCTGTACCAAGACAGACTGAGATAGGGTACTTTCCTTTGGGAGCCATAGTGAAAAACGAATAGAAGGTAACCACCCCATATACTTTCGACAATGGGATTCTTAATTGCTCTGCAACAACTTCCTGCACCTCTTTGGGTAAATAACCCACATGTTCTTGAACAGCATGCAATATATTAATCAGCTCACCAGCATCATTATTAAACTTACCGCAAATAGTTTTTAGCTCTTCAATAGTTTGAGGCGACAGACAAATCGAACCTATCTCTTTCGCTGTTTCCAGATTGTGAGGATATATACCCACAATCTTTTTCCGATCTAAATAATGCGTGTGTAACAATTTATGGGAAAGTGGACCACAAGGGGTTCCTAGAAAATCAGCATAGAGTTTTCGAACAGCCGGATTCTCATGACTTTTTCTCAATGTCTTCTGTCTATCTACTTCATACAAAGCTGTTGCCCGTTTCTTAAGTACACTCATATCGCCGTGATGGAAAGGCTGTCCTCCTCCTCCAATACAACCTCCCGGACATGCCATTACTTCGATAGCGTGGAAATCAGATGTACCATCCACAATACTGTCAGCCAACTTTCGGGCATTACCCAAACCATGCGCTATTCCAAGTTTTATTTCGACACCATTAAAATCGATTATTGCCTGTTTGATTCCTTCGAAACCGCGTAACTCTTCAAAATCAATTTTAGGCGCAGGTTTTCCTGTATAGATTGAATAAGCTGTGCGAACCACCGCCTCCATTACTCCTCCGGTTGTACCAAAAATAGTGCCAGCTCCAGTGGATTCACCCAAAGGAGAATCAAAATTACTTTCCGGCAACTCTTCAAAATTAACATTGGCAAAGCGAATAAGGCGCGCTAATTCACGAGTATATAAAACATAATTTACATCAGGATCGCCTTCTGATCCCATTTCAGGTCTTAAACACTCGAATTTTTTGGCAAGACAGGGCATTAACGAAACTACAACTACATTTTCACGAGGTATATTTAATTTGGTAGCAAAGTAGTTTTTAATAACAGCACCCATCATTTGTTGCGGACTTTTGGCTGTAGACAGATTGTCTATTAGTTCCGGATAATTTTGTTCCACAAAGTTTACCCATCCCGGACAACAACTAGTCATCAGGGGAATTTTGACATCCCTTTTACCTTCAAGCAAATTGGAAATACGACCAAGCAATTCTGTACCTTCTTCCATAATGGTAAGGTCGGCGGCAAAATCTGTATCAAATACATAGTCAAATCCCAATGCACGTAATGCCGACACCATCTTACCGGTGACTGCCGAATCCGATTCCATTCCAAAAGCTTTGCCTAACGCCGTACGAACAGCTGGGGCAGTTTGCGCAACCACGGTTTTAGTTGGGTCAGCCAAGACTTCGAGGACTTCTTCTATACTACTATTTCCGCCCAAGGCCCCAACCGGACAAATAGCAACACATTGTCCACAAAAAGTACAATTTCCTAAAGCAATATCTTCACTAAAACCGGTTGATATTATTGCATTAAATCCTCTGTTAATAGCTGAAATAGCCCCAACAGACTGTACACTGTTACACATAGTTTCGCACCGGCGACACATGATACACTTGTCAAGATCCCGAACTATGGCTGGTGAAATATCTGGAGGAAAGGTTGACTTTTCTCCCGGGTAGCGAATCTCCCGAATTCCAAGCTCACTAGCAAGGGTCTGAAGTTCGCAATGTCCGTTCTTGCGACAAGTTAGGCACTCAAAAGGGTGATTTGACAAAATCAACTCCATAATAGTACGCCGGGCATTTAGAACCCGCGGTGAATGGGTTGTGACAACCATTCCTTCAATACAAAGTGTTTTGCACGAAGGAAGCAGTTTCTTATTTCCTGCGACATCAACAATACATATCCGACAGCTTCCCGGATTGTTTTCATAATGAAATTCTTCGAGTTTCATGAAACAGAGAGTCGGAATTCGTATGCCTGCTTTTTTGGCTGCGTCAAGAATAGTAGTTCCTTTTGGAACAATTACTTCTTTTTTATCTATTGTTAATTTGATATTTTCCATAGTTCAGTTCCTCCTAATAAACATAAATTGCTCCAAACCTGCACTTTTCAAGGCAACTTCCACAACGGATGCATAAATTCGGATCAATAATATGCGTGGTTTTACGTTCGCCAACAATAGCATGAACCGGACAGACATGGGCACAAAGTGTACAACCTGTACATTTTTTTGGATTGATATAATAAACTGTAAGATCACGGCACTGATGAGCAGGACAACGCTGTTCGGTTACGTGGGCAAGATATTCATCATAAAAATTATCGAGTGTGGACAAAACTGGATTGGGAGACGTTTGTCCTAATCCGCAAAGCGAAGTATCCTTAATAACTTCTCCCAAATTACGTAATCGCTTCAAGTCCTCTTCTGTACCTTTTCCTGATGTAATCTTGGTAAGAATTTCAAATAGCCTTTTATTTCCTATCCGGCATGGTGAACATTTTCCGCACGATTCTTCGACTGTAAAACCAAGATAAAACTGCGCCATAGCTACCATGCAATCATCTTCATCCATTACAATCATCCCTCCCGAACCCATCATGGAACCTGCAGCCTGTAAAGTATCGTATTCAATGGGTAAATCCAAATGCTTTTCAGTTAAACAACCACCGGAAGGTCCTCCTGTTTGTACTGCTTTAAACTTCTTTCCATTCTTAATACCTCCTCCTATACCGTAGATTATTTCCCGTAAGGTAATTCCCATCGGAACTTCAATCAGTCCCACATTGTTTATTTTACCCGCTAAAGCAAACACTTTCGTACCCTTGCTTTTTGTTGTTCCAATTTTGTTATACCAGTTGGCTCCTTTAAGCAAAATCGTAGGAACATTGGCGAATGTCTCCACATTATTTACATTTGTCGGACAGCCAAGATACCCTTCCTCACTCGGAAAAGGAGGTTTAACTGTTGCTTCACCACGTTTCCCTTCCATGCTGTGAATTAATGCCGTTTCTTCACCGCACACGAATGCTCCGGCTCCATATTTTATGGATATATCAAAGGAAAAATCGGTACCCATAATCTGGTCGCCCAACAATCCATACTCCAGAGCTTGTTTTATCGCAATTTTAAGACCTTCTACAGCCATAGGATATTCGGCACGGATATATACCAGTCCTTTTGAAGCTCCGGTACAATAACCATTTATTGCCATTGCTTCTATAACAGAATGAGGGTCACCTTCCAAAATAGATCGATCCATAAAAGCTCCGGGATCACCTTCATCTGCATTGCAAACAACATACTTCTGTTTGCCCTTTGCGTTTCTGGTAATCTGCCATTTTATTCCTGTTGGAAATCCACCACCACCCCGGCCTCTTAAGCCACTTTCCTTTATTTCATTAATAACATCTTCAGGCTTAAATTCAACCAGAGCTTTAGATAAGGCGGCATATCCTCCCCTGGCAATATACTCATCAATAGATTCAGGATTAATTAGCCCGCAGTTTCTCAAAGCTATACGAATCTGCGGTTTGTAAAAACTCATTTGCCTGGGATCACGTATAATCTGATTTGTTTCAATATCTGTATATAGAAGTCGTTCTAAATATTTTTTGGTAACGAAATGGGAATGTATCAGTTCTTCAGCATCTTCAGGTTTCACTTGCACATAAAAAGTGTTATCAGGAACTACTTTTACGATTGGACCCTGTGCGCAAAATCCAAAGCATCCGGTTTGTATAACCTTAATTTTTTCATCCAAGCCTTCTTTTCGGAGTGCAGACTGTAGTTTCTCGATTAATGTGTCACTTTGCGAAGCTCTGCAACCTCCACGACCGCAAACAAGTACTGAACTACAATCCGTTGGATCTTTCAGAGGGGACGATTCAAAAACTTCATCGGGATACTCGTCATTTTCCCGAATGCACATGGTTTTACGAAATGATTCGTATAATAGCTGAAGATCTGCCGGCGTTTTTATTTTCTTCATAGGAATAACAATTTAAGGTTTGCGCTACAGATATATCACAAACATAAAGAATTTCTCTCAAATTATATTCAAATCTTGAAGAAAAATCAAAATGAAACTAAAAATATTTAATGGCTATGAAGAATCCCTATCCTAACTTACCATTTTCAATCAACTGCTCCACTCTGAAGGACTTTAGAGTTTGGGGGAACACTATGTGTAAGCCAGATATTCCCACCAATTACAGAACCTTCTCCAATGGTAATACGCCCTAGAATAGAGGCATTTGAGTATACTGTTACCCAATCTTCCAATATGGGATGCCTGGGCACATCAATAGGCAAACCCTCTTCATCAAGGGTAAAATTCTTTGCACCGAGTGTTACTCCTTGATACAATCGTACATGATTGCCAATAATAGCAGTCTGACCAATCACAACTCCTGTGCCATGATCGATACTAAAATACTCGCCAATCTGTGCTCCGGGATGAATATCAATTCCAGTATTTGAATGTGCTATTTCTGTAATAATACGAGGAATGACAGGAACTCCGAGCTCCAACAGACTATGTGCTACTCTTTGATGAAGAATTGCTTGAACAGCTGGATAACAAAAAATAATTTCACTTAAACTTTTAGCTGCAGGGTCACCGTCAAGAATCGCCTTAATATCTGTAGAAAGCAGATATTTGATTCGTGGAATACGGTTTATAAACTCAATTGCTATTGTCGATGAACGTTCTTTTGAATCTGAACAGCCCTCCACTTCAAAACACAATCCATGAAAAATCTGTTCCTGAAGTAAATCATAGAGTTGTTCCAGATGAACTCCCATATAATATTCCATAGATTGCTCCCGGGCTTCTTGTTCGCTTCCGAAAAATCCAGGGAAAATAATTGTACGAAGCAACTGCATTATCCGTTTCAATTGATCAACTGATGGCGATGGTTTCTGATGTAACGGAATATATTTGTATTCCGGCAAATTCGGCGCAGATAACTTTATTACATTAACTTGTATTTCTTCTAAAATCTTACTTCTGTTCATAATTAATTATCCCAAACCGGATCATATTTAGTCATTAAAGACGATTGTTCACTCATTCCTATATAAATGGATCCATTCAATAAAAACATACAATGACTTGTGTTTATTGGACCATCTAATGTGCTCTTTTTGATCCAGACTTTTTGTTTTATATTATATTCCCAAATTCTATTATTACTGTCTATCACATAGATGCATTCATTAAAAATTACCCCTCCAAACACTGCGCTTGCAAGCGAAGGTATAGATGTTTCTTCTTTCCATGAAGTAATATCACCTGAGGCAGACCATAATTTTTTTTCAGGTATTAGTTCATTTTTTTGCCCCAGCCCTGCAAATATAGTATCATTTTTACTGACAGCAATACCTCCGAACTGACTTACTGGAAATGTTTCAGCTTGTAACCATTCACCATTACGTGGATTATATCTCCACACTTCATTAAGGGCTCCTGCTGTAGTTCGCCCCCCTATTATATACCCATAGCCCATTTTGCTTACTCGATCAGTAACATATACTCCGCCAGCATTCCATCGAGCGTTTCCGGGAAATGGTGTCAATTCGTCCCAATCATTTTGCATAGGATTAAATCGATAAAAATCATTGGTGGGATTTCCTGGACTTACCAATCCTCCTACCGCATATGCTATAGTATCTGTAGAAAAAACAGTTAAGAATTTTCTTCCTCCAAGGGGGAATGACCATCTATCTCTCCAATAATTAGATGAGGGATCATATTCCCAAACCTGAGATGTATACTGGGTTCCAATATCACCTCCTACTATATAAGCTTTTCCTAACGCACTAAAACCCGCAGCACCTATTCGCCATAGTCCCATAAATGATGATACATTTACAAAAACTGACGGAGCTTTAAAACTTACTGTTTCTCCATATGATGTTCCGTTGCGGTTAGTTGCATAAGCCCTGACATAATATGTGTTTCCTCCATCAATTTTCTGAAGATATCCTGAAAATAATCCTATCCCTGGTGAAAAACTAAGTAGCTTGTCTTCTGTTGTTGGAGCATCATGTGTTGCCCAACAGATCCCACAAGAAACAAGGTCAGTATAACCCTTGCTGAGAACTGTTCCTCCAACTTTTGCATTTCCATCAGCAATATCAGTGACAGACATAGTGGTTACAACAGGAAGATCATTTATTGTTTTAAAGCTAATAGTATCGCTGTATGCTACCCCATATGAATTTTTTGCAAATGAGCGTGCATAATAGGTTGTATTTGGACGTAAGCTCTTTAATGTGGCGGTAAATTTGCCTGACCCTGTCCCTACATGAATCGTATCATCAGCTATCGAAACAGTTTCTGATTTAGAAAAGCAGATTCCACGGGCTTGGACAAAAGCGTCTCCTTCAGAAAGCACATTTGACTCCATATCAGCGTCAAAGGTTCTGACATCCAGCAACTTCAATGGCCCTATCGATGGTAATCCAGATGTTGTAACCAACGAATCGGTAGAACCATAATAAATCCCCACAGTATTCTTTACGTATGCACGAAAATAGTATTTCGTAAGAGGTAAGAGTCCTGTAATACGACAAGAAAAAGAATCTGTTTCCATTGCGCTTGGAATCTCAGCAGTTGGATTAAATTCACGACCTAAACATATACCTCTTGAAAGTATTTCCTCGCCATCACCACCATCAATTTCAATTAGGCCACCCGATATAGCAGAATTTGCATTAACACTATCTACATCTAGAGTTTTGACAACCCCCAAGCCTTTAATCGTTTTTACTTCCTCTATGTCTCCATAAGCTATTCCTTTGGCATTTATAGCATACGCCCTAATGCGGTAAGTCTGATTGGGTAAAAGACTTTTTACAGTTTCGGTAAAGGCACCTAGTCCCTCCCCGACTTCAATCTTATTATCTGCAGTAACTTCAGGAGAATCTCCTGTGCTCCAGCAAAAACCTCGCTCTGTAACTTCAGTTCCATTTTCCCGCAGTACATTTCCTGAAATCGTTATAGTTGTGGCAGTTTTATTTGTTACTTTCAAAGTTTCAACGGAAGGAATTGTTGCATTCAGAAATTCTTCCGGCATAAAAGGGTCATTCAGGCAAGACTGATACAAAAATACAAACCCGATTGTAATTGCAATCAGTTTTATATAGATATTTAAATGTTTAACCATCTTTATATAATTTATTAGCAACATTAAACAACGACTTAATTAACAAAGAGAAATCTTCAGAATTCATACTTTCATTAGTAAGAATGAAATCGTTCATTCAAATTAATTAAAAAACAAAACCCAAACCAGTATTAAGATCAATGAATCCTAAATTAATAGAATTAAATCCAACATTAAAGTAAAGTTTTTTCCAAACCTTTACTATCACATCTGCCTCTGTTTCAATCCCTTTATATGATGAGGACGTATTTTCACACCAAAACTCAGACCTATTGTTGTTATCTGAATAACTATATGCAGTTGCATGCCATTGTAATTCTCTTTCT
>RRZT010481345.1_pt1 | contig 13864 bp, 7 predicted proteins | sample 2165551 | NCBI WGS metagenome assembly RRZT01 (sample SAMN10456910, study PRJNA506462) | wastewater metagenome | biome: wastewater; feature: sludge; material: wastewater sludge; isolation source: wastewater sludge with Escherichia coli K12::gfp cells carrying plasmid... | place: USA: Moscow, Idaho ... | reverse complement strand
TCTGGGACGGGGTGAGGTGCATCCCGAAGGTCGTGGGGCAGGTATCAGCATTATTAATTCACGAAATATATATGTGGAAGGTCTCATCACAACCCAATGCCCCACTGGAGGTTCGGACAGTGTGACAATCCGCAATGTAAAGGCCATCAGTTCATACGGGTGGGGGGACGGTATGAATGTGTTTGCCAGCAACAACGTCTTGTTTGACGGAGTATTTTGCCGTAACTCCGATGATTGCACTACCGTGTATGCTACACGTATGGGGTTTCATGGCGGATGCCGTAATGTAACAATGCAGAATTCTACCCTGTGGGCAGATGTGGCGCATCCTATTTTTATCGGGCTGCATGGAGATGTGGAAAGAAATGAAGTGATGGAGAATCTGACTTACCGGAACATTGATATTTTGGATCATCGGGAAATGCAGGTGGATTATCAAGGCTGCCTGGCTATCAATGCAGGTGATAATAATCTGGTCCGGAATGTGCGGTTCGAGAATATCCGTATCGAGAATTTCAGGCAAGGACAATTGGTGAATCTGCGTATATTTTATAACAAGAAGTATTGCAAGGCTCCGGGCAGGGGCATTGAGAATGTGCTTTTTAAAGATATTACCTATAATGGCGATCATGCCGAACTCTCACATATTGTTGGCTATGACAAGGAACGGATGGTGAAGAATATTCGTTTTGAGAATCTGAAGATAAACGGTAAAGTTATATCGGATGATATGGCCGGCAAGCCTGCATGGTATAAAACATCAGACATGGCGCGTTTCTTTGTTGGGGAACACGTGGGCAGTATTGTATTTACAAAATAAAAAAGGTCAGTCTCAAGCAAGAGTTTCAAGAAGATTTAAACAACTCAGCTAAAAAGACCTACAACATTGTCTAAAGAAAATTATTATAAATGGCATGAGGTAGCAGTGAGTTCGGTAGTATAGCGACTGTTTTCTTACTGTATGTTTTTTGAAAAATATCTGTCACACTGTCATATGACTTTTCAATGCCTTGTTATACAGCGTGTTAAATCTGTGATGAATACTGTGACAGATAAAAAAAGTGTCACCCTTCTCTGTCACATAGAAACGGATGAAGTAGTTCTCTCGACGAACTATTTCATGCAGATAACCTATATGGTTAACAGGGTGTTCCAACGTGTGGAACAGTTGATTCCACCATCAGAAACAACTTGTTTTATACTATTGGAACTCCTTGTTTCACATGGGGAAATAAGGAGTTCCATCAGACAGGCTCCTTTGTTCCTCTCAAGAAATGAGGAAGATAAAGAGTATCCGTTTCGAGAACCTGATGATAAACGGTAAGGTGATGTCGGCATGATATGTCCGAAAGGCCCCAATGGTATAAGATTCCGGATTGGGCAGGTATCTTTGTGGAAGAGCATATGGAGAATGCAGTATTTGTGAAATAAAAAATAAGGGTAATTATTTAAGTGGAATAATTCTTTAAGAGCAATCCTTTTTCGTATCTTTGTCCATTGAAAATGAATAAATTATATTCTTATGGAATTACAAGATAGATATATCCGTTTTGATTGGGCAGTCAAACGCCTGTTGCGTCATAAAGCCAATTTTGGTGTGCTCGAAGGGTTCCTTACGGTGCTGATAGGTGATGATATCCATATAGTGGAGATTCTGGAAAGCGAGGGTAATCAGCAAACGGAAGAGGATAAGTTCAACCGGGTTGATATCAAGGCTCTTAATAGTAAAAATGAGATTGTTATCATCGAGATCCAAAATACCCGTGAACTGTATTATTTGGAGCGTATCCTGTATGGAGTAGCCAAGGCCATTACGGAGCATATCTCATTGGGTGAAACTTATTATAAAGTTAAAAAGATATATTCCATCAGTATCCTTTATTTCGATATCGGTTATGGAACTGATTATCTTTATCATGGGCAGAATATATTTAAAGGGGTGCATACGGGAGATTTCCTGCAGGTCAGTACCCGGGAGAAGGATGCTATTGTGCCTCGTATGCCTTCCGAAATTTATCCTGAGTATTTCCTTATCCGTGTGAATGAGTTTAATAAGGTGGCCATGACTCCCCTTGAGGAATGGATAGAATATTTGAAGACGGGTATTATCCGTCCTGACACGACAGCTCCCGGATTGGGGGAGGCACGTGAAAAATTGAAATATTATTCAATGACCCCTCAGGAACGTCATGCTTACGATGAACATCTCAGCGCTTTAATGATTCAGAATGATGTTCTTGATTCTGCCAAGTTGGAAGGAAAGATAGAAGGGCGTATGGAAGGTCGCGAAGAAGGGCGCATGGAGGGCCGCGAAGAAGGTCGTGCGGAAGGTCGCGAAGAAGGCATTAAGGAAGGTGTCGTTCGCAATGCCCGGAGGATGAAAGAAAAAGGGCTCTCTACAGAGGATATTATGGAAATTACAGGATTGACATTGGAAGAGGTTCATCAGTTGTAATTCTATGTTCGGTTAAAAAGATCCACAGGTATCCTCATGAGGTATCTGTGGATTTTTATTTTAATGAATGAGGTGTTGAGTGAATATCGTGAGTGGAGCGTATTAAAAAGAAAATATTCATTTAAACATATAGCTTGATGAGGAAATTAGTATTTGCTTTATTGTTATTGTGCAGTGCTTTGTTTGCTACTGCCCAAGAATGGCAATGGTCCGTACGGCTAAAAGGATTCATCTCTTCCGAAACTGGCAAAGAACCGACTGCCTTCCTGTGGATACCTTCCGATTGTCATCAGTTGCGTGCCGTAATGGTAGGAAAGCACAATATGAGTGAGGAAACCCTGTTCGAGATGCCGCGTTTCCGGGAAGCATTGTCCCGGATGGGAATCGGACTGGTATGGATCACTCCCGGAATCGACCAGCAATGGGATGTGACAAAGGGAACGCAAGAGATTTTCAATCGGATGATGAATGACCTGGCGGAAGTCAGCGGCTATTCTGAGTTGGAACATATACCTGTAGTTCCTGTCGGTCATTCGGCAATGGCCACTTATCCGTGGAATTTTGCCGCTTGGAATCCTGAACGGACATTGGCTGTCATTTCTTTGCATGGAGATGCTCCCCGTACCAACCTGTGTGGCTATGGCGGGGAGAATCTGGAGTGGGGTAGGACACGTAATATAGATGGTATTCCGGGATTGATGATTGAAGGAGAATATGAATGGTGGGAGGCGCGGGTGAACCCTGCTTTGGCGTTTCGGATGATGTATCCCGAAAGTTGTATTTCATTTTTGTGTGATACGGGACGTGGACATTTTGATGTGGCCGGGCAGACTGCTGATTATATTGCTTTGTTTCTGCGAAAAGCGTTGGAATACCGTTTGTCCGGACATCCTTCTTTGAATGAGCCTGTCCGTTTGAAAAAACTGAATCCGGAAGAAGGGTGGTTGGCCGAGCGTTGGCGTCCGGAGCAGAAGGACAGGGCTAAGGCGGCTCCTTATCGGGACTATAAAGGAGATAAGCACGATGCATTTTGGTATTTTGATAAAGAAATGGCCGGACTGACCGAAGCCCGCTATGCAAAATATAAAGGTAAGCAGATGCAATATCTTGGATTTATGCAGAGAGGCCGGTTGGTTAAATATGATGCCGGACAACATGCCGGAGTGATTGCCGCTTTCCGGCCGGAAGCCGATGGTCTGACTTTTCACGTAAAAGGGGTGTATACGGACTCTTTACGCTCCTCACTGGTAAAGGAACATGCTCATGGCGGAATTGAAGTTACTCGTATTTGCGGTCCGGTGGCAAAGGTGAATGATACTACTTTTACCGTGCGTTTTTATAGAATGGGAATGGATAATCCGAAGCGTACCGGAGATATCTGGCTGTTGGCCGCTAATGAGGGTGACAGTAGATATAAGAGTGCGGTACAACAATTCAATATTCGTATTCCTTATCGGAATACAGAGGGAAAACGCCAATATATACTTTTTCCGGGGATAGAAGATGTGAGGGAAGGAGTGGAATCAGTTTCTCTTGAAGCTGTTTCTGATTGTGGATTGCCCGTATATTATTATGTAAAGGAAGGCCCTGCGGAATTACAGGATAACAGGCTGGTCTTTACGAAAATTCCTCCCCGCAGTAAATTTCCGGTGAAAGTCACTGTTGTAGCCTGGCAGTACGGGATTGCCGGACAGGTACAGACGGCTGAACCGGTGGAACGCAGTTTTTTTATAACGAAATAGTCAGCTCCGCGTTGAGTCTTTATTTCTTCTCTTTCGTATTGAATGATATAAAGGGAGAAGTTGCGATTTGTTATTATCATAATTCAGTAAATACCATGAAAAAGAAGCTGATGACTTGTCTTTATCTATGTCTTTCTGTCATCCATGTTTTTGCTCAAACGAAGGAGCACGGGAGGACGGGAGAATTTAATATTCTGGATTTCGGAGCCACCCGTGATACTATGATGGTGCATACGAAAGCTATCAATGAAGCGATTGAAAGCTGTTACAGGCAGGGTGGCGGAAGAGTGGTTATTCCTCCGGGTAAATTTAAGACAGGTACTATTTTTCTGAAAGATAATGTAGAACTTCATTTGGATAACGGTGCCTGCCTTTATGCCAGTGAGGATTATGCTGATTTTCCTATTCAGCCGAGAGCAGCTTACCGCTCTTTGAAAGATGCAGGCGGATGGTCGGCGTTGATTTATGCGGTGGGGGCTAGGAATATAGCCGTTACAGGCAAAGGTGTAATTGATGGGAGAGGAAAGGGCAGAAAAGGGCGTGTGGGCGGAGTACCGGGTGATGCCGACGGCAGGCCGCGCAATATCCTTTTTATTTCATGTAAAGGGGTACGTATCTCAGGTATCAGTATGAGGAATTCAGCCTTGTGGAATCAACATTATCTGGATTGTGAAGATGTTATTGTAGAGCATATCCATGTTTTCAACCATTGTAATGGTAATAATGACGGTATAGATATTGACGGTTGTCGCAGGTTTATCTTGTCTGATAGTGTCATCGATTCGGACGATGACGGAATCGTGTTGAAAAGTACGGGGCTGGCTCCTTGTGAAGATGTCGTTATTAATAATTGTATTGTCAGCAGCTTTGCCAATGCTATAAAATGTGGCACCAAATCGACCGGAGGATATAAGAATATTGTCATTTCTAATTGTATTGTTAAACCGAGTTGCAATAAAGGGGACCGCATTATAAAATCTACTCCAAGCGGTATTACGGCTATTTCTTTGGAGGTGGTGGATGGTGGAATAATGGATGGCGTGTCTATTGACAATATCGTAATTGAGGGTACGGAATGTCCTTTGTATGTCCGTTTGGCGAATAGAGGCCGGAAATATATAGATGAGGCTCCGGTTCCTCCAATAGGAAAAATGAGAAATATACAGATTAGTAATGTAACCGCTTATGATACCGGTAATTTTTGTTCTTCCATAACGGGGATTCCCGGTGGTGAGATAGAGAATATTTATTTGAGCAATGTTCGCTTTCTAAATAAAGGCGGGCTTGTAGCAGGAAATTGCCGTACGGCGAATGATATGCAAGGGAAACGGCATGATACTGCCGGAAATGTATTTCGGAACCAATATTGGTCTTCCCATCGGGAGGTGAAAGAGGATGAGAAAGGTTATCCGCAACCTACTGTATGGGGGAATCTGCCGAGTTATGGACTGTTTATCAGAAATGTGAGAAGTATAGCTGTGGACAATGCCACCTTTCAATCGGAAAAGCCTGATCCCAGGATACCGGTAATTGCCGTTAATGTAGGGAACTTGTCGCTTGACCGGATACAAGTCAACGACATTTCTTCCGCCGGTGTACTTTTGGATAATGTCAGGACGGCGGATGTAGACAGACGGTTGAGGAAAAGCGGAAAGTGATTTTCTATGTTAAACAATAATTAAACCAACAGAAATATGAAACGGATATATGTATGTCTATTGATTTTTTTATGCTTTGCTTTTGTACAGGCGCAAAAGATAAAACACCCTGCTTTGCTTTATACTCCGGAGCGCATTCAGCAGGTGAAACAACGGATTGTAAATGATTTAAAGATGGCTGAGGCATGGGCTTCTATAAAGAAGACGGCAGATGAACAGTTACAGAAAAAGAATCTAAGCAAGGCGGATTACCTGGCTTTGGCTTATTTGATGACAGATGAAAAAAAATACGCTGACAAATTGAAAGAGATTTTATTGGATGTCATTAAGGAGGATACGTGGGGCAGTGAAGAAATGCTGGCGCGTATCCCTGTCTGGAGAGCGGATTTGGGACTGGCACATAAGGCTTACCTTTCTGCCATAGCCTATGATGCTGTTTATAATGACCTTTCAAGTTCCGAGAGGAAAGAAATAGCGGAAGGATTGAAACGGTTGGCCCTTGACCCGTGTCTGGGGGACTGGGTGCTGGAGCCGGCACGTATTCATTCGTTGAATTCGATGGGACATAACTGGTGGACTTCTTGTGCCTGCATGGGCGGCATACTGGCCTTGAGTTTACAAAACGAATTGCCGGAGGCAAAGCAAGGAGCGGAGGTGGTATATGAGGCTCTTCCCCAATGGTTTGACTTTGCCGGAGATGTCTTGCAGCAGAAGCCGAAAAGCTTTGATGCCGATGGAGGGATGTATGAAAGTCTCAATTATGCCAATTTCGGGATTCAGGAAGCATTACAGTTTCGTTTGGCATGGATGAACACCCATCCCGGACAAAAGCCGGTTCAAATTCCGCAACTGGATAAATTGTCCGATTTCTTTGTGCATGTCTGCTATCCGCGTACAGGTATACTATATAATATGAATTTTGGTGACAGCCATAAGAATGTGACTGCCGAAAGTACCTTGATGCTGCTCTATGCGATGGGAATCAGGAATGATAATATGCTTTGGTATATGAATCAGGTGGAACAGGGGCAACACCGTGACGGTTATTTTATCGACCGTCCGATGGGATTTCTCTATACGCCCGATCTAAGCAAAGCGCCGCAGTTGCCTGAAATAAAGAAATCACAACTTTTTGCAGATTTTGGGTGGGCTACGATGCGTACTTCCTGGGAGAAGGATGCTACCATGCTGGCCGTTAAATCGGGGCATACATGGAATCATTCTCATGCGGACGCCAACTCGTTCATCATCTTTCATAAAGGAGTGGATATTATAAAAGATGCGGGAAACTGCTGGTATCCTAATCCCAGTTACCGTAATTATTTTTTTCAAAGCGAGGCACACAATGTCGTGCTTTTCAATGGCAAAGGACAGTCACGTGAACAACAATATCATGGTTCAATGCTGAGAGGGTATTTACATTATTTGCTCGATGCGGATAATGTAAAATATGTATTGGCCAATGGAACCGGCCCGTATTCAGACCAGTTTAGTCGTAATTTCCGTCATTTCCTGTGGATAGATGATGTGATTTATATGATTGATGATTTGAAAACTCATGATGTGGGACATTTTGAATGGCTTTGGCATCCGGGAGGAGAGGCGGAAAAACGTGGAATTGATCTGAATATAACAAATGGGAATTCTTCAGTTGTTGTCCGTCCGCTATATCCCCGTTTGTTGGCGAAATCCGATTTTGTACATGATTACCCCGAAGATTTATATTGGGAAGAAGTAGAAGCTCCAACGGAGGATTTAAAAGGAACAGAAACGTATTATTCATTTCATTTGCCGGCAAAAGTGGATCGGGTGAAAGGGCTGACCGCCATCATCTTGAAAGAAACGCCGGACCAGAAAGATCTTCCTTATATGGAAAGACGGGAAGGCAAAGATTGGATAGGACTTCGTATTCATTATAAGGGAAAAATAACAGATCTCTATATCAATCAATTGGCCGACGGGCGATTGATGCATAGCAATTCATGGATTGAAGCGGACGGATGGTTTACGGACGCTTATATGTTTGCAGTCACTTATGAGGCTGGTATGGAACCGGCCGATTCAAAAGAGCGCTTTATTTGTTATGGAAGCGCTTTAAGACGAGGAGATGTTTCTTTCTTTTCTTCTTTGGCTAAGCTTTTTGTGATTCAAAAGGAGGAAAACGGGCGGATGAAATTGTGGATGGATGGTCAACCGAAGATGAATGCTGGATTCAGAAGCGAGAAACGTCCGAAAGCGGTTGTCGTGAATGGAAAGGTAACTCCTGTAGTTTATGAGAAGGGCACGGTAAAAGTATCAGGCGTGGTTATTGAATGAGCGGGTAAGGCGAAGAATTTGGTGGAAGTTTATTTTACGCAAAGGTTTGCGTGCTTTTTGTTAAGCTGGCTGGTACTTATGTCAGCTTAATCTTTTTATTTTTGAGCATATAAATAAACGATTTGTTAACGTGTAAAATAATGATACGATGAAAAAGCTCTTCTTTTTAATGGCTGCGAGTTTTTTGTTTGCTCCTGTACATGCACAGATAACCGAGCGTGAACGTCCTGCCGAATGGCAACATCTGGTAAAGGGTGCACGTTTTATGGACCGTTTCCTTCCGATGCCCGACGGTATCCAGGCCAAGGGGATATGGGGAACTGACAGTGTGCTGAACCGTTATGTGGATAATGGCATTGAGCTTCCCGGAGTTTCTTTCTGGGGAGGAAATATATTGCAGGATACGGAAGGCAAATATCATCTGTTTGTGTGTGGCTGGCCCGAGAACTCTCCGAAAGGTCACATGTTCTGGTCAAACTCTACCGTTTTTCATGCGGTAAGTGACCGGCTCACGGGACCTTTTAAAATACGGAATTCCATTGGAAAAGGACATAATCCGGAAGCGTTCCGTCTGTCGGACGGCCGTATCGTGGTCTATGTTATTGATGGTTATTATATAGCGGACAGGGTGGATGACAAGGTTTGGACGTATGGAAAGTTCAGTTTTGACCCGCGTGACCGTAAAATCATAGAAGGCCTCTCCAATCTGACTTTTGCCCGTCGTCAGGATGGCTCTTATCTGATGGTATGCCGCGGTGGAGGTGTCTGGATCAGCAAAGACGGACTTTCACCCTATAAGCAGTTGACGGACAAACGGGTTTACCCGGACGTGGAGGGTCGGTTTGAAGATCCGGTGGTATGGAGGGATGATTTGCAATATCACTTGATCGTAAATGACTGGTTGGGCAGGATTGCTTTCTACCAGCGTTCCAAGGATGGAGTACATTGGGTGACGGAACAGGGAGAAGCATACATGCCGGGCGTATCATTCCATAAAGACGGAACGGTGGAGCGTTGGTTTAAATATGAGCGTCCTAAGGTTTTCCAGGATGAGAAGGGGCGTGCCGTCCAAATGAATTTTGCCGTGATTGATACGATAAAATGGAACGACCTTCCTAATGACAAACATAGTTCCAAGAACATAAGCGTTCCCTTGAATAAAGGGATGCTATTGTCCGTTTTGAATGAAAAGGAGATCACTCCGTCTACCCGTACCATTGAAGTGAAGATTGCCGCCGAAGAGGGGTTCCATCCGCAAACGGATGTGGATGTAAAGTCGTTGCGGTTCGGTTCGTTTACAGAAGTGAACTTCGGGCGTGGTTGCAAACCGGTGAAGACCAAGGTTTCGGGGGAAGACTTGATTGTGGTTTTTAATGCCGAAGGAAGTGGAATTACCTCTGGTGAGTTTGCTCCCAAAATGATAGGAAAACACAGGAATGGGAACATGCTTTACGGTTATGCCCGCCTGCCTTATGTGAATTACCGGCCGGCTTTGCTTTCTGCCCGTCGTCCTGTGTTTGATAAGGAAAAAGGGGAATTGAAAGTGGAGATACAAAACTTTGGATTGTCTGCATCGGAACCGGCGGAAGTGGAGGTGATATGTGGCGGCCATAGCTTGGGGCGGATGACTCTAAAGACATTGCAGCCTTATGAAGTAGAGTATCTGGCCTTCTCTCCGGATGCAGCCTTGGCGGATGACAAATCATCTTATGAAGTCGTATTTTTTTATGAAGGAAAAGAGGTGGAACGGAACAGATTCGGGAAAGACTGATTTAATTTGTAAGTTGACGGTTGATAACATCTTATTTTTGAGTGAAAAACGTTTGCCCAACGTATCTAATAAGAAAAATGCAAAATATGAAGAATTTATTGACCTTTTGTCTTATGGTATGCTGTGTGGCCGTACAGGCTCAATTAGTGACTTATCCCGAAGGACTGCAGACCGGTATGCCTCATAATGATGACTATACGGTTCGTGTCCGTGTGCCGGGGGGCGACTGGAAAGATCTGTTTGAGTATAATGTGCAGGTAGATATGGATAGGGTACAGGATGCTTCGATGGTACAGTTTGATATGGGCAGTCCTGTAGAAGTGATGGTGAAAAAAAATAATGGGATGATTCATGAGGTCGATATCCGTCCGCAGGCCAGGAAAGTGCAGTATGTGCAGAATAAGAATGTAATTACGTTTACGCTGGACAAACCTCAGTATCTGTCTGTGGAGTTTAATGGCGACCGCCTGCATAATCTCCATCTTTTTGCCAATCCGATGGAAACGGAGACTTACTCGAAAGAAGAGAAAGGAGTGATGTATTTCGGGCCGGGAGTGCATCGTCCCAAAGATCTGCCGAACAATCAGATAAGAATACCAGGCAATACGACGGTTTATCTGGCACCGGGAGCTGTTGTGAAAGCGAAGTTGCTGCTGGATAAAGTGGAGAATGTACGGATCATTGGGCGTGGCATTTTGGACCATCCTGTTCGTGGTATTGAAATCACTGATTCTAAAAATATAGTGATAGATGGCATAACAGTGGTCAATCCTGATCATTATACCGTATTTGGCGGAGGTGCTGAGGGGGTGACAATCAAGAACCTGAAATCATTCAGTTGTAAAGGTTGGAGCGATGGCATCGACATGATGTGCTGTCACGATGTATTGATAGACAATGTGTTTATGCGTAATAGTGATGACTGCATTGCTTTATATAATCATCGTTGGAACTGGTGGGGCGGTTCGGACAATATCACTGTACAGAATACCATTCTTTGGGCGGATATTGCTCATCCTATCAATGTAGGTGGTCATGGTGATCCGAATTCTCCGACAGGAGAGATTATTGAGAATCTGGTTTTCCGCAATATTGATATTTTGGAACATGATGAAGATGATGTGCCTTATCAGGGATGTATGGCTATAGATGCAGGCGACAGGAACAGGGTGAAAAATATATTGTTTGAGGATATTCGTGTGGAAAGTATTCAAGAGGGGAGGCTGTTTCATATCAATGTCCGTTTTAACGGGAAGTATGACAAACAACCCGGACAAAGCATTGATGGAGTGACTTTCCGTAATATTACTTATAACGGGGTGGGAGAAAACCCGTCACTGATAAAAGGATTGGACAAAGACCGGATGGTACGGGATGTGATTTTTGAGAACGTTGTGGTTAATGGGAAGAAAATGAAAGATTTAAATGGTTTTATAACCAATGAATATATTGAAAGAATTGAAGTCAAATAGTATCTTTTATGTAAATCTAGGAATATGAGGATTCTGGCATTTATTTGTTTATTAATATTATCCGGTTTGACCGGATTATATTCACAAGATACCGGCGATGTACAGGTGAAAAGTGGTTATATGAAGGTTCCGGAAGGTTCTTTGTATTATGAAGAAGCAGGTACGGGAGAGCCGCTTATTTTTATTCACGGACACTCTTTGGACCGTAGAATGTGGAATGAACAGTTCTTTAAGTTTGCAAAGCATTATCGAGCTATACGATATGATTTGCGCGGATATGGCATTTCATCCAAACAAACGGAAGATTTCCAATTTACCCATGCAGAAGATCTGGTTGCTTTGATGGATGCTTTGCATATACGGAAAGCGCATATTGTAGGTTTGTCTTTGGGGGGATTCGTTGGTGCGGATATGCTGGGATGTTTTCCGGACCGTATGTTGTCCGCTTTCTTGGCCAGCGGAAATATCCGCAAATCAAAAGGACCCAGTGAGCCGATGACAAAAGAGGAAGCGGCAAAACGGGATGAAGAAATCGCAGCACTGGAAAAGAAAGGAGTGGATGTAATGAAGAAGGAATGGTTCGAAGGACTGATGCAGTCGGGTGGAACAAGAAAAGAAAGAATGCGTGTGCCTCTGTGGGAGATGATCGATGACTGGGATGCATGGCAGCCTTTACATAAGGAGGTGAGGGTGATAATCGGACTGGATGCTTATGCAAAACTGAAAGAAAATCATCCTCAGGTACCTACTTTGATTGTTGAAGGCAGGTCACCCGGAAACAGATATTCCGATCATCCTGAGATTTTGGATTATCTTCCGAATGGAAAATTGAAAGTGCTGGATGATTGTGGTCACATGATGAATATGGAGCAACCGGAAGCATTTAATGAAGCATTGGAAGAATTTTTAAATGACTTGGAATAAAAGTGGTTGGACTGCTGAAAAAGGAAGAGGTATTTTGAGTGCTCTCTTCCTTTTTTTCGTATTATAAAATAGAGATTCCAATAATCGGATAGTAAATGAAAAAATACAATGATATGAAGAGGAAAGTATTTATAGCGGTTATGTCGCTAGTTGTTTCAGGTGGTTTGTCTGGCCAATCAGTTTATCCCGGCCAGCATTCCGGAAAATTGAAAAAAGAAACCATAGCTCCGATGCAAGTCAAGAGCTTTGATTTGAAGGATGTCCGTTTGCTGCCGAGTCGTTTTCGTGAAAATATGATGCGTGATTCTATGTGGATGGCTTCTATAGAGGTGGACAGGCTGTTACATAGTTTCCGTACTAATGCGGGTGTGTTTGCCGGTCGAGAAGGTGGTTACATGACAGTAAAGAAATTAGGCGGATGGGAATCCTTGGACTGTGAATTGCGTGGACACACCACAGGGCACTTGCTTTCTGCCTACGGCCTGATGTATGCGGCGACAGGCAGTAAACTGTTCAGACACAAAGGAGACAGTTTGGTAAGTGGTCTGGCTGAAGTACAAAACGCGTTGGGTAATGGTTATTTGAGTGCTTATCCTGAAGAATTGATTAATCGTAACATCCGTGGCACCAGTGTATGGGCGCCGTGGTACACTCTTCATAAGCTTTTTTCTGGGTTGATAGATCAGTATCTTTACAGTGACAATCAGAAAGCTTTAGAGATTGTTACCCGCATGGCCGATTGGGCCTATCATAAACTCAAACCGCTGGATGAGGTTACACGCCGAAAAATGATACGGAATGAATTCGGAGGAATTAATGAGTCTTTCTATAATTTGTATGCGATAACCGGAGATGAGCGTTACCGGTGGCTGGCACGATTTTTTTATCATAATGAGGTGATTGATCCGTTAAAGGAGCTGCGTGATGATTTAGGGACTAAACATACCAACACGTTCATCCCGAAAGTGTTGGCTGAAGCTCGTAATTATGAACTGACGGAAGATGAGGACAGCAGAAAGTTGTCCGGTTTCTTTTGGCATACTATGATAGACCGTCACACATTTGCTCCCGGATGCAGTAGTGACAAGGAACATTATTTTGATCCGGACCACTTCTCCAAGCATATATCAGGCTATACCGGGGAAACCTGTTGTACTTATAATATGCTGAAACTTTCCAGTCATCTGTTCTGTTGGACAGCCGATGCTGCCGTTGCGGATTATTATGAACGGGCTCTTTATAACCATATTTTGGGACAACAAGATCCTCATACAGGCATGGTGACTTACTTTTTACCGTTGCTTTCAGGTTCACATAAAGTGTACAGTACCAAGGAAAATTCTTTCTGGTGTTGTGTGGGAAGCGGTTTTGAGAACCATGCTAAGTATGGAGAAGCTATTTATTATCACAATGACAAAGGCATTTATGTGAATCTTTTTATCCCCTCGGTGGTTAATTGGCGCGAGAAAGGATTGACTCTCCGGCAGGAAACGGATTTTCCGGCAGAGGAGACCACTGTTCTGACC
>RRZT012571304.1_pt1 | contig 13867 bp, 12 predicted proteins | sample 2165551 | NCBI WGS metagenome assembly RRZT01 (sample SAMN10456910, study PRJNA506462) | wastewater metagenome | biome: wastewater; feature: sludge; material: wastewater sludge; isolation source: wastewater sludge with Escherichia coli K12::gfp cells carrying plasmid... | place: USA: Moscow, Idaho... | reverse complement strand
TCTAGCTGCTGTTGGTTCAGCGGTGGGATTGGGTAATATTTGGCGTTTCCCCTATGTTGCTTATGAAAATGGCGGTGGGGCGTTTTTGGTTCCGTATTTGGTTGCTTTGGCAGCAGCAGGTTTTCCACTCTTGTTTTTAGACTATGTAGTGGGACAAAAATATAAAGGTGCACCTCCAACCGCTTATCGCCGTATGATTAAATCGGCAGAAGGTATTGGTTGGTGGCAGGTTTTGGTGTGCACAGTCATTGGCGTTTATTATGCCAGTGTATTAAGCTGGGCGGGTCATTATACTATTTATGCATTTACTCAAGCGTGGGGGCATGATACTGGTAAGTTTTTTGAAGAAACTTATTTACAAGTGGGTTCTGGGCTTGATTTTACCATCGTACCACATTTATTTGTTGGCGTTACTCTGGTATGGACGATCGTCATGTTCATCATGTATGGTGGTGTGCGCAAGGGCGTGGAGCTGGTCAATAAAATCTGTATTCCGTTACTTATCATCATGTTTGGTTTTATGGTGTTTAAGGCGGTGCAGCTTGATGGGGCGGTAACAGGTCTAAATGCATTTTTCACGCCTGACTGGGCAAAAATGGCTGACCCTAAAGTATGGCTTGCTGCCTTTGGTCATGTGTTCTTTTCTATGTCTATTGGCTTTGGCATCATGGTAACTTATGCTTCTTACCTTGGTAGAAATGCCAATTTGACAGGTTCTGGCTTGGTGGTTGGTTTTGCTAACTCATCATTTGAAATTTTGGCAGGTATTGGTATCTTTTCGGTGCTCGGCTTTATGGCGGTAGCGACAGGCGTATCAGTCCAAGACGTTGCCAAAGGTGGTCCTGGTTTGGCGTTTGTGGCATTCCCAAAAATCATCTCCACCATGGGTGATACGGGTACACTCATTGGTGTATTGTTCTTCGGTTCGCTATTTGCAGCAGGTTTGACATCAATGGCGAGTATTGTTCAAGTGCCTATTTCTGCCATGAAAGATAAATTTGGTTGGTCTCACAAAAAAGCGGTTACTATTGTTGGTGGTGTTTCTGCGGTCATCTCGATTGCCATGTTCTCTACTAAGACTGCCATTACTTTTGTTGATATCGTGGATAACTTTGCCAACAACATTGGTATTGTTTTTGGGGCTATTTTGTCCATCATTTGGGTGACTTGGTTTAATCGTCCTGTTGCTGATAAACTTATCGCCCATATCAATGCCATTTCTAGTTTTAAAGTGGGTAAAATTTGGCTATTTACACTAACCACCATAACACCTTTGGCGCTGATTGTTGCACTGGGTTTAAGCATGAAGTCGCTATTGACCGAAGGTTATGGCAGTTATGATGTATTTACCCAAGTGGTGTTTGGCTGGGGTGTGGTGGCATTTTTTGCGGTAGGATCGTTTGTGCTTACCAATATGAAAGGTCATGCGTCACACCACGAACACAAAACAGGCAAAGAATAAGGAGAGTCTCATGAGTTCATCTGCATTGGCTGTGATGATTGTGGCGATGGTTGCTATCTGGGGTGGTTTGGCGTGGTCGGTCATGCATCTTATCACTAACCCTGATATAGACATGGATAAAGTGCCAGACGATCACTAATGATTGTTTAAGCAAAGCCCCTAAAACCAAATTTTAGGGGCTTTGTTTTTTGGGCATCAAAATTACTTATATTACTTATAATAGGCATTTTGTGTTTGGCTATGGTCGGTCTCATCAACCACTTGGGTAAGCTCGGGAATTTGCTGTTTTAGCTGAACTTCTACGCCTTGACGCAAGGTAACATCTACCGCACTACAGCCTTGGCAGCCACCGCCAAATTTAAGTACTGCGGTTTTACCTGCTTCATTTTCTACCACTTCCACCAATTCTACATTACCACCATGACTGGCAAGCTGGGGATTGATTTCAGACTGTAACACATAGTGAATGCGTTCTTCAATGCTGGCATTTTCGCCCACTTGTGGCACTTTAGAATTAGGGGCACGAAAGGTCAGCTGTCCACCAAAACGGTCTTTGTTGTAGTCAATCACCGCATCATGTAAATAAGGAATGCTCGGGGCATCAATATGGGCAACAAAAGCAGGATAGGGGATTTGTAAGTCGTCGGGGTCAATCTCATCAGGCTGACAATAAGACATACAGCATTCGGCTCTTGGTGTGCCTGCGTGCTCCACAAAAATACGCACGCCAATGCCTTCTACTTCTTGTTTGGCGAGCAGTCCTGCCAGGTATTCTTGGGCGGATGTGGTGATGCTGATGTTGCTACTTAGGGCTTGTTGGTTATCACTCATAAAAATCAACTTGTTAAAAATGGTAAAATCGTTTATGGTAACGTTTGGGTGGTTTATCAAGGCAAATCACCATTTAAATTTTTAATGAGAAAATTATGCAATATGATTATTTGATGTTTATTGGGCGTTTTGAGCCGTTTCATTTGGGTCATCGTTTTGTGGTGGAGCAGGCGTTACAACAGGCTGACAAGGTGATTTTGCTGATTGGTTCAGCAAATGCCCCACGCACCCTAAAAAACCCTTTTAGCTTTGTCGAGCGTCAAGAGATGATTGCGTTGGCATTTGATGGGGAAGAGCGTGAGCGTTTATTATTTGCCCCGATAGACGATACGTTGTATAACGATCATCAGTGGCTAAAAAATATCCAGTCAGCGGTGCATCATTTAACTTCTGATAAGCCTGATGGCAAAATTGGCATCATCGGTCATCATAAAGACGAAAGTTCTTATTATTTGTCATTATTTCCCAATTGGGGTTTTGTGGCGTTGCCAAATTTTATGGAACTGTCTGCCACACCCATTCGTGATGCTTATTTTGGCGGTAGGGCTGATTATGGTCAGTATTTACCGCCAAGCAGTTGGGCGTTTCTTGATGAATTTGCCAAAACGGCGGATTTTAGCCATTTGCAAAGCGAATACTGTCATATCCAAGATTATAAGCAAGTGTGGTCATCTGCACCATATCCACCTGTGTTTGTCACTACCGATGCTTTGGTGGTGCAGGCGGGACATGTCCTGTTGGTAGAGCGGGGTGGGGATTATGGGCGTGGGCTGTGGGCACTTGCGGGCGGATTTTTGGATCAAGATGAGACACTGTTACAGTGTGTGGTTCGTGAAGTTGCCGAAGAAACTGGACTGGATTTAAGCAAATATCAGCCCCTTGCCAATCATACCTTTGATCGTCCTGATAGATCGCTGCGGGGGCGGACAATTACCACGGTGTTTTATTTTGAGCTGATGGGAGAAAAACTGCCTGATGTGGCAGGGGGTGATGATGCCAATCGGGCATTTTGGCTACCGTTAAGTGAGCTTGATGGTAGCAAGATGTTTGAAGATCATTATAGTATTGTGGCGAAGATGCTTGGGCTTTAAAACACCACCTCAAGCCGCCCAAAACTTGCCACATGATGATCGCGGTTTTGGGCTTTATCATTATAATAACTGACATCGGTTTGCACAAATAACCATTCTCGCCAAATCGGCATACGATAGCTGACATAAGGACCATAGGTGTTTAGAGTGGCTTGTTTGTCGTCGATATTGCCCCCAGTATAGATGCCGTAGCTAAATTCACGAGTACCACGTTTGCCTTGCCAATTGTGCTGCTGATAAAAACTATTACTCCAGCCAAGAGTCTCATTATTATCTTTATTGGTGTAGGCGATTTGCGAGCGATTGATAAGTGTGCGAATGCTTGATTGTGGTTGGTTAAATTCTAGGGTGGATAGGGCGTAATGTTCGCTTTTTGTGCCATAGCGATAGACTTGCTCAAAGCGTCCACCAATATTGTGGTCATGTGACCAGCGTTTCTCCCCCCGTCATTTGACAAACAAATCATCAGAACGTAGTCCTATATCAAGGTCGGTTTGTACACCAATATCGTCTTTAAAATTTGACCAACGCAGTGCTAGCGATGAGTTGTCCTTGCGACTTTGGGTGCGGTCAAGGGTGTGTTCGCTGTTTGGGGTGATGCGTGCATCATTATAGATACCGCCCCCTTGCTCGTGATCTAGGTCATCATCACCAATAATCACGCTTAATTGACGCTCTAAGGTGGGCAGTTTGACTTTGGCACGGATGCGGGGCTTAATGGTTGTGCCATCGTATTCATTATGGCGAATGTCGGTCATGACGCGAATTTGAGCACGAGCGGGTTTATTGGGGTCAGTTTTGCCAAACCAGTCGTCCATAAAATGTGCGGTACGTCCTAGAAATTTTTTACCATCTCGGTGGCGTCTATCAAACCAGCGGTTGTCTTCAGGGTTTTCTTGTTGTGATAAATTTTGATTAGCATCCATTTTTACGCCAGTATCGATAGTTTGTAAAACCACCACAGGAGCATCTGATATTTGTTCATTAACATCATCGGCATAAGCAGCCATGGATAAGCACGGTAATATACAAAGACTAATGATAAGGCGGTTGAATAAAAAATAATCAGCCATAATGCTTCTCAAAAAATAGGGCGTATTGCTGTTTATCATATCATATTTTGCACACATCAAAAAACCCAACCGATAAGGCTGGGTTTTGTGGTGTCAATCAGGTTTATTTTTTGGGTTCAAAAGAAAAATAATCCTGCGTGCTGACGCTATACTGCCCATCGGCACTAAACACAGTAATGGTGATCGGTGTTTGTCCTTGTTTGATGACCGCAGGGTCGCCAATCACGCTAACGGGCATATTGTAAGGCTCATTGGCGTTTAGTGGCAACTCTTTAAAGCGAGAGCGAAGCGTCAAACCTTCCACAGGCTCAAGTTTTACGTGATAAATCTGTTTTTGGTCAGTTTTATTGACAATGGTTAGTACATAACTGTTCTCAATCATGCCTTCACGGTTTTTAATGCTTAGCTGTTTGCGTTCATGGCGAATTTGCATCTCTAACGGGTCACGGGTACTACCCACCACACCTGCGGTAATAAATAGCGCACTTAGTACACCAATGTAGGCAAAAATACGAAAACCGATGATTTTGGTTTTTTGATTTTCTACTAACTGACGTTCGGTGGTATAGCGAATCAGTCCACGCTGATAGCCGACTTTGTCCATGATTTCATTACAAGCGTCCACACAGGCAGCGCATTGGATACATTCAACTTGCAGGCCGTTACGAATATCAATCCCAGTAGGGCAAACCTGCACGCACATGGTACAGTCCACGCAGTCGCCAAGCCCTGAATTTTCAGCATTTTTCTTTCTGGCACCACGGGGTTCGCCACGGTTATAGTCATAAGAGACGATCAAGGTGTCTTTATCAAACATCACTGATTGGAAGCGACCATAAGGGCAGATATGCACACAAAAATGCTCACGCATATAACCGCCGTTAATGTGGGTCACAAAGGTAATGATGCCAAAGAAAATCCATGCCATCTTGCCCCAGCCCAAAAAGAACGGTGTATGTCCATTAAAGAACAAATAGTCCGTACCAATCACAAGCGACATAAAGGTCAAAGCGGTAATGGCACTAAATACAAACCAAATGGCATGAATTAACAGTTTTTTGCCCAGTTTGCTGGCACTCATGGGCTCCTTGTCGAACTTCATGCGTTTGTTACGTTCGCCAAGTACCCATTTTTCGACGTGCTGATATAAATGCACATAAATGGTCTGCGGACAGGCATAGCCACACCATACCCGACCTGCGTACACCGTTACCATAAATAAGGTAATGGCGGCAATCATAAAAATAAAGGAGAAAAAGTAGAAGTCTTGAGGCATAAAGGTTGCCCCAAAGATAAAGAACTTCGCCTGCGTTACATCAAACATGATCGCCTGACGACCATTCCAGCGTAGCCACGGTAAAATCAAAAACCCTGCCAAAATCGCATACATACTGATGACACGAATGTTTTGGTATTTGCCTTTGACAAAGCGGGGGTGAATGGATTTTTTGGTGGCGTCCATGTCAGGCGACATGGGGATGATTTTTTCGGGGGCGACTTTCTTTTTGGTTTTGGCGTCCGTTTGGGAGGCATCTGTTTTGGGTGTTTCTTGTTCTGACATGATGATGACCTTAGCTTTTTATGATTGCTGATTAGCAAGTCAGTTCAATCTTTGGCTGGGTAAAAGGGTAGTTAATCAATGGCTTGTATTAAAAAATACCCTAATCAAGTTCTATTTAGGAATAAATTTATTCCTTTTTATCGGTGCTTATTCTACTCCCTTTATAACAGTAGGGTAATTAAGAATACTAAACACTACGATAAGTTTTTTTAATAAAAATAACTAAAATTCTGTCATTTCTTTAATTTGTTTAAATAATGCCTTTTGTTCGGCACTGGGCTTAGCAGACTGCAAGGTCATGACTTGGCTCATGTCACCATCAATGCGGATTTTACCTGTCATAAAGGCTTCAATTACCACTTCGGTGCTGTTTTGGGCGATGATATTGCCCAGTGTTTCACGATCAATGCTGACCGTGCTGCTGGCACCAGCAGTATGATTTTGGGCGATTTTCCCGTTTTTTAGGTGTAGCGTAACAGGGTCGCTTCCTGTGATGCTAACATTGATGACGAGGCCATCAAGGGTGGGAGGTAGATTTAATTCGCCAGCGGTGGCATTTAGGGCGTGCAGTTCATCAAACCATGCTTGTGTTAAAAATTGTGCCATAGGAAAAGCCTTAACCTTAAAAATAGATAAACACATTATAAGACAAAATACCCAAACCGCCTACCCGATTTTGTATTTTGTGTCTGAAAGTTGTCTAAAGGTTATCGCAAGTTTTACACACTCAATAAATTATATGTGCTTTGTCTTTATTTTGGCGGTAAATTGGACGTTGTCATAAGTAAGTGTTTTAATAAAAGTTAAAAAATTGCCAAAAATTTGCATTATTTTTACAAAAGGTAGCGGAAAATTTACAATAGTGTTGTATAATAAGCCGTGAAAACTTACTAGAACACCTTATCATAAGTGTGGATTTAGTCTTTGGTTGGTTGGGCTTTTGCATAAAATCCCTTGCCTATAAGAGGCTTGGATTTTTTTATCTGTAAAACATACGGCTCAACACACCAACGCAAGCCAAAAGTCTTCTGTCAGTACAAAGACTGTTTAGCAAGCAAGCCTTTCAAACCATAAAAAGGTAGGATTTTTTGCTTTGTTTGCCTGATGTGATGATATTTGGTTAAATTTGCGTTACAATAGATAAACAAAATTTAGAGCGTGGATTTTTTGGTAATTATCATTGATTATTGTGTATAGTTATCTAAAAACGCAATAGAAACAATCGGGCTGCACAGGAGAAAATCCAATGAGTCTATCTAATACAGCAGTAGCCCCATCGGTTGACCATGAGTATGAAATCACCATTGTGCGTTTCTTTACTATCATGGCGGTATTTTGGGGTATTATTGGCATGACGGTAGGTGTGTTTATCGCATCACAACTGGCATGGCCATTTTTGAATTTTGACACTTCTTGGCTATCTTTTGGACGTTTAAGACCGCTGCACACCAATGCGGTGATTTTTGCGTTTGGGGGATCGGCACTTTTTGCAACGTCTTATTATATCGTCCAAAGAACGTGTAAAACTCGGCTCTTTGCGCCTTATTTGGCGTGGTTTACCTTTTGGGGTTGGCAAGCGGTTATTGTTGCTGCGGTAATTACTTTGCCACTTGGTTTGACATCTACCAAAGAATACGCCGAATTAGAATGGCCGATTGACATCATGATTGCTTTGGTGTGGGTGGCGTATGCCATTGTTTTCTTTGGTACACTTATCAAACGTCAAACATCACACATCTATGTGGCTAACTGGTTCTTTGCTGCCTTTATCATCACCATTGCTTTGTTACACATTGTCAATAACTTGGCAATTCCTGTGTCTGGCTTTAAATCATACTCATTGTATGGTGGTGCGACAGACGCTATGGTTCAGTGGTGGTATGGTCATAACGCGGTAGGCTTCTATTTGACTGCAGCGTTCCTAGGTATGATGTACTATTTCATTCCTGTGCAAATTGGTCGCCCTGTGTATTCTTATCGTCTATCTATCGTTCACTTTTGGGCATTGATTGCTTCTTATATGTGGGCGGGTGGACACCACTTGCATTATTCAGCGCTTCCTGACTGGACACAGTCTTTGGGTATGGTGTTCTCGCTAATTCTATTTGCTCCGTCTTGGGGTGGTATGATTAACGGTGTCATGACCTTGTCGGGTAGCTGGGATAAACTGCGTACTGACCCAATCATTCGTTTCTTGATTGTTGCTTTGTCATTCTACGCGATGAGTACCTTTGAAGGTCCGATGCTTTCTATTAAGGAAGTAAACGCTATCAGCCATAACACTGACTGGACAGTAGGTCACGTTCACTCAGGTGCATTGGGCTGGGTAGGTATGATTACTATTGGTTCTATTTATGTGTTATTACCACGTATTTATAATAAAGCTAAGATGTATTCTACCAACCTAATCACTGTGCATTTTTGGCTTGCGACCACAGGTACTGTACTATATATCGTTGCTCTATGGATTTCGGGTATTACCCAAGGCATCGTATGGCGTGATACTAACGTTGACGGTACGCTAAAATACGACTTCATCTACTCTGTTGCTATCTCTCACATTCCATTTGTGGTGCGTGCGTTGGGTGGTGCATTGTATGTAGGTGGTATGTTGGTTATGGCATATAACTGCTACAAAACCATTAAAATGCCCAGCACCTTAGGCGAAACTGCTGAACCAAAAGTCAGCGATCCAACTACTGTGAACGCATAAGGGGAGCGACATGTCTAAGATTACTCATGAAATCGTTGAAAAGAACACGGGTTTGTTGGTTACCTTTATCGTCATCGCTCTAAGTTTTGCTACACTGGTTGAGATTGTGCCACTCATTTATGATGGCACCGATCCTGACAAAGGCGGTGTAAACAAACCTTTGCCTAATATGCGTCCTTGGACTGCATTGGAGCTTGAAGGGCGAGACATTTATATCCGTGAAGGCTGTCACGTTTGTCATACGCAAATGGTTCGTCCTTTGCGTGCGGAAGTTGAGCGTTACGGGCCTTATAGCCGTGCAGCAGAATCCACTTGGGATCACCCATTCCTATGGGGTTCTAAGCGTACAGGTCCTGACCTTGCTCGTGTTGGTGGTCGTTATTCCGATCAGTGGCACATTGACCATTTGATCGATCCTCGCTCTGTTGTGCCAAAATCAGTCATGCCTGCTTATCCTTGGCTTGCTAAGAATGAACTTGATGGCAAATTGACACAACAAAAGATGCGTCTATTTAAAGATCGCTTTGGTTTACCTTATACTGAGTCAGATATTGCAGCAGCCCCTGACCAAGTACAAGGAGCGACCGAGCTTGATGCACTTGTGGCTTACCTACAGCAATTGGGTATCGCCATGCAGGGTCAACGCTAATGAATTGGGGCGTTTTACATAGTATTGCAACAGTGGGGGCGTTCATTGCGTTTATCGCTGTTGCGTGGTGGGCATATTCCCCCAAAAATAAAAAACGCTTTGAAGAAGATGCACAACTTGCGTTGGACGACGCACAACTAAAAAACTTGTCGTCAGAGCAACGCACTAAGGATATACAATGAGCTTTTTTTGGAGTTCTTGGGTTACTGTCCTATCGCTCGCCTGTTGGTTATTTATCTTCGGCGTGTTAATGTGGACATTAAGAACCAAGCCTGACCTAGCAGAAGACGAGACGACGGGTCACGTGTATGATGACACCATTAGAGAATATGACAAACCCCTGCCAAAATGGTGGTTGGTAGTATTCTTTGGAACGCTGTTTTGGGGTTTGGGCTATTTTATACTATACCCCGCCATTCAACCACAAATGTGGAAAGGCGTTACCACTGTAGAAGTGGACGGTCAACAAGTACCTTGGTCATCATCTAATGAGTTAAATAGCAACTTGCAGGCTAACCATAAGGTATTCCTAAGTAATTTTGAATCTGTATTGGAAAATTCAGATGCATCAGGGGCGTTGCCAGTGCTTGCAACTTTGAGTGAATTACAAGCCGCTCAACACAAAAATGACAAGCCAGATCCTGATTTGCAAACCAAAATTGATGAACAAGTCAAAGCATTGGGTCCTTTTGTTGATAAGCTTATGACCAGTCCTGAAGCACAAAAAATGGGTAACAACCTATTTTTACAAAACTGTGCACTATGTCATGGCTCTGATGCTCAAGGTGCGGTAGGTTATCCTAACCTAACTGATAACGACTGGCTGTTTGGCGGTAAAGCAGAAGACATTTTGTTAACCGTTCATCATGGTCGTAAAGGCTCTATGGCAGCATGGCAAAAACAACTTGGTGAGTCTGGTGTGCGTGCGGTGGCTGAATATGTACTACAAATTTCAGGCAACCAAAACGGCTATGAGCTAAACCAAGCTCAAGTTACCCAAGGTAAAGCTATCTTTGAGGCTAACTGCGTGCTTTGTCATGGTGCTGATGCTAAAGGCTTGACCGCCATGGGTGCTCCTAACCTAACTGATGACATCTGGCTGTTTGGTGGCGATCGTGAAACCGTTCAAACCACTATCCGTCATGGTCGTGCAGGGGTAATGCCTGAATGGCAAACCAAACTTGGTAATGAGCGTTTGATGTTATTGGCAGCGTATGTGCGTTCTTTCTCGCAAACTGCTGAATAAGTTTAATGCTTGACATAAAAAAGACCTTGATTTCAGGGTCTTTTTTATTGGTTTAAATTTGATTGAGTGAGAAAGCTGCTTGCGAAACGTTTCTTTTATGTTACAATATTATCATGCTTAACCTTTTGATAATAGGGTAATTTATGAAAAAATATCTCGTTTTGTTTGCTGTAATTTTTCCGCTTGCTTTATATGCAAACACGATTGATAGTGATAGTAAGTTTAAACGTAACATTAAGGGCTATCCTATTGAAGCTGTGGTAGAGCAGTGGGGTCAGCCTAATTACTCAAGAGACAAACGAGGTGATAAAACCCTATATGTCTGGAAGAGTTGTTATGAGACAGGCATCATTAACAGTTATTGCCAATATGGACACTGCCAAAGTTGGCGTGAGACCAAATGCTGCTACCAAAGAATCACTGTGGATGATCGTAACATCATGCAGGATTATCAAGATAGTGGGGATAATGGGGCGAGATGTTTTAGTTCGCTAGATTATGGACGTATCCAACAGTATCAAAAACGTTATGATACCATGTATGGTAAACTGGGCTTTATGGCGGTTGCCCCACGTTCTAAAGAAGTTGAGCAAATTGTATTTAGCACCAATGTAGATGAGGCTGTTGTTAAGCGAGAAAATACAGAAGATTGTAAAGGGCGATGCATTAAGACTGTGGATTTTAAAAATATGTGTGTGGCAGTCGCACGTCCTAATACAAGCACTAAAAACATCAATGAATACTTTATTGCTAAAGATAAAAATTCAGAAACAGCAGTCCAAAAAGCCGCGCAGCAATGCAACAAAAAATTTGCCAAACAGGGTGGTTGTCGCATATTGACATGGGATGCTATCGATGGCACTTCTAGTTCTACGGTATGCGCCATGCCTTAATTTTGGTATGGTTAAAGTTATAAAACAGGGCATAAATCAAAAATTTATACCCTGTTTTTGATCTAATATCTAAACCTCAATTGCCACTTGATTATCGGCATAAATCGCCACTTGTAGCCAAATATTGGCTTGAATATAATCATTAACGGCGATTTTAGCATTATCGGAGGTGCTAATGGTGGCGATACGTACCACCAGTGGCTGGCTGTCAGGTTCACGCAGTACTGCCACATCAAATAAGGTGACATCTTTATCAAAAAACTGGCTGTGGCTAATGCCTAGCACCTGCCCTTGACACCATGCTTCATCCTCTTGTCCAAAAGTTTCACCAAACAGATAAATACAGCTATGCCCCATGTTGATTTCTACGGGAGCTAGAGGTAGGCTTGGATCGTGATCGCTGGGCTGCCATGCGCGGATTTGGGCTTCTATGTCGTCAGGCACACGTCCGTCATTTGCTGACACAATATCATTAAAGGCGCGGTGATAGCGAATGGCTTGTTGGTCTTCTACTAAAATGGTTTGTTCTTGGTCGCTAGGCTCAATGTTATACGCCCATGCACTAAAGTTGGCTTGGTAGGTTTTTGGAGTCCTATATTCGAGACGGTTGATGCTGTAAAGTTGGTCAAAGGCATAAATCACGGTACCGTCTGTGGTCTTTAGGCGTAGCAGTGCGTCTGCGGTTTTTTCACAGCGAATGATGCGCTCAATTTGACAAGGCATGCTATAAGGGCTTTCTACACAAGGAAAGGCATTGATAAAGGCGGTTGGCTTGCCGTCTGTCATGGATAGGATTTGTTTGATGTGACAGGGTTCATTGCCGCCAAGTAGTAAACGTTTATTGCTGGCGGTGTTGGGGGCAAGTCCAATGGGTAGGCTGGCACTGTCAATCATTTGTTCAAGCCAGTTTGGTACGTCTGTGGCAATGTCATTGGTCAAAATCGCCCAGTGATCGCCATGTCCTGCATTGATGTCGCAAGGTAAGTCAATTTTGGTTGGAGGGATTTCATGTTTATATTCATAATGCAAAGACGATTGGCTCATAAAAATTTCCTATGATGTGAAAAAAGCATGGACTTGCTCATATTTTAAGCAAATATTTAAAGAGCATGGCATACTCTTAGTCCCCTAGTTAATAAGGGATATTTGAAAAAAATCAAGACAAATCGCCAAATGCGTGGAAATGGTGTAAACTATGCCGTTTGATGACAAAATCAGAGTTTTCATTTATGTTTCGTCCCCTTGCTTTATTTATTGGACTTCGTTACACCAAAGCCGAACGCAAAAACGGCTTTATTTCATTCATCTCCTTTATTTCCATGATGGGGCTAACCCTTGGTGTAGCGGTGCTGATTTTGGTGTTGTCAGTGATGAATGGCTTTGATAGAGAGCTAAAAACTCGTATCTTAGGTACAGTATCGCAGGCAAGTGTGTCGTCTTATGAGATTATCACTGATTGGGAAAACTTATCTCAAGCCATTGAAAAAAATGACAATAAAATTGAAGCGACTGCCCCATTTATTCATTTACAAGGCATGATTACTGCTTATGGACAAGTGTCAGGGCTTATGGTATCAGGTGTTGAACCTGATTATGAAAAAAAAGTGTCAATCATTGGCGAGCACATGATAGAGGGTAGTCTTGACGATCTAAAAGCGGGTGAGTTTAATATCATTTTAGGTCAAAGCATGGCTCAAAAAATGGGACTTAACGTGGGCGATAAAGTTACCCTTGTTTTGCCTGAGGCATCTCCTTCGCCCGCTGGGGTGATTCCTCGTTTTAAACGCTTTACGTTGGTTGGGACGTTTAGTGTCAGCCCTGAAATTGATAATTTGACAGGTTTTGTGGCGATGCGTGATGCGGGTGTGCTACTGCGACTGCCTGATGGCGCTCAAGGTATTCGTCTAAAAGTGCATAATATTTTTGATGCACCAAAGGCTGCCTATGACGCAACGCAAATAGATCCAAGGCTGATGGCGGATGACTGGACCAGTACACATGGCAGTTTATTTTCTGCCATTCAAATGGAAAAAGCCATGATGGGGCTGTTGCTTTTCTTGATTACTGTGGTGGCGGCATTTAATATTGTTTCAAGTCTTGTGATGCTTGTTACTGATAAAAAGCCTGACATTGCCATTTTAAAAACCTTTGGGGCAACGCCAAAACTTATCATGCAGATTTTTATGGTGCAAGGCATGATCATTGGTGTGATTGGTACGGTGGCAGGGACGATTTTAGGCGTGGTGCTTGCACTGACAATCAGTGATTTATTGGGCTTTATCAATAACTTTTTTGAATTGCATTTGTTTGATGCTTATTTTATCAATTATTTGCCGTCACAAATCAAG
>RRZT012463669.1_pt1 | contig 13869 bp, 13 predicted proteins | sample 2165551 | NCBI WGS metagenome assembly RRZT01 (sample SAMN10456910, study PRJNA506462) | wastewater metagenome | biome: wastewater; feature: sludge; material: wastewater sludge; isolation source: wastewater sludge with Escherichia coli K12::gfp cells carrying plasmid... | place: USA: Moscow, Idaho... | reverse complement strand
TAAAATTTCTGGGGCCAGCGGTGCGGCTTGGGCGAGGGGTTCTGGTTTGGTTTGGTTTTGTAAGCGTGCCCGACGAACAAGATCAAGCGCTTGGTCGACATCGAATGGTTTAGGCAGATATTCAAAGGCACCACCTTGAAAGGCGGCAACCGCGCTGTCTAGGTCTGAAAACGCTGTAATGATAATGACGGGTAAATGTGGAAACCGGGCTTTTGCTTTTTCCAGAAGATTGAGCCCCGAGCTGCCGGGCATGCGAATATCTGAAATGAGCACTTGTGGCGGAGTGTCTTGACTGGCCAAAGCATCAAGTGCTTCATCTGCACTGGGAAAGCTGCGGTGTTCAATGCCTTCCCGTGCAAGGGCTTTTTCTAATACCCAGCGAATAGAGCGGTCATCGTCAACAATCCAGACTTCGTTCATGATGTACTTTCTACTTGAGTCGCTAAGCCGGGCGTTGAGGTTGCCTCGGTTAGGTGGTTAAGTGGCAATAAGAGAGAAAAGTTGGTTTGCCCAGGTTGGCTGTGAACTTCGATCATGCCTTGGTGCTGTTCAATGATGTTTTGCGCCACAGATAGCCCTAAGCCGCTGCCACCTTGGCGGCCAGAGACCAGAGGGTAAAAAATCCGGTCTTGAATCTCCTTGGGAATGCCGGGGCCGTTATCAATAATTTGCAGCAAAAGAACCAGTTTGTATCGACGTTTGGCCAGCGTCATCTGACGGGCAACGCGGGTGCGCAAGGTAATATTGCCTTTCCCTTCCAGCGCTTGTGCGGCATTGCGACAGATATTGAGTATTGCTTGAATGAGCTGTTCTCTATCTGCCATCAAAGGGGGGAGGCTGATGTCGTAGTCTCGAATAACGGTAATGTGTTCATATTCCGCCAGGATCAGGCGGCGGACATGTTCGAGCACGTCGTGAATGTTTAAGGGGGCCGGGCGTCGACCTTGATGGGTGTATAACAGCCGGCTCATGAGGTCTTGCAGGCGGTCGGCTTCTGCAATAATGACTTGCGTATATTCATGCAGCGCCGGGGATTGAAGCTCACGTTCTAGAAGTTGCGCGGAACCCCGGATACCGCCCAAAGGGTTTTTAATTTCGTGGGCCAGATTCCGGATAAGTTCTCGGCTTGCTTGTTGTTGCTGCAAGCGCTGTTCTTCACGAACGACGCGCAGTTGTGCCTCAATGGGGCGAAATTCAAAAAGCAGGCGAGCACCGGGGGCATCAATTGGGGTGATGGTGCAGTCTAAATGTAGCGGCGGGGTATTGTCGGGCGGGTGCGCAATAAAACCGTGTTCGGTATAACTCCAGTTGTTATTGAGCGCGCGTTCTATGGCTTTTAAAAGGGTTAAGGGACTGCCAAGCAAATGACTGAGTGTTTGCCCTATGAGTTTGCGTTCGCTAACGCTAAAAAGGTTTTCTGCACCAGCATTGACGTAAATAATATGCTTGGTTTCATCGGTGAGCACGACCGCGCTAGATAAAAGCTCTAGCCCGGCAAAAGGCATCGTGGGGAGAGGAGAAGGCATTGACATCCTTCTCAATTAGCAAAATTCGTGCGCAAGCACAGGATATTTATAATTTCTTTAAGGCGTCTTCGAGCGTTTTAACCTTTTGAGAGTGCAGATCAAATTGGTATTTGTAGGGTTGGAGGCGCTCTTGAACTTTTGCGTAGTTTTGTTCATTGCCTAAGCGGGTGGCCTCTTGTGCTTTTAGGTCTTGTTCTGCTTGGTTAAGTGCCTCACGCGCTTGGGCCAATTCTTCTGTGAGCATTTTGCGCTTGGTTTCTTTTTCTAAACGGGCTTTTTCCTCTGCGCTCACGCTTGGGGCGGTGGGTTCAGGTGTAAGCGGTGCCGTTTGGACAACCGGTGGTGTGGCGGGGGGTGTTGCGTCCGCAGCGGTTGGTGGGGTAGAAGAAGGGGTGGCTGCGGTATTGGTTGTTGGGGTTAAGGGGGCTGTTACAGGAACAGGCGGGGTTGGAATAGGTGTAACGGTTGTGCTGGGCGGTGTGGGAACCGGGGCAGGCGGGATGGCTGCAGGGGTTACTGGGGTGGAAGGTTTGAGGTTGAGAGGTTTATAGCCGGGTACAACGGTGACGCCTTCTGAAGCAACGGCTTTGCACCCTTTGCCTGTTCCTGCATTGGTATAGGTAACGTTACCATTTTCGTCGATGCATTTCATGAGAGTAGCGTGCGCGCTCGTACATAAAAGTCCTAGGCTCAGTAGTGCGATTTTGGCCGGGGAAAGAAGGGGAGTTTTCATGCGCGTCCTCTCTAAAAATGGTGCTATAGACGACTGATCTCACGTTTGAGGGCTTCAATATTGCGCCCGCATAGGCTTAAGTCATTTTGAGCGGCTTTTTGTTTCTCTGCATCAGCTGGTGTAGCTAGGACTTCCCGGGCTTTTGCACATTTTGTTTCTTCAACACTGAGTTCGTGCTCCAAAATAGTGCGGCGACCACCATCTCGGGCACCTTGTGTGGCCGGAGTGATGCTAGGGAAACTGCTGGGAGTCGGGGTTTGTGATGCTTTGGGGGTAGATGACGAACCGCCGCTGCGCCGTACAGGGCTTGAAATAGTGCTAACGCTTTCTTCTGCTAAAACTTTACAGCCTGTGGCAGAACCTTTTGCGTTGGTATAGGTGATATTACCGTGCTGATCGGCGCATTTATAAAGCGTTGCATGTGCGGGTAAAGTTAGGCACAGAAGGCTTGTGGTAAAAAGGAATGATCGAGCAAGCATAAGTTAGGCTGTTCTGTTAAACGGTCTTGTTGGGCTGTTGATTATAAACCGCATTGAAAAAAAGACGGGAATTACCCGTCTTTTTTGTTGATAAATTACATTAAATGGCGGCTTAGAGGCTGTAGTACATATCAAACTCAATGGGGTGGGTGGTCATGCGGAAACGGGTGACTTCTTCCATCTTGAGTGCGATGTAAGCATCGATAAAATCATTGCTAAATACGCCGCCCCGGGTGAGGAACTCGCGGTCTTTATCTAAATACTCCAGAGCCTGATCCAAGCTGGTGCAGACGGTTGGGATTTTTGCATCCTCTTCGGGTGGGAGGTCATACAGATTTTTGTCTGCTGGCTCGCCCGGGTGGATCTTGTTCTGGATGCCGTCCAAGCCTGCCATCATGAGGGCGGCAAAGGCCAAGTATGGGTTAGCTAAAGGATCTGGGAAGCGTGCTTCAATGCGGCGCCCTTTGGGGTTGCTCACGTGTGGGATCCGAATAGAGGCTGAACGGTTGCGTGCGGAGTAAGCTAGCTTGGTGGGCGCCTCAAAGTGGGGCACTAAACGCTTGTAGGAGTTGGTGCCGGGGTTGGTAATGGCGTTGAGTGCACGTGCGTGTTTGATAATGCCGCCGATGTAGTACAGGGACATTTCAGATAGACCCGCATAGCCATTGCCTGCGAAAAGGTTTTGGCCGTCTTTCCAAATAGATTGGTGAACGTGCATGCCAGAACCATTGTCGCCTACGATAGGCTTAGGCATAAAGGTAGCGGTTTTGCCATATTGATGTGCAACGTTGTGGATGACGTACTTGAGCGCTTGCGTCCAGTCTGCGCGCTGTGTAAGCGTGCTGAATTTTGTACCGATTTCGCACTGACCGGCATTGGCCACTTCATGGTGGTGAACTTCAACGGGCACGCCAACATCTTCCAGTGCAAGCACCATGGCTGCACGGATATCGTTTAGGCTATCGACCGGGGGAACGGGGAAGTAGCCACCTTTAACACGGGGGCGGTGGCCGGTGTTACCGCCTTCAAACTTCATGCCGGTTGCCCAAGCGGCTTCTTCAGAGTTGATCTGCAAGCGGCAGCCAGACATATCAACACTCCATTCAACGGAGTCGAAAATAAAGAATTCGGGTTCTGGGCCAAAGAAGGCAGTGTCGCCGATGCCTGAGCTTTTTAGATAAGCTTCTGCGCGTTTGGCGATGGAGCGGGGGTCTCGGTCGTAGCCTTTGCCGTCGGAGGGTTCAATGACGTCACAGGTGAGCACCAGCGTGTTTTCACTGTAAAAAGGGTCCAGATAGGCGGTGCTGGCTTCTGGCAGCAGAATCATGTCGGAGGCTTGGATGCCTTTCCAGCCAGCGATGGAGGAACCGTCAAACGGGTGACCTGTTTCAAAGTGGTCTTCTTCGAATGCGGAAATAGGTAGCCCGACGTGGTGCTCTTTGCCGAGGGTATCTGTAAAACGGAGGTCTACGAAACGAACCTCATTTTCTTCGATCATCTTCATTACATCTTTTGCGTTCATAACAGGCTCCTGTTTGGAAGGTGAATAACGCTCGGCAAAGTGCCTCACACTAGCGATGCTCAAATCTAGCAGCTTTTGTGCCACTTTACTGGGTGAGCTGATTCCCATACCTAGCAAAGAGGCTAAAGCCGCATTGTGAGTGCCTAGCATGGGGCTCGCAAGCGGCTTTTTTATTTTTTGAAACTCGTGATGCACCATTTTAGTGATTAATGAATCACCGTGGTGCGGTTTTTAGAGTTTTTTGTAAAGCTGTGCACCTTTTTCCAGAAACTCTACCGCTTTTTCTGTCATGCCTTGTTGAAGGGCTTCTGAGGCTTGTATGCCTTTTTCTGCAGCGTAGTCTCGAACGTCTTGGGTGATTTTCATGGAGCAAAAATGCGGGCCGCACATAGAGCAGAAGTGGGCGACTTTTGCGCTTTCTTTGGGCAGGGTTTCATCGTGGAATTCTCGGGCTTTGTCGGGGTCTAGGCCGAGGTTAAATTGGTCTGCCCAACGGAATTCAAAACGCGCTTTAGAAAGGGCGTTGTCCCGAATTTGCGCACCGGGGTGGCCTTTGGCTAGGTCGGCGGCGTGGGCGGCCAGTTTGTAGGTGATGATGCCTTCTTTCACGTCATTTTTATTAGGTAGTCCCAAGTGCTCTTTGGGGGTAACGTAACAGAGCATGGCGGTGCCGTACCAACCGATTTGGGCGGCACCAATGGCGCTGGTGATGTGGTCGTAGCCCGGGGCGATGTCGGTTGTGAGCGGGCCGAGGGTGTAGAACGGGGCTTCTGCGCACCAATCGAGCTCTTTTTCCATGTTTTCTTTGATGAGCTGCATGGGCACGTGGCCGGGGCCTTCGATCATCACTTGCACGTCGTGCTTCCATGCGACTTGGGTGAGTTCCCCGAGGGTTTTGAGTTCGGCTAATTGTGCTTCATCGTTGGCGTCGTAGATAGAGCCGGGGCGCAGGCCATCGCCAAGGCTAAAGGCGACGTCGTAGGCTTTCATGATCTCGCAGATGTCTTCAAAATGCGTGTAGAGAAAGCTTTCTTTGTGGTGTGCTAAACACCACTTGGCCATGATGGAGCCGCCCAGGCTGACGATGGCGGTCATGCGGTTAGCCGTCAGTGGGATGTGTGCGAGGCGAATGCCGGCATGGATGGTGAAGTAATCCACCCCTTGCTCGGCTTGTTCGATGAGGGTGTCCCGGAACATTTCCCAGGTGAGTTCTTCGGCCTTGCCGTCGACCTTTTCTAAGGCTTGGTAAATGGGCACCGTGCCAATGGGCACAGGGGCGTTGCGGATGATCCATTCCCGGGTTTCATGGATATTTTTGCCGGTGGATAAATCCATCACGGTATCGGCACCCCAGCGGATCGACCACGTCATTTTGTCGACTTCTTCGTTAATGGAGGAACCCAGCGCAGAGTTGCCGATGTTGGCGTTGATTTTGACCAGGAAGTTGCGCCCGATAATCATGGGCTCTGCTTCTGGATGATTGATATTGGCGGGAATAATGGCCCGGCCTGCGGCAATTTCATTGCGCACAAATTCGGGGGTGATGTGGGCCGGGATATTGGCGCCAAAGTGCTGGCCGGGGTGCTGGCGACCCATGAGTTGCACCAAGCGTGCACCGGCGGGGCCGCTTTTTTGGAGGTTTTCTAAATAGGCTTGGCGGTTAAGGTTTTCCCGAATGGCGACAAATTCCATCTCTGGGGTGATGATGCCGCGCCGGGCGTAGTGCATTTGGCTGACATTGGCGCCTTGCTTTGCTCTGCGAGGGGTGCGCACCAGGCCGGGGAAACGTAAATCGGCCAAGCTGGCGTCCTTGGCCCGGCTTTGGGCAAATTGGCTGCTGATGCCCGGTAGGGCTTGGGTATCGGCACGCGATTCAATCCAGCTGCTACGTAGGGCAGGCAGGCCTTGGCGAATATCAATCTGAGCTTTCGGGTCGGTGTAAGGGCCAGAGGTGTCATACACAAAAATGGGGGGATTGCTTTCTCCGCCAAAGGAGGTTGGGGTATCGGCTTGGCTGACCTCACGCATGGGTACGCGGATATCAGGCTGGCTGCCTTGGATATAAATTTTGCGGGAATTGGGTAAAGGGGCGATGGCAGCGGCATCGACTTGGGCGGTCTGGGCAGAGAAGGGGGCTGGGGTATTCATACGGGGATGTCCTCTTGTTTTAAGTAAGTTTTCGCTTTTAGGCGGTGTTAATGCTGTGCCCACAGTGCGTGAAAGTGGTGAACGGGACCATGTCCGCTGCCCACACTCAGCTGGCCAGAGGTGATAATGGCTTGTGCTAAGTAGCGCTGTGCGAGGCGAACGGCTGTTTCAACCGGGGCGAGTTCAGACCGGGTTTGGGGCAAGAGCGCGGTAATGGCAGCAGAAAGCGTGCAGCCGGTGCCATGCGTGTTTTTGGTGTCGATGCGCGCGGTGGGCAGCTCGATCATCTTGTCGCCATCAAAAAGTAAATCGACCAAGTTGGAGCCGGGCAGGTGCCCGCCTTTGAGTAAGACCCAGCGTGCGCTATTGAGGGGGAGCAGTTCGCGCAGGTTTTCTGCCACGCGGTACATTTCCTTCACATTTTCGGGCCCCCGGGTTTGGAGCAGCACGCCCGCTTCTGGCAGGTTGGGGGTGAGGATAAAGGTAAGCGGCAAAATGGCTTCGCGCATTAGACCAATGGCCCCGGGTTCTAAAAGCGCATCGCCACTTTTTGCGATCATGACCGGGTCGCATACAACTTGCTGCGGATGGTGCGCTGCCAGCGCATCGGCCACGGTGCGCACATTGGCTTCATCGCCTAGCATGCCCAGCTTAAGGGCATCGATGCGTACATCGGCAAATAAGGTGTCAATTTGCTGTTTTAAGAAGGGCGCCGGGGGCTGATGCACTGCCGTGACGGCTTGGGTGTTTTGTGCGGTGAGGGCAGTGATCACGCCGCAACCGTAAGCATCCAAGGCCGAGAAGGTTTTGATATCCGCCAGCACCCCGGCTCCGCCAGAAGGGTCAATACCGGCAATAGATAAAACATTGGGAATGCTTTTAGGAGAAGAGCTTTGTGTGCCCGCCATGCGCGTTGTACCTTTTTAGAAAGTCAAAAAACTGTGCTGGGGGCGTAAGAGGTGTGTGTTTAAGGCACATCCGTTTCCCTACGCCGGTATCAGCCGGATCAGGTTCAAAGGGTCTATCTCAGCCTGTTTGTAAAGTCTTAAAACAGGCACCCCTAACGAGAGCGATTAGGGTACATGCACAAGAGGCCCCACGCAAGGGGGCAATGGTGGGCCGGGCAGATGGCCGGGGTGCGTCGGGCGATGGTGGCGAAGCTGGTAGTCAGCGCGGGTTTTATTTTTTGCTGAATTTTTGCACTAGCTGTACACCCAAGAGCACGATAAAACCCAGTAGCAAGCCAATCAGAAAATCTGCCAGCGTGGGTAGGACAATTTGGCTAAGCTGTGGGAGGCCGCTTAGCACTTGCATTTGTTGGGTTAGATGCTCAATACCGTGGTGGAGCCAAGGCCAATTGTGCGTGATGATGCCGCCCCCCACCAAAAACATGGCCAGTGTGCCCAAAACAGACAGGGCTTTCATCAGCCAAGGGGCGGTTTGGATTAAGATTCGCCCAAGTGTTTGATTTAAGGCGTCTTGACGTTCTCTGATAAGGTGTAGGCCCATGTCATCGAGCTTCACAATCAGCGCAACCAGGCCGTAAACCCCCATCGTCATCAGGACAGACACCAGACTTAAAACAATGGCTTTCTGCATAAAAGGCAGGGTTTGGACGGTGCCGAGGGCAATGACGATGATTTCAGCCGATAGAATAAAATCGGTACGAATGGCGCCTTTGATTTTTTCTTTTTCAAAGTTCAGTAGATCAACTTTTTCGTTCAGCACGGCGCTGGCATGCGCATGGTGTTCGGCATCAGCTTGTTTTTTGTGCAGATAGGTGTGTACGAGTTTTTCAACGCCCTCAAAACAAAGATAAGCCCCGCCGATGAGCAGCATGGGTGTTATTAACCAAGGTGCAAAAAAGTTGATGAGTAGCGCAAAGGGAACAAGGATGAGCTTGTTAATAAACGAGCCTTTTGCCACCGCCCACACCACCGGCAGTTCCCGGTCTGCGTTCACCCCGGCCACTTGGTTGGCGTTGAGCGCCAAGTCATCGCCCAAAACCCCGGCGGTTTTCTTAGCCGCGACTTTTGTCATGGCGGCAACGTCGTCGAGTAGCGTTGCAATATCGTCAAAAAGGGCAAAAAAGCTGGAGGCCACGTTTGTTTTATCCTTATTTTAGAGTTGTTGTGTCGCAAAAGTATGGCATTGGTTAAGGGGCTTCTGCATAAATTTCCTTTCAATGTTAACCTACCGACCGATTAATCTAGGCTTATTTGGGTGAGGCTTCAAATGAGTCGAGTTGATACAGTTGGTGTTTTTGAGAGGACGCATATCATGGTATCAAATACTGTTTATTGTCCTCGCTGCAAATCAGATCATGTCTATCGTCATGGTAAGAGCGCAGCCGGTCATGTTTCTTATCGCCGCCTTGGCGGCTCCCATGTGTTTTAACTAACCTACACCTATGAAGCCTGTAGGCCCGGGGCCAAAGAGAAAATTATCCAAATGGCCTTTAATAGCGCAGGTGTCCGTGATACCTCCCGTGTGCTCAAAGTGAGAATCAACACGATCATCAGCACTTTAAAAAACGCTGTCCAAAGCAAGTTGCCTCAAAAAAAGTCAATCCGGGAAACATCCGTGTGATTTGTGAGATTGACGAGCAGTGGTCTTATGTAAGCAGCAAACACACCCCCCATTGGCTTTGGTATGCCTTTGACACAGAAAGAAAACGTGTTCTAGCTTATACCTTTGGTCCTCGTACAGATCAAACATGTCGTCGACTATTAAACCTGCTTGCCCCCTTATATCTGGGCTTAATTATGACCGATAATTGGGGGAGCTACACCAGAGAAATCCCCGAGCAAATGCACCTAGTCGGAAAGATTTATACCCAGCGTATTGAGCGTAATAACCTTACACTCAGAACGCGTATCAAACGATTAGCTCGCAAAATAATCTGTTTTTCTCGCTCTGTAGAAATTCATGAGATAGTCATTGGCGCATTTATTGAAAAATATCTCTTCTATTGATTTGAGGCACAACTGCAGACTGCTGGGTGTAAGGCTCGTGTTCTGTGGCGTAGATGTCTCAAATAACGGGGGGTGGGGCTTTAATACACGGCTGATATGGGGGACAATAACGGCCTTCACACCTCCGGTTTTATGTCATTTGTGCAAGGGTGTCAAAGTAAATAGCGGGTATTTGAGCGGGTATTAAAGCTGGTTTGTTGAAATAATGTTGATATATAAGAGAAGGATAGCGCCGTTATGCTGCTGATGATTGATAACTACGATAGCTTTACCTACAACTTGGTGCAATATCTTGGACAGTTGGGTGTGGCGGTGAAGGTGGTTCGCAATGATGAGATGACCGTATCGCAAATTGAGCATCTAGCGCCGCGTTGGTTGGTGATTTCGCCCGGGCCTTGTACGCCCAAGGAGGCGGGGATTTCCGTGCCTGCGATTGAGCACTATGCCGGAAAAATCCCGATTTTAGGCGTATGCCTAGGGCATCAAAGCATTGGTGCTGCGTTTGGTGGAAAAATCGTACATGCTAAAAAAATGATGCATGGTAAGCGTTCGGATGTGTTCCACGCCGGGGTTGGTGTGTTTGCGGGTTTGCCGAGCCCGGTTAATTGTACGCGCTACCATTCTTTAGCCATTGAGCGCGCATCTTTGCCGGATTGTTTGGAGGTAACGGCTTGGACAGAGGATGACGAAATTATGGGCGTGCGCCATAAAACGCTTGCTGTTGAGGGCGTGCAGTTTCATCCCGAGTCTGTTTTGACGCAGCATGGGCATGCGATGTTGAAGAACTTTTTGGATCAATCAAACGCAAATAAATGAGGTGTGAGATGACTTTTTTTACCCCACAGCAGGCGCTCCAACGCACGATTGAACATCGAGAAATTTTTTTTGATGAAATGCTCAGTTTGATGCGGCAAATTATGGCCGGGGAGGTAACTCCGGTCATGACGGCGGCAATTTTGGGCGGGTTGCGGGTAAAAAAAGAAACTATTGGCGAGATTAGCGCTGCGGCGACGGTGATGCGGGAGCTTTCCACCAAGGTGCCTATTCAAGGTGATAAAACACATTGTGTAGATATTGTGGGCACCGGGGGGGATGGGGCGCATACCTTTAATATTTCAACGGCATCGTGTTTTGTGGTCGCGGCCGGTGGTGGTCGGGTGGCAAAGCATGGCGCGCGTAGTGTTTCAAGTAGTTCTGGTAGCGCAGATGTTTTGGAAAGGTTGGGGGTAAATTTGTCTATGACCCCTGTTCAGATTGCGCAGTGCGTGGAGAAAATAGGGGTGGGCTTTATGTTTGCACCTAATCATCATAGCGCCATGAAAAATGTTGCCCCGGTGCGTAAAGAAATGGGCGTTCGTACCCTATTTAATATTTTGGGCCCACTCACCAATCCTGCTGATGCCCCGCATACCTTGATGGGTGTCTTTCATCCAGACTTGGTTGGTATTCAGGCCCGGGTGATGCAGCAATTAGGTGCAGAACATGTGTTGGTTGTGCATGGGCAGGATGGTTTGGATGAGATTTCTTTAGGCGCAGCCACTTGGGTGGCGGAGCTTAAAGATGGTCAGGTTCATGAATATGAAATTCACCCAGAAGATTTTGGCTTGACCATGGCCTCCACTCGTCAGGTTCAGGTTGCAGGTGTTGCCGCGTCTGAAAAAATGCTTTTAACCGCTTTGGAAAATAAACCGGGTCCCGCGCGTGACATAGTTGCGCTTAATGCCGGGGCGGCGCTTTATACTGCAAATTTAGCGCCTGATCTAGCTCAAGGTGTTGAGCGTGCAAAAGCATTATTAGCAAGTGGAGCTGCTCGCGCAAAGCTAGACGAATTTGTACGTTTTACTCAAACATGCGCTTGATTTTAAATTAGGTTTCAAATTTATGTCATCAGATATTCTTAATCGCATTTTAGCGGTCAAGGCTCAGGAAATAGAAAACGGGCTGGCGCAAACGTCGCTCGCAAAAATGGAGGCAGCCGCAAAAGCGGCCTTGCCCGTGAGAGATTTTGTGGGTGCTCTGCAAGCAAAGCACCAGGCTGCGCTGCCCGGGATTATTGCAGAGGTTAAAAAAGCCAGCCCTTCCAAAGGCGTGATTCGGGCGGATTTTCATCCAGAAGCGATTGCGCAGTCCTATGAAAAAGGGGGCGCAGCTTGTTTGTCTGTGCTAACAGATGTTGAGTTTTTTCAAGGCAGTGCTTCATATTTACGTATGGCCCGGGCTGCGTGCACTTTGCCGGTGTTGCGCAAGGATTTTATTATTGACCCTTATCAAGTCTTTGAAGCCCGGGCGATGGGGGCGGATGCGATTTTGTTGATTGCAGCAGCTTTGAACGTCCCGGCAATGAAGGCGCTTGAGGCACTGGCGCATAAGTTGGGCATGGCGGTACTGGTTGAAGTGCATGATGCCGACGAGTTGCAAAGTGCGCTAGCACTCAAAACGCCGCTTATTGGTATCAACAATCGAAATTTACGCACGTTTGAGGTCAGTCTGCAGACAAGCCTTGATTTGCTAGCCCAGATTCCTCAAGGCCGCATTGTGGTGACGGAGTCCGGCATTTCTCAGCCAGAGGATGTGCGCCTAATGCGGGCTCATGGCGTAAATACTTTCTTAGTGGGCGAGGCCTTTATGCGTGCGCCCGACCCCGGTAGTGCTTTGGCGCAGCTTTTTGCTTAAAGGCTGCTTTTTATCCGTTTAGTTTATTAAATGAGCATTTGTATGCTCGTGGATATCCATGTTCGCTTTTTCTACTCAAACTTTTATCCAACGTCGCGCCCGTTTAATTGAGCATATGAATGCGCAAGGTGGGGGCGTAGCCATTGTGAGCACAGCGCCAGAGGCTGTGCGAAATCGCGACACGCATTACCCCTACCGGTTTGATAGCTATTTTTACTATCTCACCGGGTTTAAAGAGCCAGAAGCCGTACTCGTTTTAGTGGCTGGCGAACAGCCCCGGTCCATTCTATTTTGTAGACCTAAAGACTTAACACGTGAAATTTGGGATGGTTACCGCATGGGCCCGGAGGCAGCGCCTACGGCCTTGGGCGTGGATGAGGCTTTTCCCATTGAAGCCTTAGAGTCGGCCTTGCCGGACCTCATCGCCAATCAGCCAGCGCTTTATGCCTCGCTAGGGCAGCGTGCCGGGTTTGACGCTTTGGTTTTAGGCCGGCTGCAGCAACTGCGTGAACAAAGCCGTGCCGGGCGCATGCCGCCGCCGGTTATACATGACGTATTTTTACTGCTAGACAGCATGCGTCTCATTAAAGACGACGCTGAGTTGGCTTGCATGCGTGAAGCTGCCAAAATTAGCGCACAAGCGCATGTACTAGCCATGCAGCGTACTCAGCCGGGCATGGCGGAATATCAAGTGCAAGCGCTGATCGAGCAACATTTTCGGCAATCGGGTGCAGAGGCATGTGCCTACCCCAGTATTGTTGCCGGGGGCGCACATGCTTGCGTGTTGCATTATGTGCAAAATGAACAAACTTTGCAGGCGGGAGATTTGTTGCTGATTGACGCCGGGTGTGAGCTGGCTGGGTACGCATCGGACATTACCCGCACCTTCCCGGTCAATGGCCGCTTTAGTCCTGCACAAAAAGCGGTGTATGAGATCGTACTGGCAGCACAGACGGCGGCTATTGCCGCGCTTAAGCCGGGCGCATCACTAGACGCATATCACCAAGCCGCTGTCGAGGTTTTAGCGCAAGGCATGTTGGATCTTGGCTTGTTACAAGGCACGTTGGCAGACGCGTTAGAGCAAAAAACATATCAACAGTTTTATATGCACCGTACCGGGCATTGGCTGGGTTTGGACGTGCACGATGTCGGCAGCACAAAAACAGCGCAAAATGAATGGATAAGTCTCGCGCCGGGCATGGTGCTCACCGTAGAGCCGGGGTGCTACATTCGCCCGGCAGAGGGTGTACCAGAAGCGTTTTGGAATATTGGCATTCGCATCGAAGATAGCGTTGTAATCACAGAAAATGGCGTGGAGAACTTAACGCAGGCCGTGCCTAAAAGTATTGCTGACATTGAAGCTCTGTGCGCTGAAGCTTAATGATCCACGCCCCCGGCCCGGCAAGGGCCTTACACCTTCAATAGGCTTTGTTGTACAAATAAACCGTCAGGCGTATTTCCCCTGACCCCGGGACGGCATTAGGGTGTAGTAGCTATGGGAATGGTGTTTGATCTTCCGAGCTGGGTAACGCGGTTGAGCAGCGCGACCCGGATGTGTAGCTCTGCTACTTTGCATTTAAAGGTTCTGGCTATAACTCGCTCCCCTGTCGTCTAAAGCAATACATTTTGCTTGTCGATGATAGCCACTCCATTGCAGTTAGATGTCTCGACCCAGCCGCCGACAGGCCAGCACAGCTTCAGTTCTCGCTTGATTATTTTCTGTTTGGGAATATGATGGTCTCTTAATGTTTATCTATGAAACGAAAAATATACGACGAATCGTTTAAAGCGGAGGCAGTCCGATTGGCACTAT